>Ga0181538_10000170_pt1 | contig 75350 bp, 66 predicted proteins | sample PEATcosm2014_Bin_40_FD_119773 | JGI IMG/M metagenome (GOLD analysis project Ga0181538, IMG submission 119773) | Peatland microbial communities from MTU Mesocosm Facility, Houghton, MI, USA - PEATcosm2014_Bin23_30_metaG | ecosystem: Environmental > Terrestrial > Soil > Wetlands > Peat | place... | reverse complement strand
TTCCTCGGCTCCATGGGCGGGCAGCACCTCAACGCCCCGATCGTCGGCATGGCGGGTACTCCGTCGGGGCGCGGCTACTGGCTCGTCGGGGCCGACGGCGGCATCTTCGACTACGGCGACGCCGCCTTCGACGGGTCGACCGGCGCCATCCACCTCAACATGCCGGTCGTCGGGATGGCCGCCTTCGGCAGCGACGCCGGCTACTGGCTGGTCGCCCGCGACGGGGGGATCTTCGCCTTCGGCGGCGCGCCGTTCCTGGGGTCACCGGCATGACGACGGTCATCGCGGTCTGCGGCGTCGCGGTGGCGGTGGCCGCCGGCGCCCGTTCGACGTGGTCGCCCTGCGGCCTCTCCATGCTGGCCAGCATCACGCCGCTCGCCGAGCAGGGCCGCGGCCACCGCTACCGCTCGACGGCCGCCTGGTTCGTGCTCGGCGCGGTGGCGGGCGGGGCCTGCCTCGGAGCCGCCCTGGCCGCCCTGGCCGCCGGGGTGGACGCGGCCGGCGCATCGGCCACCACGCTGGCGGTCCTGGCGTGCGCCGCGTCGCTCGTGGCGGCGGCCGCGGACGCCCGGGTGGGCGGCTTCCACCTCCCCGTCCACCGCCGCCAGGTCAACGAGCGGTGGCTGGACCAGTTCCGCCCCTGGGTCTACGGGGCGGGCTTCGGCTGGCAGATCGGCACCGGCCTCTTCACCTTCATCAAGGCCTCCGCGGTCTACCTGATGATCGTCCTCGCCGCGCTGACGGCCGACCCGGCGCTGGCGCTGGCCGTGGGCGTCGTGTTCGGGCTGGTACGCGGCCTGGCCGTCCTCCTCGGGCGCCGGATCACCAGCCCGGCGACCCTGGCCGGCTTCCACCGGCGCTTCGCCGAGCTCGGGCCCGTCGTGCTCGGCGTCGTCGTCGCGGTCGAGGTGGCCGCGGCGCTGCTCCTGGCGTCGCTGGTGTCGCTGTGGGCCGCGCTGGCCGTGCTCGGGCTCGTGCTCGCCGCCGGCGGCCTGGTCGTCGTGTCGGCGCCGCGCCCGCGTCGGGCGCTGGGTCACCGAACCGCCGGGAGCTCGCTCAGCGCACCTCGTTGATGCGGATCACGTTGCCCGCCGGATCGCGGAACGCGCAGTCGCGGACCCGTACGGCTGCTCGGTCGGCTCCTGGATGACCTCGGCGCCGCTGGCGCGCATTCGTGCGAACGTCCCGTCGAGGTCGTCGGTGGCCAACAGGATCCAGCCGTAGGTGCCCTTGGCCATCATCTCGGCGATGGTGCGACGCTCGTCGTCGGTGATGCCGGGGTCGGTGGCCGGCAGGGCCAGGAGGATCGACGTGCTCGGCTGAGCCGGTGGGCCGACCGTGATCGAGCGCATCGTGCCGGATCCGACGTCGCTGCGGACCTCGAAGCCGAGCGCGTCGCGGAAGAAGGCGACGGAGGCCTCCGGATCGTCGTGCGGGAGGAAGCTCGCGTGAATGGTGACGTCCATGACGGTCATGCTAAAAAATGCGCGTCCGCACGGATCGCTTCTCGATTCCTGATCGGTCTGGTCACCTGCTTCGCCAGGCATGGCGGCACCCCCGACGCAGCAACGCCATGGCGCGCTCGATGCGCCGCGTCATCAAGTAGCCGTACGGCGGCCCGCGTCCTAGCCGCCCATGTCGACCGCGTTGACGCGCACGGGGACGATCCGCACGACAACGCGGCGGTCGCCCGGCCCGTCGTGCTCGCGCAGGTCGGCGCCGCCGTACTTGGCCCCGACCTTGTCGGCGAACACGTAGTCGTCGTCGGGCGTCACGTCGGCCGTGCCGCGGATCTCGAGGTAGCGGTACGGGTTGGCGAGGTCGAGAATGAACAGGGTGCACGCGGGCTCGGTCTGGAGGTTCCTGGTCTTCTGCCGTGCCGAGTTGAGCGAGATCGCGACCTGGTCGCCCTCGGCCAGGAACCACACCTCGGACACCTGCGGGAAGCCGTCCTCGCCCACCGTGGCCAGGGTGGCCACCTGGGCCTCGAGGAGGTCCCGGTGGCTCTCGGGTATGCGGTCGTGTGCCATGGGGGTAGGTATACCCGCCGCCGGCCCGCGCACTCGCGGGCCCCGCCCCGCTACACGCCCCGGTGGTTCTCGAAGCGCGCGTACTGCTTGAGGAACAGCAGGTTGGCCTTCCCGGTCGGCCCGTTGCGGTGCTTGGCCACCTCGATGAGCGCGTCGTCGGCGCGGTCGATCGGCACCTCGTCGTTGTACTCGGACTCGCGGTAGATGAAGAGGACGACGTCGGCGTCCTGCTCGAGCGACCCCGACTCGCGCAGGTCCGACAGCTGCGGCGTCTTGTCCTGGCGGGACTCGAGGTTCCGGGACAGCTGGGAGAGGGCGACGACGGGCACCTCGAGCTCGCGGGCCAGGATCTTGAGGCCGCGGCTGATCTCGGCGACCTCGGTCTGGCGGTTCTCCGCCCGGCCCCGCCCCGTCATCAGCTGCAGGTAGTCGACGACGACGATGCCGAGGTCACCCTCGGACTTCTTGAGCCGCCGCGCCCGGGCCCGGATGTCCATGACCGTCACGTTCGGGTTGTCGTCGATGAAGATCGGCGCGCCGGACAGCCGGGTGACCGCCATCCCGATCTTGCTCCAGTCCTGGGTCCGGATCCGACCCGTCTGCAGGCTCTGCCCGTTCACCTCGGCCTCCGAGGCCAGGAGGCGCTGGGTCAGCTCGAGGTGGCCCATCTCGAGCGAGAAGAGCAGCGCCGGGCGCTGCACCTGGAGCCCCACGTTGGCCAGGACGCCCAACGCGAAGCTCGTCTTGCCCATGCCCGGGCGGGCGCCGACGATGTTGAGCGAGGAGGGCTGGAAGCCGAGCAGGATCCGGTCCAGCTCGTGGTAGCCCGTGGCCACGCCGGTGATGTGCGAGCCCCGCTGGCCCAGCTCCTCTATCCGGTCCAGCCCTGCGCCCAGCAGCTCGTGCAGCGGCCGCATGGTGTCGGCCGTGCGCCGCTCACCGACGTTGAAGACCATCTGCTCCGCCTCGTCCACCGCCGCCTTCACGTCCTCGGGGACCGAGTAGCCGATGTCGGCGATCTCGCCCGCCACGCCGATGAGCTTGCGCAGCAGCGCGTGCTCCTCGACGATCTCGGCGTAGTGCCGCGCGTTGGCGATCGAGGGCGTGTTGGCCTGCAGCGAGATGAAGATCGAGGGGTCACCGACCGCCTCGAGCACCCCCGAGCGCTTGAGCTCGTCGGTGACGGTCACCGCGTCGATCGCCTCGCCCCGCTCCATGAGGGCCCGGATCGCCCCGAAGATGTGGCCGTGGGCCGGCTTGTAGAAGTCCGCGCCCGAGCAGCGCTCGATCCCTACCGACGCCGCGTCGTTGGAGAGCAGCATCGCCCCCAGCAGCGACTCCTCGGCCTCGAGGTCGTGCGGCGGCACGCGGGCACCCGACGGAACGGGTGGGGGTGCGGCACGGAGCGGGCGGGGGCGGGTGTCGTCGAAGGCTTGGACCACGGCTCCCCTACTGTGGTCGCTGGAGCCTGGGGACCATAAGGCCCCAATAGGTGTGGGTAAGGCGCCCGGGCGTGTGGATAAGCGGTGCACGAGCACCCACCCGCTGTGGATCGTGGAGCGCCGTGGCCTTCTCGTTCAATTGCACCGCACCATGGTGCAATTCAGCTGCGACGCGGCCCGCGGATACCCGGCCCCACCTGCCGCTCAGGTCGCGGCGCTGACCTCCACCGTCACCACCGTGGCGACGTCGGCGAACAGCTCCACCGTCACGTCGAAGCTCCCGGTCTCCTTGATGTGCTCGGGCAGCACGATGTGCCGGCGGTCCACCTCGACACCCTTCGCCGCCCGAATGGCGTCGGCCACGTCGGCCGGCCCGATGGAGCCGAAGAGCCGCCCGCCGCCGGCCGCCCGGGCGCTGATCGGGATCACGGCGCCGGCCAGCAGGGTGGCCTGGGCCTCGGCCGCCGTCCGGTCCTGGGCCTCGCGCAGGTCGCGGCCCCGGCGCATCAGCTCGGCCTGGCCCTCCACGCCCTCGGTGGCGACGATGGCACGACCGTCGGGAAGCAGGAAGTTGCGGGCGAAGCCGCCCGCCACCTTCACGATGTCCCCCCGCCGGCCGACACCGGCGATGTCGTCTCTGAGCAGGACCTTCATGCGTCCGCTCCCGCCGAGTCGGGTTCGACGACGACCTCGACCACCGCCCCCGCCTCGGCGTCCGCCACGGCTTCGTCGACGATGGCCAGCGCCTCGGCGACGGCGACGTCGGCGTCGGCACTGGCGTCGGCACTGGCGTCGGCACTGGCCTCAGCCGCGGCAGCCGCCGATGGAGCCGGCCCGCGGCGCGCCTCGGCGGCCATGGAGTCACCCAGCGTCCGCTCGCCCCGGTCCCGGCCGCCACCGCGCCCACCCGGGCGCTCCGTGACGGTGCGCTGGGTGTAGGGCAGCAGCACGAGCTCGCGCGCCGTCTTGATGGCCATGGCCAGCGCCCGCTGGTGCTGGGCGCAGTTGCCGGTGACCCGGCGCGAGCGGATCTTGCCGCGGTCGCTCATGTACTTGCGCAGCATGGGCACGTCCTTGTAGTCCACCCACTCGACCTTGTCCCGGCACAGCGCACAGGGCTTCTTCTTGACCCGGCGGCCGAGATCCTTGGGGGCGCGTCGCGCCGCCGTCCCGCCGCGTTGGTTGTTGCGTGCCATCAGAAGGGCTCCTCGTCGAATCCGTAGCCGCCGCCGGCATCGGCCGCGGGCTGTGGTTGTGGTTGTGGTGCGGGCGCCGCCGGACGGCCGCCACCGCGCGGTCCTCCGTCGCCGGGGCCCCGGCGCTCGTTCTTCGTGATCTGCGCGGTCGCCCAGCGCAGCGACGGGCCGACCTCGTCCGCCACGACCTCGACCTTGGAGCGCCGGTCGCCCTCCTGGGTCTCCCAGCTGCGCTGCTCGAGCCGGCCGGCCACCATGACCCGCGCGCCGCGGGTGATGGTCTCGCTCACGTTCTCGGCCATCTCGCGCCAGCACACCACGTCGAAGAAGGAGGTCGCCTCCTCCCACTCCTGGGTCTGACGGTTCTGCCAGCGCCGGTTGACCGCCAGCCCGAAGGTGACGTTGGCCTGACCGGTGTTGGTGAACCGCAGCTCGGGGTCACGGGTGACGTTCCCCACGAGCGTGACGCTGTTGTCTGACGCCATGTCTGCTCCTCTCGCGGCCGGTCAGCCGGCCGTCGCCGCGGCGACCGCTTTGTCGGGAAGGCGTACGACCTTGTGGCGCACGACCTCGTCGGCCAGGCCGAGCATGCGGTCGAGGGCGGCCACCGTCTCGGGCTCGGCGGTGAATTCCACCACCACGTAGTACCCCTCGCGCTTGTGGTTGACCTCGTAGGCGAAGGTGCGCTTCCCCCAGCGGTCGATGGCACCCGGGTTGCCCCCCGTGGTGCGGATGACCTCGAGTGCCTGGTCGAGCACGCCCTGAATGACGGTGGGCTCCGTGGTGGCCTCGAAGATGGCCATGACTTCGTAAGGCCGCATAGGCGGCGTACCTCCCTCTGGACCGGGCAGCGCCCGGGCCCCTGACGGTCAGGAGCAGGGTCTGTTGCGGGGAGCCATCCTAGCCGTGCCCGGCCGGGGGCGTCAGCCCAGGGCGTCGCCGAGTCCGGCCGGGGCGTGGTAGCTCTCGGCATCGCTCGGGAAGTCGCCGCTGCGCACGTCCTGCGCGAAGGCGGCGATCGCCTCGGTGGCGATGCGGCCCACGTCGGCGTATTGGCGCACGAATTTCGGCGGGGTCCCCTTCCCCAGCCCGAGGAGGTCGTGGAACACCAGGACCTGGCCGTCGCAGCCGGGCCCGGCGCCGATGCCGATGGTGGGGACGTCGACCGCCTCGGTGACGGCGGCGCCCACCACGTCGGGCACCCCCTCGATCACGAAGGCGAAGCAGCCGGCCGCGCTCAACGCCTTGGCCGCGTCGAGCAGGGCGCCGGCGGCGTCGGCCGTCTTGCCCTGGACCCGGAAGCCGCCCATGGCGAGCACCGACTGGGGGGTCAGGCCGAGGTGGCCCATGACCGGGATTTCCGCGCGGATGATCGCCTCGACGGCGGGGAGGCGGGCCCGCCCGCCCTCGAGCTTCACGGCGTGCGCGCCGGCGCGGATGAGAGTGGCGGCGTTGCGCACCGCGTCATCGGGCGAGAGGTGGTAGCTCATCCACGGCATGTCGCCCAGGATCAGGCAGCGCGGCTTCGCCCGCGCCACCGCCGCGGTGTGGTGCGCCATGACGTCGATGTCGACGTGCAGCGTGTCCTCGTAGCCGAGCACGGTGTTGGCCACCGAGTCGCCGACCAGGATGACGTCGGCGCCGGCTTCGGACACGATGCGCGCACCGGGCTCGTCGTAGGCCGTCACCATGACGATGGGGGTGTCGCCGTTGCGCCGCTTGCGCGCCCGCAGCGCGGGCACGGTGATCCGGTCGTCGCTCACTTGGCCGGTGACCCCCTCTTCGGGCGTGCCTTGCCCCCCCCGGCGGGGTACTTGCGCATCAGGTGGTGCCACGCACACGAGGGGCAGACCTCGACCTCGTAGCAGAGGACAGGCTCGGGGCGCCGGCAGAGCGCCTTGAGCTCGGCGGCGGTGCCGGGGCAGCGGCCGCCGGGCGGAAGCTTGGCCCCGAAGACGAAGGTCACCGTCACCAGCCGGCCCTCGTCGCAGATGGGGCAGACCTCCTTCGTCGGCCGGCCCACGTTGCGGGCGGCCCGCAGCAGCTCGGGGTGGGCGTCGCACACGTCGGTCCGGAGGACCTTGCCCCGCTCGACCTCGCGGACCAGGCCGTTGCGGACGATCCGGTACTCCACCTGGGCCGTGACGTCGGGGCTCACCGCTCGGGATGATGACCTCGGCTCCGAGGTGACTGACACGGCCGCAAGGCTACCCCCCGGGCCCGTGAGCGCGACCCATTCGGCGCCGATTCAGGCACGCCGGTGACAGGATCGTGACGGATGTCCGTACATCGCTATATCGAACCGATATACTTCTTCGTCATGTTGGACCTGGCCATCCTTGGCCTCCTCGAAGACCACGACCTGCACGGGTACGAGATCCGGCGCCAGCTGCGCGAGCACCTGGGCCTCCTGGCCAACGTCTCCTTCGGCTCCATCTACCCCGCCCTGACCCGCCTGGAGCGGTCCGGCGCCGTCGTCGCCACCGAGGGCGGCGGCAGCGAGGCGGCCCGGGCGGCGGCCACGCCGGCACCCCCCACAGGCTCGCTCAGCGGCGAGCTGGCCGTGCTGCGCTCGAAGCGCCACTCCCCCGCCCGCGCCCGCCGGGGCAAGAAGGTCTACCGGATCACCGACGCCGGGCGGCAGCTGTTCGCGGAGTTGCTGGCGGGCGGTGGCGCAACCGACGACGCCCGCAGCTTCGGGCTCCGTCTGGCCTTCGCCCGGCACCTCGCCCCGCAGGCCCGCCTCGCGCTCCTCGAGCGGCGGCGCGCCATGCTGGTCCAGCGCCTCGGCGAGGCCGAGGGGGCCCGCACCGACCTCGACGTCTACGCCCGCTCCGTGGTCCAGCACACGGCGGACGGCATCGCCCGCGACATCAGCTGGCTCGACACCCTCATCGCGTCCGAGCGCGATGCCCTCGCCACCGCCGGCAGCGAGCCGGTCACCTGAGCACCCGACACCGAAGGAGACAGTCCATGCCCAACCCCATCCGCCTCGCGATCGCCGGCGTCGGCAATTGCGCCAGCTCGCTCGTCCAGGGGATCACCTACTACCGCCACGCCGACCCCAGCGACATCGTCCCCGGACTCATGCACGTCGAGCTCGGCGGGTACCACGTCCGCGACCTCGTGCCGGTGGCGGCCTTCGACGTGGACCAGGCCAAGGTCGGCACCGACCTGGGCAAGGCGATCCACGCCGGGCAGAACAACACGATCCGCTTCGCCGAGGTGGGCGAGCTGGGCGTCACGGTCCAGCGCGGGCCGACCTTCGACGGCCTCGGCAAGTACTACACCGAGACGGTCGAGGAGTCACCCGCCGAGCCGGTCGACGTGGCCGCCGCGCTGCGCGAGGCGCGGGCGAACGTCCTCGTCTCCTACCTCCCGGTCGGCTCCGAGCAGGCCCAGCGCCACTACGCCCAGGCCTGCCTCGACGCGGGCGTCGCCTTCGTGAACGCCATCCCCGTCTTCATCGCCTCGGACCCCGAGTGGGCCCGCAAGTTCCGGGATGCCGGCGTCCCGATCGTCGGCGACGACATCAAGAGCCAGGTCGGGTCGACCATCGTCCACCGCATCCTGACCCGCCTCTTCGAGGACCGTGGCCTGGCGCTCGACCACACCTACCAGCTCAACTTCGGGGGCAACATGGACTTCAAGAACATGCTCGAGCGCGAGCGGCTCGAGTCGAAGAAGATCTCCAAGACCCAGGCGGTCACCTCCCAGATGGAGGACCACGTGCTCGACGCCGACGACGTGCACGTGGGCCCCTCCGACCACGTGCCGTGGCTGAAGGACCGGAAATGGGCCTACATCCGCATGGAGGGCCGCAACTTCGGCGACGTGCCGCTCAACCTGGAGCTCAAGCTCGAGGTGTGGGACTCACCCAACTCCGCCGGCGTCATCATCGACGCCGTCCGCTGCGCCAAGCTGGCGCTCGACCGCGGCATCGGCGGCCCCCTGCTCGGCCCGTCGGCCTACTTCATGAAGTCGCCCCCGGTGCAGTACCACGACGACATCGCCCACGCGCTCGTCGAGTCGTTCGCCGCCGGCGAGCCCCAGGAGAGCTGGCCGCCCGACTGACCCGGCGCTCCGCGGACCCGGCGGGCGCCCTAGACCAGGATGCGCTCGGCCGGCGCCCGCACGCCCACCACGGCCAGGGTCCGCCCCATGCCGAGGAACATGCCGCAGCAGATCGTCAGGTCCGCCAGCTCCTCGTCCGAGTACGCCGCGTGCAGGCGGTCCCAGAGCGCGTCGTCCATGGCCTGGTGGTCGAGGGCGAAGCGCTCGGCGAACTCGGCCGCGAGCCGCTCCCGATCGCTCAGCCCGCTCGCGGCACGCCAGTCGGTGACCTCGGCGTAGAACGGCTCCCCGGCCCCGGCACTCTCGCCGTCACGGGCCCTCGTGTCGCGGCACACGGCGCAGTCGTTGATCAGCGCGATCGTCCAGCGCGCCGCCTCCCGCTCGCGCACCGACAGCTGCGAGTTGCCGTAGACCGCCTCGGACAGCTTCCCCATGCCCCCGGCCATCTTGGGGCGCAGCAGCGCCCAGTCGATGTGCTCGCCCATGCCGGTCTCCGGCGCCGTGATCCTGGTCATGGAGCGAGGGTACTCCCGCCTGCTCACTGCTGCGAGGCCCACCACTGCTTCAGCCGGGCCGCCGCAGCCTCCTCGCCGAGTGGGCCCTCGTCGAGGCGCAGCTCCATGAGGAACGCCAGCGCCTGGCCGACTGCCCGGCCCGGCCCCACGCCGAGCAGGTCCATCACCTGGTTGCCGTCGAGGTCCGGGCGTAGTGAGTCGAGCTCCTCCTGCTGGCGCAGCTCGGCGATGCGGGCATCCAGCTCGTCCATCCGCCGGGCCAACGCCCGTGCCTTGGCTGCGTTGCGGGTGGTGCAGTCGCAGCGCGTCAGCTCGTTGAGCAGGTCGAGATACGGGCCCGCGTCACGCACGTAGCGGCGCACCGCCTTGTCGGTCCACCCCAGCCGGTAGGTGTGGAAGCGGAGGTGCAATTCGACGAGCCGCACCACGGTGTCCACGTCGGCCGCCGGGTAGCGCAGCGCCTCCATGCGGGTCCGCGTCATGCGGGCGCCCACGACCTCGTGATGGTGGAAGCTCACGCCGCCGTCGGTGATGGCACGCGTGCGTGGCTTGCCGACGTCGTGGAACAGGGCGGCCAGGCGCAGCAGGCGGTCCTTGGAGGTCTTGTCCACGACCGCGAGGGTGTGCGCCAGCACGTCCTTGTGCCGGTGGATCGGATCCTGCTCGAGCGCAAGGCCCGGCAACTCGGGCAGGAAGTCCTCGGCCAGGCCCGTGCGCACCACGAACCACAGCGCCGCGGACGGCACGTCGAGCATGACCATCTTGTCGAGCTCGTCGCGGATGCGTTCGGCCGAGACGATGGACAGGCGCCCGTGCATGCGCTCCACCGCGGCCGTCAGCGCCTGGTCGGGCTCGAGCGTGAAGCGCGCCGCGAAGCGTGCCGCGCGCAACATGCGCAGCGGGTCGTCACCGAAGGAGATCTCGGGGTCGAGCGGCGTCCGCAAGCGGCCCGCCGCCAGATCGCCCAGCCCGTCGAAGGGGTCGATGAGCTCCAGGTCGGAGAGCCGCAGCGCCAGCGCGTTGATGGTGAAGTCGCGCCGCGACAGGTCGACCACGATGTCGTTGCCGAAGGTCACCTCCGGCTTGCGCGACTCGGGCACGTAGACCTCCGCCCGGTGCGTCGTGATCTCGTAGACCTGCGTGCCCCTGCGGGCGCCGATGGTGCCGAACCGCGCGCCCTGCGTCCAGACGTCGTCCGCCCAGCCCTGCAGCAGGCGCAGGATCTCGTCGGGGTGGGCGTCGGTCGTCAGGTCGACGTCGGCGCCGGGCTCGGCCCCGACCGGGAACAGCGCGTCGCGCACCGAGCCACCCACCAAGTACAGCGTCTTCCCTGCGGCAGCGAAGCGGCGTGCCAGCTCCTCGGTGGCGCTGACAAGGGGGCGGAACCGCTCGGGCACCGACGTGGACTGCACCCGCCCACGGTAGTGCGGCCTCTAGCCTCTCCCTGTGTCGACGCGCTGGGCCAGGACCGCCCTCTGCACGCTCGCGGTGGCCGCAGCGACCCTCCTGAGCACGGCGGGCATCGCCGCCGGCTCCGCCGGGCCCGCCGTGCAGGCCGCCGCGGGCGCGCCGCCCCTCACCCTGACCTCCCAGACCTCCTGGGTCACCCCCACGGCACCCTGGTTCACCATTGCCCTCGCCGTCGGAGACGGCGGCGTGCCCGCCTCCGACCTGCGCGTCAGCCTGACCTTCTACAGCCGCCTCGGCGACGCGTCGCAATTCGAGCAGGCGGTGGGCGCCGTGCCCCAGAAGACGGTCCTGGGCCGCGTCACCGACGTCCCCGTCACCGGGAGCGGGTCCGGGCGCGCCGCGACCACCTGCATCACCGTGCTGCCCGACTCGTCGGCCACCGCACCCGCCAGCGGCACCGGCGCCTGCGCTCCCGGCGGTCCCTCGCTCGTGCTCGACTGCACGCCCGACGCCGGCGTCTGCGGCGACGTCTACCCGGTCTCGGTGGCCCTGCTGCGCCAGGGGGACGCCACCGCGGTGGCGCGCTTCACCACTTTCCTCACCTACCAGGAGCCCCAGGGACCCGTCGGCTCGGACGGCGCGCTGCGCGTCGGGCTGATCGCGCCGGTGCTCGGCACGGGCGCCGCGGCAATGGCGGGCGCGCTGGCGACCCACCGCGACGTGCCCGTCACCCTCGCCGTCAGCCCGCGCACCGCCGTCGCCCTCGGGGCCGGTCGCACCCGGGCCGGTGCGCGCGCGCTCGGGCAGCTGACCGGCCTCACCGGCGACGAGGTGCTCAGCGAGCCCTACGTCCCCGTCAACCTGGCGGCGCTCAGCGAAGCGGGCATCGCCGGCGAGATCCAGGCCCAGCTGGCGCGGGGCACCCAGCTGCTCCACCAGGCCGGGCTGCACCCCGAGAGCGGTCTGTGGGTCGACACCGCGTCGTCCTTCTCGCAGGGTGACGCCGGGAACCTGGCCAGCGGCCTCCAGGTGGCGGGGGCGAACCATCTCGTGCTGAACGACGGCGACCTCGCGTCGGCGGGGTCCTCCAGCCTGACCTTCGCGCAGCCCTTCGCGCTCGACCTGGGCAGCGGCACCGATCCGACCGCGATCGCCTCGGACAGCAGCCTCGACACGCTGTTCACCTCCTCGCCGGGCGATCCGGTGCTCGGGGCGGAGCAACTGCTCTCCGGCCTCTCCTTCGTCCACTTCGAGAACACGTTCGAGCCCGATGCGCGTGGTGTCGTGGTGGCCCCGCCGTCGGGCTGGCGGGCCAGCGGGGCGTTCATGGACACGCTGCTCTCCGGCCTGACCCAGAACCCCGCCCTGATGCCGCAGACCCTGACCGCCCTCATGAACCAGGTCCCCGCCGGTGGGAACAGGGAGCCGTCGACGCGGCGGCTCCAGGCGGGCCCGGCCGGGCACGGCATCTCGCGGGCGGCGGCCCAGCGGATCGCCGTCGGCCGCCAGCAGCTGTCCTCCTGGTGCTGCGGGGCGAACGCCGCGGTGACCGCCCAGCCGGCCGCCCTGACCGGCCTGGGCGATCTGCTGCTCTCCACCGAGTCACAGCGCCTGAGCGCGGCCGGCCGCTCCACCGCGCTGAACGCCTACGACCGTGCCTTCGCCGGCGAGACGGGCAAGATCACCCTGGCCACCGAGCGCACCGTGACCTTCACGTCGCAGCGGGCGCCCATCCCCATCACCGTCCTCTCGTCGGCCCCCTACCCGGTGCGCGTCGTCGTCACGCTCAACAGCGACAAGTTCACGTTCCCCGACGGCAACACCCAGCCGTTGACGCTCGACCGCCCCACGACCTCGGTCCGGGTGACGGCACAGGCGCGCACGTCGGGTGACCGGCTGCCCATCGACGTGACCCTGCACACCCCGGACGGCCAGCTGCTCATCGCCCACACGGTGCTCACCGTGCAGTCGACCGAGATCTCCTTCGTGGGCGTCGCCCTCACCGTCCTGGCCGGTGCCGTGCTCCTGGTGTGGTGGGTGCGCACGTGGCGCCGGGCGCGCCGGGCGCGCCTACGGGCGCACTGACCGTGGCCGTCCCCCGCCGGGCCCGGACCCTGTCGCTGCGCACCTCGGCCGCCTACGTCGGCGTCGGGACCGGCGTCTCGCGGGTCAGCGGACTGCTCCGCTTCGTCGCCCTGGCCTGGGCGCTGGGCCAGACGCCCCTCGCCGACTCGTACAACCTCGCCAACACGACGCCCAACATGCTCTACGACGTCGTGCTGGGCGGCGTCCTGTCGGCCACGTTCATTCCGGTATTCGTCGACCGCCTCTCCAACCGGGACGAGCGCGAGGCGTTCGAGTCCATCTCCGCCGTCATCACCGTCTCGGTGGTCGTCCTGCTCTCCACCACCGTCGCCGCCCTCGTGGCGGCCCCGTACATCATCGACGCCCTCACGGTGCTCGACACCCACTCCCACCCGCACCAGCTCCATCGCGTCTACCTCGAGCGCGAGGTCGCCACCGAGTTCCTGCGCTGGTTCGTGATCCAGATCGCCGCGTACGGCCTCTTCGCCCTCGGCGCCGCGCTCCTCAACACCCGGCGCAAGTTCGTGGCCGTCGCCTGGGCGCCCATCGTGAACAACATCGTGTGCATCGGCATCCTGGTCTGGTTCGGCCTGTGGGCGGGCCACGGCGCATCGCTGGCCAGCGTCGAGGCCCACCACGCCCAGCTCGTCCTGCTCGGCCTCGGGACCTCGCTCGGCGTGGTGCTCCAGGGCGTCGCGCTCGTGCCGAGCCTGCGCCGTGCCGACCTCGGGCTCCTGCGCTGGCACTGGAACCTGCGCGACGACGCGCTGCGCGCCGTGGCCCGCCTGGGCGGCTGGACCTTCGGCTTCGTCGTGGCCAACCAGGTGGCCCTCTTCGTCGTCACCGTGCTGGCCGGCAGCGTGGCGGGGCCCGACCCGGTCTCGTCGTACACCTACGCCTACGCCTTCTTCCAGCTCCCCTACGGCGTGATCGCCGTCACCGTCATGTCGGTGGTGACGCCGGACCTCGCCGCGCGCTGGTCGACGGGGCAGCGGCCCGCCTTCCTGCACCGCCTGTCCGGCGGCCTGCGCGCCGTCCTCGCGCTCATCATCCCCTCCGCCGTCGGGATGCTGCTCCTGGCGCGACCCGCGGTCGCGCTGCTGCTCGGCGTCGGGCACAGCACCCCGGCCGAGACGGCCACCACCGGGGCCGCGCTGGCGATGTTCGCCCTCGGGTTGCCCGGATTCTGCGCCTACCTCTACTTCGTGAGGGTGCTGCAGTCCATGCAGCGGACCAAGGTCGCCTTCTACCTCTACCTCGTCGAGAACGGGCTGAACATCGTGCTCGCCCTCGCCCTCGTCCACCCGCTCGGCGTGCGCGGCCTCGCCCTCTCCCTCTCCATCGCGTACACCGTCGCCGCCCTGCTGGCCCTGGCCGTCTTCCGCCAGTGGTTCGGGCACCTGGCCGACCGCGAGACGTGGGCGCCGCTCTGGCGCGTCGTGGCGGCCTCGGTCCCGATGGGCGTGGTGGTCCTCGTGGTGTCCAACCTCTCCGGGTCGACCAGCACCGTCGGGCTGCTCGCCCGGGTCGTGGGCGCCGTGGTGGCGGGCGGGCTCACGTTCTGGGCCGCGGTGATCTGGCTCGGCCGCCGCCACAACGGGCGTCGACGTCAGCGGGCACGCCCGGTCGGGCCCCTCGGCGCCCCCCGCGGCGCCTGAAGCGCCGTGGGGCCTGCTCGCCCCCACGCCCCCGTGCAAGACTCCGTGCATGCCCGGCGTCCACATCGTGACCGACAGCGCCTGCGATCTGACCGACCAGCTCGTCAAGGAGCACAACGTCATCGTGGTGCCGCTGACCATCCGCTTCGGCGAGGAGGAGCTCGAGGACCGCCGTCAGCTCAGCCCCGAGGAGTTCTGGGACCGCTGCCGCGGCAAGGGCGCCCTGCCCGAGACCGCGGCGCCCTCCCCCGGTGCGTTCCAGGCCGCCTTCGCGCAGGCCGCCGACGAGGGGGCCGACGCGGTGCTGTGCCTGACGCTCTCGTCGAAGGTGTCGGGGACCTACAGCTCGGCCGTGACGGCGGCGGGCACCTTCAGCGGGGTGCCCGTGCGCGTCGTCGACACCTACTCGCTCACCATGGGCCAGGGCCTGCTCGTGATCGCGGCGGCCGAGGAGGCCGCGGCGGGCGCCGGCCTCGACGAGCTGGTGGCCGCCACCGGCGACCGCATCCCCCGCACCCGCATTTACGGGGTGCTGGGCGGCCTCGAGTTCCTCCAGCGCGGCGGACGCATCGGCGGCGCCCGCGCCCTGCTCGGTTCGCTGTTGAACATCAAGCCGGTGATCCAGCTCAAGGACGGGGAGGTGGCCGAGGAGTCCAAGCAGCGCACCCGCGCGCGCGCGCTGGCCTACCTGGGCGCCAAGGTGGCGGCGGACGCGCCGCTCGAGCGGCTCGCGGTGGCCGACGGCGCCTGCGACGACTTCCCCGAGGTCCTGGCCGCCCTGGCGGGCATCGCCACCGAGCATCCGCTGCTGCCGGTCGACCTCGGACCCGTCGTGGGCACCCACGCGGGGCCCAACACCGTCGGCATCTGCTACATCGTGCCCGCCAGGGTGCCCGGGACCGCCGGGTAGTCTCACGCCGTGCCAGAGAACGACTTCACCGACGCGCTGTCCGACCGTGCCCTCGACACGATCGACACCGTCGTCGCTACGGTCAACGACCGGGCCGTCCGCCCGGCCATCGTGGCGGCCCGGGGCATCGTCTTCGGGGTCGTCATCGCCGTCGTCGCCATCACCGTGGTCGTCCTCTTCTGCGTCGGCTTCATCCGCCTGACCACGATCGCCGGTCACCGGATCTGGGCCTCCTACATCGTGCTCGGGCTGATCTTCTGCGCCGTCGGCGCCGTCCTGTACTCGCGCCGCGGCGTGCCGCCCGATGCCTGAGCGCCGCAAGGTCGTCATCATCGGCAGCGGACCGGCCGGGCTCACGGCCGCCCTGTACTCGGCCCGCGCCCAGCTGGCGCCGCTCGTCATCGAGGGCGAGCCCTCCTCCACCAGCGACCAGCCCGGCGGCCAGCTCATGCTGACGACCGAGGTGGAGAACTACCCCGGCTTCGTCGATGGCATCATGGGCCCCGAGCTCATGGGCATCATGCGGGCGCAGGCCCTGCGCTTCGATGCGGAGCTGCGCACGGCCAAGGTCAGCCGCATCGACGTCTCGCCCTGGCCCTTCCACGTCTGGGTCGGCGACCCCGACGCCCCCGAGCCGACGGTGCGGGCCGATGCGCTCATCGTCGCCACCGGCGCCCGCTCGCTCATGCTGGGCATCCCCAACGAGGACCGCCTCCTCGGCTACGGCGTGTCCACCTGCGCCACCTGCGACGGCTTCTTCTTCCGGGAGCAGCACATCGCCGTCGCCGGTGGCGGCGACTCGGCGCTCGAGGAGGCGATCTTCCTCAGCCGCTTCGGCTCCAAGGTCACCGTGATCCACCGGCGCGAGGAGCTGCGCGCCTCCAAGATCATGCAGGAGCGCGCCTTCGCCAACCCCAAGATCGAGTTCGCCTGGAACTCGGTCGTGACCGAGATCCTCGGGGACACCAAGGTGAGCGGCCTGCGGCTCCTCGACACCGTCACCGGCGAGACGTCCGGGCTCGACGCGACCGGGCTCTTCGTCGCCATCGGCCACGAGCCCAACAGTTCCCTGCTCAAGGGGCAGATCGAGCTCGAGGACAACGGCTACGTCAAGACGTTCGACGCCACCACCCGCACCAGCGTGGACGGCGTCTTCGCTTGCGGCGACGTGCAGGACGACTACTACCGCCAGGCCGTCACGTCCGCGGGCTCGGGCTGCATGGCCGCCATCGACGCCGAGCGCTGGCTCGAGATGCGCGGGGAGTGACCCGGGAACAGATCCGGACGGGGCGCTGTTGCACCCCCTGACAAGGAGATGCCATGAGCGAGAAGATCGAGACCCTCACCGACGCTACCTTTGACGAGCATGTCAAGAGTTCGGACGTCCCCGTCCTGGTGGACTTCTGGGCGGAGTGGTGCGGGCCGTGCAAGATGATCTCTCCGGTGCTGGAGGAGATCGCCGAGGAGCAGGCCGGCAAGATCCGGATCAGCAAGCTGAACATCGACGACAACCTGGACGTGACCCGTCGCTTCGACGTGATGAGCATTCCGACGCTGATCCTCTTCAAGGACGGCGAGCCCCAGCTCCGGGTGATCGGGGCGAAGCCCAAGGGCGCGCTGCTCGAGGAGATCTCGGCCTACCTGTAGGCCTGCCGCTCGCCATCTGGGACCGCGGCCCCGCGGTCTCCGACGTCCAGCACCGCCTCACCGCCATCCTCCCGGGGGCGCCGGTCGACGCCGACGGGATCTTCGGTCCCGCCACCCGGGCCGCGCTCGAGGCGTTCCAGCGCCTGCGCGGCCTCCGGGTGGACGGGATCTGCGGCCAACAGACGTGGAACACCCTGGTGGAGGCCGGATTCCGGCTGGGCGACCGCTTCTTGTACCGCCGGACCCCGATGCTGCGGGGTGACGACGTCGCCGAGCTGCAGCAGCGCCTGTGCACCCTGGGCTTCGACACCGGACGGGTGGACGGGATCCTGGGCGACGACACCGTGCGCGCGCTGGGCGAGTTCCAGCGCAACGCCGGGGTCCCGGTCGACGGCATCGTGGGCGGCGCGACCCTCCAGGAGCTGTTGAGGCTCGAGAGCCGTGACCACGAGGCCGAGCTCGTCTCCGCCGTCCGGGCCCGCGCCGCCCTGCGTGACGCACCCCCCACCCTGCGGGGGCGCCACGTGGCCGTGGGCGAGAGCGGCGGCCTGGGCAGCGTGACCGGCGCGTTGCGCCGGCGCCTCACGCTGGGCGGGACCCGGGTCACCGAGCTGCACCACCCCGACGACGCCGTGCAGGCCAAAGAGGCCAACGAGCTCGACGTCGACGTCTTCGTCGGTCTGCGCCTGAACCCCTCGACCTCGGGCTGCCGCACCGCGTTCTGGTCCGGCACCCACGACGAGTCGCCGGGGGGGCGGCGGCTGGCCGAGCTGGTCCAGCGTGCCGTTCCCGATGCCCTCGGCGTGCCCGACGCCGGTGTCCGCGGCATGTCGGTGCCCCTCCTGCGCGAGACCCGCATGCCTGCGGTGCTGGTCGAGGTGGGCCCGGCGAGCACCGTCGTCGAGCAGGCCCCCGCCCTGGCGGCGGCGATCTCCGCCGCACTGGGGCACTGGGCCGACGCCTCCTGGGAATGATTACCGGTAATAATCAACCCCGGTGAGGCCGCCGGAAGCGCTCCGCGACAGGCCCCGCGTCCTCGGCGACGGTTACGCGATCAAAGCTTCCGGCAGGTGAACAGCGTGACAATCCACAACGTCATGCACAGGTTGTGGATGAAGCTGTACCGACCCTTGACGGTTGCGTGAACTACGCGACGCCGCCGTCACCGACCATGGCGCGGTAGATCCTTTCGAGGTCCTCGAGGGTCGCGAACTCGACCACCAGGCGACCCCGCCGGTTCTGGATGTCGACCTTGACCCTGGTGTTGAGGTAGGTCGAGAGAAGGTCCTCGAGCTCGAGGACGCCGGGCTCCGGCAGCTTGCGCGTCGGCGGCCGGCGGCCGCTGGGCTCGGTCGTACCTGTAGTCGTACTCGGTTCGGCGGCCGGGGGCTGCGGCGGCTCGGGTTGGGGCGGCACGACCCGCAGCTCGGAGCCGCCTTCGCGCACCAGTTCCTCGACGGCGCGCACGGTCAAACCCTCGTCCACGATCCGCTGCACGAGCTTCTCCTGGAGGGCCCGGTCCGGCGTCCCGAGCAGGGCGCGGGCGTGGCCGGCCGAGATGTCCCGCTCGGCCAGGGCCCGCTGGGCCCCCGCCGGCAGCTGCAGGAGCCGGAGGGTGTTGGTGACGGTCGCCCGGCCCTTGCCCATCCGCGTGGCCACCTGCTCGTGGGTCAGCCCGAACTCGTCGATGAGCTGCTGGTAGGCGGCCGCCTCCTCCAGCGCGTTGAGATCGACCCGGTGGAGGTTCTCCACCAACGCCTGCTCCAGGCTGGCGACGTCGTCGGCCACCTGGACCAGGACGGGGATCGTCTGCAGGCCGGCGCGGCGGGCCGCTCGCCAGCGCCGCTCCCCCGCGATCAGCTCGTAGGTCTCCGCCTCGTCGTGCAGCTCGCGCACCAAGACGGGCTGGAGGAGGCCGACCGCCTTGATGGAGGCGGCCAGGCTCGCCATCGACTCCTCGTCGAAATGGCTGCGGGGCTGGAAGACGTTGGGGCGGATGTGCGAGATCGGCACCACCCGCAGGAGCGAGTCCGTCTCCCCCGTCGCCTCACTCGGAATGAGTGCGCTCAGCCCTTTACCGAGACCGCTGCGGCGCGCCATTGCTCACCTCCTTGGCCAGCTCGCGGTAGGCCACGGCACCCCGCGAGGCAGGATCGAAGACTGTGATGGGTTGGCCGAACGAGGGTGCCTCCGACAGCCGGACCGTCCGGGGGATCACCGCCCGGCAGACCCGGTCGGCGAAGTGCTCCCGCACCTCGTTGGCGACGTCGACGGAGAGCCGGGTCCGGGCGTCGTACATGGTCAGCACAATGGTCGAGACCTCGAGCGTCTCGTTCAGGTTGGACGAGACGAGGTTGACGTTGCGGAGGAGCTGGCTGAGGCCCTCGAGGGCGTAGTACTCGCACTGAATGGGTACCAGCACCTCGTCGGCGGCCGCCAGCCCGTTCACCGTGATCAGTCCCAGGGACGGGGGGCAGTCGATCAGGATGAAGTCGAAGTCGTCCACGACGGTGTCGATGGCCCGCTTGAGCTTGAGCTCGCGGCTGAACGCCGGGACCAGTTCGATCTCCACCCCGGCGAGGTCGATCGTGGCGGGAGCCACGAAGAGGTTCTTGACGCTCGTCGGCTCGACGCAGTCCTCGAGCGGCTGGTCCCGCATGATCACGTCGTACATCGACAGCTCGAAGTTCCGGGCCTCGACCCCCAGGCCGGTGGTGGCGTTGCCCTGCGGGTCCAGATCGATCACCAGGACCCGGTAGCCCTGCTCGGCGAGAGCGGCCCCGAGGTTCACCGTGGTGGTCGTCTTGCCCACGCCGCCCTTCTGATTGGCGATGGCGATCACGCGGGGGAGTTCGCGGGCGGCCGGCTTCGATCCGTTGAGCAGCCCTGAGGTGTCCTCCCGGATGGAGGGCGATCGCCTCACGGGCACGGGCGGCACCTGGGCTGCCGGCTCCGGCGTCTCGGCCGTCTGCTCCGGCTCCGGCGTCTCGGCCGTCTGCTCCGGCTCCGTGTTCGGCGCGGTCTCCCCCCGGGACTCCTCGAGCGGTGCCGGCGTCTCGGCCACCGCGGGTGGCGCCGCAGGCTCCGGTGGGGGAGCGGGCAGCTCGGACTCCGCCACCTCTGATTCCGCCACCTCTGATTCGGCCACGGCGGGCACCTCGGCCGTCACGGGGGCAGCGACCTCGGCCGCTCCGTCGAGTGGTGGCTCGGCGATGAGGCTCTTCACCGGATCCAGGGACGTGGGGCCGGTCCCGCCGGCACCCGGCGCATCCCGGTCGTAGTCGTAGGGTGCGGGGCCTGCAGCGGCGTGCGGTGATTCAGGGGCTTCTCGGTCCTTGCGCCTGATGCGCATCAAGCAGGCCCTCCGAGTCGCCGCTGCACGGCGCCTATCCTGGCCTGCCGGCGTCCCGAGGTCAAGACTTGAGATTGTTCCACGTGAAACCGACACTAGCGCCGGTGACGACGTTCACCCGGAATTCACCACGGTTTCACGTGGAACATCACAACGAACGGTCAACTGGGGCCGAGGCGGACGAGCCGGCCTGCGGTGATGCATCCCTGGCTGCGACCATCAGGCGGGTGGACGGGAAGAGTCGGGCGAGGTGGACGGGGGGAGGGGTGGGCCGGGCGGCCGCGCCCCGCTCTAGAAGAGCGGCTTCTTGGCCGGCACCCCGTTACGGCGGGGGAACCGCTCGGGGCAGGCCGCCACCTGACGCAGGATCCGGTACTCGAACTCCTCGGAGACGGTCTCCCCGGGCTCCAATCCGAGCCGGGCGAGGGGCTCGGCCGGCCAGCGGGGCCCCCCGTCGGCGTCCGCCGGCTCCCCACCGTGAGGAGGCTCGGACACCACCAGCCAGCCGCCCACCTCGAGGAGGGGGGCCGCGCACTCGGCCACCACGGCAGGGCGACCGAAGGACCGGGCCAGCGCCCCGTCGTAACCGCCCCTGAAGCCCGCCTGCCGCCCGCAGACCTCGGCCCGCTCGTGAAGCACCCTTACCCGGGCGCCGAGCCCCAGGCGGCTCGTGGCCTGCTCCAGGAAGGCTGCGCGGCGGGCACCGGCCTCGAGCAGGTCCACAGTGGCCTCGGGCCAGCTGACCGCCACCACGAGGCCCGGAAGGCCGCCACCGGAGCCCAGGTCGACGAGGCGGGGAGTGGGCGGGCCCGGCGCGGCCAGGCGGCGCCCGATGGCGGCGAAGCCCCGCGCATGGCGGATCTGGGGTTCGATGTCCCCCGGGCCGAGGAACCCGGCCTCACGGGCATCGGCGAGGATCTCGTACAACAGGGGGGGACACGCCATCCCCTCGTCGGCGCCGTCCATCGGCGCCGGGTCAGCCCGCGGGGGCGATGACGATGTGGCGGTTGGGATCCTCGCCCTCGGAGCGGGTCACGACCCCCGACAGCTCGTTGACCGCATCGTGCACGGCCTTGCGGTCGGCCGGGCTCATCGCCTCGAGCGCCTTCTCCTGCCCCGACGCCAGGACTTCCTCGGCGATCTGGGTGCTGAACCGCTTGAGCGCGGCGGACCGGCGCTCGCGGTAACCGGCCACGTCGACGAGGATGCGGTCCGTCCTCGACGGGCACTGGCGCTGCACCACCGCCCGGGTCAGGTCCTGCAGCGCACTGAGGGTGGAGCCCCGCGGGCCCACCAGGATGCCCAGGTCCTCACCCATGGCGGCGATCTCGACGGTGTCCTCGTCGAGCAGGCGGGTCTCCACCGTGCCCTCCATGCCGAACTCGGTCAGGAGTCCGGCCAGGAACGCCCGCCCGATCTCACCCTGCTCTTCGAGCGTCATTCCCTCGGCCATGTCCTCTGTCTCCTTCGGTTCCGTGCTCCGTTGCGGAGCCCTCTCGGCAGTCGGCCCCGCCGAGGAGCCGTTCCTCGAGCCTTCCCGCGACCCTGAGCCGGCCGTCGCCGACTTGCTGCGATTGCGCCGCCGACGGGCCGACCGACTGGTTCCGGTGCCCGTTCCCGCCGTCGCCGTCTTCGCACCGCTAGGCCCGGTGGCGCTCTCCGCGTCGGTACCTGCGGTTCCCGCGGTGCCCTCCTGGGACGCGCTGGCCTTGTCACGGGACCCCGAGCCGCCGCCCGAACCCTGGCGTTGACCGCCTTGGCGACCACTCTGCCCCGACTTGCCACCCCGCCGGGGCCGCTCCCGCCGGGGCCGGGCACCCAGGGGCCGGACCCGCGCCCTGACCCGGGCCTCGACCCGCATCCGACCGAAGAGCCCGGTCTTGGGCTCGCTGACCACGATCACCTCGGCATCGCCGACGGCCACCCCGAGCTGGTCCAGGGCCCGCTCGGTTGCCTCCTCGACGGTCTTGCCCGCCACTTCGACCCATTCCACTCGCTATCGGGCCTTTCTGTTTCTCTTGGAGCGAGACCGCGGGTGCGGCTTGGGCGCCGCCGGCGTCTCGTCCTCTGGTACGGACTTCCCGTTCGTCGGCCGCTTCCTCGCCGCCGGCTTCCGCCCGTTGGTGGTGGCGCGGCCGTTGGTGCCCGACCCGTTCTTGGTCGGCGGCAGCACGGCCTTCGCAGCGGCGGTCCCGTCGGTGGCGGTCGACTGCTTCTTCACCTGCTTCGGAGGCGGTTTCTCCGGCTTGTCCTCCTTCGCCTTGTCCGGTTTGGAAGAGCCGATCTCGCGTTCGTGCACGACCGGCGTCACCATCCCCGTGCGGAACATGAATTCCTGGGTGCCGATGCGCATCGCGGAGGACACCACCATGTAAATCGTCGCTCCGGCCGGCACTCTCAGGTAAATGACGCCGAAAATAATAGGGAAAAACTTCTGCATTGTTTGCATCTGTGGATTCGCCGCAGCAGCCTGAGGATTGCGGCTATTCATCTGCTTCATTTGGTAGTACTGCAGGAACATTGCGGCCGCAATGAGCACCAGATAGGGGATTACCAAGAGCCCCTGGCTGGCGCTTCCCGGAGACGTGTGGAGCGAGAATGGAAGGGACGACAAATCCATTCCGAACCACCAGTGCATTTGGCCATTGCTGGCCACCAATGCTTGGTGCATTTGCGAGCTGGTCGGGATGTAACGTGGGGACGCACATCCAGCTTTCGCCACGCACTTGACCATTTGCCCGGCGCTGTTGGTATAGGTCGAACCTTTGGGGACTATGTAGGACAGCCCACGGATCAGCGAGTACAGCACGATCAGGAACGGCATCTGCAGGAGGCTGGGCAGGCAGGCCCCGAACGGGCTGGTCCCGTTGTCCTTGTAGAGCCGCATCATCTCCTGGTTGAGCTGCTCCCGGTTCTCCGGGCCCTTGTACTTGGCCTGGAGCTTCTTCATCTCGGGCTGCAGCCGCTGCATCGCCAGCATCGACTTGGTGCTCTTCACCGTCACCGGGGTCAACGCCAGCATGATGATCACGGTGAGGCCCGTGATGGCGAAGCCGTAGTTCGGCCAGACGGCGTAGAGGCCGGCCAGGATGTAGCCGAACAGCTCGAAGAGCGGGTGGAAGATCTCGCCGATGAGTTTGAACAGGGAATTCTCCGCCAGAAGGGGATGGCTCAGCACGGGCGGCCTCCCTCGTGCGCGTGGACCCGGACCGGAACGAGGTCGACGCCGTGGGGCCCGAAGGGCCGGCAGCGGAGCAATCGCCGTGCGGTCAGGGCCAGGCCGCGCCAGAACCCGTGGAGGGTGAACGCCTCGACCGCGTAGTTCGAGCAGCTGGGGTAGAAGCGGCACGGTGAGACACGCCCCGAGGCGGCGCCCTGATAGGCCGTGAGCAGCGCCACGGCGACCCGGACCGGGCGGCTGAGGGGTGCCGCGGCGCCGGTCATGCGCTCACCGCCCGTCCGGCACGGTGCAGGGCAGCGGCCACGTCGGCGCGGAGCTCGGTGGGATCGAGTGCGGCCGCTCTGGGTTCCAGGCGCAGGAGATAGGTCCCGCGCGGCAGGGTCGGGGCCTCGGACCGTGCCACCTCGCGGGCCCGTCGCCGGAGGGAGTTCCGCACCACGGCGCCCCCGCAATTCCGCCCAATTGCGTATCCCACCTGCGGGAACACACCGGGCGCGCTCTCCTTGGCCGGCACGAACGACGCCCGGACGGGGCCGCTCGCCGCGCGCGACCGGGAGCGCTGCAGCTCTGCAAAGGCAGCGCGACTGGTGATCCGTCCGACCGTCCGAGCAGGCACGAGAGGCCCTCAGACGGTGAGGCGGTGGCGCCCCTTGAGCCGCCGTGACTTCAAGATGGCCCGCCCGGCCCGTGTGGACATACGCTTCCGGAACCCGTGGGTGCGGGCTCGCTTCCGGGTGTTGGGTTGGTAAGTGCGCTTCACGTCAATTCAGCCTTTCGCGACGACGCCAGAGGGCATCCGGAGCCGGTCCGTCGCAGGGTTCATGCCTCGGCCTTCGAGTGGAGTCCGGCCGCCGGCGGCGAGTCCTCCCATGTTAGGCGCGATTTGCCGATCGCCTCTAGTCGCATCCGCCGGCACGGTGTACGTTCGTCCAATTACCCGTACCGAGGATCGTTCCGAACATCGTGGCTGGACACCGAGGGGGGAGAAGGGGCGTTCGGCGCGAGCGGTGAATCAGGCTGGAGATCTCTGGACAAGGTGCACCGGTTCGCTGCGCGACCAGGTGTCGGAGAGCACGTGGCAGCTCTGGCTGTCGGGGATCGAGCCCGTCGCCTTCGCCGACGGCGTGTTCATCCTGTCCGTGCCGAACGGGCTGATCCGTGAGCGGGTGGAGTCCCGGTACCTGCCCATGATCGAGGACACCCTGGCCAACGAGGTGGGTACGCCTGTGCGGGGCCGCCTCGAGGTTCAGGAGACGATGGCGCCCTCCCCACCCGAGGCGGGTCCCGACGAGGTGTTCGGGCTGCCTGCCGAGCCCCGACCCCAGGCCGAGCCGGCCCAGAGCCCCAGGGCGGGGCGCGAGTCGCCCGCGGTCCAACTCGACTCGAAGTTCACGTTCGAGACATTCGTGGCGGCCTCCTCGAACCGGCTGGCCCATGCCGCGGCCCAGGCGGTGGCGGAGACACCCGGCCGGTCCTACAACCCCCTGTTCATCTACGGCGACTCCGGCCTCGGCAAAACCCACCTCCTCCACGCCATCGGGAACTACGTGACCGAGAACTACCCCCGGCGCAAGGTGCTCTACGTGACCACCGAGACCTTCATGAACGACTTCGTCGATTCGCTGCGCACCTCCACCACGCTGGCCTTCAAACGCCGCTACCGGGACTGTGACGTGCTGCTGATCGACGACGTCCAGTTCATGGAGCGCAAAGAAGGCCTCCAAGAGGAGTTCTTCCACACCTACAACGACCTCAAGGGCGCCTCCAAGCAGATCGTCCTCACCTCGGACCGCCCGCCCAAATCGATCGAAACCCTCGAGGACCGCCTCCGGAGCCGGTTCCTCTCGGGGCTCATCACCGAGATCGACCCCCCCGACCTCGAGACCCGCCTCGCCATCCTGCGGTCCAAGTCCCTCAGCGAGAACCAGGACGTCCCCGACGACGTGCTCGAGTTCATCGCCTCGCACGTGAAGGACAACATCCGCGAGCTCGAAGGTGCCCTCATCCGGATCTGTGCCTTCGCCAAGCTGAACAAGGAGCCGATCTCGCTGGCCCAGGCCGAGCAGGTCCTCTCGGACCTCGTGCTGGCGGGCGAACCCCGGCGGATCTCGCCGCAGATGATCCTCGACGCCACCGCGACCAGCTACGGCTTCTCGGTGGAGGCCATCTGTGGTCCGAGCCGCACGCGCCCCCTCGTCACGGCCCGCCAGGTCGCCATGTACCTGACCCGTGAGCTCACGGACTACAGCTATCCCGCCATCGGCCGGGTCTTCGGCAAGCGCGACCACACGACGGTCATCCACGCCGTGGACAAGATCACCGGTCAGATGCAGGAGCGCCGCCAGATCTACGAGCAGGTCACCGAGCTCATCCAGAAGATCCGTGCGGGCTCGGCCTGAACCCTCCGCCGCCCGCGCCGACCTCTCCCAAGTTGTGGTTTGCAAGGGGCAAAGGCTGTGGGCTCGACGGGGCGACCCTGGGGATCGACGGCCCCTTTGTCCCCAGGTACGCTCCGCCCGCTCCGGTGACCGCCGATCGACCGCTTCTTCTCCCCGGTCCGGTGGGGACATCTTTCCTGCCGCCGAGCAGGGAGGACGGTATGTCGTCCACAATCCACAGCCCTTACTACCTTTACAAGTCACACATACCTCTTCCTTCGCGATGAAGGGCTGGGGAACCTCCCGAAAGGAATGGCGTCGGTGAAGTTCAGATCCGAACGCGACGTGCTCGTCGAGATGCTGGCCACGGCCAGCCGTGCCGTCGGTGGGCGCGGTGGCTCCTCACCCGTGCTCCTGGGCCTGCTTCTCACGTGCACGGGCAACTCGCTGTGCGTGACAGGTACCGATCTCGACCTGACGATCCAGGTGACCGACGAGGTCATCGGCATCGACGACGGGAATTGTGTCATTCCGGCCCGGCTCTCCACCGACATCGTGCGGCGCCTGGAGCCGGGCGCAGTGACCTTCGCCGACGACGGGGACCACATCACCATTTCTGCGGCTCGGTCGACCTTCAAGCTCCAGACCTATCCCGTCGTCGAGTTCCCCCCGGTGGGCAAGACGAGCGACCCGACGACCCAGCTTTCCGAGACGGCGCTGGGTGAGGCCGTCCGCCAGGTGGTGCGCGCCGCGTCGCACGACGAAGGGCGTCCGTTGCTGACCGGCGTCCTGGTCTCGCGCGTCGACGGCGCCCTGCGAATGGTCGCCACGGACTCGTACCGGATGGCGATGCGCGACCTCCCCGCGGGAAACAGCATCCCGGGCGAGGAGGACCTCCTGGTGCCGGCGCGCGCGTTGGCCGAACTGCAGCGGCTGCCCACCGGGACGATCTCGGAGGGGTCGGAGACGAACCGTGTCGGCGTGGCCGCCAGTAGCAACGAGATCACGTTCTGGCAGGGAAAGGTCCAGATCAGCACCAGGCTCCTCGAGGGGAGGTACCCGGACTACAAGCAGCTCATCCCGGACCACTACCCGAACCGGTTGCACCTCGGGAAGGAGAGCTTCCTCGCCGCGCTGCGGCGCGTGCAGTTGCTCGTGCGCGACAACACGACGCCGGTGCGGCTCGCGATGCGCCCGGGCGGGGTGGACCTCAGCGTGCAGAGCCAGGACGTCGGGGACGCCGCGGAGGCGGTGGACGGCGATTACACGGGCGAGGATCTGGTGATCGCGTTCAACCCGTCGTACCTGATCGACGGCGTCGAAGCGGTCGCCGGTGACGAGGTCATCGTCGAGACCGCCGATGCATCGCGCGCCGCCACGGTCAGGGGCGCCGAGGACGACGAGTTCCGCTACCTCCTGATGCCGGTGCGGGTCTCCTGAGCGGACCGCGGCCGCGGTGAGCCTCCGCCATCTCGAGCTGGCCGACTTTCGCATCTTCCACAGCGCGCACATCGAGCCCGAGCCCGAGGGCACGACGGTCATCACCGGACCGAACGGCACCGGGAAGACCAGCGTCCTCGAAGCCCTGGCCTACCTCGGGACCCGACGCTCCTTCCGTGGCGCGCCACCCGAGGCGATGGTGCGCACGGATGCCACGAGCGCGATCGTCCGGGCCGAGCTCGAGGGAGCCGACAGCCCCACCCTCGTCGAGGCCGAGATCCTCCCGGCCGGCAGGAGCCGGACCCGGGTCAACCGCAAGTCCGTGAACGGCAGGAAGGACCTGGCCGCGGCCGCTCCCTGCACCATCTTCTCGCCGGAGGACCTCGCCATCATCAGCGGCGGGCCGAAAGGGCGCCGGGACCTGCTCGACGATGCGCTGGCGCTGCTCGATCCCGAGGGGGCGCGCGCCGCCGACGAAACGGACCGTGTGCTGCGGCAGCGGGCAGCGCTGCTCCGCCAGTCCGGCGGACGGGCCAGCGGGGACGTCGCGGTGACCCTCGACGTGTGGGATCAGCGCCTGGCCGATGCCGGCAAGGTCCTGGTGGCCGCCCGCGAGCGCCTGGTGGGCGACCTCGAGCACCTGGTCGGGAAGGCGTACAGCCGTCTGGCCGGAGCCGGTGGCCAGGTGCTCGTCCAGCAGCGCTACGAGAGGAGCTGGGACGGCGATCTCGTCCATGCCCTGGGCGCCAGCCGCGTCGACGACCTGCGCCGGGGGGTCAACACGGTGGGACCGCACCGCGACGATCTGTTCCTCGCCATCGACGGACGCGAGGCCCGGACCCACGCCTCGCAGGGGGAGCAGCGCTGCCTGGCGCTCGCCCTGCGCCTCGGCGTCCACGCCCTCGTCCGCACCCGGACCTCCCTGGTGCCCACCCTGCTCCTCGACGACGTGTTCTCCGAGCTCGACCCGGCCCGGAGCAAAGCCCTGGTGGCGGAGCTGCCGGCCGGTCAGTCGATCCTCACCACCGCGGCCCCGCTCCCCGCGGGCGTCGACGTGGCGCGGGTCGTGCCCGTCGCGTCCCTGGAGGACTCGTGAGGGAGCGCCGGGGGAACGGCCCCCGTCGGGTGGGAGAATCGATGCCGAGGCTCCTGGGCCGCCTCGGAGCCTCGACGACGCCGGCGACCATGGAGGCCGTCTTCACCCGCTGGGAGGAGCTGGTCGGGGCGGAGCTCGGCGAGCACCTGCGCCCGGTCCGGGTCGACGGCCGCGCTCTCGTGGTCGCGGTGGACCACCCGGCCTGGGCCACACGGGCCCGCATGGAATCGGGCCAGATCCTGAGCAAGCTCAAGGAGCTCGGGGGCACCCCGATCGAGCGCCTCGAGGTGGTCGTCGAGCGCTCCTGACGCCGGCTGCGCCGGGTGCGCCGGAGACCGTTCATGAGCGCTGAATCGTGACGTGCGTCGGGTAGAATGGTGCGTTCGCATCGAAAGGCCGGAAGTGCACCATTCGGGGATTCGATACGCACCGCGAAGACCATTGTTCTGAAAGGGCGCGCCCGTGGCAGTGAAGGTGGACGAGATACCAGGTAAGGCAACCGCGTCGTACACCGAGGAGGACATCACGATCCTCGAGGGGCTCGAGGCGGTCCGCAAGCGGCCGGGTATGTACATCGGTTCCACGGGCCCGACCGGCCTGCACCACCTGGTCTGGGAGGTCGTCGACAACTCGGTCGACGAGGCCATGGCCGGCCGCGCCACCCGCATCGACGTGACCCTGCTTGCCGACGGTGGCGTGCGGGTCACCGACGACGGGGCGGGAATCCCCGTCGGCCCCCACTCCAAGTACCCCAAGCAGTCGACCGCCGAGATCGTCCTGACCACCCTCCACGCCGGCGGCAAGTTCGGCGGGAAGGGCTACCAGGTCTCGGGTGGCCTGCACGGCGTCGGCATCTCGGTCGTGAACGCCCTGTCGACCCGCCTCGTCCTCGAGGTCGACCGCGACGGCCAGCACTGGGAGGCTGAGTTCGAGAAGGGCGGCAAGCTCAAGAAGAAGGTCACCGCCACGGGGCCGGCGCCCAAGGACCGCAGCACCGGCGAGCCGCGCACCGGTACGACCGTGACCTTCTGGCCCGACGGGTCCATCTTCGACGAGACCGAGTTCCGGGCCCAGACGATCCTCGAGCGGATGCAGATCATGGCCTTCCTGAACAAGGGGCTCGAGATCCGCTTCACGGACGAGCGCACCGACCCGGTCGCCAAGATGACCTACAAGTACAACGGCGGCATCGTCGACTTCGTGAAGCACCTCAACGCGTCGAAGGAGTCGCTCTTCCGCAAGGTGGCGTCGTTCGAGCAGGCCGAAGAGGGTCAGGAAGTCGAGATCGCCCTGCAGTGGAACGCGGGCTACCACGAGTCGATCCATTCCTTCGCCAACGGCATCTCGACGATTGAGGGCGGCATGCACGTCGAGGGCTTCTCCAAGTCCTTGACCAACGTGGTCAACCGCTACGCCCGCGCCCGCAACCTGCTGAAGGAGAAAGAGGAGAACCTCAAGGGCGAGGACATCCGCGAGGGACTCACGGCGATCATCTCGGTCCGCCTGCGTGACCCTCAGTTCGAGGGGCAGACCAAGGCCAAGCTCGGCAACACCTCCATCCGGTCGCTGGCGGAGCGCACGACCAACCAGAAGCTCACCGAATGGTTGGAGGAGAACCCGCGCGAGGCGAGCCAGATCGTGCAGAAGTCGCTGCAGGCCGCCCGGGCCCGCATGGCCGCCCAGGGCGCCCGCGACCTGACCCGGCGCAAGTCGGCGCTCGACGGCGCCGGGCTGCCCGGCAAGCTGGCCGACTGCTCCTCGCGCGACCCGCGGGAGTCCGAGCTCTTCATCGTGGAGGGCAACTCGGCCGGCGGATCCGCCAAGGACGCGCGGAATCCGCACACGCAGGCGATCCTCCCGATCCGCGGCAAGATCCTCAACGTCGAACGCGCCCGGATCGACAAGATGCTGAAGAACGCGGAGATCCAGGCGCTGATCTCGGCCATCGGTGCCGGCCTCGCCGAGGAGTTCGACGTGGAGAAGATCCGCTACCACAAGGTGATCCTGCTGGCCGACGCCGACGTCGACGGCAGCCACATCCGCACGCTGCTGCTGACGTTCTTCTACCGGCAGATGAAGCCGCTCGTCGAAGGCGGCTTCGTCTACGTCGCGCAGCCGCCGCTGTACTCGACCCTGGTCGGGAAGGAGAAGATCTACCTCAAGGACGAAGCAGCCCGGGAGGCGTTCCTCGCCGAGCATCCCGACCACAAGCACGACTTCAACCGACTGAAGGGCCTGGGCGAAATGGACTTCGCCGAACTGCGCGACACGACGATGGACCCGGGAAAGCGCTCCCTGCTGCAGATCAACGTGGAGCAGGCCGCCACAGCCGACGAGGTCTGCTCCATCCTCATGGGTGACGACGTGGAGCTGCGGCGCCACTTCATTCAGACAAATGCCAAAGACGTCCGTTTCCTCGACATCTGAGCGACGGGACGGGGAGTAGGGAAAACACATGCCACGTCAGTCGACACGCGGCTCTGGCCGCGGCGGAGCCGGATCGGGCGGGGGGAGCGACGCTCCTCCCGGTGGTGACGAGCCCGTCAGCGGCTCCATCGAGCCGATCGAGATCCAGGAGGAGATGGAGCGCTCGTTCCTCGAGTACTCCATGTCGGTCATCGTCGCCCGCGCCCTGCCCGACGTCCGCGACGGGCTCAAGCCGGTCCACCGACGGATCCTCTACTCCATGTTCGACAACGGCCAGCGTCCCGACCGGCCCCACAGCAAGTGCGCCAAGGTCGTCGGCGAGGTCATGGGGACCTACCACCCGCACGGCGACTCGGCCATCTACGAGGCGCTGGCCCGCATGGTCCAGGAGTTCTCGCTCCGCTACCCCCTGATCGACGGTCATGGCAGCTTCGGGGGCCGCGGGCCCGACGACGGCGCGGCCGCCATGCGCTACACGGAGTGCCGACTGGCCCCGCTCGCCCTCGAGCTCATGGCGGACATCGACGAAGAGACCGTCGACATGGTCGCCAACTACGACGGCTCCGCGCAGGAGCCGGTCGTGCTCCCGGGGCGCTTCCCGAACCTGCTCGTCAACGGGTCCCAGGGCATCGCGGTGGGCATGGCGACCAACGTGCCGCCGCACAACATGGGCGAGGTCATCGACGCGGCCATCCACGTACTGCAGTACCCCGACGCCACGCCCGACGAGCTCATGGAGTTCGTCAAGGGCCCCGACTTCCCCACCGGCGCGCTGATCCTCGGCCGCCAGGGGATACTCGACGCCTATCGGACCGGCCGGGGGTCCATCAAGATGCGGGCCGTCGCGGAAATCGAAGAGGGGCGGAACGGCGACACCATCGTGGTCACCGAGCTCCCCTACCAGACCTCGGTCGAGGTCATCGAACAGAAGATCACCGAGCTCGTGCGGGCAGGCGACCTCGAGGGTATCAGCGGGATGCGCAATGCCTCGGCGAACCAGGAGCCGCGCCTCGTCATTGAGCTCAAGCGCGACGCCAATGCGAACGTGGTCCTGAACAACCTGTACAAGCAGACCCCGCTGCAGACGAGCTTCGGCGTCAACATGCTGGCGCTGGTGGACGGCGTCCCCCGCACGCTGAACCTCGCCCAGGCGCTCTCGCACTACATCGACCACCAGATCGAGGTGATCCGGCGGCGCTCGCAGTTCCGCCTCGACCGGGCGCGCAACCGGGCGCACATCGTCGAAGGCCTCCTGCGCGCCATCGACATGCTCGATGCCGTGATCGCGACGATCCGCGCGTCGGCCGACCGCCCGGAGGCGCGCACCGCGCTGATGGCGGAGCCGTTCTCGTTCACCGAGGTGCAGGCGACCCACATCCTCGACATGACCCTGGGCCGTCTCACGCGGCTGGGGCGCAGCGAGCTCGAGGCGGAAATGGAGGAACTGCGCGCGACGATCGCCGAGCTCGAGGCGATCCTCTCGGACGATGTCAAGCTGCGCGGCGTCATCGAGACCGAAATGGTCGCCATCCGCGACAAGTACGGCAACCCGCGCCGGAGCATCGTCACCCACGACCCGGGCGAAATGGGCGTGGAGGACCTCATCGACGACGAGGAGATCGTCGTCACGATGACGAGGGCGGGCTACATCAAGTCCGTGGCGGGGGCCGCCTTCCGCACCCAGGGCCGGGGCGGCCGCGGCGTGCAGGGCGCCCGGTTGAAGGAGGAAGACCTGGTCAGCCAGGTGGTCCACACCTCGGCGCTCGCCTACCTGCTGTTGTTCTCGAACCAGGGCAAGGTCTACCGGCTGCGCGGGCACGAGATCCCCGTGAAGGACCGCACCGCCCGCGGGACGGCGGCCGTGAACCTCGTGCCGCTCGCGCCGAACGAGTCGATCACGGCCATCATCTCGACCCGCGAGTTCGCGGCCGACCAGTTCCTGGTGTTCGCCACCTCGCTGGGCCAGGTGAAGAAGACCGCCATGAGCGAGTACGACAAGTCCCGCCGCGAGGGGTTTATCGCCATCAACCTGCGTGACGGCGACGAGCTGGTCCGGGTGGTGGCCACGTCGGGCCACGACGACCTGTTCGAGGTGACCCGCAACGGCATGACCATCCGCTTCAACGAGGAGGACGTGCGGGCCATGGGCCGTGATGCGGCCGGCGTGCGGGGCATCCGCCTGCGCGCGGGCGATGCCGTGGTGTCCTGCGACGTGGCGGCCGACGACACGGACATCCTCATCGTGACCGACGCCGGCTACGGGAAGCGCACGAAGCTCGAGCGGTTCAACCGCCAGGCGCGCGGGGGACAGGGCGTGCGCGGCATCCGCTTGACCGGCACCCGGGGCAACGTGGTGGCCGCCTTCATGGTCGCCTTGGACGAGGAGATCCTGTTGGTCTCCTCCGGGGGCGTCGTGATCCGTACCCAGGCCCGCGAGATCGCCTCGCAGGGCCGCGATGCCACCGGGGTGCGGGTCATGAACCTCGACGAGGGCCAGACGGTTGCTGCCGTGGCTCGCGTCACCGCGGAGGCAGACGAGGCCTGACGCGGGCTGGCGGCGCCACCCGGTCGCGAGGGAAATCAGGCCGACGCGTCGCTCAGAACAAACGCAGCGACGAGATGGGCCAGACGCGCACCTCGACCTTGCCGACGATCAGCGACTTGTTGATGGGCCCCCAGTACCGGCTGTCGCAGGAGTCGGTGCGGTTGTCGCCCATGACGAAGTAGTCGTTGGCCGGGACGCGGTACGGGTGCGCCAGGTTGGAGCTGTTGCCGGCCGGGCCGGCGGTGGTGACGCCCTGCTCGGAGGCGGGGAGCCAGGTCTCGTCGAGCTTCTTCCCGTCCACGTAGACGTAGCCGTCCGAGAGCGAGAGCACGTCGCCCGGCAGCCCGATGACCCTCTTGACCAGGTCGTTCACCTCGGGGCCGCCGCAGTTCTCGGCCGGTGGCCGCGAGAACACCACGATGTCGCCCCGGTCGACGCCATGGAGGTGGTAGCTCAGCTTGTTGACCAGGATCCGGTCGCCGATCTGGAGCGTGGGCTCCATGGAGCCGGACGGGATGAAGAAGGTCTGGACGACGAAGGCCCGCAGGAGCACGGCCACCAGCACGGCGACCAGCACGACGATGACCGCCTCCCGGATCCAGCGCGCGGTCGACGGGCGGGGCTCGGCTGGTGCCGGCGGGGCTTCGTCCCCCGGAGGGCCGCCCATTGGCGGCTCTTCCACGGCGAGCGCCGGGTCGTTCGGATCGGGCGTCACCGGAGGCAAGGCTAGACGGCGGCGCGGGCGATGGGTGCTCAGGCGAGGGCGGGCACGACCGACGCGGTGTCTCGGCCCGAGCGCAGCAGAGTGCCCGGCAATGCGCCGGTCGGCGCACCGTCGCGGATGGTCTCGGTGCCGTTGACCAGGACGCGGACGACCCCGTGCGAGCCGGCGTAGAGCCGGGGTGTGTCGCCGGGCAGGTCGTGCACCAGGCGGGCGGGCTCGGAGCCCACGGTGGCCGGGTCGAAGACGAACAGGTCGGCGGCGAATCCCTCACGGACGAGCCCGCGCTCGCGGAGCCCGAAGAGGTCGGCGGGCTGCGCGGTCATCATGTGCACGGCCCGCTCGACGGGGACGAGCTTTCGTCCCCGCAGGCAGTCGCCGAGGAAGGCGGTTGGGTAATTGGAGCCGCACATGCGGTCGAGGTGGGCGCCGGCGTCGGAGCCGCCGACCATGGCACGCGGATCGCTCCAGATCGCCGCCCGCATGCCCCAGGTGGCCTCGTCACCGTCGTCGGTGTTGGGCCAGAGCACGGTGCGGAGCTGGTCGGCCAGGACGATGTCGAGCAACGTGTCGAACGGAGCCGTGCCGCGTTCGGCCGCGATGTCGGCCACGGCGCGGAACGCGCACCCGTCGTTCGCTGGCGCGAACGTGTCCCCGATGATGTAGGTGCCCCAGTGGGAGAGGCCGCGGAACACGCCGGCCTCCTTGCTCCGGGCGCGCTCGTCCAGCAGGACGCGCACCGCGGGATCGGCCAGCTTCTCCATGCGCTCCGCCTCGGGGAGCCCCATCACCTCTCCCCAACCGGGGATCAGGAAGAGCGCGCAGTGCGTGCGGAAGCTCATGTTCATGGGGACGAGCGTCGGCATGGTCAGGGCGACGATGCGGCCGCCGGCCCCGGCTGCCGCCGAGGATGCCGAGAGCTGGTGCTCAATCCGCTCGGCCGATCGGGCGTCGACCGTCAGCACGTTCCAGTTGAGCGGCCGGCGGGCCGTGACGCTCATGGCGGTCATGAGGTCGATCTCCTCGGGGCTGAACGAGTCGAGACAGCCGTTGGTGATGTACTCCAGCGTCGTCCCCTCGTGGGCGGCCACCTCCTCGCAGAAGGCGAGCATCTCGCGGCGATCCGCATAGCGCGAGCTGATCGGCCGGCCGTCCCCGTCGGAGTGGGTGCGCGACTGGGAGGACGAGAAGCCCAGCCCACCCGCCTCCAACGACTCGGACAGGAGCGCCCGCATGGCGGCGATCTCGTCGTCGGTCGCAACCTCCTCGCCCCGCTGCGCCCCCATCACCTTGCGGCGCAACGCGCAGTGCCCGACCAGGAACCCCGCGTTCACGCCCAACCGGCCGTCGAGCGCGTCGAGGTACTCCGCGAAGCTGGACCAGTTCCAGGGGACCCCGTTCTCGAGTGCGGCCAGCGGCATGCCCTCGACCTTGGCCATCATCTGGCGGATGTAGTCAGCGTCTTCCGCGTTGATCGGGGCCAGGGTGAACCCGCAGTTGCCGCCGATCACGGTGGTCACACCGTGCACGTTGGACGGAGAGGCGAAGGGATCCCAGAAGAGCTGCGCGTCGTAATGGGTGTGCGGGTCGACGACGCCGGGAGCGACCATGAGCCCGGTGGCGTCGAACTCGGTGCCGGCGGGCTCGTCGACCGTGCCCACGGCGACGATCCGGCCGTCGCGGATCCCGACGTCAGCGAGGCGACCGGGCTCACCCGTGCCGTCGATGAGCGTGCCGGATCGGATGACATAGTCGAGCATGAGACCTCCGGGTCGTGCCGCGCGCTGGCGGGCACTCGGGTGCAGAAATCTGACGACCCGTCAGCTTACAGGCGCTGCGGCGCTGCGAGGCTTGACCCTGGCCCGGTACTCAGCCCAGCAGGTCCCGCGCCGATACCTCGCCGTCGCGGTACTGCTGAATGATCGCGGCGCGGATCTCTTGAAGGCGGGCCTCCACGGTCTCGCGGCGCAGGGCCAGGTTGGCCAGCTGCTCCAAGACGCTACGGAGTACCCGCTGCACGTCCACGCGGGAGGTGAGGTCCGTGTAGGCCATCTGCTGGTGGGCCGACATCAGCAGATCCGATCGGGTGAAGACGTCCCAATCGTCCTCCCAGCCCTCCCGTATGGGGGCGGCTTCCATGGAAGTGGCGAGATCCGTCCCACCTCGGGTCGACCATCCGTCACCCCAGAGCGATCCCGCCATCACCCGCGGCAGATCTTGGACGAGACCCTGGGCGTCGGGTGCCCGGTTCGCCAGGGCGTGCCGCAGGATCTCGACGTCGCCACCGAGGACGGTTTCGGCGTAGTCCAAGGACTCGAGCACCAGCGTCAGTTCGTCCCGCCAGGCACGGATGGGAGCGGCCGGCCCGGCGTGCTCGACGTTGGCGGAGTCCCGCAGCAGGCGGTCGATATCGGTCAGCCGAAGCGGCCGCACCGTCGCTCTCACGGTGCCGTGACGGGTCCCGTCGCCCCTGTCATGGGCGCGCGCCCTCCCATTGGATCAGATCCCCCTCTCCAGCGGTGTGGAGCTCCATTAGCCGACCCTCGCGTCCGGCCCACTATGCCTCACGGAGACGGCGACCGTAAGGGATGGAAATGCCCATTTCCGGGGCCACCCTCTTCGGCGGCGAGAATCGACCACCGCATCGGTGGCGGGAGCCTGTGGACAACCCGTCCTGTTCCTGCGGAACCCCCGTGTCCAGGATGGTCGTCCCCAGGTCATCCACAGCCTGTGCCCGACGCCGTCCCCACTTTTGGCCTTCCGCGTCGTCCCCACACGTGCTTTGCTCTGTCCGTGAAGGCACCGAGACCACGATCCATCCGGCGGCGTCCGTGGTGCTGAACCTCCAAACCGCCGCCGAAGGCGTGCTCCCCGGCCAGCTGCTCGAGCGGGCCATCCGGGCGGGGTACATCGAAGCCGGACGTTTCAACATCCCCGATGCCAACGTGCAGCCCGCCAGCCTCGACCTGCGCCTGGGCGAACGGGCGCTGCGCATCCGGTGCAGCTTCCTCCCCGGCGCCGACTCGGTCGAGCGGAAGCTGAAGGACTACATCCTCGACGAGATCGACCTCAGGGGGGACGGGGCGATGCTCGAGGCGCGGTGTCCCTACCTGATTGAGCTGAAGGAGCGCCTCGACCTCCCCGCGGGGTTGCGGGGGAAGGCGAACCCCAAGAGCTCGACCGGCCGCATCGACGTGTTCACCCGGGTCATCACCGATCACAGCGACCGGTTCGACGAAGTCGCGCCGGGCTATCACGGTCCCCTCTATCTCGAGGTGGTACCGCTGTCGTTCGCCGTCCGGGTGCGGGAGGACCTGACGCTCAACCAGCTGCGCCTCTCCATGGGCCGGCCGTGGCTGACCGACGACGAAGTGCGCCAGGCACACCTCAGCGAGCCGATCCTCTTCACGCGAGGTGAGCCCGTGCCCGTCGACGACCTCGTGCTCTCCAACGGTCTGTTCCTCGGCCTCGATCTCCATGGGGACGAGCGAGGTCAGGTGGGGTACAGCACCCGCGACAGCGCGCCGCTGCTCGATCTCACCGCTGGCGGGGAGATCGACCCCGCACCGTTCTGGGACCCCGTGTTCCGGGAGGAGGGCGATCGCCTGGTGCTCTCGCCGAAGCGGTTCTATCTCCTCATGTCGCACGAGGCGGTGAGCATCCCGCCGGACCTCGCAGCCGAGATGACCGCGTACGACCCGACGAGCGGCGAGCTCCGCACGCACTATGCCGGCTTCTTCGATCCCGGTTTCGGTTTCGATCCCACCGGAGGCTTCCGCGGTTCCCGGGCCGCGCTCGAAGTGCGCGCCCACGACGTCCCCTTCATGGTCGAGAACGGCCAGGGGGTGTGCAAGCTGACCTTCGAGCGGATGCTCGAAGAACCGACCGCGCTCTACGGGACGGGCATCGGGTCGTCGTATCAGCAGCAGGAGGAGACCCTCAGCCGCTACTTCCGGCGCTCGCGGAGCTGACGGCCGGACCTCGCTCGGCGCGAGCGAGCGGCGCCGGAGGTCCCGCGACGGCCTTTTCCGCTGGCGAGTCCGTCTGACGCCACGTCATTTCTCTCCTGTCGGCGCGCCGCGACGCGCCGCCTCTCGATGCAATTGCCGTGTGGCGGCGTTGTCGGGGAATTGTGGGATGGCACACCGGTTTTGTCGTTTCACCCCTGGGTATATGGCCGGACAGCGGGCTTCGGAGCGGGTCTGTGTCCCACACAGAAGGAGTAAGGACATTGAGGCGGAACACGACCCTGTTCGCCGTCCTGACGTGCGGGCTGGTCCTCGCGGCCGGCGGCGTCGCGGCTGCTGCACCCGCCGGAGCCGCTGCGGCGCCTGACCCCGTGTCGTCGACCGTCCAGGCCGTTGCGAGCGCGGCCGCGGCCGCGCTCGCGCAGGTCACCGCCCCGGCTGCGACGCCACGCTCGGCAGTGACGCCGGCTGCCGTCCCTGCCGCCGGGTCGGCCAACGATCCGCTGGCGCCCCTGAGCGCGCTGCCCGTCTCGATCTCCCTCCCGATCACGGCGCTGGCCAACGAGATCGGGAGCACCCTGCTCCCGGGTCAGGACTCGACCACCGGAACGAACACGACGACGCAGTCCTCGCCTCTCGCCAACGTCGACGCGCCGGTCGATGCGTGCTCCCTCTCTCTCGGTCTGTTGGCCGACGCGGACAGCAGCTGCTCGACGACCTCGGTCGGGCTGGACCAGCTCGGTGCGATAGGGACCATCAACGTGCCGATCACGGCGCAGGATAATGCGGTCGGGCTGCTCAGCCTGGCGGCCTCGGCCCTGGACCTGACCACGGGGCAATCGCCGGCCTCGACGACGCAGAGCGGTGTGATCAACGCGGCGGTCCCGATCAGCATCTGTTCGGTGAATGTCGGCCTGATCGGGAGCACGACGAGCGACTGCAAACTGAGCGGCACCAACGGCACGACCTCGCAGACCGGAGTGATCGACGCCGATGTCCCGGTCACCGTGTGTGACGTCATTGCGGAAATCGACGGGAACAGCACGGCGAACTGCCCGCAGGAGCCCGACACCGTGACCCAGTCCGGTCAGTTGGCCGACGTCTACACGCCGGCCACCGTCTGCGGCGTCGTCGCGGAGGTCTACGGGACGGCGACCGGGATGTGCATGCCCGACACCGGGTTCCCCCTCGTGAACGATCTGCCGACCAACGACGTGAGCCAGAGCGCCCCCGTCGACGGGTGCTGCCGATCAACGCGTGCAGCGTCGTGGTCGCGGTCGTGGGAAGCGCGTCGAACACGTGCGAGCCGTCGCACGTGTCGACGACTCCGACCGGGTCGGTCCCGGTCAACGTCCCGGTGACCGTCTGCTCCGTGGCGGCGGCAGTCGACGGCGACGCGTCCGGCACCTGCGCGGGCGCGGGGTCGACGACCATCCCCATCGGGACCCCTGGCAGCCCTGGCACGGGCGTCACGCTGCCCATCACGATCTGTGGCATCGAGGCCGCCCTCGGTGGGACGGGGAGTGCGGCGTGCCCCGAACCGACGACCCCGTCCGCGACCTCGCCGGGGACGAGCTCGACGTCTCCCACCGCTGTCCCCGTGAGCCTCGCCTCGACGGCCCCGACCCCGACCCCGACCGCGGCCACGACCGCGGCAGCCACGGCCCCGTCGGGCGCCGGCACGCTCGCCACCACCGGAGCAACGTTGCTGCTCGAGTTGCTCATCGGGGCGGGAGCGATGCTGCTCGGCCTCGCCGTCTCCCGATCCGCACGGCGGCGCGGCGGCGCGGCCGTACCGCGACCACAGGAGTAGGGACGCCGAGCGCGTGACCTGAACAGGACAGATCCGATGGAGGAAGGAGGGATCGATGTCGGACCAGAAGAAATCGGGTGTCATCACCAGCCTGGAAGAGGTGTTTCTCTCCCGGGAGTTCGGGCGTGAGTTCCAGCCGGTGCCGGTGCAGCACGACTCGATCGGCGGCGTCACGGAAGAGGGCATCCGCCCCTCGCAGCTCGAGCAGGTCTTCCTGTCCGAGGACTTCGGGAAGCCCCGTGTGCAGGGGGTCGCGCCGCCTGAGGCAGCGGAGGCCGGTCGGATTGGCGCGGGGCGCCAGGCCGGAACGGTGCTGGCCTTCGCTCCCCGGGAGAGCACCCGGTACCGGGCCGTCGCGGCGGTCAGTGGGATCGCCGCCGCGGCACTCGTCGTCGCCGGCGTCACCTCCGGCGGCGGCCGGACGGGGCCTCCGGCGCTCTCAGCTCTGGGTCATCGAGTCGCCGCGGCCGCGCAGGGCGTTGGCGGTACGGGCACCGGATCAGCGAACCCGCCCGGGACCGGTACCGCACCCGCCGCCGGCGGGGTCGCATCACCCGCTCAGGGCGGCAGTGTGCAACTGGCTGACACGGCGGGGGCGGAGTCACAGGTCGAGCTCCAGGCCGGGACCCCCGGCGCGACCTTGGTGTCGTCCCCCGCCTCGCCCGCCGCCGCGCCGGTGTCGACTCCGCCCGCGCCCGTGTCGCCAGGGACCGGTGCCGACGCCAGCGCGCCTGCACCGGTATCCCCGACGGGCCCGGGAGCCGGCGACCTGATCTCACCGTCGGCAGCGATGATCGGCAACACAGTCACAGCTTTGAACAACACCGTCACAACGACGGCTGGTCAACTTGGTAGCGCGGTCTCGACCTTGGATCCGGTCACCGGCGCGGTGGGCGGTGTCGGCGCGACGGTGAGCGCATTCGGGCAGTCGCTTGCTGCACTGTGACGACGCACTGCGGTCGCAGAATTGGTGCGCCGCGCGCAACGCGAAACTCCGAATTGCTCCCTTCAAACAAGCGTTCGAAGAAAATTGCCGCCGGATTGTGGAGACCCGGTATCCATTCCGCCGATGCCGCTATATGGTGGCAACTGAGGGGGTAAATGAGCGGCAGTTCCCGGGAGCCTTCGGCTCCGGGCGGCTAGGCCCCTGCGTTGACGGACGATTCCTGTGGAGGAACCATGGAGGGGTCGACGCCCGAGGGGGCCGAGCCTGAGGATTACGCAACGCTGGAAGAGGTGTTCGCTTCGCGTACCTTCGGACAGCCGCTCCCGGAAGCCGGTCCGGCTGACGTCCCAGCGGCGGTTGCCGCGAACACCTCGAAGCTGATCTTCACCAGCAACCGCGCCATCGCCGCATTCGCAGCCGTTGCGGCGGCAGTCTTGGTCGTGGCCGGTCTCACCGGCCTGACGGTCGGTCCCAGCCACGGTGGTCGTCCTCTCCTCAGCGCGCCATCGTCCGTTCCCTCCAGCGTGCCGAACGGGCAGAGCCCGGCGAATTCCTCGACCTCGGGCCCGACGGGCGGGGAGTCGGCAGGCGGCGGCTCCGTGATCTCCTCCGGTGCCGCGGGCGCCGGTGCGAGTCACGTGACGGGCTCCACCGCGCCGCCGCCGGTGACGTCGTCGCCACCGGCCCAGGTGATCGCCGCCGGACCCCGCAATGGAAGCACGGCGCCCACGGCGACGCTGACCGGCCTGAGCCCCACCACGTCGACGACGACACCTCTGGCGCCCACGACCACCACCACGAGCACGCCCACGAAGACGACTACCACGACGACGCCCACCACCTCGACGACCACGACCACCACTACGACCACCACGACGATCCCGGTCACCTCGACCGGCGTGGGTGGCAAGGGCACCGGCACCGGGACCGGGACCGGCCAGGGAACCGGGAGCGATCCGGGCACCGGCACCGGCAAGGGGTCGGGCGGGGGCGGCCGAGGACCGGGTAACGGCAACGGAGACGGAAACGGGAATGGAAACGGCGGCGGCACCGGCAACACCGGGCCCGGCCACGGCAACGGTACGGGCAACGGCCAGGGCTCGGGACTCGCCGGTGCACCCCCGAGCTGTGCCTCCCAGCCGGTACGCCAGCCCAAGCACTGCCCCTGACGCCGAGCCGGGCGCAGGAGGCATGCACCGTGCGCCCGGGTGCACAGGGCGACCCTGACTGCTGGTAAGTATGCGGGTGCCGCCCGGCCGCGGGCAGGCGCTGAGCGAGGTCAACCATGAACTACAGCAATCTGGGCGCGTCAGGTCTCCGAGTCTCGAGGGTCTGTCTCGGGATGATGGGATTCGGGAACGAGAGCGAGCGGGCCTGGGTCATCGACGAAGAGGCTGCCGAGCCGATCGTTCGGGCCGCCGTCGAGGGCGGCGTGACCTTCTTCGACACCGCCGACACGTATTCGGGCGGTGCCAGCGAGGTCGCCACCGGGCGCCTGGTCCCGAAGTACCTGACCCGTGATGAAGCGGTGATCGCCACCAAGGTGTTCATGCCCGTCACACCTGGAGAGAACGGCGGCGGGCTCGGTCGCAAGCACATCCTGTCGGGCATCGACGCCTCGCTTCGTCGCCTCGGCATGGACTACGTCGACCTCTACCAGATCCACCGCTGGGACCCCCGGACACCCATTGAGGAGACGATGGGCGCTCTGCACGACGTGGTCCGCGCGGGCAAGGCGCGCTACATCGGCGCCAGCAGCATGTTCTCATGGCAATTCGCCAAGGCGCAGCACACCGCCGAGACGCACGGGTGGACCAAGTTCGTGTCCATGCAGAACCACTACAACCTGATCTACCGCGAGGAGGAGCGCGAGATGATCCCGCTCTGCTTGGACGAGGGAGTCGGGTGCATCCCGTGGAGTCCCCTGGCCCGAGGTGTCCTGGCCGGGAATCGGACCCGGGAGGGCAGGCGCAACACCACGCGCTCGAGCACGGACCCGTTCACCGACTACCTCTACGACCAACCCACGGACTTCGACGTGGTCGACGCCGTCGTGGCGGTAGCGGCAGCCCGCGACGTGCCGCCGGCACAGGTCGCACTCGCCTGGCTGCTGGCCAAGCCGGGTGTGACCGCGCCCATCGTGGGGTCGACCAAGAAGAAGCACTTGAAGGACGCGCTCGCCGCTGAGGAGCTCACCCTGTCAGAGGACGAGATCGCCCAGTTGGAGAAGCCGTACGTCGCGCACCCCGTGCTCGGCCACTTCTAAGAGCCACCGAGGTCGGGCGAGCGACCGGGGGCGGTCAACTAGGGTCGGCGCGGAGACCGGGTACGAGAGATCGGGGGTGGCATGCAGGTCGCGCTGACGGTGTCCGACTTCCTCAACCGGGCCGCACTCGTCTACGGGCACCGGGTTGCCGTGGAGGACGAGCCGGGGGTGGCGGGCTCGCTGGCGACACAGACGTACGCCGAGCTCGAAGCGCGGGCACGCGGTCTGGCCCTGGCTCTCGACGACCTCGGTGTCGGGCACGGGGAGCGGGTCGCCATCGTCAGCCCGAACTCGGGCCGCTTCCTCACCTCGTTCTTCGGGGTCAGCGGGTTCGGCCGCATCCTGGTACCGATCAACTTCCGGCTCACGACCGATGAGATCGCCTATGTCGTCGAGCACTCCGGGGCGTCGGTCCTCCTGTACGACCCCGATGTCGCCGACGAGGTGGACGGCATCAAGGTGAGCCACCGGTTCTGCCTGGACGGGTCCGACGACGAAGCCCTGTTCGCGCCGGCGCCGGCCGCCGCGACACCACGTCCGTGGGAGCCCGACGAGAACGCCACGTGCTCGGTCAACTACACGTCGGGCACCACGGCGCGTCCGAAGGGCGTCCAGCTCACCCACCGGAACTGCTGGCTCAACGCAGCCATGTTCGGATGGCACACCGGCGTGAGCGACCGCGACGTGCTGCTGCACACCCTGCCGATGTTCCACTGCAACGGCTGGGGGATGCCGTACGCCGTGACGGGGATGGGCGGTGCACATGTCGCGCTCCGCAAGGTCGACGGCGAGGAGATCCTGTCGCGCATCGAGCGCCACGGCGTGACGCTCCTCTGTGGCGCGCCCGCCGTCGTGGCGGCGATCCTCGGCGCCGCCGAGACCCGCGCCGCAGAGGGCCGGGACGTCCCGGGACGGGGCACGGTGCGCATCGTGGTGGCGGGTGCCCCGCCGCCGTCCAAGACGATCGAGCGGGTGGAGGCCGAGCTCGGGTGGGAGTTCATGCAGATTTACGGACTGACCGAGACGGCGCCGCTGCTGACCATCAACCGGGCCCCCGCGGAGTGGGACGACCTCGACGCGCCCTCGCGTTCGTTGCTGCTCAGCCGCGCCGGCGTCCCCGCCATGGGCGTGCGGATCGAGACGGACGCCGAGGGCGAGGTGCTGGCGCGCGCGAACCACGTCTTCGCCGGCTACTGGGAGCAACCTGAGGAGTCGGCCCGCGCTCTGGAAGGCGGGTGGTTTCACACCGGCGACGGCGGCTACCTCGACGGGGCCTACCTGGTGATCTCCGACCGCAAGAAGGACGTCATCATCACCGGCGGGGAGAACGTCTCCTCCATCGAGGTCGAGGACTGCCTGTACCAGCACCGCGCCGTCGCCGAGGTGGCGGTGATCGGGGTGCCCGACGAGAAATGGGGCGAGACGATCAAGGCACTGGTGGTGGTGCGCGACGGTGAGTCGGTCACCGAGGCCGAGCTCATCACGCACTGCCGCGACCGCCTGGCCCACTTCAAGGCGCCCACCAGCGTGGAGCTGCGTGACGCACTCGACCGCACAGCGACAGGGAAGCTGCAGAAGTACAAGCTGCGCCAGCCCTACTGGGCGGGACGGGAGCGGTCGGTCGGCTAGCCGCGAGGGGACGATCGGCCGCCGGGCGGCGGGAGGGGCAGCCGTGACCGCTCCTCAATGACGAGATGGCCGCGCCGGTCGAAGGCGGCCGCGACGTCCCCGTCGATGAGCCGGCGCAGGAGATCGCCCACGATGGTCCGTCGCCAGCCCACGTCGAGACGGCTGGGCTCACCCGAGAGGAGTTGCGCGATGTCGGCCCGGGTGGCGAGGAGCCCCTGGTCGAAGTCGAGGTCGTCCGCGATCTGTCGAACCACTCCCGAGCAGAGGGCGACCGCGGCGGCCGGTGCCACGGCGTCGCGTCCCTCGGTGGGCATGTGCACGTGGTCCGGGGCCAGGTCGAGGCCGCGGTTGACGGCCTTGAGGATTTCGGCGGCTCGGCCCTGGGCCAGATGCCGGCCGTCGACGCCACGGGTGCGGCGAAGCTCCTCGGCATTGCGGGGCGGGCGCTGCGAGATGGCGAGCAGGCCCAGATCCGAGAGGATCATCCGCCGGGGGCGGTTGGTCTCGGCCGCCGTCCGCTCCCGCCACGCCGCCACCTCCTGGGCAACGCCGCGGCTGCGACGCGACATCCCCCGGATGTCCCCGAGCTTCCACCACGCCTCCTCGGGGACGCGTGCTGGTGTCCGGCCGCCGAGGACCTGGTCGCACTCGTCGAGCGCCCACTCGAGCCGACCCAGGGCTCTGAGCCGCTCGGTCAGCACGACCCGCAGCTCCAGCAGGTAGGCGACGTCGTTGACGGCGTAGGAGATCTGGCGATCCGAGATCGGTCGTTCGAGCCAGTCCGAGAGCCGGTCGGCCTTGGGCAGGGAGACGCCCAGCATCTGGTCGACCAGTCGGGCGAGCGAGGGGGAGGACATCCCGAGGAACCCGGCCACGATCTGGGTGTCGAACACGGTGGCCGGGACCGTGCCGCAGGCGGCCATCAGCACGTCGAGGTCCTGGGAGGCCGCATGCACCACGGCCGTGCCCGGCCCCCCGAAGACCTCGGCCAGGGGAGCCGGATCGACCGCCAACGGGTCGACGAGCGCCACCCTGTCGGCCCAGGCGATCTGGATGAGGGCCAGGTCGGGGACGTAGGTCTTCTCGGTGTGGAACTCGGTGTCGAAGCCGTAGAACTCCTCGGCGGCGAGGTCGGCGACGAGAGACCGGAGGCCGGCGGGGTCGACCACCATGGTCGCCGGCTCGGGCGGGGAGGTCATGAACGTGTCACCGTGTCGTCGCGTGGATACCGAGGTCGGGTGCGGTCGTCGTCGCGGCGGGAGGATGGGTGTCGGTGCAAGGCCTGCGGCGAGGCTAGCGCGGTCCATCCCGCCGGCGTTCGGGCCGGCATCACTGCACCCTTTTCGCAACCGTCCTGCCGTCTTTTCCGAGTATTCGTTTCACCCTGCGGGAGTAAACTGAGGCCTCCACCGAGAATGGCGTTCGGTTCGCCAACGGGCGTTCGGATCCAGGTCACGAGACTTCCGACTCTGGTTCGACCGGGACCGTTCCGATAACAGTGGGAAAGTGCGGATCGGAGGGGGAACTGTGAAGAAGGCGAAGGGGGAATTCGGCAGCGAGGGCGCCGGCAACGGCCGGGTCCCTGCCGACGCCGCCGGGCCGGGTGGTGCCGAGGCCCCGCGCCGTGTGCCCGCCAGCAAGAGCGTGGAGTCGATGCTGAAGGAATTCAGCGCGGTCGGCGACTCGGCGCCCCTGCGGCGCTCACCGGGTGCCGGCAAGTACGACCAGCTGTGGCAGCTCTCCATGGCGGACCCCCACACGGGCCTGGCGAACCAGCTCCTGCTGCTCGACCGCCTCACCCAGGCGCTGACGCGCCGCCGCCGCCACGGCGGGGAGGTTGTGGTCTGTCACATCGATCTGGACAACCTCGCCGAGATCAACCTCGACCTCGGGTACACCACGGGGAACACGGTCCTCTGCGAGACGTCCCGCCGTCTCGTGTCGGTCCTGCGCACCGAGGACACGGTGGGTCGGGTGGGCGGGAGCGAACTGGTCGTCGTGCTCACCGTCACCGACGAGCAGGCGGTCGGACCGCTGATGCGCCGGATACAGCACACGCTCGACGAGCCGGTCACGGTGGGTGGGAGCGGCATCCGGGTCCACTGCTCGTTGGGCGTCGCGATCGCGGAGGACACCGAATCCGCCGAAGACGTCCTGGCTCGAGCGGATCGTTCGACGCGCGTCGCCAAGCGCTGAGAGGGCCCGTGCGGTGGGGTGAACGGGCAGCGTAGGGGACCCGTCGCCTGATCGAGCGCACGACATGGAGGTTCGCGATGAGGCGATTAGGGAGTATCGGCCCTAGGCAAAACAGGAGTATCGGCTCTACTCCTCCCGCCCAATTCCAGCAAAATTATATGTGCAATGTCGATGTACAGCGAACTGCTCGTAGGCCTGTGCTCCGATGTGGAGCCCTTGCCGCTGCCCTCGTCGCGTGACGAGCTGGTCGTGGTGCTCCTCCAGTGCCGTCGCCGCCTCGACAGCGGGCACGACGGGGGGCACATCATGGCCGAGGATCTGGCGCTCGAGCTCGATCACGACCGCATGCTGCTCAGGCTGTGCACGGCCCTGGGCATAGAGAGCGACCCGTCCCGGTTCGCCAACCCGCTCGCCGAGCGCGAGCGCCTCGAAGACCTGCTGCGCTCCGCAGGCGTCGACTTCCGCACGCTGGACGACCACCGCCGGGTGAAGGTGGCCTGACGTCGAGGCGCCGGCGCCGGGCCGGTCAGGCCTTGGGGTTCGTGCCCTTGCGCTCGGCCAGGACGGCGGCGTAGACCGCAGCTTCGGTCCGGCGGCGCATGCCGAGCTTCGACAGGAGGCTCGAGACGTAGTTCTTCACAGTCGCTTCGGCCAGGAAGAGCTGCTCGGCGATCTGACGGTTCGACTGACCCTGGGCGATCAGCTCCAGGACCTTGCGTTCCTGGGGTGTCAGGACGGTCAAACGTGACTCCGCCTCCTGGTCCTTGCGGAGGCGGTCGAACAATTCCTGGGTCAGCATCGGATCGAGCAGGGACATCCCCTCGCTGACCCGCCTGATGTCGCCGAGCAGGTCTCCGCTGCCCACCTCCTTGAGCACGTAGCCCGATGCCCCGGCCATGATTGACGAGAACAGTGCGTCGTCGTCGGAGTACGACGTGAGCATCAGACACCGGACCTGGGGGCAGGTGGACTGGATCTCCCGGCAGACCTCGATCCCGTTGCCATCCGGGAGCCGGACGTCGAGGATGGCCACGTCCGGCTGGAGGTCGCGCAGGAGCTTCAGGCCCTGCTCCGCCGTGCCCGCCTCGCCGACGACCTCCATGTCATCCTCGGCTTCGAGCAGCGTATGCAGGCCTGTCCTCACCAGTTCGTGATCATCGAGGACGAAGACCCGGATGGCCATCTGCTCAATACTGCCACGCCGTGCACGGAGGATGAGAAACGCGGAGGCGCCGGACGACGCGCACCGGGCGCTGTCCTCCGCTCTATCCTGGCTCATCGTGCAGCCGTTCGACCGTATCGACGATCCCGTCAAGCTGCGCCGCCTCGTGCAGGCCATCCTGATCCTCGACGCCGAATTGCACCTGCCGGTGGTGCTGCGCCGGATCATCGAGGAGGCCGTCGATCTCGTCGACGCGCAGTTCGGCGCGCTGGGCGTCCTGACCGAAGACGGGCGGGCCCTGGACCAGTTCGTCACGGTTGGCCTGAGCCACGAGGAGGAGCAGGCCATCGGGCCCCGCCCCACAGGGCGGGGTGTCCTCGGACTACTGATCGCGGACGACAAGCCCCTCCGCCTGGCGAACATCGCCGACAGCCCGGACAGCTTCGGCATCCCGGAGCGCCACCCGGCCATGACCTCGTTCCTCGGTGTCCCGGTCCGCGTGCACGGCGAGGTCTACGGGAATCTCTACCTGACCAACAAGACGACCGCGATGGAGTTCTCCGAGGACGACGAGGAACTGGTTCTCGCGCTGGCGATGGCGGCGGGTATCGCCATTGAGAACGCGCGCCTCCACGCCCTCGTGCGCGACCGCGCGCTGACCGAGGACCGCGATCGGATCGCACGCGACCTCCACGACTCGGTGATCCAACGACTGTTCGCGATCGGGCTCTCGTTGCAGGGCACGGCCCGCCTCGTCGAGCGACCAGAGGCGGTCATGCGCATCGGGGAGGCCATCGACAAGCTCGACGAGACGATCCGCCAGCTCCGCAAGGCCATCTTCGATATTGAGCTGACCATCAACAAGGAAGGCCTCCATCCCAAGGTTCTCGACCTCGTGCACGAGCTTCGCTCGGTGCTCGGGCTCCATCCGCAGGTCTCGTTCAGCGGCCCGGTCGACAAGGTGGTCACCGGCCAGCTCTCCGAAGAGGTGCTCGCGGTCCTCCGGGAGGCGCTCACCAACGTGGGCAAGCACGCGCACGCGAACCAGGTGGTGATCACGATCGCCGCCGGCGAGGAGCTGCGTCTCGTTGTCGCCGACGACGGAGGCGGCATCGGCGACGCCGCCTCGACGGGCCGCGGCCTCAAGAACCTCCGACAGCGCGCCGAGCGCCTGGGCGGAAGCGTGGAGCTCGGCAGATCACGAGAGGGTGGCACCCGACTGACGTGGCACGTGCCGCTCGAGCCCTTCGAGAGCGGTGCGGGGCTGGCCGTGTGACGGACAACGGCGCGCCAATTGATGCGCGTCGCCGGGGTCAATTGCGGGTCAATAGTCCAAATTTACCTTGTCCTGCAACGGCCGTCGGTTCACTCTTGTAACTGAACGAAAAGGCAAACCTCCCGTGAGGGGGGGACGCAAAGTTACGGGACTCATGGAGTCAGCCGGGCCGCCGAATCCGCAATAAGCGCAACTGCTTGTCGCCCCACGGCCCGACTCTCTTCGGGTCCGAGGGGGAAGACAATGCGTGAAACCCGAAGGCGTCGGGCGCACACGGTCCCCGTTGCACGAGGAATCGCGCTCCTAGGTTTGCTCTGCGCACTGGGTTCTGGCCTCGCCATCGAATCCTCTCCTGGTGCCGGCGCAGCGGTGCGCTCGACCGGTTACGGCGGTGGCCAGATGATGGCCGCCGATCCGAACGGCGGCTACTGGATGGACAGCGCAGCGGGGGCGATCACGCCCTACGGCGGGGCCCCGGTGTTGGGATCCCCGGCCCTGTCGGGGCTCACGTTGACCCGGTCCATCGTCGGCATGGCCGCCACCCCCGACGGAAACGGCTACTGGCTCGTGGCCTCCGACGGGGGCGTCTTCAATTATGGAGATGCCTCGTTCCACGGTTCCACGGGCGCCATGCGCCTGAACCGCTCCATCGTCGGCATGGCCCCCACCCCCGACGGAAACGGCTACTGGCTCGTCGCCTCCGACGGCGGCATCTTCAGCTTCGGTGACGCCGGGTTCCACGGCTCGACAGGCGCCATCCGCCTGAACCGCTCCATCGTCGGCATGGCCGCCACCCCCGACGGAAACGGCTACTGGCTCGTCGCCTCCGACGGCGGCATCTTCAGCTTCGGTGACGCCGGCTACTACGGATCGACGGGCGCGCTCCACCTCAACGAGCCCATCGTGGGCATGGCACCCACGCCCGACGGCGGCGGGTACTGGCTCGTGGCCTCCGACGGCGGCGTCTTCACGTTCGGTGACGCCGGCTACTACGGATCGACGGCAGGGACCGGCGTGACCGCCCTTGGCATCGTCATCGACCCGGCCACGGGGGGCTACTCCATCGTGACGTCCGACGGCTCGGCGACCTACTTCGGACCGCCGGCGCCGGCCGCGGCCAGCACGACGACCACGACCGCGCCGCCACCGACCACGACGACCACGACCGCGCCGCCGCCCGCCAGCACGACCGCGCCGCCACCGACCACGACGACCACGACCGCGCCGCCGCCCGCCACCACGACCACGACCGCGCCGCCACCGACCACGACGACCACGACGCGGGCGCCCACGACGACCACGACGGCCACCAGCACGACGCCGCCGCCGGCGAACACGCTCCTGCAGGGGGTCTATGTCGGCGCCGCGGACCCTTCGGGGGTCGCCTCCTTCGCCAAGACGACGGAGACATCGCCGACCGTCGCGTCGGACTACCTGCCGATGAACGACGGATGGACGGGCATGGACGGTGCGGGTGGGAGCCTGAACTGGCTGCTCCAGCCCTGGGAGGGCACCGGCTACACCTTGTCGCTGGGCGTGCCGATGATTCCGGACAGCTCGAGCGGCTCAGCGGTCGGCACGTTGGCCGAGGGCGCCACCGGGGCCTACAACTCCTACTTCGTCAGCCTCGCCCAGACACTGGTCGCCGACGGTGCCTCGCACGCCTACCTGCGCATCGGGTGGGAGTTCGACGGATCGTGGTTCCCATGGAGCGCCACGACGTCGGGCGCCGAAGCCAACTACGCGACCTACTTCCAGCAGATCGTGACGGCGATGCGGTCCGTGCCCGGCGAGGCGTTCCGCTTCGAGTGGAACCCCGACGCAGTGGCCTTCACGGAGTCGGGGTACTCGGTGCAAGCCGCCTACCCCGGCAGCGCCTACGTCGACGTGATCGGCCTCGATGCCTACGACCAGACGTGGGTGACGCCGCAGACTCCCGCCAACGCCTGGTCCGAGACCCTGTCCCCGGCATTGACCGCGGCCCGGCAATTCGCGTCCTCAGTGGGCAAGCCGCTCGCGTTGCCGGAATGGGGCGTCATCATCCGCAGCGACGGCCACGGGCTCGGTGACGACCCGTACTACATCAACCACATGGTCTCGTGGATGGAGACGGCCTCCGACAACGTGGCCTACGAGGCCTACTTCGACTACGACGCCGGCGGGCTCAACTCGCAGATCACCGGGGGATCCTTCCCCAACAGCCTGGCGGTGTTCATGTCCGATCTGGGCTGACCCTCCCGGAACGCCCAGCAGGCGACCGAGCCGTTGCCGAGGCTACCAGGAGACCGTGTGCGGGCTGTCGTCCTCGAACGTGGTGTCCCCGACGTGCCAAGTGACCGGTGGGATCCGAGCGCTGGGGACCACGGTCAGCGAGCCATGGGCCTGGGGCAGCACGAAATTGAACGTGAGGCTCTGCGTCGCGCCGGCCTGGATGTCGACGGTGGCCCCGACGAGCAGGGTGGGGCCCTCGTTGCCGTTGGTCACGACGGAGCGCGCTGAGGGCGACGAGAGATCGCGCACGTCCCCGGGCAAGTTGACGGTCGCGATCCCGACGTACTCGCCGTAGACCGTGCCGAGGCCGGGATAGGGACCCCCGATGAAGGGCGACTGCCCGGGCGGCGTGTGGTTGGCGAGCGTCATGGTGAGGCGCCCATCGGTCAGGCCGGCACGTGGTGTGAGCCGGAGGGAGGTCGTCACCGTCAGGTACTGGTCCAACTTGTTCGCCCCCCGGTTGATCACGTTGGCGACCAGCGACGTCGGCGTGAGCTCGCCGGACACCCCGACGGCACGCCAGACGGCCTCGGTCTGCGGATCGGCCGACCAGATGAGCACGTGCCGGCCGGCGGACGCGGTCGAGAGCGCGTTCACCATGGCGCGCAGACCGAAGGGCTGGTTCTCGAGGGCGTGCAAGGTGGCGGAGGACAGCGTCGAGAGCTCGTCGACCCGGTTCGACGAGTCCGAGCCGTAGCCCTCCCCTGCGTATTGGTCGTGCATCAGCAGCTGGTCGACGGTGCCGGCCGTGACGACCATGCCGCTGTCCGTGGTCACCGGCCCGGTGACGGTCAGGAGCTCCTGGAGGCCCTGGATGTCGAGCGCCATGACCCCGTCGACGCTCTGGCCCGTGTTGGCCTTCCACATGCGGGCGGCCAGGGGACCAGTGACGTCGAACTGCGGCGTGAGCCCGAGGTTCCGCCAGTCGACGCCGGGGAGGAGCCAGCCCCAGCGTGCTCCGAGGTCGCCGCCCACGGTGACGGCGCCGCGGGGGAGGATGAGGGACGAGGTGGGGACCATGTCGGAGAGATGGAGCTCGCCGTCGCCCGTGGTCAGGGTCCCGGCCTCGAGGAAGGCGCCCGAGCCCGACCGCATCTCGGCGTTGTTCCCGGCCAACAGGAGGTAGGTCCCCGGCCCCTGCAGAATGGCCGCGGCCGTGGTGGCCGCCGCCGACGTCCGCGCCAGGGTGGTCCGGACCTGGGTCAGGTCACCGAGGAAGGTGTTCCGCTCACGCGCCAGGGGGCCGATCAGGCCCTCATCGGGGCCGAGGTCGACCCCGGCAAGGGCGAGGTGGGTGGTCGATCCGAGCGCAGCGAGCTGTCGCAGGGCCGCCACCCGGTCCGGACCCGCCGTGTGGGGGAGCCGGAGCAGCGCCTGGGACCTGCCGACCGTCGCGACCCCCGTGTGTGCGACCTGCTCGGCGGCGCCCGACAGGGCCTGGACGGAGCGCAGCTGGCGCCCCGCCACAGGGAGGACGTCGACCGGCCAGAGCAGCGGGGACGTGAGCAGCCCGCGTGCGGTGCTGAAGCTGGCCTCGGCACTGCGGAGGGGCCCGACGGGCGCGCCGGACAGGACGCCGTTGGCAGAGAGGTCCTGGCGGGCCGTCTGGATCGCGGCCTCGCCCCGATGGACGTGCTCGGCGGCCACCACCACGACGACGACGGCGGCCACCGCCCAGATCACCACGAGCAGCCCCACCGCGACCGCGATCTTCCAGCGCGTCGTGAAGCGGCGGCGGTGACCGGGCGCGCCGCCGGGCCCGGACGCGGTCGGGGGGTGTCCCTCGGCGCTGGCTCCGCCCGGCTCGCCGTTCTTCACCGGGGGGAGCGTACTGCCGGGGTCGCGGGAGCCGACCGGCACCCGGCGTCCGAAGGCGAGCTTTACAGTGCGGCCTTGCTGCGCCAGGCCTGCGTGGATGGACGCGCCGGGGATGAGCGCCGGGGATGAATTGTCCGGTCGTTGTCCCGTGTCACGGCGGATTATGACCTTTGACTCTGTCTTCTCGATCGGTTCCCTGGAATGATGCTCAAGGCGGCTTGGCATCTTGGCGATTCCTTCGTTCAGGGCACAAGTGGCTCTTTGGATCCAACGCTCGGTGGAGCGGAATAGGTGGAGGAGATCAAGATGAAGAGGACCAAAACACGACGCGTGCTGTCCGTCGCATGTGGTCCCGCCCTGGGTGTGCTGCTCGCGGTGCCTGTGGGTGGGCTTCTGGCCGGAGCTGCCGGAGCCGACTCGAGTTGCTACTCGGGCTGCACCTCCCCGGCGACCGGCATCACGGCGTCATCGGGGAGTGGGTCCACCACTTCGCCGGCCAGCGGCGGCGTGACCACCTCCCCGAGCAGCGGCCTGGCCTTCACCGGCGCGGACATCGAAGAGATGGCGCTCATCGGTGTCGTGGCCATCGGCGTCGGTACCGTGCTGGTACGCAGTCGCCGCCGCACCGCTTGATTCTCGAAGTTCTCGGCGAGGGAGCAACTGATGTCGTCGGTGACGATTGGCAGAGACCTGCCACAATGGGATTGGACACAACCTGAGGCGGAATCGGCAGCGCGCTCGCGCCGCCGATTGGTCACCCACACGAGCGGCGAGGCGGTCGCGGGCACGGATCTCCTGGTCCTGGCGGTCGCCGTCGCGCTCTTCGCACCCAGTGTGCTGCAGTGGTCGGTCGGCGTCTTCGTCCTCGGCGTGCTGGCGGTCTGCGCGTTGCGCGGCCAGTACGCGTCGCGGATCACGCTGAGCGTGAGCAAGGACATCGGGACACTGGTGGTGGCGGTGGCCGTGCCGTTCATGGCGATCGCAGTCTTCGACGGGTTCGACCCGCAGGTCCGCCCGTTCGTGCTGGTGAGCATCGCCACGCTGTGCCTGCTCGTGCTCGGGCGGGCGTGTGCGTACACCGCCATCGGGCGCGCCCGGACCAAGGGGGCATTCGCGCAGCGGGTGCTGATCGTGGGAGCCGGGCAGGTCGCGGAGCGCTTCGCAGATGTCCTCGACGCCAACCCGAGCTACGGACTGCACCCGGTCGGACTTCTCGACGACTGTGCGGACGAGTCGCTGACCCGCCCGCTGCTGGGTGGGATCGACGAACTGGACGAGGTCCTGCGCAAGCATCACATCGATCGGGTCGTGCTCGCGTTCGGCGTGAACCGCGACCCGGACCTCGTGCGGGTGATCCGATCCTGTCAGAACGCTGACGTGGAAATGCACGTCGTCCCCCGCTTCTTCGAGCTGGGTCTCCAGGCCGCAGCGCGCGACGTCGACATGGTCTGGGGTTACCCCCTGGTTCGGCTGCGGCGTTCGACGATGCGATCCTCGTCGCGCTGGATGAAGCGTGCCTTCGACTCCAGTATCGCCGCCGCGCTCCTGATCCTGACCGCTCCGCTCTTCGCGTTGCTGGCGCTGGGTGTCAAGCTCACCAGCCCCGGCCCGATCTACTTCCGCCAGCGTCGCATCGGGAAGAACGGACGCGAGGTGGAGATCTTGAAGTTTCGCTCCATGCGGGTGAACAGCGAGTCGGACACGCAGTGGAGCGCGAACGAGGATGCCCGCGTCACCAAGCTCGGCGCCCTGATGCGCAAGTCGTCGCTGGACGAACTGCCGCAGTTCTGGAACGTGTTGCGGGGTGACATGTCGCTCGTCGGCCCTCGGCCGGAGCGGCCCTACTTCGTGGACAGGTTCGAGCAGGAGGTCCCCCGCTACGGTGATCGGCACCGTGTCCCGGTGGGGCTGACCGGGCTGGCCCAGGTGAACGGGCTGCGGGGCGACACCTCAATTCAGGACAGGGCGTGGTTCGACAACTACTACATCGAGAACTGGTCCGTCGGCGGGGATCTGGCGATCCTGGCCCGGACGGCGGGCGCCATGATCAAGCAGGTGCGGGAGTAGCCGCACCGCAATGACGACGGCCTTTGGCCGTCGGCGCTAGCGTCGCGGCAATGCTGGCGAGCGGGCTGCCCCGGAGTACGGGCACCCGCCCCGGCCTCCCGGCGTGACGCCTGACGACCGCGCCACCCGACCTTTCAGGGGCGTGGGCACGTGCGAGCTGGTCCGGCCGTGAGCCGCCCGCGCCGCCTGGGAACGAGCCTCGTGGTGGGCGCGCTGGTGGCGGGTGCGACCTCGGGGCATCTCCTCTACCCGGCATGGCTGGCGTGGCGCACGCGCGGGGGGCGCGGCAGGCCCACGGAGTCTCCCGGGGACGTCTCGCCGACGGCACCGGACGCCTCGCCGAGACTGACGGTTCTCGTGCCGGCCTTCCGTGAAGCCGGGGTCATCGCGGCCAAGGTCGACGACCTCCGGGCCAACGGCTACCCGGGCCCGCTCGAGATCCTGGTGGTCGCCGACGGCGATCCCGAGACCGCGGACGCGGCGGAGCGGGCCGGGGCCCGCGTGCTCACCGGCGAGGAGCGACTCGGCAAGTCCCGGGCCCTCAACTGGGGCTTCGCGGAGACCGATACCCCTATCGTGGTCCTCAGCGACGCCAACAACCGCCTGGCCCCGGGCGCGCTCGCTCTCATGGTCGAGCATTTCGCGGATCCGCAGGTGGGCGCGGTCGCCGGCGAGAAGCTCGAGGACGACGGCGGAGGGGGCGAGAGCATGTACTGGAGGTTCGAGTCCTGGCTGAAGCGGCGTGAGGACCGCCTGGGCACGACGATCGGCCTCATCGGCGAGCTCTCCGCCATCCGGGCCGAGGCCTGGCGGCCGATCCCCGGTGACGTGGCCATCGATGACCTGTGGGCGGGGCTCGACATCATCGAGCAGGGCTACCGGGTGGCCTACGAGCCGGCGGCCCGGGCGCTGGAACCAGCCGGGGCGTCGTTGGCGGACCAGTGGGAGCGCCGGACCCGAAATGTGTCCGGGGCGCTCCACGTTCTCGTCCGGCGCCGTCGTCAGCTGCGGCCATCGGCGGGGCTCGTCGCCGCGGAGCTGTGGGGGCACCGCCTGGCACGCTTCACCGTGAGCCCCCTCGCCCATCTGGCCCTGCTGGCCCTGTCCGCCAACAAGATGCGTTCGAGCGCGTTGGCCAGGGCGTTCCTCCTGGCCAACGCGCTCGCCTGCGTCGGACTGGTGGCCGGGTCCCGGGTGGCGGAGGCTCCGGCGCAGGACGCATCGAGCGGCTCGAGCCCGCGTCGGCTGCTGCTGGTCGCGTTCACGGGCTCGGGGCAGGTGATGTTCCTGCAGGCGGTCGCGCTGGGCGGCATGGCGCGATACGCACGCGGCGACCGGCCCACCATGTGGTCGACTGTGGAGCGATGAACGGCGCGGCACTGCGTCGGAACGGTGACGCGGGCGGCGCTCTGCGCGTGCTCGTGGCCTCGACCTCGCCCGAGGTGTGGGGGGCCGAGCGGAGCCTGCTCGGTTTGGCGCCATTGCTCGAGGAGCGAGGGATCCGGCTGTCGCTCGCCTCGCCTCGGGGAGGGTTCTCCGACGCGTGGTCGGCCCTGGGCCTCCCGCACGTGGAGTTCGCCGTCCCCAGTCGGAGCGGGCTCCGGGCAACCGGCGGTGGGAGGCCGGGCGTCCGGGAGCTTGCCGGGGAAGTGGCCAGTACCGGACGGAGCGCACGGCGACTGGCGCAGTTGGCCCGGGAGGTGGACGTCGTCCACTCCAACAGCCTGTGGGGTCACCTCGACTGCGCCGTCGCCGGCCGGATCTCCGGCCGGCCTGTCGTGCTCGAGCTCCACGACCTGGTGCGCCCGGGTCTCGGGCGGATCGTGCTGAGGATGGCCGTCCGGCTGGCGTCGAGCGCGATTGCCGTGAGCCAGGCGGTCGCCGACTCGGTGGGGCCGGGCTGGGATCGCGTCTGCGTCATTCCACAAGCCGTGGACCCGGTGCGCTTCCATCCCGGCCCGCCCGACCCGTCGTGGAGGGCCCGGCTCAGCAGCCAACCCGACGAGCCCATCGTCGGGGTCGTGGGCCGCGTCGATCCCGGGAAGGGCATTCGGACCGTGGTGCAGGCCATGGCGATGCTCGCCGGGGCGGCAGCACGGAGTCACCTGGCGGTGGTGGGCGCGCCCGCCGTCGACGACGGCACCTACGAGGCTCAGTTGCGGGAGGAGGCGTCGACGCTGCTCGGCGACCGGTCGCGCTTCGTGGGCCCGGTCACCGAGGTGCCCGCCGTGTTGCGCTCGCTCGACGTTCTCGTCAACGCGTCGGCGTCGGAGCCGTTCGGACTGAGCGTCCTGGAGGCACAGGCCTGCGGGGTACCCGTGATCGGGACCGATGCCGGCGGCATCCCCGAGTTCGTGACCGACGGTGAGACGGGTCTCCTCGTCGCGCCCGGTCGGGCGGATGCCCTGGCCGCCGGTCTGAACCGGATGCTCGGCGCACCCGAGCTCCGTCAGGAGCTGGCGGCGGCGGCCCGTGATGGTGTCGTGGCGCGCCACACGTTGGCTGCCCGCGCCGAGGCAGTGGCCGGCGTGTACCGGGCGCTGGCTCGAGCAAGAACCGGAGCGGGAGTCGGAGTCGGAGCGGAGCAGTGAGGACGCTCATGGTCACCAAGTTCCTGCCGTTGCCGGACAACAACGGTGGACATCAGCGCACGCTCGCGATCGCCCGCCGTCTGGCCGGTCTGGGCGATCTCGTGCTGTGCGGGTATGACGACGGCGACGCAGACAGATCGGGCCTCCGCGCCCTGGGAATCGATGTGCGAGCCGTTCCCTGGCGCGTGACACCGCTGGGCGTGGCCCGGGGGGTCGCTGCGGCGCACACGTTCACGGCGGGACGGTTCTGGAGTGCGGCCATGGTCGACACAGTCCGCCGCGCCGCCGACGAGATGCCCTTGGACCTTCTGCAGGTCGAGTACCAGCAGATGGTGCCGTTCGTGCTCGATCTCCCGGCGAAGACCTCGGTCCTCGATCTCCACAACGTGGAGTCGGCGCTCGTGACCAGCTACGCGAGCGCACGGCGGGGCGTACGAGCCGTGCTCCTCCGAGCGGAGGCGGCTGCCCTGAGGCGGATGGAGCGGCGGACGATCGGGGAGTTCGATCACGTGGTCGTGGTCAGCGAGAAGGAACGCGTGAGGCTGCCCGCCGGAGCCCGCTCGGTCTTGGTGTGCCCCAATGGCCGGGAGCCGTCGGAGGTGTTGCCCGACGCTCCGGACGCGACCGTCGCCTTCGTGGCCACCATGGGATGGGCCCCCAACGTCGACGCTGCGGTGTGGCTGGGCCGCGAGATCTGGCCCGAGGTGCTGACGCGGGTGCCCCACGCCCGGCTCCTGCTGGTGGGCAGGGATCCGGCTCCGGCTGTGCGCGCCCTCGCTCGCGAGAACGTCGAGGTCACCGGGACGGTCGCCGACGTGACTCCCTACCTGGCGCGGTCCCGGGTCGTCCTGGCGCCGCTGCGGGCCGGTGGCGGGACCCGGCTCAAGATCCTGGAGGCGCTGGACGCCGGCCGGCCGGTCGTGGCCACCTCCGTGGGCTGCGAGGGTCTGGAGGACCTGGTGGGCAGGGGTGTTGTCGTCGCCGACACGGCCGCCGGGCTGGCCGAAGGGATTGCAGGCCTCCTGCTCGACCCGGGCCGGGCATCGGCGCTCGGCCGGGCGGGCCACGCCGCCGTGACGGCGGAGCACACCTGGGACGCCGCTCTGGCGCCACTGCTCCAAGCGGTGCACCCGTGTTGAAGGCGATGGAGGCGGGCATCCTCCTGGGCGTTGCGGTCTGCATCGTCGCGCTCTTCGTCCGTTGGGAGCGCGAGGGCCAGGAGCAGCGGGCGCCGCTGGGGCTCCTCGCCCTACTTGCCGTGGAGGCCACGATCTACGCCGACCCCACCGGCCTCCCGCGCGGCATCTTCCACCCCGGGTCCGGCTCGACGCAGCTGCGGCTGCCCGAGATCTACATCACCCTCGCGCTGGTGGCCCGTCTGATCGCGCGCGGGAAACCCTCCCGTATCGGTCTTCCGGCCGCCCTGTGGCTGGCCTTCGGGGCCTGGATGACAGTGGGAGCGGTGGAGGGAGCGCTCTACCACAACTTGATATCGATCGACCTTTACGAGGCCAAGAGCATCATCTACATCGTCGGGGCGTACGCACTGGCCGCAGGAGTACCGGTGCGCCGCTACCTCGACAGCGGTGACCTGTTCAAGCTCGGCGCCCTCTGCGTCGTGTTCGCGTCGGTGCTCGATGTCATGTCCATCGGGCACGTCGTCGTCAATAGGAATGTGCCGCTGCTCCCATTGCAGAATTTCGGGGAGATCGGCGCAGAGACTGCGGCCATTTTCCTCGCCGTCGGCACGATGTGCTTCCTCTGCCGGCTGGCGTCCGGATCCGCCCGGATCCGCCACGTCCTGGCGCTGATCCCGCTGGTGGCCAGCGTGGTGCTGGCCGGCCAGCGCGCCGTCCTGGTGAATCTCGGCCTCGTGGTACTGGTCGTCCTGGTCGTGCTCGTGGTCACGTACCGCCGTGGCATCGTGCGGCGCCTTCATGTCGGATTGGGGCAGCTCATGCTGACGGTCCTCGCCGTGGTCGCGGTGGGCATGGTCGTCGTGGTCGTGCCGGCCGCTGTCGAGCAGCGGCCCGTACCGGTCCCGCTCGCCTCGAACTTCCAGGACCTCTTCCACAGCGAGGCCAAGGCGGAATCGGCTCAGGACCGCTTGAACCTGGCCGCGTCGGCCGAAGCCCTGATACCCCAGCACCTGATCATCGGGTGGGGCCTCGGGGTTGAGCTCCAGTACTACGAAACCGGGAGTCACATGACGCTGACCATCCCGTACGCACATAACATCGTGCTCGACCTGTGGCTTCGGCTCGGCATCATCGGCCTCGTGCTCTTCCTCGTCGCACTGGTGGCCTCAATCGTCGACGGCCTGCGGGTGTGGCGGCGACATCCCGAACCGGAGACGGCCGCCCTGGCCCTGGCCATCGTGGCGGTGTTGGTGGGACTCATGGCCTCGGCGTTGCTCGAGCCACTCATCGACGAGTACAGGCTTGTCACCTTGTTCGGTGTCAGCATCGGCATGCTGCGTGCGGCCGTCACGTCCATGGGTGGGGCACAGCCGTTGCCGGGCTGGCGCACGGAGGCCACTCCTCTGAACGTGGCGGCGGGAGGTGTGAAGTGGACCTAGCACCGGCACCTGGCGGACGCGTCACGCAGCACGAGCGGTTCCCGGTGGAGCGGGACGATGGCGGGGTGGTCGCTCCGACCCTCGCGAGCCCCGTAGGCTGGCAGCAGCGTGAGCCCATGTTGAACGGCCGCTGCAGCGCTCAGAGCCGGGATCACTTCTCATTCGACCAGCCGGTGGAGAGTGTGGCCCGCCCGCCCGCTGCAGCCGCCGGAGAGCTTCGAGGAAAGGTTTGGGCGTGGACCTGAGACAGATAGTGCGCACCGTGCGCGCCAACTGGGTCGTCGCGCTCGTCGTCTTCCTGGTGTGCATGTTCGCGGGCGTTGCCTACGCGGTGCTGCCGGCCAAGCAGTACCAGGCCACCGTGGTGCTGCTGGCGCAGCCGCCGGCGGGCTCTCCGGACCCCGGTTCCGATGTCAATGCCATTCAGGTCGAGATTCCCCAGATCGTGGTGGAGGCCGACGCCCAGATCGTGGCCGACCAGGCACGGAAGCTCGTGCCGGCTCGCTACAGGTCGGTGCCGGTGCAGCTCGGTGCGACCGGGGCTCCCGCCTCGAACTCGGTGACCGTCACGGCCTCGAGCACGGATCCGGCCGTCTCCCAGGCCTATGCCAACGCGCTGGCGGCCCGGATGCTGCAACTGGTGAACCGCCAGGCGACGTCCACCCTGGTCCTCTCGGAGCTGGGCCCGGCCGAGCTCCCGACCACGCCGACCAACCCCCGCAAGACCGTGCTGGTGGCGTCCTTCGCCTTCGGTCTCATCGCGGCCGTGTTCGCCGCCCTGGCGGCAGCCGCGGTGCGGCGCCGCTTCGCAACCGCCGACGAAATTCGCGAGCGGGTCGGACTGACGGTCCTGGGTGAAGTGCCCGTGCTGGTCCATGCGGGGGCCAGCCCGGCAGAGATCTTCGAATCGACGGAGGACCAGAGCGCCCTCGAGGCGTTCCAGCAGTTGCGCAGCTCGCTCCACCTCATGTTCCAAGACGCCAACCCCACCATTGCGGTGACGTCGTGGGAGCCCCGAGAGGGCAAGTCCTCCATCGCGTCCCACTTGGCGTGGGCCCTGGCCATACCGGGTCGTTCGGTGGTGGCGGTCGACTGCGATCTGCGCAAGCCGACGCTCCACCAGACCTTCGGGACACCCCTGTCGCCCGGTGTGAGCGACTTCTTCGCGTCCAACGGTCCCGCGGAGCTGATGGCCGGGACGGGCAATCGCAACCTGGAGCTCATACCCGCCGGCGTGCCGGGCCGTCACCCCGCCGACATCGTGACGGCCGACGTGCCCCGGCTCCTCGGCGCTCTCCACGAATCGGCCCTTACGGTGATCGTCGACTGCCCGCCGCTGTCGGTGGCCGAGACCAGGATCCTGGTGGCCGACGCCGATGCCGTGGTGCTCGTGGTCGACGCCCGGAGGTTCGACCCGGAGCGCCTCGAGCACAGCCTGGTGCAACTGCGGAGCTCGGGGGCGAACGTCGCGGGCATCGTGCTGAACCGCGTACGGCGACACAGGGTGGATGAGGACTACGGCTACTACGGACTGGCTCGGGACCACGAGACGAAGACAAAGCGCCGCTGGCTGGCTCGGTCTGAATAGAAGGGTGCGACCACCGGCTCCGCGAGTCCTCCTGGTCGACCCGTCCGAACGCGGTGGCATCGCCCGGTACACGGAGCGCCTGGCCGCCGCACTACGCGCTGAGGGTGTCACGGTGTACCGGGCCGCACCGCCGGGGCTCGGTGACCCCGGCCTCGAACTCGCGGGCCGCCGGTGGGGCCCCGACGTGGAGGCTCTCGGGCGTGCCCGTCTCTACGGTCTGCGGCTGCGGGAGTTGGTCCCGGCACTCACCTCGCTGCGCCGTGCGACGGCAGCCTGCCGCCCCGACGTCGTCCATCTCCACGCCGAGGTCGTCCCGGGCATCGACGACCTCGTCCTGGCCCGGCTGCGACGGCGTGCGGGGGTGGTGCTGACCGTCCACGACCCCGAGTCCATGGGCGGCGGCCGGCCCCAGGTCCGGGCCGACGAGGTGCGCCGTTGGCGCCGGGCGGAGGCCATCATCGTCCATTCCGAGGCATCGAGGGACCTGGTGCTGTCCCACGCGCCGGCGGTGCCCGTCCACGTGGTGCCGGTCGATCTCGATCTCGCGACCGTCGCGGTGCCCCGACCGGAGGCCCGCCGGCGCCTAGGTCTCGGGGGGGGACCCGTTGCGCTGGTCCTGGGGTTTCTCCGCCCCTACAAGGGCCTCGCGCTGTTGGCCTCGGCATGGCCCGCCGTGGCGCGTACCATGCCGCAGGCCCGCCTGATGCTGGTGGGCGAGGCCTATCCCTCTGTCGAGCTCGAGAGCCTCTGCGCGCTCGACGGAGTCGAGTTGCGCCCGGGGTTCCTTCCCGACGAAGAGGTTGACTTCTGGGCCGCGGCAGCCGATGTACTCCTCATGCCCTACGACCGAGGTTCACACTCGGGTGTGCTCCACCGGGCCCTGTCGGTGGGGACGCCGGTGCTGGCGTCCCCACCGCTGGCCGAAGAGGTGCGGCGCACCGAGGCCGGTCGAGTCGTCCAGCTCGAGGCGGGTGCCTGGTCTGATGCCATCCTCGGTGCGTTGGGACCCAACCGGATGCCACCCCCGCCGCCGCTGCGTGGCGGGGGCACCGCCCGCGGCACCATCGCCGTCTACACCGAGGTCCTGGACCGGCGCGCCGGGCGATCGGTGCGGGCGTCGCGATGATCCGGCCCGCAGGGCAGATCGGTGCCCCCATCCGGGTGGCGTATCACGTCGAGGGCGACGCCTTCGGTGGCGTGGAGCGCTATCTGGTCACGCTGCTCGAGCATCTCGACCGCCGCCGATTCGAGCCCGTCGTGCTCGGCCGGGCCCCCGACGTCCTCCGTCGGGCGCTGGTGGACCTCGACGTCGAAATGATCCCGCAGCCTCAGGTGACGTCGAAGTGGGACGTCCGGGCCTGGTCCGCCGTGCTCGGGTCGGTCCGCCGGGTCAGGCCCGAGGTGTACCACGGCATGATGTCCCACTCGTTCTCCGGCGGGTACGCGCTGGCCGCCGCGATGATCGCCCGCACCCCGCGCATCGTCGTGACGGCACACTTGCCCACTCCGGCCTCTAACCGCCGCCAGGCCTGGCTGGGCGCCGCCTTCCGGCGGGGCGTGGACGTGCAGATCGTCCCCGGAGAATGGGCGCGCTCGGAGCTGGCCCGCTACGGCCAGCTCGCCCGTTACACCGTTATCGTCCCGAATGCCATCGACATGCCCGATCACGTGTCCCGGGCCGAGGCCCGGGGGAGACTCGGCCTGGCGCCGCACGCCACCGTCGTGGGCGGTGTCATGCGCCTCGAGGCCTACAAGCGCCCCGATCTCGTGGCCGAGCTGGCACACACCTTGCCCGGCGTCACCGTCGTCCTGTTCGGTGACGGTCCCGAGCTCGACCACCTGGCCGCCCGGGCCAACGGCGGGAACGTGCTGCTCACCGGCTTCCGGTCCGACGCCTCGACGTTGGTCCGCGCGCTGGACGTCTTCGTCCACCCGTGCCCCACGGACAACCAGCCCCTGGCCGTCCTCGAGGCCATGGCAGCCGGCGTCCCTGTGGTGGCGGCGGATCAGGGCGGGGTCGCGACCATGGTCGAGCACGAGCGGACGGGACTGCTCGCGCCGGTGAGCGCAGAGGGCATGACGCAGGCCGTCGGCCGTCTCCTGGGCGACTCGGACCTGGCGGCCCGGCTCTCGGCGACGGCGGCAGACACCGTCAAGCGCGACGCGGACCCGGCCGCCATGGCCCGCCGGATCGAAGCGCTGTACGAGCGCGACGCGGAAGCATCGTGATCGGGACGCGCGGACGGGGAGCCGTGAACGCCTGGCCCGGCGTGGGGCACCGCAACCCGCCGCCGCGGTGAGCGAGGCAATGCCGCCGGCTCCGGACGGCGACGGCGACAGCGCGCTGCCAGCCCGGTTCCGGCGGAACGTCCTGGCCAACTACGCCAATGTGCTCGCCCTGTTGGCCGTCGCGTTCTTCACCACGCCGCTGCTCACGCACGGGCTCGGCCCGGAACGCTTCGGGATCTGGGCCATAGTGGGAGCCATCATTCCCTATCTCGAGATTCTCGAGCTGGGGTTCGCCGCGACCACCGTCACCATGATGGCGAGGCACACAGCCAGCGGGGAGACCGACCGCGTGCAGGCCATCGTCAACACATCCCTCTTCGTGCTCATCATCCCGGGCCTGCTGTGCTTCGGTCTCGCCTGTGTGGTGGCCATGATCCTGCCCCACGTCGTGACGATCGTCCCGAACCAGGTGGCGGACGCGCGGATCCTGGTGCTCCTGCTCGGTTTCGACATGGCCGTCTCCATACCCGGAGACACGTTCGGGGGCGGCCTCGTCGCCATGCAGCGCTACGACCTCCTCAATGCCAGCCTGGTGTCGGTCGTCCTCGTACAGGCACTCGGCTGGTTCGTGGTGATCCGACTCGGCGGCGGGCTGGTGGCCCTCGGCGTCGTCACGGTGGTGGTGAGCCTCATCGGCCAGGTCGCGCGCTACCTCATGTTCCGGCGGTTGTTGCCCGACCTGAAGCTGACGCCGAAGGGCTTCGACCGGAAGTTGGTGCGATCGTTTGCCGGGCTCTCGGGCTGGTTCTCCTTCGGGCAGGTCGTCTCGCTGGCCGTGAACACCATGGATGTGGTGATCGTCGGCGTGGTGGTAGGGGTCGTGGAGGCCGGGATCTTCGCCGTGGGGCTGCGGCTCGCCACGCTGGCCGCCAACACGGTCAGTCCGGTGACCGACGTGTTCGCTCCGGCGTCCGCCGAAATGGTCGGGCGCGGTGATGCCAGCAAGATCCGGGCTCTGGTGCTGATCGGGAACCGGGTCGCCATGGGCGTCGCCGTGCCGGCTGCGTTGGTGACCGCGGTGCTGGCCCGTCCCGCGCTCCGTGCCTGGGTTGGCCCGCTGTACGTGCAGGCGACGTTGGTGGTCGTATTGCTCAGTGCGACGGTGGTCGTCCGAGCCTCCACGCAGTCGACGAGCTCAGCACTCTTCGGCGAAGCGGAACCCAAGGTGCCCGTACTGTTCGGCGCAGCCGCCTTCGTGGTGCACCTCGTGCTCGCCGTGGTATTGGGCCGGCACTACGGCATCGTCGGGGTGGCGTGGGCCGTTCTCGTCTCCACCTTCATCTTCAACGGGGTGGCCATGATGCTCCTCACGTCACGGCGCTACCAGTTGACGGTGCCCGGATATCTCGCTCTCCTCGCCCGAGCCCATCTGCTCCCGGTGCTCTGCGCCGGCGCAATCGGGTTCTACCTCGCGCGCGGTCCGCTGTGGCAGTTCGTCCAGACCCACGGCCGGGCGGTGGGAATCCTGGCGGTGATCTTCGCCGGCGTGGTCATGCTGGTCGTGTACCTGGCGATCTACCTCTTCACCGGCGTTTCGGGGCCGGAACGGAGCGCCGCCGCCGACCGGCTCCGGGCCCGCCTGCGGGGGGCGGGCTGAGGGTCTTCGCTCCGGGTGCCACGGGCGGTCCGCCCGGGTCGCAGCCCAGGTGGCGTGGTCGCCGTTTCGGGCGAATTGCTTGAGATCCGGCGGGCTCGTGCCGATGGAAGAGTGTCGGGCGATGCCAGGCCACCCGCACGCGCCACCGGTGCCTATCCATCGCTTGAGAAGGGGCGGGAGAGACGTTGCAGACGGTACGATCGATCGTGAACGCCGTCTCGGGGCCTGCCGGGTACGCGTCCGGACGGGTCCACTGAATGTGGTGCGGCGTCTCCGCATCAGGTCATACGCCTTCGTGATCCGGGAGCACTGACCGATGGATTTCCCCCTGTGGTTCGGTCCGGCGGACCGCTCGCTGTTCGCCATGGCCAGCATGCCCGACGACGGCAGCGCCTCGGGCGCGGTGGTGCTGTGCGCACCGATCGGGCTCGAAGGTGTGTGCGCACGACAGACCTTCGCAACCCTCGGCCATGCACTGGCCGACGTCGGCATCCTGGCGTTCCGCTTCGATTACGACGGCACGGGCGATTCGGTCGGCGGGAGTGAGGATCCCGATCGAGTCGCTGCGTGGCTCAGGGGGGTTCACCACGCGGTGAGTCTGGCCCACCGCTCCGGTGTGTCCAAGGTGGCCGTGGTCGGCATGCGACTCGGCGCGACCTTCGCCGCCGCCGCGCTGAGCGACGAGGGCGAGGGTTGGGATGGAGATCCCGTCGACGGACTGGTGCTGTGGGACCCGTGCCCCTCGGGGCGGTCCTACCTTCGGGCCCAACGCGCGCTGCAGTTCTTCGGAGTGGGCCAGAGCGATCACGGCGATGGGTCCGTTGAGGCTCCGGGAGTCGTGTTCGATGCCGACACCGTGGCGGCGCTGAGCGCGATCGATATCGGCGCCCTGCGTGGTCAACTCGCCCGGCGGATACTCCTCCTGGCGCGGAAGACTCCGTCGACCGGAACGGGAGTGCTGGAGAGATTCTGCGCGGCGCGCCCGGTCGAGCGCGGGACGGCCCACGGCCAGGAGCGGCTCGTCGACGTGGAGCCCTTCGCGGCCGAGATCCCGCATGCCGACGTCGAGGTGGTCACGCGCTGGCTCGCCGACACACTGACCGGCGAGCGGGTCCCTCTGTCGGTTCCCCGCCGGCAGGACGCCATCGTCGGAGTCGGTGAGGCAGGGTCGATCGTCGAACGCCCGATGTCGCTCGGGCCGATCGGGCTGTTCGGCATGGTGACCGAGCCTCAGGAGGTGAGCCCCGGTGGGCGCGGCACGGGGCCGACGGCCCTCTTCCTCAACGCCGGCGTCATCGACCACGTCGGCCCGGCTCGGCTGTGGGTCGACCTCGGCCGCCGCTGGGCCGCACAGGGCATGCGCTCGGTCCGTTGCGACCTCAGTGGGCTGGGAAACAGCCCGCCCCGACCCGGCCAGCCCGACGACGAGGTGTACATGCCCGAGGCTATTGAGGACGTGCTCGATGTGGCCTCGGCCGTGTCTCCCGACGACCCGGCCGACGTGGTGCTGGTCGGATTGTGTTCGGGCGGGTATCACGCGATAGAGGCGGCACTGGTTCTCGGCGCGCGCGGCGTCTGCGCGGTGAATCCGGCGTTCCCCCCCAAGCCGGCGGAACTCCGCGCGGCGGACGCAGCGCCGACCAACGAGATCGACCGACGCCGCAAGGCCGCACCGGCCCGCAAGCGATGGGTCCGGTCACTGCCGGCACACGACCTGCTCGGAGGAATGCTCGAACGCATGCCCGACCAGGTGTGGTGGCTGGTGAATCGAGTCGCGGTCGAGCACTCCCCGGTGCGGGCGCTGCGCAGGCTCGTCGACTCGGGCGTGCGGATCTTGATCGTGAGCGGAGACCGCGAAGCCCGGGTGATCTGGAGGGGCGAAGGCAGACTACGCCGGTCTCTCGAAGCCTCAGACGGGTTCCGCAATGTGGTCGACCCCGGCATCGACCACGAGCTGTTCAAGAGCGATGCTCGGCGACTGGCGAGCTCGATCCTCACTGACGAGGTTCTCGGTGCCTATGGTCCCCGCCGCACCGGGACCGCCCCTCTCCGAGACCGCCGGGGCTTCCCATGACCACTGACGCCGCTCGAGCAGCCCGATGACCGGCTTTGTCGTTCCCACCGCCGAGAGCCGCTGGCCGGTCAGGCGAGGCGAGCCGCCGACGTTCTCGGTCTGCATCTCGGCCTACCAGGTTGCCCCGTTGATCGGCGATGCACTGGCGTCGCTCGACGAGCAGACCCTTGCGCCCTACGAGGTGATCGTCTGTGACGATGGCTCGACCGACGACCTCGATGCGGCACTGGCACCGTTCCTCGACCGCATCATCCTCGTGCGTCAGGAGAACAGGGGAATGGCCGGGGCGCGGAACAGCGCCATGGCCCGTGCAACTGGAGAGTACGTAGTGTTCCTCGACGCCGACGATCGGTTCGAGCCGACGCGCCTCGAGCGACTCGGAGCGCTGGCGACGGAACGGCCGGATCTCGACATCCTCACCACTGATGCGTACATCGAGGTCGAGGGGTCGATCGTCCGCCGGTACTACACGGCGACGAACCGCTTCGTGATCGCCGACCAGCGGGCTGGCATCCTCTCGGCGAACTTCCTGTTCGGGCTGCTCGCCGTGCGTCGCTCCACGATCGTCGGAGCGGGCGGGTTCGACGAATCGGTGCCCGTCGTCGAGGACTGGGAGTGCTGGATGCGACTCATCCTCGGCGGGGCGCGGGTCGGCCTCGTCGACGAGCCCCTCGCGGTGTACCGAGTCCGCCCCGGGAGCGGGTCTTCGGACCGGGTCCGCCTCATGCAGGGCCGCATCGATGCGCTGGGGCGGGCACTGGCTCGGACCGATCTCAGCGGAGAGGAGCGACGACTGGCAAATGACGCGATCGCCTTCGCCACCCGGATGTTGACGCTTGCGGAGGCCCAGCGGGCCCTCACCGACGGAGCTCCCGACGCCCGCTCCCGCTCGCTGCGCGTCGTCACGGGCCGGGGGTTCGCATGGCGAAGTCGCGCCAAGGCGCTCTTCGGAGTGGTCGCCCCCCGGACGGCGGGGGAGCGTCTCAGGTTCCGGCGCTCTCGGCTGTCGACAGATCCGGCCGCCGTGCTCGCCGAGCGAGAGTGAGCCAACCGAGGCCCGCCGTGCGCGACTGGCCCGGGGCGTAATCACCGGTGAGGAGCTTCCACACAAAGCGCAATCGGCCGTCTTGCGCCCAGATGCCCACCCGTCGCAGGCACAGGAGGTGGGTACCGGCCCCGTTGCGGCCCGGCGCGGTGGCGAACCCGGCGACGAATCCGGCGTCATCGGCCTGGCGCACGACGGCCATGTCATGAGCGCCGTGTGGATACGCGATGGCGGCAACCGGGTGGGCCAGGTGGGCCGCAAGGTCTTCTCGTGAGCCGCGCAGCTCGTCGTTGGCGTCCCGCTCTGTCAGATCGGTGAGCCGTGGATGGCTGCGGGCGTGGCTCCCGACCACGACGCCGGCCCGCTCCAAGGCCCGCAGCTCGTCCCACGACAACACGGGCTCGCCCTCGGTCCAGTTCGCCGCGCCGCCCACCGCGGCCGTGGGGGCGAACAGGACCGGCGCGGCTTCAGGGTGACGCCGGAGCGGTTCGGCATTGTCTTGGAAGGCATCGTCGAACGTCGCGAGGTACGAGCGCCGGGCCAGTACAGCGGTCGGGTCCCGAGCGAAGCGGACGACATCTTCCACGCTGAGGGGCCGGAATCCGAGCCGGGCCAGCAGACGCATGTGGGCGTCGAACCGACGGGGGGCGATGTCGAGCTGCTCCTGGCCGGGCCGCCGTTCGCCGGCCAGACGGTGGTAGCTCAGCACCACGTAGGACGACGCGGTGAACCTCCGCCACTCCTGCGGTGTGGCCTCGTCCCGCACCCCGGCCCAGAAGGCCAGGTCGGCACGGAGGCGCCGTCCCATCCCCTGCCCGGGCGCCAGGCGCCTGAGGGTGGCTGCGCCCGGCAGGCTCACCAGGGCCCGGCGCACGAGGTGCACCTTCCAGCTGGCGTTGAACCACGAGCCCAGCTGCACGTAGGGCAGGACGTCGGGATCGGCGCGGGCCATGAGCACGCTCGAGCGCCCGTGCTCGTAACAGATCTGGTCCACGTTGGCTGTCGATCCGGGCCGTTCACTCTCGCCCCACGTCATCGCGACCCCTTCGCGACGCAGGCGAGCGGCCATGGCCTCCGCACGTGCCGCGCCCGGCGGCAGGCCCGCGCCGGCACGCTCCAACACCTCGGTCGGCCCGTCGATCCCCCAGACCAGCGGGCCGAGTGGCCCGAGAACCGGCCGGTAACTGCCGAGCTGGAGGGACGCACCCGATCCCGTCTCTAGCGAGGATCCCGGACTGGGGCCGCCCTGGTCGTCATCGGGCCAGGCCAAAGCTCGAACGTGGACCGCCACCATCGCGTAAGTATGTCATCAGGTATCCCTGACGAAGGACGCCGCGTGTGGGTGTGGTGAACGTCGGTCCGGCGCAACGCAGTCGTGTCCGTGCGGGATTCAGACCGGAACTGAGGGCGAGACACCTGGGCCGGGGTACGGCACCGCGGTGACTAGCTCCGCGAAGCACCGGTCGATGCCCTCCGCGAGAGCCTGCGCGTCGGGACAGGCGACCGGGTCGGCCAGGATGCCGATCGCCAACTGGCCGTCGTAGGACAGCGCGGCGACGCCCACGCTGAGGTTGCCCCCCAGGGGCACGAGTGGGATCGCCTCGAGCATGCGGGCGCCGAGCACGTAGAGCGGGACGTCGGGCCCGGGCACGTTCGTGACGACCAGGTTGACGAACGGCTGGTGGTGCACGAGGTGGCTGCCCGCCGACAGCACGGCGGGCGGCAGGGCGTCGAGCGAGGACAAGAGCAGGTGCGTCGCCAGCGGCTGCGCGTGGTCCTTGGAGTCCCGCTCGGCCCGGGCCACCCCGAGCAGGCGCTCGGCAGCGGGAGCGGCACCGATCGGGAGCCGTACCACCATGGCGGAGACGTCGTTGCCCAGCCGGCGGTCGCCGTGGTGATCCGCCCCGACCGGCACGAGGACATGCAGGTGGCGTCCCTCCATCACCTCGCCCCGCGCCGAGAGGAGATCGTGCACCCCACCGGCGATGGCCGTGAGGAGCAGGTCGTTGAGCGTGACGCCGAAGCGGCGCTCGGCCCGGCGCAGGTCGTCCATTGGTTGGCGGACGACGACCACACGGCGGTCGAAGCCGACCGGGGCGTTCAGGGAGCAGTCGGGCGTGACGGGTGACAGGGGGAGCAGGCTGCGAAGGGCCGAGGTGTAGCGCGCCAGCGTGCGGCCCGCCTCGGACGGGTGCCGTACGGCGCGCCAACCGTCCGCGGCCAGCGTCGAGGCAACGCCGGCGAGACGGGCCGCCCCTTCGGTGGCGATGGCCATCCGGCCCGGCGGTGGGGTGGGCTGCCAGGGGTCGGGGGCGTGTGGGACCGGGGCGCGGGGCTCCAGGTCCAGAAGGACCGTGGCGAGCTCGACCCCGGCGAGGCCGTCAGCCATCGAATGGTGCAGCATCTCGAGCAGCGCGACGCGACCGCCCTCGAGCCCGTCGATCAGCCAGATGTCCCACAGCGGCCGGGTGCGGTCGAGCGGGCGCGACACCAGCTCGGCACACAGCTCGAGCAGCTGGGCCTCCGTGCCGGGCCCGGGCAGCGCGGCCTGGTGGATGTGGCAGCTGATGTCGAAATCGGGGTCGTCCACCCAGACCGGCGCCGACTCCCCGAGCATCGGGAACCGGACGACCTTGCGCAGTTTCGGCACGAGGTGCAGCCGGCTCTCCACCTCGGCCCGCACGTCCTCGAGCCGCAGGCACCCGCGGCCGTCGTGCAGCGGGCCACCCTCGAAGATCCCGATGAAGCCCATGTGCATGGGGGTGTGGTCCGACTCCATGTAGAGGAAGGACGCATCGAGCGGCGTCAGGGTGTCGGCGGGAGCGGTCATGTCGACCTCGGAGGATCCGGGAGCCGCGCGGAGCAGACCTCGGCGAAGCCGTCCTCGATGCAGGCGGCGAGCTTGGGGCTGTCGGGCACAGCAGCGACATCGGCGGTGATGGTGACGCAGGCCCGGTTCGCGGCGGACACGAGGGACACGTTGAGCGCGGCCCCCGACGGCGGGGACACGGCGTAAATCGCCTCAATACCCGCGCCCGCCAGGAAGGCCTGGAACGGTGGTCCGGGGATGTTGGTGATGCAGAAGTCGTCGCCCAGCAGCATGGAGCTCCACAGATTGCGGGCCACGACAGCCGGCAGGGCGCTCAGGACGGTGGCCATGACATCGCTCAGGGCGAGACCCGGTGCGTGCTTCCACTGCGCCGCGTTCTTCCGGACCTCCGCCATGCAGTCCGCGACGTCGGCATGGACGGGGATGACGAACCGTGCAGGGACGAAGTGGTTCCCTCCCGCCCGCTCGCCACCCTCGCGCACGTTCACCGGCATGAGCGCCCGGAAGCCCGAGCTCGTGGCACCGTGCTGCTCGTGGTAGAGGCTGAGGCCGCGCACGACGGACGCCACGAACACGTCGTTGACCGTGCCGCCCCACGCCCTGGCCGCGTTCTTGAGGTCGGTGAGGTCGAAGTCCAGGACCTCGACGTGGCGGCGGAAGCCCCGGCCCGTCATGACCGAGGAGATCGGTTTGCCCGCAGGCGCCATCAGCCTGGCCACCGAGGTGCCGACCGCGGCGAGGTGGCCGAGCGAGCGGACGGGGTGGGTCATGGCATCGAGGGCGCAGGTGACGAGGCCGCTCGGATCGGGCAGAAGGGGCACACTCCGGAGCAGGGGCCGGCCGGGGGCTGTGCCCGGCTGCCCCACCGGCTCCCGCACCGCGTCGAGCGGTGCCGCCCGTCGCGTCGGAGCGCGGTCGAAGAGATCGGCCAGCACGGCCAGACCGCCCACGCCGTCGATCAGCGCGTGATGGACCTTCATCACGAGAGCGGCGCGGTCACCCATACCTTCGACCAGCACTGCCTCCCACAGCGGCAGGGCGGCGTCGAACCCGCTCGTCGCCATCGTCTGGGCCATGTCGAGGACGTCCCGCAGGGAGCCGGGCCCGGCCAGGCGCATACGCCGGAGGTGCGTGTCCAGATCGAAGGACTCGTCGGGCACGAACTGCGGGCGGCCCCGGCCCAGGCCCCGGGTGACGGCTCGCGCGCGCAGGCGCGGCACGGCCACGGTCAGCGCGGCGATGCGGGTGCGCACCTCTGCCCAGTCGGGCCGTGCGTCGAGGACCACGATGGCGACGATGGTCGGGCGCATCACGGGATCGGAACTGATCGTCCAGAGCAGTGCGTCGGAGCCGCTCATGGTGTCCGCGCCCGGCGCCCTCGTCTCTTCTACACCCATGGCAAAACCTCTTCTCCGAGCGATTCTGGGTTCAGCCCGGTGAGGGGCATAGAGCCGGAAGTCCCCAATTTCGGCGTCCCCGAGCACCACAGCCCTGACGATGTGCCTTTGGACCCTTCAGGGCGCCCCGCCGCCGCTCTAGCATCGGTCATGGCCTGACGCCATGCCGGTCCGGAACGGGGCCGTGGGGCCGCAGAGTGCCGGGAAAGGGGATCCATCATGACCACGACAGCGGTGAGCACACCGGTTCCCCCCCGTGGCCTGGCGAACGCCCTCGGGCGGCGCCAGCTCTACAAGTACCCCAACACCCTGCCGAGGCTCGGGTACCTGTCGATCGTGGTGCTCACCACGATCATGCTCTATTACCTCTATTACGTAGAGGGGGCGGTCACTCCGCTGATGCTGCCCTATTACCACATGTCCTTCCAGTACTTCTTGTACCTACTGGTGGTCTCGAACGCGATCGGCGCCTTCAGTGCGTTCATCGGCGGCCTCTCCGACAAGATCGGCCGGGCCAACCTCACCATCTACGGGACGCTGACCGTGGCGCTCATCCAGCTCTTCGCCATCCCCCACATCACCGACAAGTTCTGGTTCGCCGCCTCCTACTGCGTGATCGGGTTCGTGGAGGGTGTGATCCTGGTCTCGACGCCGGCGCTCATGCGCGACTTCTCGCCGCAGATGGGTCGCGGCGCCGCCATGGGGTTCTGGGCGATCGGCCCCTCCATGGGCGCCCTGGCGGCCAGCCTGGTGGCCACGCACACCCTCAGCCACTTGGCGCCCTGGCAGGACCAGTTCATCATCTCGGGGCTGGTGTGCCTGGGCGTGGTCATCATCGCTTTCTTCTTCCTGCGCGAGCTCTCGCCGCAGCTGCGGGACCAGCTCATGGTCAGCGAACGTGAGCGCGCGCTCGTCGAAGCGCGGGCAAGGGGTATCGACGTCCAGAAGGCGACCCAGCACCCGATCCGCTCCATGATGAAGATCGACCTGGTCGCCTCATCCATCGCGATCTCGGTGTTCCTGCTGTTCTATTACGCCTCGGTCAGCGTGCTCACCATCTACTGGGTGGTGACGTTCAACCGGACCACGCCGCAGGCCAACGGGATCAACGTCTGGTTGGCCGGGTTCCTCTCCGCCGGGTTGGTCCTGGCCGGCGTGCTCTCCGACTGGGCCCGGGTGCGCAAGCCCTTCATGCTCGTCGGGGCGATCTGCGCCATGGTCATGATGGGCTTGCTCATCGTGCAGACGGGCCACCCGCACACGGGCTACTACTCCAACGTCCTGGTGGTCGTGCTGCTGGCCGTCTCGATCGCGTTCGCCTACGCGCCGTGGATGGCCAGCTACACCGAGCAGGTCGAATCGCACAACCCGGCCCTGACGGCGTCGGGGCTCGCCGTCTGGGGATGGATCCTGCGCATCACCGTCGCCCTCTCGTTCCTGGTGCTGCCCCACGTGATCACCACCTCGACCGTGCTGGTGGACAACCAGGGGGCGGGCGCCACCTTGCAGACGATCCAGGCCGCGCAGCCCTACGCCCCCACGACGTCACCGCCTGCTTGCAACTCGACCTCGGCACCCGCCTCGGTGATCAGCGGGCTGCAGGGCACGAAAGAGGCCGGGCCGAAGACGCTCGCCACCGTTCTCGCCACGTGCAACTCGACGCACAACCTCGGCCAGGCGCTGACCGCGGCCGGCGGCCTGTCGAACCCCCAGGTCCAGGGCCTGCTCGCCTACAGCCCGCTGGCGACCGCCATTCAGAACGGCCAGCCGGTGAGCCAGGCCGAGATCCAGTCGAAGGTCGGTGTGCACTCACAGGACCTCGCCAGCCTGCTCGTGGCCGAG
>Ga0181538_10000169_pt1 | contig 75443 bp, 64 predicted proteins | sample PEATcosm2014_Bin_40_FD_119773 | JGI IMG/M metagenome (GOLD analysis project Ga0181538, IMG submission 119773) | Peatland microbial communities from MTU Mesocosm Facility, Houghton, MI, USA - PEATcosm2014_Bin23_30_metaG | ecosystem: Environmental > Terrestrial > Soil > Wetlands > Peat | place... | reverse complement strand
TTCCCCACGCGCATGCCATCGGACGGGCAATTGGGATACGAAGAGAACGTGGCGCTGATCCGGATCCTCCGCGAAACCGTCGGGGAGAATTACGATATCATGATCGACGCGTTGCTGAGATGGAACCTTCCCTACGCGATGAAATGGTGTAAAGATGCGGAACAATACCGCCCGCGGTGGCTCGAGGAGCCGGTTCCGACAGCGGGCCAGGTTGAGAGTCTCGCCCGCCTGCGACAGATGACTTTTATTCCGATCGCAACCGGCGAGCATTCCTACGGCCGCTGGGATGCCCAGGAGCTCATCGAGCACCATGCCGTCGATGTCATTCAGATCGACCCGGAATGGGGCGGCGGCATCAGCGAGCTGGTGAGAATCTGCACGCTCGCCTCCGTGCATGGTCTGATTGTCTGTCCCCATAACCAGAGATCGACCGCGCTGGCTCACATAATAGCGAGCCAGCCGCCGGCGGTGTGCCCTATTATGGAATATCAGATTGACATACAGCCGGTTCTCTACTATTTCGACAAAAATCAGCTCATTCCGAAAAACAGCCAGATCACACTTCCGGATCTGCCCGGCCTCGGAATCGAGCTTGATGAATCCAAGATTGTAAAAAGGGAAAAGATATATCCTATTTGAAAACCCTGGCTATCGCCGTTGTCATCACCCTGGGATTGGCGTTCAACATTTGGGTTGCAGCGCTCAACCGGACAGGCTGGGGTGTCGACTTCAACCAGTTCTACGCCGCCAGCCGTCTTGCCGGCACCGGCCATCTTTACGATTGGGACGCCTTGCGGAAGATCGAGGCCGAGAATGGCATCGAAGTGCCGACTGGCCGTCTGCCCGTGGTGCTTTACGGATACAAGATTCTCGGCAGTCTCCCCTACGCCGTGGCGCGGTCCATATGGATGGCCGGCAGTATCGCGGCCCTGGTGATTTTCGCCGCCGCCTGGCCCGGCGCCCGACGACTGCTCATGCTGGTTGCGCTGGCATGGTCCATGCCCGCAACCCTGGGTATTCTGTACGGCCAGGATGTCCCCTTTTGGTTGCTGTTCTTCACCGCCGGTCTGGTGTTGATGGAGAAGAAGAGACCCTGGAGCGCGGGCGTTGCGTTCTCGCTCTGCCTCTCGAAGTTCCACCTCGCATTGGGGATTCCCGTCATGCTGGCGGCTCAGAAGCGTTGGAAAACGCTGATCGCCGGGGCCATAGCTGTTTCGGCGCTGATCGCATGCTGCTTTCTGATCGAAGGGTCCGGATGGCCGCTCCAGTACGCGAAGATGTCGCAAATGCCGGAATTCTCGCCCGCGGCCCAGCGGATGCCCAGCGTCTACGGCATAGCTTCCTGGCTCCCATGGCCGGTAGCAGCGGGGATAGCCGGCGCGGTTGCCGTCGTACTGCTCCTTTGGGCGGCGTGCCGCGCCAGCGCCGATGTGGGGATGTCCGGCGCGGCGGCGGCCGCGTGCGGTCTCCTCCTCGGGCCCCATGCCTATGCGGGCGATTGCGCGCTCCTGATTCCGCTCTCGGTTCTCACCATTCAGCGGCCAGGTGTGCCGGCCTGGCTGAAGGTCTGGGCTGTTCTGCTGCTCTCATCCGCGCCGGTGCTGCTGCTGGTCTTAGACAGACCTTTCCTGGGGCAGGTGTCGATTGTAGCGTTTGTTGTTGCCGCGATGGTTGCCGGGAGGGCTAATCGAAGATGACGGTCTTGCCGGCATAGTGCAGAATCCGGTGCTCCAGGTGCCATCGCACGGCGCGGGAGAGCACCATGCGCTCCAGGTCGCGCCCCTTCTGGACCAGGTCGCTTACCTGGTCGCGGTGTGACACGCGGACGACGTCCTGCTCGATGATCGGACCGTCGTCGAGGACCTCCGTCACGTAATGGCTGGTCGCTCCGATCAGCTTGACGCCCCGGTGATACGCCGCCTGGTAGGGGCGCGCCCCGCTGAACGCGGGAAGAAACGAATGGTGCACGTTGATGATGCGCTGCCGGTACCGCGCCACGAACACCGGCGAGAGCACTTGCATGTAACGTGCCAGCACGATCAACTCGATTCCATGCTCTTCCAGCAGCGCCAGTTGGGCTTGCTCCGCCTGCACCTTGTTGGCCGCATCCATGGGCACGTGATGGAACGGGATACCGTAGAAACCGGCCAGTTCCCGCGCGGTGGCGTGGTTGCCGATGACGATGGAGATGTTGCATTGCAACTCTCCGATCGCCTGCCGGTACAGCAGGTCTAGCAGGCAATGCTGGTGCTGAGAAACGAAAATGGCCATGGCCGGCCGGGCCGCCGAATACGCCAGCCGCCAATCCAACTGAAACTGATCGGCCAGCGGTCGAAAATTCCTGCGGAATTCCGCGTCGTCCAAGGCGAAATCCGCCAGGTCCCACTCCACGCGCATGAAGAACAGGCCCAGATCGTTGTCCCGATGCTGATCGGCGTGGAGAATATTCGCTCCGTGAGCGTACAGAAAACCGGAGACCCCGGCGACAATTCCTTTGCGGTCGGGACAATGAATCAAGAGTATGGCGGAATCCGGCATCTCCCAGAAGACCCTATTTGCGGCACACCGCCGTCAGAAACCGCGAGTCGGGGCTGCGGTATTCCTTCAGAATCTCGAGGCCCCCCTGCTCGTGCAGCAGCCAGCGGAAGGCTTGCGGCGTGTAGGCGTACGCGAAGTTCATTCCGATGCGCTCGCCGCGCTCCATGGGAATCTCCTCGCCCGCGACGGTCGCCGAAAGATCCCGGCCCGCGCGGAAGTGCCGCGTGATGAGGTGCAGTCCCTCGTGACGTTCGTCGCGCTTGTGGTTGAACCGGAATTCGCCATCGTCGCGGCCGATCCCCAAGTTGGCGAACAGTGCCGATGCGAAATCCCGCGTCGCCGGTTTGTCGCGGTAGCCCAGAGTCTTCTGCTCGTCGTACAGCTCGCCATCGATAATCAGCCGGTCCCCCGGCTTCATGCACTGCGCCAGGTAGCGGATTTCCCCCAGCGGATCGAACGCGCCCATCGTGTTGCCCGCCATGATGAACAGGCGCGGCGGCTCGGCGGCGTCGGCCGCGTAGACCAGGTGCACAGGGCTCGAGATATCGGCCTTGATCCCCACGGTTTCAATATCCTCGTCGTCGGCTCCGGCGCAGGCCATTTCGAGCAACGCCTGGCTGGCATCGACGGGGAAATACAGGCACTCGAATCCGGCGTCCTTCAAAGCGCCCATCAGCACGCGGTCGCGGGTGCCATCTCCGGCGCCGAAGCTGATCACCGGAACCCGCGTGCCGAATGGCTTGACCATGGCGGCAATGTCCGCCGAGAGCTCCTGCCAGGTCTCCCGCAGCCCGCCATACAGGTTGGCGTCCTGGCTCAAAGTTGCCCACGCCATGGCTGAACGTGGAAACCAGAAGAAAAACTTCTCCGGCAGGTCGCGAGCCTGGATGGCCTCCGCGAATTCCTCTGCGATGTCAGTCTCCGAGAGGACGACTTCTACTTTCATAGTGAACCACCACTATTATGACAGGGTTATGACAGGCTACAGCCCCATTACTTGCATGCCCGCGTCCACGAAGAGAATATTGCCGGTGACGCCGCGTCCCAGGTGGCTGGCCAGAAACACCGCGGCATCGGCGACTTCCGCCGGTTCCGTGTTGCGCCGCAGCGGCGCGCGGCTCGGGACGGCGTCGAGGATGGTCGAGAAATCCTTGACAGCGCGCGCCGAGACCGTCTTGATGGGCCCCGCCGAAATCGCATTCACGCGAATCTTCCGCGCCCCCAGCTCGCTTGCCAGGTACCGCATGGCCGCTTCGAGCGAAGCTTTTGCCACGCCCATCACGTTGTAACCGGCAAACACGCGCGTCGACCCCAGGTAGGTCAGCGTGCTCAGCGAGCCGCCGTTTTTCATGAGCGGCGCGGTGGAGCGCGCCACCGCCACCAACGAATAGGCGCTCACGTCCTGCGCCAGCAGAAAGCCCGCGCGTCCGGTTTCCAGAAACGGCCGCGTCAGGTCCTCGCGGTTAGCGAATGCCAGGCTGTGCACCACGGCGTCGAGCGGGCGCCCGAGCGCGCCCAGCGAATCCGTAAGCGCTGCCAACTCCTCATCCCGAGTGACATCGCACGGCAGAATGGCCGCCACGTTCAAGTCCGCAGATAACTCTTCGATGGCCGCCTTCTGGCGGTCGCCCAGATAAGTCAGCGCCAGGGTGGCGCCTTCCCTCGAAAACGCCTGGGCGATGGAATACGCCAGGCTCCACTTGTTCGCAATACCCAGAATGAGGGCGAGTTTGCCCTCCAACAGCTTGGACATGAATCTCTCAGTCTACCCCACCGGCGCATTGTACACTGGGTTCGAGACCGCATGGACCTCACCACCCCGCTCACTTATGTGAAAGGAATCGGCCCGGCCCGCGCGGCCATGCTTCAGGCCAAGGGTCTCGTCACCGTCGAAGACCTGCTGGGCTACGTCCCCTTCCGCTACGAGGACCGCAGCAACATGAAGACCATCGCCCAGCTCGCTCCGGGCGAAATGGCCACGGTCATCGCGGATGTCAGCTCGGCCAGGCTCTCCGGCTTCCGCCGGCGCAACCTGGGCCTGTTCGAGGTCCGCTTCACCGATCGCTCGCGCGCCACGCTGGCGGGCAAGTGGTTTCACGGCGGCTACCTGGCCAACGTGTTCGGCGCCGGCATGAAGGTGGCGCTCTACGGCAAGGTCGAATTCGACAGCTACTCGGGAGATCTGACCATGCTGCACCCGGAGTTCGAAATCCTCTCGGGCGACGATGAGGACGGCGAAGCCACGCTCCACGTGGGCCGCATCGTTCCCATCTACGAAGGCGTTTCGAAGCTCACCACACGTATCCTGCGGGTCTTCACGCACCGCGTGCTGGAGTCGCTTGCGCCTTTGGAAGACCAGCTCCCCGAGTATCTGCGCCAGCGCCTCAGAATGCCCGACCGCTGGACCGCCATCCGGCAAATTCACTTTCCGCCGCCCGACTCCGACCTGCGCCTGTACAACGCTTTCCGCTCGCCCGCCCAGTTCCGCCTCATTTTCGAAGAGTTCTTCTGGCTGGAGTGCGGCGTGGCGCTCAAGCGCGGCAAGGCTCGCGCGCTGCCCGGCATCGCCTTCGAAATCGACCACCGCGTGCGCGAACGGGTCAAGGCCATGCTGCCTTTCAAACCCACCGGCGCGCAGAAGCGGGTCATCAAAGAAATCGCGGACGACATGAAGGAGCCGCACCCCATGAACCGCCTGCTGCAAGGCGACGTGGGCAGCGGCAAGACCATCGTGGCCGCGGAAGCCGCGGTGATCGCCATCGAGAATGGCTACCAGGTGGCGGTCCTGGCCCCCACCGAAATCCTGGCCGCGCAGCACGGCTACTACTTCAAACAGATCCTCTCCAGGCTGGGCTATGTGGCGGTGCTGCTCACCGGCTCGTTCACCAGCCGCGAGAAGGCGCAGCTCAAGAAACTGGTGGCGGAGGGCCTGGCGCACGTGGTCATCGGCACGCACGCGCTGCTCGAAAAAGACGTCGAGTTCCACAAGCTGGGCCTCGCCATCATCGACGAGCAGCACCGTTTCGGCGTCCTGCAACGCCTTGGCCTGGTGCAAAAGGGCATCCATCCCGACGTGCTGGTGATGACCGCGACGCCCATCCCCCGCACCCTCGCCATGACCATCTATGGCGACCTGGACGTCTCCGTCATCGACGAAATGCCTCCCGGCAGAAAGCCCATCGTCACCAAACACGCCACCGCCGACCGCGTCGAGCAGGTTTACAGCTTCATGAAACGCCAGATCGACCAAGGCCGCCAGGCGTACGTGGTCTACCCCGTGATCGAAGAATCCGAAACCCAGGCCATGAAAGCCGCGCAGAAGATGTACGAGCACCTCTCGCGCGAAGTGTTCCCCGATATCCCCGTGGGCCTCATGCACGGACGTCTCGGCGGCGATGAAAAAGAGGCCGTCATGCAGCGCTTCAAAGAGGGCCTTATCAAGATCCTGGTTTCGACCACCGTGATCGAAGTGGGCATGGATGTCTCGAACGCCAGCGTCATGGTGGTGGAGCAGGCCGAGCGCTTCGGCCTGGCCCAGTTGCACCAGCTTCGCGGCCGCGTGGGCCGGGGCGCCGCGCAGAGCTATTGCATCCTGGTGACCGAGAAAATGAACGACGCCGCGCGCGAGCGCATACGCACCCTGGTGGACTCCACCGACGGCTTCTACATCTCCGAAATGGACCTCAAACTGCGCGGCCCCGGCGAGTTCTTCGGGACCAAACAATCGGGCCTTCCCTCGCTGCGCGTGGCCAACATCCTGCGCGACGCCGAAATTCTGGAGGTGGCGCGCCGCGAGGCGGTGGATTTCATCGCCCGGCCGCCTTCCGAGGACGATCTCCGCCGCGCCGTCGCCTACATCCGCGACCACTGGCAGCGCCGCTACGGCCTGGTGACGGTGGGCTGATGCGGATCATCGCGGGAGAGTTCCGTTCACGCCGCCTGAAGAGCATCCCCGGCGCCGCCACGCGGCCTACGCCCGACCGGCTGCGCGAGACCCTGTTCGACATCCTTGCGCCGAGCATCGCAGGCGCGACCTTTCTCGACGCCTACGCAGGAACCGGCGCGGTCGGCATCGAAGCCCTCAGCCGCGGCGCCGCCCACGCTTTTTTTCTGGAGCGCCATCGCGGGGCGCTGGAAGCGATCCGGCAGAATCTGGCGTCGCTGGGATTGGAGGCGCGCTCCACGGTGGTCGCCGGCCCGGTGCTTCTGACACTCCCGAAGCACCACGCCGATATCGTCTTCCTCGATCCGCCCTACGACCTGGAGCGCGAGTACGCCGCGGTGCTGGAGGTGCTCGCCGAAGCTCCGCCGCAGATCGCGGTGGTGCAGCACTCCAGCCGGCACGCGCTGGGCGACGTCCATGGCGTGCTGCGGCGGACGCGCATCGTAAAACAGGGGGACAACGCGCTGAGTTTTTACGCGGCGGCGGCAGTTGTTGAGAGCTAATGTACTACTACACTCTCAGGCCTTCGCAGCCTACGACGATTTCGTTGGGCGAGCCCATGCTCGCCATAGGTGTTGAAGTGACCCTCTCGACGAGCATTTTCGCAGCCTCTCTGGTGGAGCGTAGTTTCTCAGGTGGGGACTTACCAAGATGTATCCACCAGACGACATGTGAAGGATGGCGAATCAGCAGGTTGAGCGGAAGTAGCCCGGTTGGGTGCAGCCTCAGCGACGGCCAGATCGGGCGCGTCTCGCCCCGCTGCGTGGACAGCCTCTAGCAGCTATTTTCCTGGCGCAGAAACTGCGTTGGTCAGGTTTTGGGTTGGTGGCCTCAAGACCGATTGGACCAGGAGTGTGAGGCCGGCACCGACTATGGCGGAAAGCAGGATAAGCAGGAGTTCATCCTTCTTCCGCCGAAAGAAGCTGCGGCTCTCCCCCCGCTTCTCAAGCCTCAAAACTGGCCGCCTCTGGTTCCCAAACACCCACATCGGAGAGAAGATCATCAATAGACCGGGGATCGTCAATAGACCGATTCCAACAACAACGGGACTGAAATGGCCGAACCCATGGATGAGCTGCATGAGCACGAGTGATGCCAAGCAGACGAGTGCGCCACCGAATTGATAAAGCAACGGATGAGCGCGTATGGAGCGCCCTAATTTGCGGTACGGCAGGGATTGTAAAATGCAGGTACTCAATCCTACAGCGCGAAGATTGTCGGCGTCATAGTCGAGCGTTCCATCGCCGCCATCGAGCCGAAGTTTCGCTACAGCCGGGTATTTTGGGCGTTTTTGGCTTCGCAGCTCTTCAACCCTCTTAAGATCACCGGCCGGTATTCCCGTCAGGTCTATCAATTCCTGCGTGGAGCAGAAATCTCACCCGCGCAGAGACGCCCGGACGGCGCGCTCGAACGCCCAGGCCCGGATGTGATTGATCTGCTCGTTCACGGTGCGAGAGCGGCACAATCTTCACAGCTCCCCTTGACCGTCATATTCATAATCATCTATATTCATAATATGGAATGTTCGGTGCTCTTCACCGATGAATTCGAGTGCTGGTGGAATAGCTTGAGCATCGAAGAGCAGGAGAGTGTGACCTATTCCGTGGATCTGCTTGCGCGGTTGGGTATCGAGTTGAAGTTTCCCCATTCTTCCGGCGTCTCCGGAAGCCGCTACGCCCACATGCGCGAGTTGCGCATACAGCACCAGGGCCGGCCCTATCGGGTCCTGTATGCCTTCGACCCCCAGCGGAACGCCGTGCTGCTGATCGGCGGCGACAAGACGGGAAACGAACAGTGGTATGAAACTTCCGTGCCCCTGGCGGACCGCCTCTACGAACGGCACCTGATCGAACTGGAAGAGAGTGAAGACCATGGCAAAAGCAAGAAACTTTAGCGAACTCCGAAATCGACTACCGGCGGAATCTCTCGCACGCGTCGAGGCCCGCGTCAAAGTCACCCTGCATGACATGGCTCTCGATGAACTACGCACCGCTCGTGAATTGACCCAGGAGCGTCTGGCGGAAACCTTGGGCATCAAGCAAGCCACCGTCTCGAAGATTGAGCGCCAGTCCGACATGTACGTCAGCACGTTAACCAAGTTTATCGAGGCCATGGGGGGCACACTGGAAATCCGCGCCTGCTTCCCGGAAGGCTCCGTGCGCATCAAGCAGTTCTCAGAGGCACGGTCTCCGAGCGCCGGATGACCGTCGGCGGCCCGGCCTCACCCGCGCAGGGACGCCCGGACCGCGCGCTCGAACGCCCAGGCTCGGATGTGATTGATCTGCTCGTTCATGGTGCGCGAGAGCGGCACAATCTTCACGGCTGTGCGGATCAGATCCTCCTCGCTCACCGGCCGGCCCGCCAGCCGCGCCTTGGTGATAGCCGATACCACACACTGCTCGATCTCGGCGCCAGCCCACCCACCCGTGAACTGCGTCAATTTTCCGAGGTCGAATCCGGCCACATCCACGCCGCGGCGGATGAGGTGAATCTTGAAAATCTCGATCCGTTCGTCGTCGAGCGGCAGATCCACGAAAAACACCTCGTCGAAACGTCCCTTGCGAATCATTTCCGCGGGGAGGAGGTCGATTCGGTTGGCGGTGGCGGCGACGAACAGCCCGTGGGCCTTCTCCTGCATCCAGGTGAGAAAGAACGCGAAGATCCTGCCCTGTTCGCCGCCGGAATCGGTGGTCGAGAGCCCCGACTCGATCTCGTCGAACCAAAGAACCGCCGGCGCCATATCCTCCATCAATCGGCACGCTTCCACGAATGCGCCTTCGGGCTTGCCATGTCTGCCGGAGAAGACTTCGACCATGTCGATCCGATATAGCGGGAGACTGAACGCAGACGCAATGGCTTTGACCGCCAGACTCTTGCCGCAGCCTGGGATACCCATGAGGAGGACCCCCTTGGGCACGATTTCGTTGGTCAGGCTGTCGCGCATCCGAAAGAGTTCCCGGCGCTCGAGCAGCCATTTCTTCAGCTCCTCGAGGCCGCCAATGTCGCCGATGCCCGCACCCTCGGCAATGTACTCGATCACGCCGCCCCGGCTCACCAGGAGGCGTTTTTCTTCCAGTAAAACTGGCAGCGACTCAGGTCCAAGATGTCCGCTCGCGGCGAGGGCCCGGCGCAACGCGAAACGAGCTTCGTCGAGCGTCAGTCCCAGCAATGTGCCCGCTATCTGCTCGAGTGCCGCCTCGGTAACAGAGCCACGCGCCTCTTCCCGCAGCACCTCGACTAACTCGATCTGGTCGGGCGGCCGGAGTTCCAGAAACACCACACTTCTCTCGATTTCCTCCGGAATGAATGCCACCGGGGAGGTAATCACGACAAACTTCCGCTGGTCCAGACAGTTTTCGTAGACGTCCCGAAGACGGCGCCGGACCTCGGGAGATTCCCGCAGCGGTTCATGGAAGTCCTTGAGGTGGAAGATAGCGGCGCCGTTGTGCGCGGCGATGAAGTCCAGCGCCTGGCGAGGAGCCTCGGTGCCGGCCTCGGCTGCTTCGCGATCGCGGCGGAGGCCATCCGTGAGACTCCAGGTCCAAACGGGAACCGGCGCGGCGAATAGCCCCACGGCTACTTCCCGCAGCACCCTTGCGACCCGCTGTTCTTCGACGGTGCGGATATACGTGAGTGGCCGGCCGGACTGGAAGGCCCCCCAAATCGCCCGCGCCGCCCGGCTCTCGGATGCTGTCTGGGTAGTCACCTTCATCATTATGGACGAACGGCCGCGCGATATGGACGAACCGCGCCGGAATTTTGGTTTAAGATAGTTCCGAACCACTATGCTGAGCCGAACCTTGCTGCTGGCCTTCGCCGTGGTTCTGACGGCTACGGCCCAAAAGTACACTGGCCCGCGCCCTCCCAAGGCGGACCTCCCATATCTGAAGCACGCCGACAACCTCGTCCCCACCGAAGCCGCCGAGGCCAAGGAGGAGAAGAAGAAGGACGATATCCTCTACGTCGTCGATGGCGCCAACTCCTCCGCCAAGACGCCGCTGGCGTCGCCCATATTCCTGTTGCAGGCCGCCAAGCTGGCCCCGGAACGCCTCCAACTTTTCAAGCTCGATTCCAAGAGTGACCGCCGCGAGATCCTTTTCTCGCCCAAGCACCCGCCCAAGGCCATTCGCGTCGAGGTCACGCGCCTTGGCTCCGACCTTTATCGAATCGAGGTGAACGAAAGCCTGGATCCCGGCGAATACTCGTTCAGTCCGGAAGGCTCCAACACGGTGTTCTGCTTTCAGGTGTTCTAGCGGGGCAGGGCGAAGTGCTCTAGTTCATGCAATTAGACACTAGGGGTACTTGAGAGGGGAGAAAGCGTCGAAGAGAAACTGGTTGAGCCAGTCGCGGAAAGCCGGCGATCCCAGGTAGAGTATCAGGCCTCCGGCCAGCAGGACGACGCCAATGAACGCGGTCAGGCGGTGCGCCTCTTCGGGTCCGGGGGTGTCGTCGGAAATGGGAGTGCTTTCCAGGTCCATCACTGGCGCGGAGAGGGACGGGCCGGCGGAACCAAGAGGCATAGCAAGGTCAGGCGGCAGGCCGGGATCGTTGAACTCGCTTGAGAGCGCCATGCTGTAAGGAAGCTCAAACGATGTTGGGACCATCGGCTGAGGAAAGATCTCGGTCTGGCCGGTTCCGGCGATGTCGAATACGGAAGCCGCAAAAGCCAACGTGGAAGCCACCAGGAGCAGTGAGACAAGGCTGAGGGGTGTGCGCAGCGCCCCATGCTTGGATTGCAAACACCTCGAAGCACTCCTGAGGTGTGAAAGGATGCCCCTGTCTGGGAACCGGATTTCCATCTTGCTCCCCCAATCCGACTTAGTATACACCCAATTGCCTCAGCTCGATCCTCGAGGAGACGAGACGCAGACTGCCGGCATCGTCCGCGACGTGTTCGAACTGCGCCTCGCGCCGGATCGCACCATCGTCAGTCCGCCGAGCCGGTACGACTTTTTCGAACTTATTCCCAGTTCTTCGCACTTCATTCCTAATTCGTGGTATACCCACGCCTGTAGCGCAGAGCTGCGTCCGGCGCAACCTATTGTTTTTCAGTCACCTATCGACGACGAACCGTTTGGCGACTGACTTGCCTGTACGAAGCCGGTGCCAAGGCTGATTTGTGCGCGACCATACAGAATGACCGCCGCCGGAGGCCCGGTACTAACGGTACTAAAGAGGAGACAAGAGATGAAGAGAATACAATCGGTAGTTCTTTTGGTGGCGCTAGGTTTGGTCTTGGCGGTAAGCCCGGTCTTCGCCGACTCACCCGCCGTCACCTTCGACAATTTAACAGGCGAAATGCTGGGGAACGGACCGTTCACCCTAGGGTGGGAATTCACTGTGAATACGCCCATTATGGTTTCGGCGCTGGGCGTGTTCGACGACAACCAGGACGGACTGGTTGAGAGCCACGACGTCGGAATTTGGAACAGTACCGGGGCCCTGGTAGTGTCGGGCACGGTTGCCAGCGGAACTGTCGACCCCTTGACGGATCAGTTCCGTTACGTGTCCGCGTCGGCCCTGCTGACCCCCGGCAACTACGACATTGGTGCGGTGTGGGTGGACGGCGCCGATCCGAATTTGTTTCCTGGGGATGTAACTGGTTTTGCGACGATTCCACAAATCACGTTTCTTCAAAATGGATTTGCCGCGGGTGCAACTTTGACTAATCCGGTAAACACCGACAGTCCCATGCCGTCCTATTTCGGCCCAAATTTCCAAGCGGGCGCCGTCGTGCCGGAGCCGAGCTCGATTCTGCTCATGGGCACGCTGCTTTTGGGCGTATCCGGCTTGCTCAAACGGAAGCTCCGCTAGCATTGACGTGTGTGTGTTTTCCGTTCAGGCTGGGGAACAAGGTCCCTCCGAGTTCTCCAGCCTGAGGTTTTTTTGGCCGGGGTGAAACCCGCCTAGCCTTTCAAACCGCCCTCAGGTTTGCCTCCGAATCAATCCCCAGCGTGACGAATTAGCGTAATCCCGAAGGTAGGAGTGGTAGTGTGTGGGCGCACGCCAGCAAGCAGATGCGCCCCGCGGGACGGAACACCGGAAACTCCCGCCGCCACCTGCCTGGGCTGTGGCCGGTCCTGGCGAGGAATTCAGTTAAGGCGCACGCCGCGCCGCGAGGAGGGAAAAAAGCAAACAGGCCAGGGAGCGCCTCCCTGGCCTGTCGGTTACCTACAACTTGGTATATGTCTTGGCTCTTACCGCATTGCGCGCTTGCGGCGGCGAAGAGCGGTCCCGGCGATTCCCACCAGCGTGGTGGCAAACAGCATCAGAGCGCCCGGTTCGGGGACCGGAGCAGGCGGCTCGTAGGCGCCGCCCACGACTACGCTGCCCCCCGCATTCGCGTTAAGCCAAGCCAAGCCTGCGCCATTCAGGCCGACGGTGATATCGGTGTAACTGTTTCCTGGCCCGATCATCAGCGACCCAATCACCGGGGCGTCCACGATGCCATTGTAAATAGCAGGGTTCGTGTAGCTGAAGGCCGAGTCCACTTCCGCCGGGGTCAGAGCCGTTCCGTAGATGTCGAAAGTACCAGGATTGGTGACGCTGTACGCGTCGAGAGTGAACGACGCCGAGGTAACACCCGGGTCCAAGGTGGCGAGGTTGAATGAGAAGAAGTTGGCGCAGTACACCCCGCACTGGCCGTACCCGGAATAGTAGTTTTGGTTGCCGCCGTCGTGAACGCCGGTGTTCGTCACCCAACCGGAATCCGTGTTGTAGTACGGAGTCCCGTTGATGTCGAGGTAGTTGCCAGAGGTGAAATTGCTGAAACCAAAGGCATATGGCTGAGCAGAGGCGGTGTGGGTCAAAAGCACCAGGCACAGCACCCCAAGATAAACAACAGATTTACGCATAGGTTCGTCGCTCCTCGTGTGATATTGGCACCTACCTGGGTTACTCACCAGGATTAGCAATCCATACTTGTGAGGTCAGCAATGAGCAATTTCAGAGCCAATCCCAATCCGGCAATCTACTGGTTCGGCAGAAACAAACCGAGAGTCTGCGGCGGTGCCGGGATACCTTTCAGTATGAGTAATTTAGAACCCTTGTCACCAAGATCGACTGGGAAGGGCTTCATCTGTTCAGCGCCCATGGGAGTTCGCAAGATTCCCAAAAACTGGCACTGCAATCCAAAACCTGGGCAATGGAGGTGGTCGAATGCCCGGCCTGCCACTCAATTTCGACCGGCATCATATTATAAGGTGATTCTCGCTACTCGCATCGGTTTCGAGGGATGGCGAATCGAGGCCTATCAGGTGAATCCCTGAGCCGTCATGTCGGATGTCAGGGTCGCGCTGCACGCCCCAGGCGCTGCGGGTAGACCCGCGGCTATCGAGCCGGCAACCTTGTCGAATTCGACTTCCCAATAATTTGGTTCGAATTGAAAAAAATCCTCCTGTCCAATAACCTCATCGCAGCGAGAATCTGCTGATTCTATTGGGCTTGGTTTTTGGACCGTCAATTGCTACATACGTGTCTTCATGCCAAGGGAGGATTTGGCAAGAGAGGAAATTGGGGTAAACTATCATGAAAACGTCGAAACTGTGCAGCGTGATTTTTCTGGCTTTGGTGTTGGTCCTGTTCGTCGCACCCGCGCGAGCGACCATAACTCTCAGTGACAGCGACTCAGTGGTCTTGATCGATCCCACGTCGTCGGCCGGGATATATTCGTGGAGCGTGGACGGTGTTAATCAACTGGCTCAACAGTGGTACTGGTATCGCATCGGTGCCACCGGCGTCGCACAATCGATCGACAACCTGGGGCTGCTGAGCATAGTACAGGCCCTACCCGACCAAGCGACGCTAAGTTACGGAAGCGCTACGGGGTTGGAGGTCATCTTAAAGCTAACGCTGGATGGCGGCCCGGTTGGCAGCGGGTTGGGCGACTTGGACACGCAAGTCCAAATAGACAACCATGCGTCGGCTACCACGACGGTCCACTTCTTCGAGTACAACAATTTTGAGCTGAATGGCGTGACTGGCGGTCAATCAGTGACGCTCACGGGGACGCCAGTGAACTCGGCAATACAGTCAAATGGATTGACTTCCTTGGCCGAGGAGGTTGCCGGACCCGCCCCGGAAGAATATGAAGCCGCCTTGACTCCTGTGATTCTAAACGGCTTGAATACTGTGTCGGGCTACACACTCAACGACACCGCAACAGCCGGCCCCGGCGACGCCACTTGGGCGTTTGAATGGGACAAAACCCTCGGCCACAACGGCGCTTACCTCCTTAGCAAGGACGAGAGCCTCTCTGTCGTTGTGCCTGAGCCGGCAACCATCTTCGGCATGGGCGTGATCCTGTTGGCTGTGGGTCGCAAACTGCGGAAAACCCGGGTCTGAGTATTCTAAAACGGAGGTAGCGGTTCTACCCTGAAGAGCGGCCGGTTTCGCGTGGCGTCACGCGGAACCGGCCGCTTTTTTCGTTTGCAGGCCTTTTGCCGGTGGAGGTCCCCGGCACCTTGACCTGGCTGGCGGCGTAGATTCAAGTCCACGGCGCCGTGGGGAAGACGTTGCTTCGTTCAAGGCAGGATTCCATCAAGATGGGAACGGAGGGTGAGCGCACGAACTTCTCAACGGCTCCAGGGGTGGGGGATGTCAAGGGGATCGCGGTGCCCTGGGGCGCCGCGTGACAGCCGCCCGGGCCCGTGCGGCCGGGTGTGTTCGATCAATCGTTCGCAGCTATTTGGCCGTCTGCCCCTTGGCCAAGTCCGCCAGAGCCCGCTTGGCGATTGCCGCCTCGGGCAATGTCGGGTCCAGTTTCAACGCCTGGTTCAGCGTCTCCGTCCCGCGCCGGCGATCACCCATCTTGAGGTATGCCATAGCCAGGTGATACTTTCCGGTCGCGGTCGGCCGCTTCGCGGCCGATGCTTCGAAGTACCTGACCGCGGTTGGATAGAGTCCCTTGCGATAGTGCACCCATCCGATGGTATCGTCAATGCCCCCATCGTCGGGCGATAGTTCCTTGGCTTGCTGCGCATCCTTGAGGGCTTCATCGAGCTGCTCGTTCCGGTCGGCCAGCAGATACGCAAGGTTGTTCAGTGCGGCGGAGGATCGAGGAGTCTTTTTCAGGATTCTCCGGTATTGGTCGATGGCGCCGGCCGGATTCCCGCTCTTGATTTCCACCTCGGCCATCAGCATCCCGGCCGCGCTGTTCTCGCTATCCCTGGCAAGCAGCGCCGACAGGATTCCTCTAGCCTCATTCGTCTTGTTTTCCGCTAAATCCATCCGAGCGATATCGAGATCCGATCCGATGCTGTTCGGATTGGCCGCCTTTGCCACAGCCAGAGCAGCCCGCGCGTCAGACGGTTTGCCGCTCGACGCGAGCACCATGGCCACATACTGCTGGACGGCTGACGACATCGGGTGTTGGCCGGCGTATTCCTGCGCCCGTTTCAGAGCTTCAGCGGCCTGCCCTTGGGCCCGATAAACGCCCATCAGCACGTCCAGCGCCCGCACGTTGTCGGGAGCCAGACTGAGAGCCTCTTCCGCGGACTTTCGCGCGGAGGCAAAGTCCCTGCGCTGCAACTTGAGGACCGCGTCCTGCATCAACAACTCCGGCGATCTGGCGATTTTTAGCCCCGCCTCCACGCCCCTGGCAGCCTCGTCCCTGCGGTCTAGCCCCATTAGCGCCGCGTTCCGCTGCACCATTACCAAGGCGTTGTTCTGCTGCGCATTCGGCGTCTGATTTATCAGGTCCAGCGCGGCCTGCGGCGCTTTTTCGTTCAGCAGCGCGGACGCCAGTTCCAACCGGGCGCCCAGGTACTGCGGATCCCGGCGCAACGCTTCCTCCAGTTCCTGGCGGTAGAGGCCCTCCGCGCCCTGAGCCTGGTAGACCTTGGCCAGCATATGATGGGCTGAGACAAGGCCCGGCTGAAGACCCAGGACAGGGAGCAGGTCTTTCTGCGCCTCGGCGTATTGGCCCGCCATCAATTCGACCCTGGCTCGCCCCATCAGCGCATCAATGTCTTTTGGGTTGTCCTCCAGCACCCTGGAAAGAACCTGATTGGCTTTCGGGATCTCGTTTCTCGACATATAGACACCGACAAGAAGACTCCGGATTTCCCGGTCGCGTGGGTTCTTGTCCATCAAGCCCTTCAGTTCCGCAATGGCCGCGTCGGCCTGGCCCTCATGCAGAAGAAACAGGACGTGACTGGTTCGATACCCGCCCCCGGGCAGAGACGAAACTCTTCGATAGGTCTGCTCCGCCAGGTCCTTCCGTCCGGACGCCATTTGAAGGGCCCCCAGATCGATGAGCGCGAGGCCACTCTTGGAATCGAGCTGGAGGGCCTTCTGCAACTGCGTTTCCGCCTGGGGATATCGCCGGAGCGCCAGATAGAATTCCCCCATGGCGATGAGGGTATTCACCGATTGCGGGCTCTTCTGCGCCGCTTCCAGCATGACCTGCTCCGCGCCGGCTGCGTCTTTCTGCGACAGCTTGAGCTTGGCCAGCAGCAGCGACGAGCGTAAGGAGGTTGGCGCGACCGCCAGGGACCGCACGAGTTCATCTTCTGCGCCCGCCGGTTGGCCCAGCCGCAGCTTGGTAAGCGCCAGCGTAGTGAGCGCCTCCGGGTTGTCCGGTATGTCCGACAAGACGCCCTCTACGTGTTTTTGGGCCTCCTCCAAAACTTCCCGGTTGTGGCTTGAAGTCATCAGCTCGGCGAGTTTCAACTGGGTCGGAACATGTTTCGGATCGAGCGAGCTGGCCTGCCGCAGAGCTTGCACAGCCTCCACATAGGAGCCGTGCCCCAGGTACGCCAAGGCGAGCTGATAAAACGCCTCGGGGTCTCTAGGCATCGCCTGCACGGCATTCCTGAACTGAATTACGGCTCGCTGGTAGTCCTGCCGCGCGAGCATCCGCTTGCCGCTCTCCAGGAACTTGGCTTCCTTCTCGGCCGGGTTTGCGCAGCCGGAAAGCGTCAGAATTGCGATGCCCGCGAGAGCCGTGAGCCCTAACAACAGGCGGGATTTAAAAATCTTTGCCATATTCACCTCGAAATCCATACATTATTATTAGTGCAAGTCGGATGCCAGCGCCGAATACGCACGTAAATCTTTATAAGCATTCGCCGTGCCGTAATCCAAACGTTTCGAAACTTGATTCAGGTCGAAGAATCTTCGACCCTACTTCTCAGAGATACCACACTCGCGCGGACAAGATGGCATTTCGGGTCGGGCAAGCGGCCCAGGGAGCGCCCAGGTTCACCGTGTGCGGAGCAAGGGTCTGGAAACGCTGGACCGGCCTACCGTCTCGCCGCCCCGCTGCCGGCTTCCGCCGCCATCTGCAGGGCCTCGGCCGCTTCGGGCAGATTCGAATCCATCTTCAGCGCCTGGTTCAATTGTGCCGTTCCGCGCGGGCGATCGCCCGATTTGAAGTAAGCCATGGCCAGGTGGTACTTCCGCAGCGCGTTCGGCTCCTTCGCTACCGCGACTCCGAGGTGCTCCGCCGCCACGGAGTAGATCCCCTTGCGGAAGTAAACCCAGCCGAGGGTGTCGTCGACGGCTGGATCGTTAGGCGCCAATTCCTTGGCCTGCTGCGCGTATTTCAGCGCTTCATCGGGCTGGTTCGCCTGGTCGGCCAGGAGGTAGCTCAGTCCGTTCAGCGCCACGAGGTTCCTGGAATCCGTCGCCAGGACTTTGCGGTACTGGGCGATGGCGGCCGCCGGATTCCCGGTCTGCCACTCAATTGCGCCCATCATCAGGTGAGCCGGATTGCTGGCGTCGTTCTTCGCGAGGACCGCGGACAGCCGCTTGCGGGCGTCCTCCGGTTTTTTATCCAGCAGGTCTAACTGGGCCAGGCTCAGATCGGCGTCCGCACTTTTGGGATTGTCGGCCTTGGCCGTCTCGAACGCGGCGCGCGCTTCCGCCTTTTTGCCACTGGCCAGGAATACCGCGCCCAGGTACTGTTGAATCGGCGCCGATTTGGGATACCGCGCAGCGCGCTCCTGGAGGCTGAGGAGGCCGGCTTCCGCCTGGCCCTGCGCGCGGTACGTGCCTACCAGGATAGTGAGCGCCCGCACGTTGTCGGGAGCGAGGGTCAGCGCCTCTTCCGCGGACTTCCGCGCGCCGGCGGGGTCTTTGCGCTGCATCTTGAGAAGGGCTTCCTGGATCAGGAGATCCGGCGAGCGGCTGATTTTCAGCCCCGCCTCGACCCCCTTGGCGGCGTCGTCCCAGCGGCCCAGGCCCATCAGCGCCCCGTTCCGCTGCACCAATACATAGATGTTGTTCTTCTGCGCCGCCGGCGTCTGATCCATCAGATCCAGCGCGGCCTGCGACGCGTTGCTATTAATCAACACGGAGGCCATCTCAAGCCGCGCGTTCAAATACTGCGGATTCCTGCGGATGGCCTCTTCCAGTTCCTGCCGGTAGGCGCCCATCGACCCTTGGGCCTGGTAGACTTTCGCCAGCAGATGATGAGCTTGGGCCATATCCGCCCGGTAATTCAGCACGTTGATAAGGTCTCTCTGCGCTTCCGCATACTGCCCCGCCATCAACCGGATTCGGGCCCGCGCGAACAGCGCGTCGACGTCCCTCGAGTTCTTGGCCAGCACGTCCGAGAGGATCTTGGTGGCTTCCGGCAATCTGTTGGTTGCGACATAGACGCCAACCAGGAGGTTCCGGGTCTGCCGGTCCTTGGAATCCTTCGACATCAGGTCCTTCAACTCGACGACCGCCTCGTCGGTCCGGTTTTGAGTCAGCAGGAACTGCGCATGGGTGGTCCGGTAGTCGCTTCCCGGCAGCGCGGCGGCTTTCCGGTAGGTCTGTTCCGCCAGGTCCTTTCGACCGGAGGCCATCTGGATCGCGCCGATCTCGATAAGGGGGGCGCCGTCTTTGGGGTCGATCTGGACGGCCCGCTGGAGCTGCGCTTCCGCTTCCGGGTTGCGGCGCAGAAGCCGGTATAGCCGCGCCAGGGCCATGGCTGCGTCCTTCGATTTTGGATCTTTCGCCACCGCCTCTTTCATCACCTGCTCGGCTCCCGCCATATCCTTCTGGGAGAGCTTGACGCTGGCCAGAAGCATGGAGGACTTCAGGCTGGTCGGGGCGGCCTGCAGCGCCTTGATGAGCTCCTGTTCCGCGTTCTTCGATTCCCCGAGACGGAGGTTGGTCAGCGCCAAGGTGGTGAGCGCCTCCGGGTCTTCCGGTGTTGTCGTGAGCACGCCCTCAACCCGCTTTCGGGCATCCTCGACGGTCTCCTTGCTGTTGCTGGCCGCCATCAGCTCCGCGAGCTTCAGTTGGGTCGGGACATGTTTCGGATCAAGCGCGGCGGCTTTGTTGAGCTCGCCGACAGCCTGCTGGCCCGCGCCCTGCCCAAGGTATGCCAGGGCCAGCTCGTAGTGAGCTTCTACGTCGTTGGGCGCCAACTGGATGGCGTTTCTGAACTGGAGGGTCGCCCGCGCGTAGTCCTTCTTGGCAAGGAAACGCTTGCCGGTCTCCACGAATTTTGCTCTCTTCTCAGCCGGATTAGCGCAACCTGAAAGGAATAGGACCGCAGCGATCGCAATTCCGGCCACGCACGCCGGCCCACGGTATTTGAGCGCCTGTGCCATATCTACCTCGACTCTTATCATTTTATGCAGGACTGTGTCCAAATGCACGTCAGATGCCATGCCGGAGCAGGGGAAATGCTGAGAAGTCGTTATAAACGTTGCCGGAAGCCGGCGGAAAACCGGCAGATTCCCAAAATTTGGGATTCTCAGGATTGAAAATCGTCACGTTGGAGCTGGACATTCCCCCGACGGCCGGGCGAAACGGGAAGCGGCGCGACGACCGTCCGCCTTTACAGCAGGCGGTCGCCGCGACAGGAAACCACACGCTTCAATAAGCCAACTCCCGTTATCGCTACCTCCAGCGCCTGGCGAGGCCTCTGCCGCAACCGAGCAAGACGAGCCCCAGCAGAAACATGCTCGCCGGTTCAGGCGTAACGATAGGCGGCGAGTAGGTCAGGAATTCCTGCATCACATACCCTGGAGCGGGCGTGACGACGGACCATCCGGAGCCGATTGCGGAGTTAGGGTTGAGTGGCGTTCCTGCCTCTTGCTCCGCCCACCTTAAGTCGAAAGCCACATCGGATGCGAAGTTCGAACCGCTATTATTTATGGCGTTCGTGAGCTGAGTGTAGTTGTTGCTGTCAACGAACAGGGTCCATGCGGCGGCGCTAAGTTCCTGCTCATTAACGAGTCTGGCCTGCGTTTGGGTTTGGCCCTCCAGGCCGGAAACCACGTCGAACAGAAATGCCGCCTGCAAATACAGATAGTAAGGATCCGAGACAGGGACCAGCGACCCCGAAATCTGACCGGAGGAATACGTGAAATCGTACGCGCTGGTGATGTTGCCGTATAGGAAACTCTCTACGTTGGAGGAATCCAGGGGATTGATTGCCGCCTCCCAAGTCGGGTTCCCAGAGAACTCGGTGTTATAGTCGTCACAAAACAGCGTCAATGTCGTCTCCGGGGTCTGGGACAAGTCCGCCCCAACATACGGATTCACATAGACGCCTTGCCAGACGTTGTTACCCGGAGAGCTGAAATAAATTGTGTCATCGGCAAACGCGCCGGGCGCAAAAATCAAGAGCACGGTAAACGCAATAAGAAACAAATGTCGCATCATTGAGGCTCCTTTCAGCCTCTAAAAACAAAGTTCGATACTCTTCAGTGCAATTTGGGCACCATCGCTTAAGTCATTTATTATCAATAGATTTCAGGCTGATGGAAGCAACTTCCCAAATGTTAGGATAGAAATCCCAATTTTAATCAGATCGGAATTACCCGAAAATGCCAGGATGAGAGCGTCGATTTCAAGCGAGCTCGAGCGCTGCGATATGTCGGCAGGGCAAAGAAGAATGCGGCACCGCGAGAGAGGTTAGAATTGGCCAATCGTCAACTTGGCTGGGGTTCTTCCCCGACCACCGCCCCTGGTTCGGGCGGCTCTGGCGACATTGGCTCGTCCCGCCAAGGCTCGAATCCATGGCGCAGAATTCTGACCGCGGTCCCGCGATTGTCGCTCCGGACAACCATTCCCAGAACGGAGAGCCTGATTGGGGGCGCCTCGTCACGGCGAACCGGCCAATCAATCGAGAGCACCATAACCGCGTCCTGCGGTTGGCTTAGCCCGGGACTGAAAAGTATGCCCGTGCTGCTGATGTCGACGATGTAGCCCGAGGCCTCCGGCGCAGCTCCCTGATCCTTGCGCGAGAACCGATAGCGGAGGTTCATTCGGATGGGGAAGCGCACACCAGCCCTGCGCTCTTCACCGAAGGCCCTCATTGGCCTTTGCTCCCAAAAAATCCGGACAATTCCAGACTCCGCGAAACAAAATGGCACTCTTACTTGGATGATTAGTACTTTTATGCAATTTGCTGGCCTTCGTGGGAAGAGCCTGGCTGTGTTGATATGAAAGGAGTTAAAACGGGGCCGCTGGGACCTCGAAGTCGAAGATGCCGTTCTTTTTCCAGGAGTTCCCGGATTTTGGTACTAGAGCTGCGCGTCAGACGGCCGCGGCCAGCCCGTCCTCTAAATCCTCAGACTCGCCCAGGCTTCCCGACGAGGGTGCCGTAGCGCCGGCCGCCTTCTTGGCGCGAACCCCGGCTGATTCGGTAGCTTCACTCCGCGAAATGGAGAGCTTCTTCATCTTGTAGAGAAGCGCCTTATATTCGACGCTCAGGACCGCGGCGGCCAGCTTTCGGTTCCAACCGGTCGACTGGAGAGCAGCGAATATCGCCTCCCTCTCCGCCAAATCCCTGGCTCGGCTCACCTGATCCAGGATTCGATTTGTAGAAGCAGCTTTGCGCGGTTCGGGAATCTGGATGGGAATTGTGCGCGACGAGCCGCTCCTCTTGAGGGACTTCATTCTCAACTCGAGAACCAGACCCTCGGCATCGCGAAGGATGACATACCTTCTCATTACGTTCTCCAGTTCACGGATGTTTCCCGGCCATTGATATTCCAGCAGCGCGCGGCGCAGTTCGTGAGAAAGCGAAGGTCCGGGCGTTCCGGGTACAGCGTGCCTTGCCATCAGGAACTCGGCCAGTGGGATGATCTCTTCCTTCCGTTCCCGCAGCGCCGGAACCTGCACCGAAATGACGTTCAGGCGATAGTACAGATCTTCGCGAAACTTCTCTTCGGCGATCGCCTGTTCCAGGTCGCGGTGGGTCGCCGCAATCACGCGCACGTTCACGTGGATCGTGTCCTTGCCCCCAAGATGCTGGAAGGTCTGATCCTGCAGCACCTGCAACAGCTTGGCTTGAAGCTTGAAATCCATGTCGCCGATTTCGTCGAGCATCAAAGTCCCGCCATTGGCCTGCTCGAACATGCCGGCCTTCTTCTGGAAAGCCCCGGTAAAGGCGCCTCGCTCATAGCCAAAGAGTTCACTCTCCACAAGTTCGGAAGGCAGCGCGGCGCAGTTCAGCTTCACGAAGGGCTTGGCGGCGCGCGGCGAGTGCATGTGCAAATAGCGGGCGATCACTTCCTTTCCTGCGCCCGTCTCTCCCAGGATCAGGACCGGCGCGTCGGTCGGAGCAATCTTCCGAAGCAAGGCCTCCAGGTGCCTGGCCTTCCCTGTATTCGCGAACAGCGCCCCGTTTCGCACCGTCGCGGCCGTTTCAGGGGCGCTGGCAGGGACCTTGCTCCAATTGCCATCGAGCGCCTTCTGCAAGGCCTTGCACAGATCGTCGTGGGTGACAGGCTTGGTGAGGAAATCGGTCGCTCCACGCTTCATCGCCTCGACCACATGGCTGGATGAGGCGGCGCCGGATATGACGATTACGGGCAAGTCGCGATCGAAGGCCCGCACTTCCTGCAAAACGTCCATGCCATCCTTGCGCGGCATCATCAGATCCAGCAACAGCGCGGAAACGGGGTGGGGAGAGCTGCGAAGGTAGCTAAGGACCTCGTAGCCGTCCTCGGCGAACTCCGCCTGAAATCCGTGGCAACGCAGCGCCATGGCGAGGTAGCCGCGAACTTCCGGCTCGTCGTCCGCTACCAGAATCGTTCGATCAATGTCCGTGCCAGGTGTAGTCTGCATCTCGATTCCTCACAACCCGGCAGATAACGCGCAATCCCCATACGCCGCCTCGCGGAGCTGCCGCACGTCGGCAGACCGGAACGGCAGGACCACGGAGAACATCGCGCCGCCAATATCGGAACCCGCCGCCCAGATGTCGCCCTGATGCGCGCGCACGATGGTCTTGCAGATGGCCAGCCCCAGTCCGGCGCCGGACCGGTCCTCCGGACCGCAATATGAGGTGTATTCCTCAAAAATGCTGGGAAGAAGTGCCGCGGGAATCGCAGGGCCGCTGTCCCTGATATCCAAACGATAACTATTCGGTTCAGTGCCTTTGCGAACTCTGCGCTCGATGCCGAACGCGGCGTTTGGATGGCCACGCCTTTCCCAAAAATAGGGATATCCAAACACCTCAATGGCACCTTGTTTTGGGGTGAATTTGCAGGCGTTGTCCAGCAGATTCACCATGAGTTGCTCGATGCGGGCGGGGTCGAAGCAAAGTTCCGCGTCGTCCAACGGCGTCAGTCGAACGGTAATGGCGATTCGTTTTTCCTCGGTAAAGAACGCAAGTTCGTGGATGGCCTGTTCGATGCAGTCGTCAATCGGGTGAGGCCGTGCTTCGAGCGGCATCTGCAGTCTCCGGACGACGCTCAAATCGTACAGCGAGGAAGCCATCCGGGCCAGGCGGCAGGCGCTCTGCTGCATCCGCTGCAGGACCTCCTTCTGCTCCGGACTAACAGCTCCGAGCATACCCTCCAGCATGAGCCCGCAGTACCCATTCAGCGCGGTCAAGGGCGCCCGGAAATCGTGCGTGGCCCGCGCCAGAAAATTCGTGCGATCGTGATCGTACTCCTGCAACCGCAGGTTCGCCTGCAACAAGAACTGCAAGATATCGTCGCGATCGGAACGGGAGCCGGCGCTTGACGCGGCGGTTTCCGCGCTGCCCCGTCCATTGGAGGCCGCGCACCAAGCCACAGCTTGCTCCAAAAACGTCCGCAGCGTGGCTCTGGTGATAGGCTTCAGTACGAGACCGACGGGCGCACAGGGCAGCGCATCCAGGATCGAGTCCACCTGGTTCCGCTCGACCAGGAACAGGTATTGCCGAGTGTTCGATCGCTCCAGCAGATCCGGCGCCGGGGCCGCCGCCGAACAGTCCCAGATGCAGATGTCGGGCTGTGACCCAGGTACGTATTCTTCGGCCACGACGACACTGAAATTCTGGCAGGGCAATTCCGCGAGAACTTCCCGGCAGAGTCTGTGAAGGCCGGTATCCGTGGACACGATCTGGATAACGCCCCGCAAACCATCCGACGGCCCAGTCAACATCGAGGTGCTCACCCAACGATTTGCGTTCGACAGCATGTTATCTTAATAACCAATCCTGCGGCCGCGTTCAAGACCTTTGGGCATTTTGAGAGTATCAGTACTGAGGTTCTATCATGAGGTTGATCCATTTGGTCCTAGATGCTAGAGAGAAAATCATATCAATCCCAGTATAATACTGATATAACGCAATTTAAATTTGTATCTAGATGTGAATTCGCCGGTTCTAAAAGTACTGTTTGTAAGGCTAATCTGACAATTATATGGTGAAAAACTGAAAGCAGCCGGTCGAATGGCTTACGAGTTCATGCGGATGTAACCTAACCATTGCGGAACGAAATCCAGGGTTTCGACACCCCGAGTTGTTCTCTACGGCAGGGGTTCAAGGCCCTTCGCGTCAAGTTCATGGCGCATGGCAAAACGAATCAACTCGGCGTTACTGGCCAGGTTCAATTTCATCATAATGCGCCGCTTGTGCGTGCTGACTGTCTTTGTACTCATGGACAGCTCCCGTGCGAGTTCCGTCTGTTTCTTTCCCGCGGCGATACCTCGCAGAACCTCGTATTCACGGTTTGACAGCCGGTCCTCAGGAGCCGGCGATGTGGCGCCCACTGCGATTTGCTCGGCCATCGTATCGCTAAGGTATCTGCCTCCGCCCATGACCCGGCGCATGGCGCGCACCAACTCCTGCCGGCTGCTACCCTTGTGCAGGTAGCCGGACGCGCCGGCCCGCAATGACCGCACGGCAAACTCGTTCTCGGAGTATGTGCTCAGCACCAGGATTGGAGTCTTGGGAAACGCGGAGTGCAACTCCGACACGAATTCGAGTCCGCCTTTCCCCGGAAGAAACAGGTCGAGAATAACCAGTTGAAATTCCCGGCTGGCCAATTGCACCAGCGCGGTGGCGGCGTTGGGGGCTTCTTCCACGATGGCGCCAGGCAGTGCTTCCGCCAGAAAGTGCTTCAGGCCCCGTCGAACAACGGCATGATCCTCGATGATCAGAATCGCTGTCGTATCAACCTCCGTGCGCGTCCAGTGGATTCTCACTCTGTGGCATAGCGCCAGTACCGCTGCCATTACCCACTACAAATGTACCCCCTCGGCGTGCTCGATAGCATAGCGCGTCAACGCAGCGTCCCGCGAGATCCCCAGCTTGATCATCAGTCGCCGCTTGTGCGTGCTCACGGTCTTCGCGCTCAGCGACAGTTCCTGCGCGATTTCGGTCAGCTTTCGTCCGGCCGCGATTCCCCCGAGGACCTGGGACTCGCGCTTGGACAACCGATGCTGCGATGGGGACGCCACCGGCCCAAGAGCGATCTGCTCCGCCATGTCCTTGCTAAGGTATTTTCCACCACGCCTGATCTTCCGGATGGCCTGTCCCAGCTCCTGCTGGCTGGCATACAAGCCCAGAAACCCCGCCGCACCCGCCTGCAACACTTTTGCGGCAAAGCGCGCTTCCACATGCGTGCTCAGCACGAGAACCGGAACCTCCGGGTAGGTGGAGCGCAAAGTGGCCAGAAAATCCATTCCCTCCTCTGGGCTGAGATCCAGCACCACGGCGTGGCAGTTGCGTTTAGCCAACTTGGCCAGAGTTTCGGCGCCTGATTCAGCTTCGACCACCCCGGAGCCCGGCAATTCCTCAATGATGAATTGCCTCAGACCCTGCCGAACGACCGGGTACCGATTAACTACGAGGATCACTGACATGGGGTGCGCAGATCTTCCCAACGGTTCAAACTGGATAGCCTTAGGGCACGGATTCGCCCTCGACGATGGCCCGTTACGTGAGCAGCAAACTTCGGTCCATATTCTCGCATCATCAGGCCCTCCGCGCAAGCACAATTAAGCGTTATGAGGGGCGGCGCCGAGATGGCCGCAAAAGTGCTCCGTTTAAGGTGAATCATATGGCGCTGCTGGTTCGGGAACGACGCAAACGTGAGCGGGTAGACCTCCAATGTCCGGTTCAACTCTTCACCATTCCAGAAGGGCCGGCTCTGGAAGCTACCACCGTGAATCTTAGTTGTGACGGTGTATACTGGGTTTCGAACGCGCCGTTCTCGCTGGGCGAGCGGATTCAGTGTTCGATTCACATTACGCCGCCTGGGTTTAGAGCCACCAAGAGCCGTCTGCTCTTGCATTGTCGCGTGCGCATAGTCAGGGTGGAGGAATCCGCAGCGGGATTCGGGGTCGGCTGTCAGATCGAGGAGTTCGCGCTATTTCCGTCCCACCAGACAAGCACCGCCGGACTAAACGCATCCTCGATGGGGGAACTTGCCACCACGCGGACCGGGTGTGACTGAGACCGCGGTCTCCCGGATTTCCTGTCCCAATTCTTTGGTTCGTTGCCAGTTTTTGGGACTATATTCCGCTCCCAAAACACCGTTCGACCTCGGGAATAACACGCCCGGCGAAGTCCATCGACTGCTCTAAAGCACCGGGACGCTCGGCGGTCGTGATCCGCACGATGCTCCCCGCCGTCTGGCCGCTCCGGGCAGCGTCCCAGAGCAGATAAAATTTTGCCTTGTACTCGCTGGCAACGACTCGATATGGTCCCTGGTACCAGTACAGCATCCGCATACGATCGCCGGATCGATACAGAACATAATTGTTGAGGTCGGTCTGGCGCCCTTTCGAAGCGATGCTCGTCTTACCGGAATCCAACATCTCCCAGCCGCCGCCCGGCATGCAGTACTTCGGCGAGTGCATGGACTCTCCCGCGCGCTGATTGGCGTAGTAGGCAACAAAGAGGCTCAGTTCCTGCGGGCCGTTCCGGTAGGTTCGGTTGATATACGAGGTGGGCGCGAGCGACGCCTCGATTTTGTCGGAAAGGGGGGTATCGTCCGTGCCGATCCAGTTCCCGATCCGATCGGGAATGGTACTAAATGGATAGGCGAGGGGCGGAGCTTTCCGCAGTGCATTGGACGCCGACACCGCCAGAGCCAGGGACAGCAAGATTACCGTGATTCCGAACCGCCTCGAGAGCTTCATGCGCGCAACGCTCCTTGCTTCCGATTGAGCAGGTATTTCAATATCTTAGTGCACAGCAGCAGCGTGCCAAAACCGGCCACGAAGATCAGCCATCCGGAAATCGCGTGGTAGAATCCCATCGCCAGATCCGGATTCCGCTCGGCCAGAAGCGCCGTTCCGGTCACCCGTACTATGTTGAAGAATATCGCGATCGGGATCGCAAGCGCAAACAGGCCTACACGGGCCCAGATGCCGAAGCGCTCCAGGAACCCGAGCAACAACGCCCCGACGGCCAGTGCCCCCAGCGACCGAAGACCGCTGCATGCCTCGGCAACGCCCAGAGAGGTGGCCGCCAATTGTATTATGTTTCCGTCGCGGTAGACGGCAACCCCTAAGAACTGGGCCGCAACCGTAGCGAGGTTGGATGCCAGAAGTTGCAGCGGGGCTGCCAGGCTGTTGTAGACGATCACCGGAAGCGGCACAACCGAGGCTACCAACAGCAGAGGGAACGCCAAATGCCGCAGGCGCTGCTTTCCCCAAAATGTCCAAACCAGGCCGACAACCACAAGAACCAGCGACATACGCGTGGCGAAGAATTCCGCGCCCAGCTTCCCGGCTGTGAAGAGCAGGCAGCCGATCCCCGTCAGGTATATACCCTTAGCGCTCGGGGCGACAGGGGTTGCCAGGATCGTCTGGCGCTGTTTCCAAGCGATGTAGAACGCCAGAGGAACCACCAGGAACCCGTGAGAGTAGCTCTCATTGGTCCACCAATCGTCTGCCAGCGATGCCAGCACGTCCGCGTACAACGCCGCCAGAAGGAGGGAGATGACCAGCACCCTCCATTGCTTCCCAATCGGGAAACTATGCTCTCGCCTCGGCTGGCTCACTTCATCCGCTGGAACAAACGCCTTTGTCTCTGGCACTCCCATCCTCGGAAGGGCATAACAGGCACGTAAAGGGCCAATTCCCAGGAGGGCGGGGTGGACCCGTGGATACCCAAACCATGCTCGGGCCGGGGAAAAACTTTTGCACTGGAATCCGAAAGAGTCTCCCTGATCGGCGATTCAAACGGCAGGTCGCCACCTTCCCAGCTTGCCGAGTCGGCCGGGTACGCTGGCCGGGGTGGATTTTGTGCTCCGCACATGATGCTCTCATGTTGCAAATCAACGAGTTAGCCGGGTACCAGTACCGTGAGAACTTGGTATTGGCCTCTGGATTGCTGCTTTTTGGGTTAAACTCTTAAATATGGGTAAACTTAAATGACGAGCCAATCCAGCGCTGTTCGCAAGTTCAGGCTTCAGCCGCTTTCGCTTGTGCGGATGTTTTGGAAGCACAAGCTGTTATGCGTCCTGGTCTGGGTGGTGCTTTCGGCCGGCGGCGTAGCGGTCGTGCACAGCCTTACGAATGTATTTCGAGCCGAAGCTCTTATTCTGGTCGAGTCTCAGAAAATCCCCGAGAAACTGGTCGAATCGACCGTTAACGACGAACTTAAGGAACGCCTCAGCAGCTTGAGTCAGCAGATCCTGGTTTCCACCCGGTTGCTTGAGATCGTTCAGAAGTTCGATCTCTACCACGAAGAGCGCCGCACCCACACGCAGGAAGAAATCATCGAAATGATGCGGGGCGACATCGGCATTCAACTTGAAACGAGTTGGACCGACGCCAAGAAGTCGGATAATAATAATAGCCGCCCAAGCGCATTCCGGATGACATATGAAGGGCCGAATCCGACGGTTGTGGCGCAGGTGGCCAATCAGCTCGCAACCCTGTTTATCGATGAGAACATCCAGGCGAGGGAGGTTCAGGCGGTTGGCACATCCGAGTTTCTGGCCAGCCAGTTGGACGCCGCCAAACTCCGCCTGGAAGAGCAGGAAAAGAAGCTGGGCGAATACAAGCTGAAGTTCAACGGACAGCTTCCCGAGCAGGCGGGTGCTCTCATTGGGACGGCTGCCCAACTCCAGGCGCGGCTTCAGGGCATAGCCCAGGAGATTGATCGAGGCGAGCAGACTATGGCGATGCAAGGGACCGCCCTGGCATCAGCGCAGGCTTCGGAAGAAGCGATTTCGCAAGTGTTCGATCAACTGAACAACCCTGAGTCAGCTCCGGCTTTCGCCAACGGTGAACCCGTCAAGACGTCGGAACGCCTTCAGGAGGAATTGGAGAAGTTACTGCTGGTCTATACCGACCAACACCCGGACATAAAAAGACTTCGTGAGCTGATTCCCTTGGCCCGCAAGGAAGAGGAGAAGAACCAGAACGCCCCGAAGAAGGCCGCTCCGGGTACTGCCCCGGCGGACGGCGCAACAAAGGCTCCGGGTGAAGAGAGCTCTGTCTCCATGATTGTGACGCCGCCGAAGATCAAGAATGAGAGGGCGCTGCAATTCAGCGAGGCTGTCGTTCGTAGTAAAGGAGAAACCGAAAAGCTCAAGACCCAGCAGGAACTTGCCGCTAAAGAGATTGCAGCGTTGAAGGAGGAGCGGAAGAGCGTTGAGGCACGGCTCGACACTCTCCAGAAGAGCATTGGGAGGCTCCCGATCCGAGAACAGGAACTCGCGGCCATCAATCGCGACTACGAGATATCCAAGGGAAACTATCAGTCTCTTCTGGACAAAGAGCTGTCCGCGGAAATGGCGGCAGATATGGAGAGGCGCCAAAAGGCCGAGCGGTTCACTATCATCGACCCTGCGCGGGTACCCGAAACACCCGTGAAACCGAAGCGCCCTCTGCTATACGCTGCCTGCTGCATCGGCGCCCTCCTGCTGGGGATTGTCTCGGCGATGGGGCGCGAATTGAAGGCGAACGCGATTCTCGGGGAATGGGAGTTGCCTAAAGGCGTGCCCGTGCTGGGCCGCATTCCACGAATTATTCCGGCTGTTGCCCCGCCTTCTGCCGATGAGCCTTCGCGCAAGGTGGCGCGTAAGAAGGTACGGCTGGCACTGATCTGGTCTTCGGCTCTGGTTGTGGCGATAGCCGTTGCCGCGGGCGTCTATTTTACGGGGGTCGTGCATTAGCGATGGAACAGCATCCGAATGAGTCGTCGGCGGTTGCGGCACAGATTGCTCCTGAGTTGTCCGGCGCGGGGTGGAAGCACCGGGTGCGTGTCGTTCCCGGCCACATACCCGCAGGGTCCCCTCTGCTGCCATTCGATGGCCGCGACCCGCGGTCCGCGGAGCACTACAGAATCATCCGCACCAAGATCCTGCAGGACCCGCGGCACTTGCGCCTGCTGGCGGTTACGAGCCCGCAAGTGGGCGACGGGAAGAGCATATCGGCCGTCAACATCGCCGCAGCTATGGCTCTTCGGGATGGAGTCAACGTACTTCTTGTGGATGCCGATTTTCGACGGTCCAGTTTACATACACGGTTGGGACTGCCGGTTTCCCCCGGCTTTGCGGAGGTCTTGAATGGCGAGTGCTCGCTGGAGCAGGCCGTCGTCCGCGTGAGCGAGGTCACCCCGAATTTCTACTTCCTGTCAGCCGGCCGGGCGGCACGCAATCCAGTGGAGTTGCTCGGTTCCGAGCGCTTGGCCCTTCGATGTGCGGAGATTCGGAAGGAGTTCGACCTTACCATCATCGACACGCCGCCGATCGGGCTGGTGGCGGACCACGAGTTGGTCCAGATGGTTTCCGACGGCGTGATCCTGGTGATTCGGCCCGATCATACCAGCCGGCGGAGGGGTCTTGTGGCTCTGCAAAGCATTCCGAAGGAACGGCTCATCGGGGTCGTAACGAACTGCGTGCCGGACTGGTTGTTGACGAAATCCCTGTATCACGACTACGGATACTACGGGGGGGGGAATGGTTAGGCTCCTTCACGTCTACTTCCCCGGACGTACCCTGATGCTGGCGCTCTCGGATGGCCTGTTGTGCGCGACCGCCCTGGTCGCCGCCACCTACGTGTGGTTTGGGAGCAATGCGGACCTGGAACTGCGCTATGAGCATGGCATTTTGCGCGTCCTGTTCGCGGCTCTCGTGTGCGTGCTGTGTATGTACTTTAACGACCTGTACGATTCGCTGGCGGTGCAAGGCTCCCGCCAGGTCGTTACGCGGCTAATCCGGGTGCTGGGCGTAGTCTGCATCGCGCTCGCAGTCATCTACTACACCTGGCCTGAAGTGCAGATCAGCCGTGGACCGTTGTTCGTTTGGGTTTTTCTGGCTGGATTCTCCTTGCTGATCTGGCGCAGAATATTCGTGTCGGTGAGCGTCTCCGTGCAACTCACCAGCCGGGTGATTCTGCTGGGAGATGGACCTCTTGCCGAGCCATTGGCCGAGGAAATCACGAACCGGCCGGAGTGCGGTCTGAACCTGGTCGGTTACGTAGCCCGCGACGGGGCTGGTGTGGATCACCCTCAAGGCTTGGCTTGGCTCGGCACGATTGAAGATCTGCCCGAAGTGGTCAAGCGTGAGGACATATCATGCGTGATCGTAAGCATGGGTGAGCGCCGCGGACGGCTCCCGGTTGAAGAGCTCTTGAGCTTGAAAACGCACGGGGTGCTGATCAAGGACGCCCCCGACTTATATGAAGCGCTCACGGGCAAGGTGCCCGTCTCTTCCCTGAACCTCGGTTGGCTGCTGTTTTCCGAGGGCTTTAGGATCTCTCCCATAACGTTGTTCTACAAACGAGCGGCGTCCTTGGCCTTGTCAATTCTGGGCCTCGTGATTGCCTTGCCCATCATGGCCCTAGTCTGGATTGCGATTCGTCTCGACTCCCCCGGGCCAGCCATCTACCGTCAGAAGCGCGTGGGTAAAGACGGCAGGATCTTCACGCTGTTCAAGTTCCGGTCTATGTATCTTGGTGCGGATCCTGAGTGCCCGGCACAGGAGAACGACACCCGCGTCACGCGCGTGGGCCGCTGGCTCCGCCGGTACAGGCTTGATGAATTGCCGCAACTTTTCAACATACTTCGCGGTGACATGTGCTTTGTCGGCCCACGGCCGTTCATCCCCGCCGAAGAGCGCTCATGGGCACGGGAAATCCCATTCTACAGTCAGCGCTGGACGGTGAAGCCGGGGATCACAGGCTGGGCTCAAGTCAGAAACGGGTACTGTTCGACCCACAAAGACAATCTGGAGAAACTGGGTCACGACCTTTACTACGTGAAGAATATCTCGCCCGGGCTGGATCTTCTGATTCTGCTCCACACGGTCAAGATTCTCCTCTTGCACCGCGGGGCGCGGTGAAGCCGCAGTTGAGCTGGGTTTCGGTGTTTCGTTTGGGCCTGTGCCATGTGCGCCAGGCGGCAGTGCCAGGGAAATGGTAGCGTCGGACCGGACGCTGAATAGTAGCCATCGAGGACGGATAGTCGCCCCGCTTCGATTGGCCCAGGGAATAGATGGGACTAAAAGGGCGGTAGCTTGCAGTTATGGAGAATTGGTACGCATTGCGGGTGCGGTCAAATCATGAGAGTGTCGTTCAAGCCGGGCTCCGGCGTCGCGGGTTCGAGGAGTTTCTCCCGGTGTACCGCGCTAGAGTGCGCTGGTCGGATCGCATAAAGGTGACCCAACGGCCGCTCTTTCCAGGTTATGTCTTTGCTCGCTTCGATCCGTCAAACCGCCTGCCCATATTGATGCTCCCCGGCTTCGTTCACATTGTCGGCTTCCGCAATGGCCCGGAACCGGTGGATGAAGCGGAGCTACACGCCATCCGCCGTTTTGTGGATTCCGGTCTCCCGATTGCGCCGTGGCCGTACTTGAGGGAAGGCGAGATGGTCATGGTTCAACACGGGGCCCTGGCGGGGTTGGAAGGCATCGTTCTACGGGCAGAGAATTCTCTGCGGCTGGTGGTCTCTTTGAACCTTCTCCAGCGCTCGGTGGCTGTCGAACTGGATCGCGAATTCGTCAAACCGCTAGCTGCGCGGACGGTCGCAGCCGGCATGGCAGTGCAAGCACCGAAGCTCGCAGCGCCGGACCGCAGATCATGAAGTGCATCTTCTCCGTGGACGTGGAGGACTGGTTTCACATCCTGAGTCTCCGTTCCACCCCCGATCTGCTCGCATGGGACGCTTTGCCCTCGCACGTGGAGAAGAATTTCGCGAAACTCCTGGAGATCTTCGAAGAGAAGCAGATTCGCGTCACGTGCTTCTTTCTAGGCTGGGTGGCCCACAAACATCCAAACGCCGTGAAGATGGCGTTACGGTTCGGCCATGAGGTGGCTTCCCACGGCTATGCGCACCGGCTGGCGTTCTCGATGACGCCGCAGGAGTTCCTGGAAGATGCGTCCACCGCCAAGAAAGCTATTGAGGACTGTGCCGGATGCGAGGTGGCAGGCTACCGCGCTTCGGGTTTCTCCGTGACGCGCCAGACATTCTGGTTCTTCGAGAAGCTGGCAGAGGCCGGATACCGCTACGACTCCTCGGTCTTTCCAGGCGGCCGCGCCCACGGCGGCATCTCCGGCGCGGCTTACTCTCCGTACCGGATCCGAACCGCGGCGGGGGACTTGACGGAATTCCCCATTACCCTCACCAGGATTCTCCGCACTCCGGTCTGCCTGTTCGGCGGCGGCTATCTACGGCTCGCTCCGTGGGCCCTGATCAAAAGGAGAGCCGAGAGAGTGCTGAGGGCGGGGAGGCCGGTGGTTTTCTATGTGCATCCCCGGGAGATCGATCCCGATCACCCCCGGCTGGACATGGGGCTGTTGAGACGCTTCAAATCCTACGTGAATCTGGACACCACAGAGGAAAAGCTGAGGAAGATCCTCTCCACATTCGAGTTCACTACGTTCGCTGAGTTTTTGAGCGAAGAAACCCGGTGGCGGAAGCACCCGGATGTGGACCAGCGCCTGGTAGACGAGGACGAAGTCCTTCGAATGCCGTTGAACATCGATCGGCGGACAGGAACGGCCCGGTGAACGATCTGGCGGTGATAGCGTTCTGGACCGGCGTGCTCTGGATCGGATACACATTTGCCGGATACCCGCTTCTCCTTTGGATGATTGGGTTCGTTTCGCAGGTCCGCCCGGAGAGGCGGGACGGTTTCCTTCCCTCTGTCTCGGTTCTCATCTCCGCCCGCAACGAAGAGCACGATATCGGATGGAAGGTCGCCGAAACCCTGGCGTGGGATTACCCTCCGGAGCGGCTCGAGGTGCTGGTGGCTTCGGATGCGTCGGAAGACCGCACGGAGGAAATCGTGCAAGCCATCCAGGACCCTCGCGTCAAACTGGTGCGGATGGAGAAGCGGGGCGGCAAGGGGAGGGCACTGAACCGCCTGGCGGAGTTGGCGCGGGGGGAGTTGCTGTTCTTCACGGACGCCAACGCGCACATCGCGCCACACATTCTCCGCCGGATGGCGTCCCATTTCGCCGATCCGCGTGTGGGGTGTGTCACGGGCGAAACCCGGCCTCTTGCCGAACACGAGCAGGCCATTGGCAGCGGAGCAAGCGCGTTCCTCAGCTTCGAATCCGTTCTTTATCGGTTGGAGAGCCGGCTTGGGTCCGTCCTGGCGTGCGATGGCGCCATATTCTGCATTCGCCGGCGTTTGTACGCTCCCGTGTCGCCGGAATTGGCAAATGACCTGGAGCTGCCGCTGCGCATCCGCCACGCCGGTTTCTGGGTCCTCCATGAGCCCGAGGCCATAGTGCGGGAAGTGGACACAAGTTCGCCGCGCGAGGAGTTTGCCCGCCGCCGCCGTATTTGCGCCCAGGGGATGCTCGCCATGTGGCGGCTCCGAGCTACGTTGCGGGGCCGGCGCGGCTGGCAGTTCTTCTCCCACAAGCTTCTGCGGTACTTGACGCTGGTTCCGCTTCTGCTGGTCCTGTTCTCGGCGGTGGTTCTGCGGGGCCAACCGCTGTTTGCCGCCATGCTGATGCTCCAGGCGGCCTTCTACTGTGCCGCTCTTTACGGTTTCGTTTCCACGTTCCTGCAGTGGAAATCAGGCAAACTCATCGCCGCTCCGTTCTACATCGTTCTGGGGAGCATTGGAGCCGTGGCTGGCATTCTGGACGCCTGCCGCGGACGGCGCTTTGATGTCTGGGCAACGCCTGCGCTTTCCCGGGGCCGGCATGGCGAGGCATTGCGCAGTTCGGTGCCGGAATGAGAGGGCGCGAACGATGATCACGGCGAAAACCTGCGAAGATCCGGTTGTCTGGGATAGCTTCGTCGAATCCATGCCGGAGGCCTCGAACTATCACCGCTGGATCTGGAGACGGGCGATTGAGGACACATTTGGGCACAAAGCCTACTACCTGGCTGCCGGCGACGGCTCTGCGGTGAAAGGGGTCCTGCCGTTGTTCTGGATCAAGAGCCGGGTGTTCGGTCAATCTCTGGTATCCGTGCCATTTTTCAGTTATGGCGGAGTGCTTGCGGCTTCCGACGAGGCCCGCGATTCACTGCTCAACGCCGCGGCCGAACTGGCCGCGAAACTTGGCGCGCGGCGGGTCGAGCTGCGCCAGGGAAGCGTTTCGGATTATGGCTGGTGCGGCGTGAGCGGCAAAGTGATGATGGAGGTCGACCTCCCTTCGGCGGCCGGCGAACTGTGGAACCGGCTCAGCTCCCGGTTGCGCAACAAGATTCGGAATGCCGAGAAGCACGGCTTTCGCTCGCAGTGGGGAGGCATTGAGGACGTCGAACACTTCTACCCCGTGTTTGCCGGCAACATGCGCAACCTGGGCACTCCGGTCTATCCGCGGTCGTGGTTTGAAAACCTGTGCCGCTGTGCGCCCGAGAGCACCCGCATCATCACGCTCTGGGAGGGCACGAAACCGATTGCCGGCGCGTTCCTTTCGTCCTTCCGGGAAACCATGGAAGCGCCTTGGATCTGTTCGCTGCCCGAAGCCCGAAAGAGCTACTCTTCGGTGCTGCTGTACTGGTCGTTCCTGCAATGGGCCATCGGGCAAGGCTCCCGGAAATTCGACCTCGGAAGGTGCACGCCGGGCGGCGGCACCTACGAATTCAAGCGCCTCTGGGGCTGCAACGAGCGGCCGCTCCACTGGTACTACTGGCTGGCGCCGGGTGCGCCGGTCCCGCAGTTGCAGAAGGAAAACCCGAAATTCCAGGTCGCCATCCGGCTCTGGAAGCACCTGCCGTTGTTCGTCGCCAACCAGTTGGGCCCGCGCATCGTGCGCTCACTGCCATGAGGCTACTCATATGAGCACCAGCCGCGATATCCAGATCTTCGTGCTGATTGACGCCCTGGGGTGGGAGTACCTCGAAGGCAACGATTTCCTCACCGATCTCCTGCCCTTCCGGACGCCCCTCAAAACCGTGCTGGGCTTCAGTTCCGGCGCAATCCCGACGATTCTTACGGGACTCCGCCCCGCTCAGCACGGCCATTGGAACCTGTTCTACTACGATCCGGCCGGATCTCCTTTCCACTGGCTGCGCCATTTTGCGTTTTTGCCCGACCGCGTGCTGGAACACCGGGTGACGCGCAAGATCCTCAAAGAAATGGGACGAAGGGTTCTGGGGATGGGCCCGTTGTTCGAATGCCACGTCAGCCCGCGCCTGCTGCCGTGGTTCAACTGGGTGGAGAAGCGCAACATCTACGCTCATGGCGGGATTCCAGGCACGCCTTCCATATTCGATCGCCTGGCTGAAGCGGGCGTTCCGCATCGCGTGTACTCGTATCACGATGCGTCGGATGCCGAACTCCTGCGGCGCGCCCGCCATGATGTGGAAACCTGCGACGCGCGCTTCTTTTTTGTCTACCTTTGCGAGATGGATGCGTTTCTGCATGGGCATTGCCAGGAGCCGGAGCAAGTGAAAGAGAAGCTGGCGTGGTATGCCCGCGAATTGCGCGTTCTCTATGAAGCCGCTCGCCGGGTGGCCCCCGCGGCGGGTTTCACGGTGTTCTCCGATCACGGTATGACGCCGGTCCTGCATCATTTCGACGTGGCGGGCCAAGTCAGCCGCTTGGGATTCTCGATGCCCGCGGATTATCTAGCCGTGTACGACTCCACCATGGCCCGGTTCTGGTTTTTTGACGAAAGGGCCAGGCGCGAGGTGCGCGCCGCGATTCAAGATCTCGACTGCGGGAGAATCCTCTCCGACGCGGAACTCGAGCAATTTGGCATCCTGTTCCCGGACCGCCGCTACGGAGAGTTGATCTTTCTTCTCAACCCGACCTGGCTCATCGGCCAGAGCGATTTCAACGGAAAGGGCTGGTCGCCGCGGGGTATGCACGGTTACCACCCCGACGACCCGTACTCGAACGGGGTTTTTTTGAGCAACCGGCCGCCAGCGGCGACCGTTCGGTCGATACGTGATGTGTACCATTGCATGAAAGAGGCTTCGGCCTAGGAACATGAGGAAGCGGCCCCTATCCCTGTTGTATTACACGTACACGACGGTCCGGGCCGGCGTGGAGGACCACATCCTCACCCTCTTGAAGGGGCTTGACCGAAGCTGCTTTCGTCTGCACCTGGCCTGTCCCCCGGCGCTCGCGGAACTGCTGCGGCCGGATCTGCCCCCGGATGTCGCGGTGTTTCCGGTATCCCAGTTCGTTGACGGCTGGCTTCGCGGGGGAAGGCGGTTGGCAAGGTATCTCCGGGAACAGCGCATCGACATTCTTCACTCCCACATGTTCCTGAGCAGCCTGTTCGCGTCCCCGGTCGGCTGGCTGTGCCGTGTGCCTGTAATCGTGGAGACCTCGCACGGCCGGGAAGTCTGGCGCCGCGGCCGCTTGAATTCCAGCTTCCTTGCGGATCGCGCCGTGAGCCGCTGCGTCGATACGGTTATTGCGGTGTCCGAGGCTAACGCACAATTCCTGATCGAGAGAAAGAAACTGCCGGTCCGCAAGGTGCTGGTGATCCGAAACGGATGCGATCTGGCGCGCTTCCACCCGGACCATGCGGCGCCGGCGGGAATGCGGGAGAGCCTCGGCATCGGCCCGGAGGACCCGGTACTGCTCATAATCGGCCGCCTGGATCCGCAAAAAGGACACCGGGTGCTGATCGAGGCAATGCCCCGCGTGGTGGCGGAGTTTCCGCGCGTGCACCTGGTCTGCCTGGGCGAGGGAGCGCTGCGCCAGGAACTCGAGGCCCAGGTCCGCGGAGCCGGTTTGCAGGACAGAGTACGGTTCGCCGGCTTTCATACCAACGTCCCCGACTGGCTGGCCCTGGCCGACGTTTCGCTGCTCCCTTCCTTCCACGAAGGCCTTCCGCTGGTCGCCATCGAATCGCTGGCAGCCGGCCGGCCTATGGTGGCTAGCGCGGTGGACGGAACGCCGGAGGTGGTGGTCGACGGTCAGAGCGGGTTCACTTTTCCGCCCGGAGACGCGATGCGCCTGGCGGACGCGATCTGCCGGCTGCTGCGCGATCCAGCCCTCCGCCGGCAAATGGGAGCAGACGGAAGGACTTGGGTTTTGGAGCATTTCAGCCAGGAACGGCAGGTCCGGCAGACGCAGGATCTTTACCTGCGGAGATGGGAACAGTGGGCGGCGCATCACCAAGCGCGAGCCTTCGAGGAAGCGTCCGGAAATGGGATTGAAGCTCCCGGCGCACTGCGGACCAGATGAACATGCGGACCATCCAGGAGCACTCTCTGGCGCTTTCCATTCGGGAGGAAGCTTCGCGCCACTTCGGTGGCCGGTACGGCGCCGGCTTGCAGGCTCTGGTACTCACGGGAAGCATGGCCAGGAACGAGGCGACGACAGTGGAAGTCGACGGCGTCCGCCGGGTGCTGGGCGATGCCGAATTCCTTTTGATCTTCCGGGATTCGGTCGCGTGGTTGCCCGACGACGTCGAACTGACGGCGGATTGCGCCCGGATCGAGGCCGCCCTGCGCGATCTCGGCATCGCCTGCGCCATCGGGGCTAACCGGGCGTACCCGGACTACCTGCGGCGCATGAAGCCGCACATTTTCGGGTACGAGTTGAGAACCTGCGGCCAGGTGCTTTTGGGCGACCCGGACATCCTGTCGCTGATGCCGTCTTTTTCGGCCAAGGACATTCCTTGTGAAGACGGATGGCAGCTTCTGATGAACCGGCTGATCGAGCTGTTGAAGCCGGCTGCGCAAGCGCGTTCCGGGACGGGTTCGCTGCCCCGCGACCTGCATTACCGGACCGTGAAGCTTTATCTGGATATGGCTGCCTCGCTACTGCTCTTCAGCGGGAGCTTCGAAGCCGGGTATCGCGGCCGGTGCGAGCGGTTGCGGGAAATCGCGGCACTTGGGGACCAGTCTTCCGACCTGCCGGATGGGGCGGGTAAGCACTGGCCGTTTCCTCCCGATAAATTCGCGCGTCGCGTGGCGGAAGCTACGGATTACAAATTGTCGGGCCAGACCGGGGACCCTGGGCGAGAATGGGAGTACCTGAGGGATGCGCTGGCCTACGCACATGCGCTTTGGCGATGGGAACTGGCGCGGCTCACGGGGCGCGGGGAGAGACGCCTCTCGGATGCCGATGACACAGACGAGCGGCTCTTTGCGTGCTGGGCTCGCTGTGAGCCAGTGCAATCCCGGCTGCGCGGCTGGGCGTCGCAACTACGAAAACCCGGAGTGCGGCGCGATCTTCTGAGGCGGCCAAGCTGGGTGCTGGGGGCTTGGAAGGCGTCCCCGCGGTACTGCGTTTACAGCGCCGCCGCGAGACTGGTATTCCGCGTTCCGGAGCTGCTTTCGGGACGAGCCAGCGAACCGGACTCCGTATGGAACGCGATCGCCCGCCGGCTGCCCCTCCGCGCCGCGACTACCGAGTGCGCACCTGCGTGGAGGCAACTGGCACGCAGCATCGCCCGGAACTATGAGGAGCTGCTGATCGGGACACGCGCATGAAATCCCAACCTCTGGTCAGCGTCATCGTCCTGAACTACAAGCGCCTGAACGAACTGGCGGTGAGCCTGGATTCAGCGCTGCGCCAGGACTACCGGAACCTGGAGATCATCGTCGTCGACAACCATTCGGAGGAGGACGTTGCGGGCCTGGTGCAGTCCCGAAGCTCCTCGATCCGTCTGATTGAGCTGCCGGCGAACCTCGGCGCGTGCGGCGGGAGGAATGCGGGAATTCGCGAGGCACAGGGCGAGATCCTCATCACCATCGATAACGACGTCAGCTTCCTCTCTGCCGATGAAGTGAGCAAAGTGGTGGAGGCCTTTGAGGAGCACCCCGAGATTCATGTGCTGGCGTTTCGAATCTGCGACGCCGGCACCGGGAAACTCCGTGTGCGGGAATGGTGCCACCCGCGGGACTGGCACAAGTTCAGCGAGACGGAATTTGAGACCAGTTTCTTCGGCGAGGGCGCCAGTGCCTTCCGGCGAGAGGTATTCGACGTTGCCGGGTTGTATTGGGAGCCACTTTTCGTCGGACACGAGGGCTACGAACTGGGGTTGCGGGTACTCGACCGAGGGTACCGGATACTTTACTGTCCCCGAGTGTCCGTTTGCCACTCCATGGCGCAGGAAACGCGCTCCAGCAGCCGGCCGTACTACTTTTACACCCGGAACTACATCTGGATCGCGTACAAGGACTGCGGCTTCCTCGAAGGCGCCCGTTACCTGGTCCCGAAGCTCCTGATGATGGCGTTTTTCAGCCTGCGTGCCGGTAAGCCGGCGCCGTTCCTGCGGGGCCTCTGGGAAGGGCTCCGTGGGCTGAAGCGCATAGACCCGCGCACGCCGACGAGCGATGCGACATCCGTTTACCTGGCGGAACTCGAGCGCGGCCGCCCCAGTTGGCTGCGCCGGCTGGCGCGTCACCGCCTGGAGACACAGTTGTAACTCTACCATGCTTATTTATTACTTTCTGATCTTTGTCCTTCCGCTTGAGTACCACCGGATCTGGGGCCATGCCTACGGCAACATCACTGTGATCAAGTACGTGGGAGCCGCTTCCATCTTATACGCAGCGGTCCACTTTTTCCAGCGTGAGCGCGTGCCGTCCTTCTTCGCTGCGCGTTCGGCACGGTGGTTTTTTGTGTTCATGGCGATGGCAATCATAGAATTTGTCCGCGTCGGCAATTTTTGGTTTTTGTCGCAAAGCCGCTTATTCAATTGCATCTCGTTCATGCTGTTCTTCTTTGTTACGATTACGGTGGTGGATTCCCACTCGAGACTCCGCGGGGTGCTCCTCGCCGCCGTCGGCTCAGTCGCGTTCGCCTCGCTGTACGCAATCCGGGATTGGCAGAAATACCGCGGCATCTACGAAGGCTACCGCCCCAGCGGCCCAACGGGCGATCCCAACTACTTCGCGCTCACAGCGATGTTCACCATAGCCCTGGGAACCTATCTCGCGATCCAACGAGCCGGGAAACTACAGACCTACTTCTGCCTTGGCTCGGTATTTGTGACCACCGTCGCCGTCACGCTGGGAGGATCTCGCGGCGCGTTTCTGGGAATGGCCGCCATGTTCCTTATGGTCGTGCTGCGCTCCAATCGGCGTATGCTTTACCTGTCGGTTGCCGGTACGGTATTCCTGTTTCCCAGTCTGTTTCTTGCGAATTCTCCTTTGAGGCGGTTTTTCGCCCCTTCAGAGCGAGATATGATCAACGTAGAGGAACGCACGCTGGCCTGGAAGGCCGGGTTGCGCATGGTACGCGATAATCCGCTAACCGGCGTCGGCGTGGGCGCGTTCAAGCCCCTGATGAAGTACTATCAACTGCCCGGCGAGAAAGAGATTCTGCATATTGCGCACAATACTTATCTTGAAATCGCGGCGGAGATGGGCCTGCCGGGGCTGCTGGTCTTCCTCATGATGTACGGCTCGACTTTTCGAATGTTGGAACGGATCCGGAAGCGCGCCGGGCCGGGCAGCCTCATGAGAACGGCCGCAACTGCGTTTCAGACCGCATTCGTGGGGGCCGGCGTGGGTGCGTTTTTCATTTCCGCGCAGTTCCAGAAGTTCCCTTGGTTCTTTCTCTTCCTTGCCATGTCCATGCCGCCATTGGCAGCCAGGGCCAGGCGCCATCGCCGGAAAAAGCCTGCCGGAGACGAGTCCGAGGTGGCAGTCCAACCCGCGCAGGTGGGTGTGGACCCTCCGCTTGGCGCTACCGCCGCGCTCCATTTCAGAGGTCAAAACACATGAGGATCGGTTGGGTATCCGAGGCGTTGCCGTATCTGCCTTCGCGCGGGGGCTTCCGCCTCTACGGGGGCAATCTGATCAAGCAACTCTCCAAGAGGCACGAAGTCGAGCTGGTGTCGTTCCTCACGGCCGATGACCGCGAGCATCTCGACTGGCCCAAACCGTATTGCACCGGCGTGGTCGGCTTTGAGGTGGATAGGCGCCGCTGGCTGGCGCCGGTGAATTTCCTCAGCGCCTATCTGTTCGGCAAGCCGATCCGCAGCCGCGAGGCGCTCAACCAGCTCATTCGCGAAAAGGCTAAGTCCTGGGACGTGATGCACGTGGAAGGCAGCTTTGCCGGCGGCCTGATCGCCCCGGATCTGCCGATCCCCACGGTTCTCTCCCTGCACGACTCCGAAGTCCTGCGCTGCGAGGAGCTGTTGAACTGCAAGCTCAGCCTCCGCGAGAGGTTCGATCTGCACCTGCGCCATCGATACGAGATGAGATACGAGAAGCTCGTCTATCCGCGCTACGACTGTTGCATTGTCGTGGCCGACCGCGATTGTGAAGTCGTCCGGCGGCTCGTGCCCGCGGCGCGCACTCGGGTCATCTCCTACGGCACTGACACCGAATACTTCCATCCCGTGCCCGCCGACAAGGCCAGGAACTCCCTGGTGTTCCACAGCCACCTGGGATACGCGCCCAACGTCAGTGCGGCGCTGGAATTCGCCAACGAGGTCCTGCCCCTGATTCGAAAGGAGATTCCAGACGCCGAGTATCACCTGGTCGGCGCCAGCCCGAATCCCGAAATCATGGAGCTGTCCGCGAAGCCCGGAATCAGGCTCTCCGCCAATCTCCCCGATCTGCGTTCCACAGTCTGTTCCGGCAACGTCTACGTTTCCGCGATTCGTTACGGAACCGGCCTGAAAAGCAAAATACTTGAGGCCCTGGCCATGCAAATGCCGATCGTCTGTTACCCGGGCTCGACGGTGGGTATCGAGGCCGTCCACGGCAAGCACCTGCTGGTGGCCAACGATCCGAGGGAGTTTTCCGCGCACGTCGTCGCCCTGCTGCGCAATCCCGCCCGCGCCGACGAACTGGCCCGCGCGGGCCGGGACCTCGCCGTCGAACGCTACAGTTGGGACTCGCGCGCACGGGCCTACGAAGACCTGTACAGCGAGTTGATCGCCGAACGCCGCGACGGGCGCGTGGCCCACGGCGCCGCTGGCTTGGCCGGCCGGAAAACCGCGTAACGGACAGCCTTTTCCGATCTCCATGCCAGCAGGTGTCCCACCCAATCCGGTTGCCCCCGATGCTCCGGCCCTAGGCTCGCAGGTGGTTCGGAGCGGGTTCTGGTTGCTTGCCGGCAGCGCCTGCAACAGGGGGCTGGCGTTTGTCAGAACCGCGATCCTGGGGCGCGTCCTCTCGCCTGTCGACTTCGGAGTCGCCGCGATCGGACAGCTCTCCGTGCAGTGGATCGAGTATTTTAGCCAAAGCGGCTTCAATACGTCTCTGATTCTGACGCCGTCCGACCTGGATCTCTACCTCAATACCGCGTGGACGGTTCACCTCCTCAGAGGCATCGGGCTGTCTGCGCTGTTATTTGCTTGCGCTCCTCTGGCGGCATCGCTGTTCAACAACCCGGGGGCTACGCCCGTCGTCCGCGCAGTCGCAATCATCATATTAATCCGAGGCTTCGATAGCCCCGCGGTCGCCTGCCTGCGCCGGGAAATGAACTTCCGGCGCGAGACCATCTGGCACATGAGCGGCGTGGTTGCCGGCCTTGTCACGGCGATTCCACTGGCACTGATATACAGGAATTTCTGGGCACTTGTGATTTCCATGGTGGCGGCACAGGCCGCGGAAACGGCCACCTCCTACTGGGCTACGCCGTTCCACCCGCGGTTGGAGTTCGACCGGGCCCGCGCGCGCGAAATGACCCGTACTGGAAAATGGATCTTTTGGAACAACATCTTCCTTTTCCCGGGCCGCTTTCTCGATAGTCTTCTCATTGGCAGATTCCTGGGCACCGCGGCTCTCGGATACTACCAGATGGCCGGCTATCTGGCCCTGATCATTCCGGATCAACTCGCCACCCACACAGGCTCCCTCCTGCTGCCGGCATTCGCCAAGCTTCAGGAGACATCCGACCTGCGGCGTGGCTACCTGCGGAGTTTCGGCGCGCTTTGCGCCGCTCTCGTGCCGATTGGCGTCGTTTTGACTGCATTCGCCGGCCTCATCGTTCGCATCGCGCTCGGGCCCAAGTGGGCGCTGGCGAGCGCACTGATCGGCCCACTGGTGTGGTCCGGCATTTTTGGGGCCGTCTGCACAATGACCACGCAGATGCTGCTTCGTGTCGGCAGAGCGCACTTTACAGCCTGGTCCAGCCTGTTGAAAGCGCTGGTTCTCGCTCTGATTGGCTATCCCGCAATGCGGCTTTCCGGTTCAGTTGGAGTGGCCTTCGCGGTCACGTTCGCCTCCCTTGCGGCCATGTTCTGGCAGTTGATGGTGGTGGGTCGCGCCCTGGATATCGGCCCCTGGGACTTACTCCGCAGCATCGGTACCTCCGTCAGGGAATTGATTCAGAGCGCGAGCAAACTGAGACTGCCTCCGGAGTGGAGATCGGTATCGGCCGAGTCGGCCAAGAACGGAGCCGAGGGGTGATGCGTATAACTGTTGCACGAGCCACATGCACGCTGTGGCCACCCGGGGGTTCAAAAGGTGATCGGTAACGGCAGTGGACGTATGTTGCTTCAACGCCTAGAGGCGCTACGCCTCCGCTTTAGGTACGAGGGCGTCTCCGGGATGGTCACGTACCTGGCCGACATGTGCCGGCCCGGCGAACACCAGGTATTCTACGCCGCGGGTGCGCCGCCGCCCCCTCCAGCCGCGCCGCCTTTCGTGACCGTAGTCGCCGGCATCGACGAACTGCGGCGCGTGCGCCATCCCGGGCTGCCTGAAGCTTATTACCGCGATGAGATCAAGGCGGTTCGCAAATGCTTCGTCGCGCTTTCGAACGGCGAGCTGGCCGGCGTCCTTTGGGCCTTCGACGAAGTTTACCCCAGTCACTTTATTGAGCTCCGCGCCAACGAAGTGGAGTTGGGACACGGTCACGTCCTTCCCAAGTTCCGAGGCTTGGGTATATTCCGGGCCTTGATTGCCTCGTCTTTTGCCGAGCTGCACGCCGCGGGCTACTCCGGCTTTTACGCCGTCATTGACGATCGCAATACCGCGTCCCGCAAGGCTTTCGAGACATGTGGCTTCCGGTGTGTCGGAAGGATACCCCGGCCGTGGTCCGATCTGTTTGGCGCCAAGTTTCGCCTCCATCCCGGCTGGGATGCGATCCCCTTGAGGCCAACCTTGCCGGAGCGGTTGGACGGCCGCGTGGCGTCTCCCGGCGGAGGTCCCCAGCCGTTGGGCGAGACGCCTGTGCCGGCGAGCAATTCCGCCTCAGCATCGGCTGTCGCGTTGGCTGAGCCGCACCCGGCGTCCTCTTTTCAACTCGCGCAGGTTGACCTGGCGGCTTCGGATGGTGAGTTTTGCTTTCGGTGGCGCAGGTTTCTCGAGCGGGCCGAATGGGGACACTATCAGCAGAGCTGCGAAGCGGCTCGGTTGCGGTCTCACATGGGGTGGAAGGGTCGTTTCATTTTTGCGGAGTCTGCCGGGACCATTGTCGCCGGCGCCCTGCTGCTCACCAAACGTCTGTTGGGAGGGTCCCTCGGGTTCGCCATGGTGCCATCGGGGCCCATTTGGCTACCCGGCTATGAGTATCTTCTCGGCGAGATACTACGGTCCGTGGAAGCCTCGTGCCGCCACACGGCAACCGTCTTCTGCCGGATCAACCCCAGGTGTCCCGTCGATCGCTTTCCGGAACTTGTCCGGCTGCTGCCACCGAACCACCGGCAGTCGCCCCAGACCTGGACATACTGGAACATGCCGAGGTTGAATATGCGCATCGACCTGAGTATAGGCATAGAGAGAATCATCCAGGGCATGCATCTCTCCCTGAGGCGATCCTACCGGAACAGCATTAAGCATGGCGTCTCGGTTCGTGCGGGAGGCCGCGAGGACATCCCGGCTTTCGCGCGCCTCATGAAGCGCATGGGGGACCGCAAGGAAATGCCGGTCCGGGACGAAAGCCATTTCCACGACTTCCTGGACACCCATCCGGCGGACAGCACGCTTCTTCTGTTGGCGGAAGCGGAGGGCGCCGCGATTGGCGCTACCCTGACCGTCGCCTGCGGCCAGTCTGCTCACTATCTGTACGGCGCATTCGACTACGAGAAACGTGCGCTTTACCCGAACGTGGCGCTCCAGGTGGAAATGATGCGCTGGGCCATTCAGCAGGGTTGTACGTCCTATGATTTGGGCGGCGCCTGCGTCAATTGGCCGCCAACCGAAGATCAGAAGGGTTACGGTGTGTTTCTGTTCAAGCAACGACTGGGCGCTCAACTGGAAACCGATGCGCCATATTGCGATTTGATCTACAGACCGAGACTTTACGGGTTGTTCTTGCGGGTCGAAAATGTCGGGTTGCCGCTGGTGATGGAGAGGGGCAAAGGCAGAATGATCGTGGCGCGCGAAAGACTTGAGATGGAGAAATCCGCGCAACCCTCAAGGCCCCGATAGAACTCCCGTCGCCTCGCCGCGCACAAGCTTTCAGCCGATGAACGGTGTCACAATGTACGGACAAGAGAAATGGGTTTCAGAGACTAACCCACTGAAACGGTGGGGATACCGGCTTTTCGGCGAACTCCATGTGCCCGGGAGGATCCGCGGCAACCACGTAATGCGCGCGATCTCGCAGTTAGGTCTCGACAATCAGCCGCTGCGGGTGCTGGATGCCGGCTCCGGCCGTGGAGATCTGGCGGTCGCTCTGGCCAGGAGGCACCCGAACTGGCACATAATCGGCGTGGACCTGGCCCTGGACCGCGCAGCCTATGCCATTGCGGCCGCCAAGCATCTGGGGTTAAAGAATCTCGAGTTCCGAATCGGGGACCTTGCGAACCTAGGGTACGAGAATGAGTTTGACCTGATCGTGAACTCGGATGTGCTGGAACATATCGAGGACGATCGAACCGTACTGCGCAATCTCTTTCGCGCCTTGCGTCCTGGCGGCCATTTAGTCGTAACCTCGCCTTCTATTCCGCAAAGAAGGCACCTGCGGCTGGTCCGCTGGCGCGAGCGGCGCATCAACTTCAGCGTCCGCGAATACGGCCACGTACGCGATGGCTACAGCACGCGCGACATCGAGGACAAATTCCACGGTGCTGGGGGCCGGGTGGTCTCCAGCTATTTCACATTCGGCTTCTTCGGGACACTCGCTTTCGATATCTTCTTTGCGATCGGCGACAACGCTCCTAATCCAGTGGTCTTCGCGGTGATGTTTCCGTGGCTGCTGGGTCTGGGGTTTCTCGATTTGCACTTCCCATCGCGCGTCGGATCCGCCATCCTGGCGGTGGGAACGAAAGGTAGTTAGATACCAGACCGCGTGAACTTCCTCAAAGCGTTCTGTGATTTCCGTCACCCGCCGGCTGAGCGATCTGGTGATACACTTAAGACGATGAGGCTAGAGATGAAGGCACTGTTGTTCTTGCTGATGCTGCCTCTGAGCGGGTTAGCTCAAACAGCCGGTGGATTGTCGGCTTATCCTAGCCCTGTAGCAGGTCCAAATCTTATCACGAACCCAGGTTTTGGATCGGGCTGGACTGGATGGACGAATGGACAAACCGGAGCATCCAAGTTCACGATCGACACCACGGTTTCCCACAGCGGATCGAGCAGCGTGAAGATGGTGATGACGGGTTCAGGCGGAAATGTACAACAAACAACGGCCTCGCAACCGGTTGGAACGTATGATATTAGTGCCTGGGTCCAATATACTGGTTTGACTAGCAAGAGCGGGAACGGCGTAAGACTTTGCGTATCTGCCCCTCCCGCCTATCCCTGGCAGTACATGCGTGCCTGCACACCTACATTTTCAGGCACGTCGTCGGGTTGGGTGCAACTCTTTTTATCCGCCGAGATTATGACCGCCCAATCGACAATTATGGTGGATCTGGAGAATTATATAGCCGACGATACCGGAACGGTCTGGATGGATGACGTATCGATTACCCAAGAGCAGACACCCATCTCAGTGTTCATGCCGTACCCGAACTTCAAGGGGATGATGTTCGATGACCAGAGCCAAACGGCGGTCTTCACCGTCGTTCCCACTCCTACGCAGGGCACGATTCCGACCGACGCAACGCTGACGGATTACCGGATCGACGGAACGGTGAGCACTGGTTCGTCTTGCACTGGCGGTAAGACGGTATTGACGGGATCTTGGTCCATTCCCGCAACTCTTCCCGCGAACGGTGTGATCGCAGCCCTTGATTTCTCCGGCTTAGCCGAATCTACACAGTACAACGTGTCATTTCAGATGACTCATATCGCAGACGGCGTGAACGCGAGTTCCAACAATCCATACCCCTGCTATGCCGTGTATAAATACCCAGCCAGTACACGCACCGGCTTTCAGGTAGCGGTAGACCAGTATCAGCGGGTCTTGCTCAATGGGACTCCCACGTTCATTCTTGGAGTATACGACTCCGGGGGCTCTCTGTACTTATCCCAGAGCCAGTGGGAAACCGCATACGACCAAAACTTGCGATTGTTTTCTCTGCCGGTGAACGTGTACCTGAACTACACGTTCGGGGCGCAGCTAAATAACTCGGCGTCTCTTCTGTTGGCTGATCTTCAGAGTCACGGTGCCTGGTATGTACAAACCGACAATTGCTCTGGAGCTGTAACCGAGCAGCAGAACTACTTTTTCTGGGCGAGTGCCGATAACGCCGATGTGCAGGCCAGAGCTAGTATGCCTGGGTTTTTTGGGGTCTACCGTGCCGATGAATGCGTATCGAGTTCGGCGGCCGGCACGTTCGCGTTGAAAGCGCGGACTGACAGTCTCGCGCCGGGGAGTATAACTTGGGGGGCGCTGTTGGCAGGTCCTTCTTTGTCGCTTTGGCGCGATACACTTGACTTGATAGCTACCGACCCATATCCTTTTTACGGCGCTGGACCATATAGTCTCGGTGAGGTTTCATCGGGGACGCTGGCAGAACGGTCTGCGGTTCAGTCTTCCCGCCCCATCGCGACTGTAATCCAGACATTTCAAGGCACTGGGAACGCCATCTGGCCCACGCAGGCAGACCTGCGCAATATGAGCTACATGGCGATTGCGGAAGGGGCTAATGGGTTGTTCTATTGGTCCATCGGTCGGTACGGCGGGGGTCTCTGGGGGTATCAGAACAATCACGGTGCGATCAGTTCCGTGACCAAGGGGAAGCCGACGACTGTCCACATGATCGTGCAGCACTTTCTCGGGACTGGCACACACAACGTGGTCATTGCGGGCGCGACCGGAGATTGGGCTGCGCTGAACGGGGCAGCGGTAGCTGCTACGACTGTGGATAATTATACCTTTACCCTTCCTATTGATTCCACCTCCTTCTCGGGAGCGTTCAATGGATATATCGGGGTTACCGGTTGGCCACCTGACTGGACTAATTTTCAAGATATGACTGTCACCACAGGTAATCCAACGCTACTCGCCTTTGGTGGCGCCCCTCATCAGTTCACTACTGGAGACCTGGCGTGGTTCACTCTCGGAAGCGGGGGTTGGGGGGAGCTGGCTGGAAACTATCCGGTCACGGTCATAGATAGCAACCATGTCAGCATTGCTGTGAATACGACCGGTTTTCCAGCTTTCAGCGGGGAGATCATAGACCTTTGGCCGAGCTATCGGCTGGACTATTACACGCGGCTGCAAAACGTGATGAACGAGATAGCGGGCTTGCAGACCGTCCTCGCATCGCTGGACGACAACCGTAAACTGATTGGCAATACCCAACAGTCTGCGGGATTACATACGCGGGTAAAGACGGGAACCGGCGGGAAGTATTACCTGATTGCCACCAATACGAGCGGCAATACACTCACTCCGACGTTTACCTGGGCGGACCCTATAGCGGGGAGTATAACGGTCTACAACGAGGGATACAGCGTGACCCCGAGTGGAGCTACGTTCACCGACTCGTTCGGCCCATATGCGGCGCACGTATACGAACTCACAGACTCACGCCGCACTGGGGAGTGAGATGGAGTTCGGGCAGGACGGCGGGAAGCCAGATCGCCTTTTTTCCGCTGAACGCCTGTGCCTCGAAGACCTCGCTGACATCCTTGGGCCTGTCTATCTCCATTGCGGCCCGCGCCGCGCTGCGCCAGAATGGGAGGGATGTCGTCCGGGGCGTTGGCGCACCCTTCGGGGCCTCTGCTTCAGGTTCGGGGTCTGACGGTCGATCTGATCTCCGCGCGAAACGCCGCGGTCCCGGTGGTTTCGGAAGTGTCGTTCCAGGTGGACGCGGGTTCCATCGTGGGACTTTTCGGCGAGTCCGGCTGCGGAAAAACCACCCTGGCGCTGGCTTTGCTGAACCTGCTCCCCGCCCCTCGCTACCGCGTCCGCGGCTCCGTCAAACTGCGGGATTTCGAGGTGCTTTCCGCGTCCGAGCGCCAGCTCGAGCGCATCCGCGGCGCGGAGATCTCACTGGTCTTTCAAGATCCGCTGCTGGCTTTGAACCCCGTGCTGCGCGTGCGCGACCAGGTGGCCGAAGTGATGCGCGCGCATGGGCGCCAGGATAGCCTGGAATCGTTATTCGGCCTGGTGGGTCTCGCGGCCACGCCGCGCATGTACGACGCGTATCCGCACCAGTTGAGCGGCGGCGAACGGCAGAGGGTGGTCATCGCCCAGGCCTTGGCTTGCCGGCCGGCGCTGGTCGTCGCCGATGAACCGTTCACGGCCCTCGACGCGACCAGGGTGGTGGAACTCTCTTCTCTCTTTCGCGAGCTGAGAGAAAAACTGGCAACCTCGTTCCTGCTGATCAGCCACAGTCCCGGAGTTCTGGCCAGGACCGCCGACCAGGTCCTGGTGATGGAGGCCGGCCGCATCGTGGAACGAGGAACTCCGCGGCAGGTGTTCGGGAAAGGGAGCGCCCGTGGCCGCTGAACCTTTCCTGAGCGTTCGGGGACTCGGCAAGAGCTTCGCCGGCCGCCCGGCGATTCAAGGCGTGACGTTCAGTCTGGAGCGTGGCCGCACGCTCGGACTGGTGGGGCCGTCCGGCTCAGGCAAGTCCACCCTGGCTCGTTGCCTCGCGCTCTTCGAAGCTCCCACTTCCGGGGAGATCTGGCTGGACGGGCGGAACCTGTGCGGTTTGAACCGCCGCGAGCGGGCGGCCATGCGCGCCGAAATCCAGCTCATCTTCCAGGAGCCGGCTTCCAGCCTCAATCCGCGATTCACCGCCGCCCAGATCGTCACCGAGCCGCTTCTGATTCGCAGAATCGGAACCGGAAAGACGCGGCGGCAACGGGCATCGGAGTTGATGGAGACCGTCGGGCTTTCCCGCCAGGCACTCCAAACGCCGGCGCTCGAATTCAGCGGCGGTGAGCGGCAGCGGCTGGCCATCGCCCGGGCGCTGGCCCTCGAACCCAAATTGTTCATCCTGGATGAGTCCTTTGCCGGTCTGGATCTCTCCGTTCAGGCCCAGGTGGCCAACCTGCTGCTGGACCTGCAGAAGCGGCGCGGCCTGACGTACATCCTGATCTCCCACGACCTGGCTCTGGTCTGGCGCATGGCCGGGGAAATCGCCGTCATGGACCACGGCAGCATCGTGGAACATGCCGGCGTCGCCGACTTGCTCGCCAGGCCGCAACACCCGTGCACGAAAGAGTTGTTGAATGCGGCCCAGGCTCTCAGCCTGGACGGAGCGCCCGCGTGAGATACATTGGCCGCAGATTGCTGCACGGCTTGTTGCTGCTGGTGGGGGTGTCACTGCTGTCCTTTCTCTTTGCGAATCTGGCGCCGGGCGATTACTTTTCAGAGCTTCGAACGGACCCCAGGGTATCCGCGGAAACCGTCGCGGCTCTGCGCGCCCAATCCGGTCTCGACCGGCCCTTGCCGGTGCGGTACGCCGCCTGGGTAGCTTCCGTGCTTCGAGGCGATTTCGGCTACTCTCTGGCCTACAACAGCCCGGTCGGACCTTTGCTGTGGGGGAGGGTTCGCGCCACGCTTTTGTTGACCGGAACCGCTACCTTATTGGCCTGGCTGATCGCCCTCCCGCTGGGCACTTGGAACGCCACCGCGCGTGGGAAGTGGGGCGACAGCGTTTCGAAAGTTGTCCTGTCTTGTTTGCTGGCCATTCCCGACCTGCTGTTAGCCATCGTTTTTCTGATGCTGGCGGTCGAAAGCGGCTACTTTCCGGCGGGAGGCATGGTGTCGCCCGGCTGGGCTTCGCTGAGCGGGCCGGAACGGGTTGGGGATGTGGCCTGGCACCTGGCGCTCCCGGTCGCCGTGCTGGTGCTGGGCATGTTGCCGACGCTGGTGCGGCACGTCCGGGCGAGCATGGCGGAGGCGATCGATTCGCCGTTCGCTCTAAGTGCGCGGGCGCAGGGCATTCCGCGGCAGCGCCTGCTGTTCCGGCACCTGTTGCCGGCCGCGGCGAACCCGCTCATCTCGCTCGCCGGCTTTTCGCTCGGCACTCTGCTGAGCGCCTCACTGTTGATTGAGGTGGTCATGGGCTGGCCCGGATTGGGGCCGCTGTTCCTCGAGGCCATCATGGCCCGCGACTTTGCGCTGGTGCTGGCTGTGGTGATGCTATCGGCGTCGTTCCTGGTGGCCGGGAACCTGCTGGCCGACATTCTGCTGTATCGCATGGATCCTCGGATTCGGATGAAATGAGCAGGCGAACAAAGATCGCGGCGGTTTTGGTCTTTCTCGGAATTCTCCACGGCCTCGCGATCTTCGCCGGCTTCCTGGCGCCATATCCGTACGCCGAGCAGCACCGCGAGTTTCCCTACGCTCCGCCCACCCGCATTCATTTCTCCGGTCTTCATCCGTACGTCCAAGACAGCACGCGCTCTTATCCGATTCAATTCCTGGTCCATGGGCGACTGTTCGGCGTGCCGGCGCCGGGCGTAATCTTCCTGCTCGGCTCCGATGCTTACGGCCGGGACCTGTTTTCGCGCCTGCTATACGGCGGGCGGGTGTCGTTGCTCACGGGGCTGCTGGCGGCATTCCTGTCTCTTGGCCTGGGCCTGGTGCTGGGGACGGCCGCGGGCTTTTACGGCGGATGGCTGGATCAGATCCTCATGCGCGGCGGCGAGCTGGTCATGGCTCTGCCGTGGCTCTATTTGCTGCTCGCCGTGCGGGCATTTCTGCCGCTCCACATTACCACGGTTCAGGCGTTTTTCCTGATCGTCGTCATCATCGGCGGTGCGGGATGGGTACGGCCCGCGCGTCTGATACGCGGCGTGGTGCTCAGTGCCAGGGAGCGCGGCTTCGTCCTGGCCGCACGCGGCTTCGGCGCTTCCGACGCCTATCTGATCCGGCGCCACATCCTGCCGCTGACCCTGGGCGTCGTGCTCACGCAGGCCACTGTCTTGATCCCGCAATACATACTGGCGGAAGTCGCGCTCTCCTTTCTGGGGTTGGGAGTGGGCGAACCGGTGCCGAGCTGGGGCAATATGCTGGCGGAAGCCCAGGAGTATCACGCCCTAGTCGCACATGGGTGGATGCTGGCGCCCGGATTGGCCATCATCCCGGTTTTGTTGGGTTACCTGGTGCTCGCCGACACCTTCATCGCCCCGGCGGGCCGAGCACGATGAGCGGCACAACGGCGCCCAGCACCGCTCCGACGATCAGGGCCCAATTCCCCGCCCCCAGGAAAGAGACCAGCAGGCCGGCCAGCGAGCCTATGCCCGCTCCGACCACTGCGATCATGAGCCGCTTCGACATGAGGGAGCGCGGCGGATCAAGCGGCCGGCGGCTCCAGCAGCAGCTTTCGCTCAATTTCGAAGAGTCGCCGCTCGACCATGCCGAGTCTTTCGCTCAATCCAGCGGTGGCCTTATCCAGTGACCCGTCGCGGGACTCGTTCCGTTGTTGGAATTCCATGAACACGCGGATGACCTCGGTCTGCATATCACGCGTGCGCTCGGTGGTGTGCTCCTCGATCTGGGTCTGCATGAGCCGCATGCGCTGCTCAATCTCCGTCTGTAGGAGCCCTATCCGCTCGGTCATGCGCTGCTCAATCTCCGTCTGCATGAGCCCCATGCGCTCGGTGAGACGCCCTTCGAGACCGGCTATCTCCTGCCGGAGTTCCGCGCGCGTGACCGGCCCGTCTGGCTGATCCATGCCCCAATTGTAGCGCGGTCCGTGCGGAGGGAGAATACAACCATGAAGGCTTGTGTACTGGTATCGCCGGCGCCCGTCGAATCCAATCCCTTGCGCATCGTGGAACTGCCCAAGCCGAAGCCTGCCGCCGGCCAGGTGCTGGTGCGGGTCCATGCCTGCGGGGTGTGCCGCACCGACCTCCACGTGGTCGAGGGCGAACTCGCTCCGCGCAAATCGCCCATCGTGCCGGGGCATCAGGTGGTGGGCGTGGTGGAAGAGAACGGACCCCACGCGTCGCGCTTCCGGCCGGGCGCGCGGGTGGGCATCCCCTGGCTGCACCAGACTTGCGGCGTGTGCGAATACTGCCGGTCCGCGCGCGAGAACCTCTGCGAGCGCGCCGTGTTTACCGGCTGGATGGTGGATGGCGGTTACGCCGAGTACGTCGCGGCCCCCGAGGATTTCGTCTACGCGCTGCCGGAGGGCTTCAGCGACCTGCACGTGGCGCCGCTGCTGTGCGCCGGAATTATCGGCTTCCGCACCTTGCGGCTTTCCGGCGTGCGGCCCGGTGGACGCCTCGCCATGTACGGCTTCGGCGCCGCCGCGCACGTCGCTATCCAGGTGGCGCGCCACTGGAACATCGGCGTCTACGCCATTTCCCGCGACCCGCGGCATCAGAAGCTGGCCCTCGACCTGGGCGCGGTGTGGGCCGGCAGATCGGATGACGAGCCGCCCGAAAAGGTCGACGCGGCCATGATCTTCGCTCCCGCCGGCGAGTTGGTGATCCCGGCACTGCGGGCGCTCAAGCGCGGAGGGACCGTCGCCATCGGCGGGATTCACATGAGCCCCATTCCGCCGCTCGATTACGACCTGCTCTACCACGAGCGCGCCATCCGCAGCGTGGCCAACAACACCCGCCAGGACGGCGAAGACTTTCTGCGGATCGCCGCCGAAATTCCCATCCACACCGAGGTGCGCGAGTTCTCGCTCGACCAAGCCAACGAGGCGTTGAATGCGCTGAAGAACGACGCTATCCGCGGCGCCGCCGTGCTGCGGATTTGACGTACACTGGTTATTTCCCCTATGAAACTCCAAAGCTATACCATCACCCAGGGCCGCGACCGCGCGCCCGCACGCGCCATGCTGAAAGGCATCGGCTTCACCGACGAAGACCTCGCCAAGCCGATCATCGGCGTGGCCAACACCTGGATCGAGACCATGCCCTGCAATTACAACCTGCGGGAGCTGGCCGTCAAGGTGAAGGAAGGCATCCGCGCGGCTGGCGGCACTCCCATGGAGTTCAACACCATCGCCATCAGCGACGGCGTGACCATGGGCACTGAAGGCATGAAGACCTCGCTGGTCAGCCGCGAGGTGATCGCCGATTCCATCGAGCTGCTGGTGCGCGGCCACATGTTCGACGGCGTAGTGGCTCTGGTCGCCTGCGACAAGACCATCCCCGGCGCGGCCATGGCCTTGCTGCGCACCAACGTTCCCGGCCTGGTGCTCTACGGCGGCTCCATTCTGCCCGGCAAGCACAACGGCCGCGACATCAGCATCGGCGACGTGTTTGAGGCGGTGGGCGCCAACGCGGCCGGCCGCATCACGGACGCCGAGCTGCTCGATATCGAAGACCATGCCTGCCCCGGCGCGGGCGCCTGCGGAGGCCAGTTCACCGCCAACACCATGGCCACGGTGATGGAGCTGATCGGACTTTGCCCGATGGGCATGGCCGCGGTGCCGCAAGTGGATAAGCGCAAGGACGAGGTGGCCTACCGCTGCGGCCGGATCATCATGAACGCCGTCCGCAATAATTTGCGCCCGCGGGACATCTGCACGCGCGCGGCGTTTGACAACGCCATCGCCAGCGTGGCGGCCACGGGAGGCTCGACCAACGCGGTGCTGCACCTGCTGGCCATGGCGCGCGAAGCCGAACTGCCGCTTTCCATCGACGATTTCGACGCCGTTTGCGCGCGCACCCCGATCTTCGTCGACCTCAAACCCGCCGGCCGTTTCATGGCCGCGGACGTGGATAAAGCGGGCGGCATCGGAGTGATTGCGCAGCGCCTGGTGGAGGGCAAGCTGGTGGATGGCTCGGCTGTCACGGTGACTGGCCGCACCTTGGCGGAAGAAGCCGCCGACGCCCGTGAGACTCGCGGCCAGGAAGTAATTCTGCCCTTGGACAAGGCCCTCAAGCCGCGCGGCGGAATTGCCATCCTGCGCGGAAGCCTGGCCCCGGAAGGCTGCGTCATCAAGCTGGCTGGACATGAGAAGAAAGTCCACCACGGCCACGCGCGCGTCTTCGATCGCGAAGAAGACGCCATGGAAGCCGTCACCAACGGCAACATCCATCCCAACGACGTGGTGATCATCCGCTACGAAGGTCCGCGCGGAGGCCCCGGCATGCGCGAGATGCTGGGCGTGACCGGCGCGATTGTGGGAGCCGGCCTTTCCGACAGCGTGGCGCTGATGACCGACGGCCGTTTCAGCGGCGCCACGCACGGCTTCATGATCGCCCACGTGGCCCCCGAGGCCTTCAACGGCGGCCCCATCGCCGTCGTCGAGGAAGGCGACTCGATCACGGTGGATGCCGACAAGGGCGTAGTCGATATAGACATTCCCGCCGCTGAGTTGGCCCAACGCCTGGCCGCGTGGAAGCCCCGTGCCCCGCGCTATAAGACCGGCGTCTTCGCCAAGTATTGCGCGCTGGTTTCTTCGGCCTCCGAAGGCGCCATCACGCGCCCTTCACAGAATTAACATGCAATCGCCGTACGAATAGAACCGGTAGCCCATCTCGACCGCATGGCGGTAGGCCGCCAGGGTGAGTTCGGTCCCGGCGAACGCGCAGACCAGCAGCAGCAAGCTGGTTCGCGGCAGATGAAAATTGGTCAGCATCGCCCCCACCCCGCGGAACTGAAAGCCGGGATAGATAAAGATATCCGTCTCCCCGCTCATCCGCCCCTCCGGCCACGCGCTCTCGATGGTTCGAACGCTGGTGGTCCCCACGGCCACCACGCGCCGGGCCGCTCGCATTTTGGCCGCATTCTCTTCATTGATTTGATACCTCTCCGCATGCAGCCGCCCGTCTTCCACGCGCTCGGCGTGCAGCGGCTGGAAGGTGCCGAGCCCCACATGCAGCGTGACGTACGCCACCTCCGCACCGCGTGAGCGGCAAGCGTCGAGAATCTCCGGGGTGAAATGCAACCCCGCCGTAGGCGCCGCCACCGATCCTTTTTCGCGCGCGAACACGGTCTGGTACCGTTCGCGATCCGCCGGCTCATCGGCCCGCTTGATATACGGCGGCAGCGGCACGTGCCCGATCTTCTCGAATTCCTGGAACAAATCCCCTTCGCCGAGAAACCGCACCGTGCGTTCGCCGAATTCCCCGCGCGCGATGATCTCACCCACGAGCCCGTCTGCAAACCCGACCCGTTCCCCCACCGGCATCTTGCGCCCCGGCCGCACCAGCGCTTCCCAGTCCCGCCCGTCCAGGCTCACTGCGCGCAGCAGAAACACCTCCACTTCCCGGCTCAAATACTCACGCCGTTTGGGGTTCTTCTTGCCGATGGGCAGCGCGCGCACGCCCACACGCCGTCCGAACAACCTGGCCGGAAACACGCGCGAGTCGTTCAGGACGAGGCAATCCCCTGGCCCTAGAAACTCGGGGAAATCGCGAAATCGCCGGTCTTCCCAGCGCCGCCCTGCGCGATGGAGCACCAGCATCCGCGCGCCCGCGCGATCCGCCAGCGGCTCCTGGGCGATCAACTCGCCGGGCAATTCGCAGTCGAAGGCCGCCAGATCCATCTCAGCCTTCACTGTAGCGGAAACGGAGTCCGGTATCTCAAAACGGTCCAGAATACGGAGATGAGGACCCCCACCTCCGCAGACGGTCTCCGGCCGTGATACGCTTGCAATTTATGCAGATTTCGGATGTCTACCTCGGGCTGGGCGAAGAAGCGTTCGGACAACTGGTCCGCGGCATCTCTATCGGCAGGCTAAAAACCTACCAGATCTACGAAGGCTTTAAGGTGCGGGCGCACCTCCACAAGGTGAACACGGAGCTGTTGCGCAAGTCCGTACCCCGGTTCTGGGCGCGAATCGCCGAGCGGGAGGAAGACTTCGCCAAAGACCTGGCCCAGGCAATACTGGTGTCGCATATCGATATGATCACGGCGGTGCTCGACTTCGTTGGCGCGCCGCATGAGAACGGTTTCTTCGCCAAGAAAATGGATCCGAAACCGTACTTCACCGAGGGTTGGGAGGACCGGGTATTCGAGAAGTTTCGCGGCCAGTACCCGGAACCGCTCCTGCTCTTCTATATTAACCATTTGAGGTGGGAAACGCTGGGAGCCAGCGAACCGTATAGCCGGGCGGCTCCCAACTCAGCTTGAGTTCGGTGTGTTACGTGCAGATGAATGTATGAATGATGATTGTTCCCGGACGGAACCGGTTGCCACAGACCCACCGCCGAACGCCGATTTGTCGTGGAACTCATTGCCGGGGAGCGAGATACGAGTAAGGCCCCGCCCATTGACAGGAGCGTTTGCTTGATTTGGGGCTGTTGGATTTTCAAGCACCGGGAAGCACGGATGGGGGACAAGCCCCAATTCAGGTGCTTTACGCCCGGAACCTATTGGCCGCCAAAACACGCGAGGTGCCAAACGTGAACCATTGCGATTTCCATTATTCTCATTTATTGCCCAAGAAACCGGGCATTCTCCCGCTAGAGGAGACGATGACGAAACAGTGTCGCCGGTGTGGCGCGCCGTTCATCACGCGGTCCCGGATACGGAAGCGTTGCGATGCATGTCAAACCATCGTTTCGGCGGAGAAGCAGAAGAAGGCGAATGAGCGCCTGAAGGCGCGCCGCGCCGCCCGGCGCATGTGCCTGCTGCGGGCCAGCTAGCTGGTCCAGCCCGTGGCCTCATGCCATGGGCCCGAGCCCAGCTTCAGCAAGGTCACGACAGCCTGCGATTCGGCCGACCGGCCTTCACCCACTGGCCCTACCTGTTCCGCGGTCTTGAACTTGACCGAGACGCGATCCGGTTCAAGCCCGAGTGTCTCCGCCAGTTTCTCCCGAATGGCCTGCCGGTATTCCTTCAGCTTGGGCCGTTCCAGGACCACCGTGGAATCCACGTTCACAATGCGGTATCCGAGCGCTTCCGCCAGGTTCTTGGCATGGCGCAGAAACACCAGGCTGTCGCAGCCTTCCCATCGAGGGTCGGAATCGGGAAAATGCATGCCGATGTCGCCGAGCGCGGCCGCGCCCAGCACAGCATCGGTAATGGCGTGGGCCAGGACGTCCGAATCCGAGTGCCCCTCGAGGCCGAATTCGCTGGGCACCGTGACGCCGCCCAAGACGAGCGGCCGGCCGGCGGCCAGGCGGTGCGCGTCCCATCCCAGCCCGGTGCGGATCTCGCTCAAGGCTGGACTTCCTTGGCGATCTCCTCATGAAAGAAGAGGCGCGCCAGATCCATATCGCCGGGCTTGGTGATCTTGATGTTGCGATCGCTGCCCAGCACCACGCTCACTTCCACGTCCAGGCGCTCGACCATGCTGGCCTCGTCGGTGCCGAGGAAGCCGTCCTCGCGCGCCAGTTCGAATGCGCGCGCCAGCAGATCGTAGCGGAAGACCTGGGGCGTCTGCGCCATCACCAGCTTCTCCCGCGGCAGCGTCGCGCGGATGCGCACGTGGCCGGTGCCGCGGCTCACCTGCTTCACCGTGTCCACCACCGGCACGCCCACGATGGCGGCGCCGGTTTCGACCGCTTCGTCGAACACTTTGCGAATGGTCTCGGGATCGATGAACGGCCGTACGGCGTCGTGGACTGCCACCAGGGGAGTTTCCGGACCCAGGGTCGCGAGCGCGTTCTGGACCGACAGTTGCCGGCTGTTGCCGCCTTCCACCGTGCGCACGCGCCGGCCGGGAAACTCCCGCGCCAGCATCGCGCCAACCCACTCGAGGTCCTCCGCGCGCACCGCGACTACGATCTCCGCCACGCGGTCCGAGGCTGCAAACTTGCGCACCGTATGAACCAGGATGGGCGAGCCTTCGAGCAGCATGAACTGCTTGCGGCTGATGCCGGTTTTCTCGGCGGAGACCTTTCCCATGCGGGTGCCCAGGCCCGCCGCGGGCAATATCACGGCGACTTTCATGTGCATTACGATTCTATCGTGGTTCTTCTATCGTGGTTCTTTCAGGGCCGAGATTGGTCATGGGCTGCGGGTCGCTCTTGCGCACCGGCCGGTCGTGCTTTTCCGCACCTGCCGCCGCCGCGTGCACGCGCTCGTCGAACTTGCCGAAAATCATCTTCCCCGCAGTGGTCTGGAGCACGCTGGTGACGGCGATGTCGATGGTCTTGGAGATCATCTTCTTGGCGTTGTCCACCACCACCATGGTGCCGTCGTCCAGGTAAGCCACGCCCTGGTTGTATTCCTTGCCTTCCTTGTTGATGAACACCCGCATGGTCTCGCCGGGCAGCACGATGGGCTTGAGCGAGTTGGCCAGCTCGTTGATGTTCAGCACTTCGACACCGTGAAGGTGCGCCACCTTGTTCAGATTGAAGTCGTTGGTAATGACCTTGCAGTCGTAGATCTTGGCCAGCTCGATGAGCTTCATGTCCACGTCGCGGACGTGCGGAAAATCCTCCTCCACGATCTGGACGCTGAGATGCGGCATTTTCTGGATGCGCTGGAGGATGTCCAGCCCGCGCCGGCCGCGATTGCGCTTCATCGAATCGGCCGAATCGGCCACCAGTTGCAGCTCGCGCAGAACAAACTGCGGAATCACTATGACGCCATCCAGGAAGCCGGTCTCGGCGATATCCGCGATGCGGCCGTCGATGATGACGCTGGTATCCAGAATCTTGAACGCCTTCTTCGAAGACTTCTCGCCGCCGAAGATTCCGCCGAGGGCGGCCAGGTTGAGCATATCTCCCTTCTTGGCTCCCACGATCAGGCCAATGTAGGTCATCAACAAGAGAAGACCCACCTGCAGAAAGGGCGGCGCATTCGCCTGGGTGAGAACCAGCGACATCAGAAAGGCGCCGACAATTCCCAGCACGGACCCGGCGGCGGCGCCGATCAGCCGCTTCAGGCTAACTCGCTCCAGCCGGATTTCAAAGAAGATGATGCCACCGCCCAAAACCAGGGCGCCCACCGCCGAAATCTCCCGCGACAAGCCAAACGGGTGCAACAAATAGGCGGAGGTGGCGAGAACCAGGATGAAAATAGCGCGAACAATGAGTAGGTCGAGCAAGAGAGCACCCCCTTAGGGTGAGTTCAAAATTCAGAGTGATCCCCATAAAACTGACACTGGATCCTGCAATAAACGCGGGTAATGCCGCGCCAAAAGTATAACACCTCCGGCAAGCGAAAGGACTATATGGCGTCGCACACCGGGTCAGCCCAGCAAGACGACCCCGGCGGCGATGGTCGCGACGGTCAACGGTGCGCCAACCTTGAAGTACTCCCAAAAACCGATCGGCGCTTCGTGGCGCGCTCTCTGAACTACGATCAGATTCGCGACGGAACCGAGGACGGTCAGATTGCCCGCCAGCGTGGTAGACATAGCCAGCGCGAGCCAGGACCGAACGGGATTGCTCAGATGGGCCATGAAGGGTTTGAAAACCAGCACTGCCGGCACGTTACTCACGACATTCGAAAGCACGGCGGCAAAAGCGCTCAGCACCGAGATTCGCTCCAGGTGAAATTGTTGTGCGGCGCGGAACAGGTCTTCGGGCAGGGAGGTCCTCTCCACCCCTGCCACCACGATAAAGAGTCCAATGAAGAGAACCAACAACGACCAATCGATCTCGCGGTAGATTCTCTCCGGTTTCACGCGCCGCGTAACCAGCAGCAGCGCGCCGGCCATGAGCGCCACTTTCGGAACCGGCCAACCCGCGAAGAAGAATACGATCATGCCAGCCGACACGGTCAGCGACTTCCACATCAGCACGCGGTCGATACGCACCGGGCGTCGAGCCAGCGCAACCTTCTCCTGGAGCCGGAACTCCCGATGGTAGATGGAGGCGATCACAACCACCGTCAACACTAACCCCACCGCCGCGACTGGCGAGAGTGCCGCCGCAAAAGTCCGGTAGTGGATTCCCGAAAAACTGCCGATCATCATGTTCTGTGGATTGCCCGTAATGGTAGCCACACTCCCGATGTTGGCCGCCATCGCCACCCCCAGCAGGTAAGGCACGGCATTGCGGCGCAGTTGCCGGGTGATTTCCAGCACCAGGGGCGTGAGCACCAGGCACATGGTGTCGTTGACGAAGAAAGCGGAAAAGAATCCAGCCACGAAAACGATGGCCGCCATCAGGACGACGGGACGGTGCGCATGTTCCACCACCCACTCGGCCACAGCGCTGAAAAAACCGGATAGCCGCAGGTTCGCAACCACGATCATCATTCCGAACAGCAAGATGATGGTGTTGTAATCGATGGCGCCGAAGGCCTGCTCGAAATCGAGGACGCCGAAGGCGATCATGAGGCTGGCGCCGATGATGCACGCGCCCGTTCGATCGACGCGGAACCCGGGCAGCCGGCCGATGGCCAGCACCAGATAGGTAGCGAGGAAGATGAGGACGGCCGCCAAGAAACCAGCTTACACCCGCCTCCCTGGCGCGGGCTGCTATCCTGGCTCGTTACCAAGGTAAGGGAGGAGGTCGCGGCATGTTGGTCGAGCAGCAAATTGCCGAACGGAGGGAAAGGGCGCAAAGGGCCGTAGTCCGGGTCGAGGCGCGGCCTGCCGGGGGTCTTTATGGCGACTATCGCGTGCAGTCCGCCAGCGGAAAAACCTACCGCGTCGCCATGCGCGGGCCGGGCCTCTTCGAAAACTATTGCTCCTGCCCAGACTTCGCCGTTAACACCCTGGGGACCTGCAAGCACATCGAAGCGCTGTTACTCCGATTGCGGCGGCAGCACGGTACGGCGCTGGAGCGAAAGGAATACGCGCGCACGCGCGCTTCCATCTCACTGCAGTATGGAGAGACCATCGAGATCCGGCTGCGCCTGCCGGTCTCGCCATCGACTGCCTTGAAAGCGTTGGCTGGTGAGCATTTCGACCCGGCGGGACTCCTGCGGCGCAAGCATTTCCGGCATTTCGGAAACGTCCTCGATAAGTTCCGGAAAGCCGACGATCAGGCGGTCATCTATAGCGATGTGCTCGAGTATATCGACCGCGAAAACGAGATCGCCGAGGGTCTGGAGTATGAACGCAAGCTGCTGACGAAACTCCGCGACGGCCAGGATCCACTGGATGGCGTTCTCAAAACCAAACTTCTGCCATACCAGGCGCGGGGGGCCATCTTTGCGGCCTGCCGCGGCCGCGTGGTCCTGGCCGACGACATGGGATTGGGAAAGACCGTTCAGGCGCTGGCGGCCGCCGAACTCCTGCGGCGGCGCAGGGGGATCGAAAAAGTGCTGGTGGTGGCCCCGGCTTCCGTCAAGTACCAGTGGAAGACCGAAATCGAGAAATTCTCGGATCTCTCCGCGCAGGTCATCGACGGGTTGCTGCCCCGGCGGCAACAGTTGTATGCCTCACCCGCGTTCTTCAACCTCACCAGCTATGAACTGGTCCTAAAAGACGTGAGCTACATTCACGAATTGAAGCCGGACCTGATCATTCTCGACGAGGCCCAACGCATCCGCAATTGGATCACGGCCACGGCCCGCACCATTAAGCAACTGAAGAGCCGCTACGCCTTCGTACTCACCGGGACCCCGCTCGAAAACAAGCTGGAAGAGCTGTTCTCGGTGGTGGAGTTCATCGACGGGCGCCGCCTGGGTCCGGCGTTCCGGTTCTTGCAGGAACACCGCATGGAAGACGAAAAGGGACACCTCCTCGGCTACCGCGGCCTGGATCGCATTCACGCGCAACTCGAGCCGGTCCTGCTGCGGCGCACGCGAAAAGAAGTTCTCACGGAACTTCCCGAGCGCACCGACCAGATTTTCCGCGTTCCCATGACCCAGGAGCAGGCCGAGCCGTATGGGGAGCAAAGCGAGATTCTGAGCCGCCTCATGCGCAAGTGGGAGAGACAAGGCTGGCTCTCCGAGATCGACCTGCGCCGCATAACCTGCTGCCTCCAGAACATGCGGATGCTCTGCGACTCGACCTTCCTGTTCGATAAGCAGACCAACCATTCGCCCAAGCTGGCGGAGTTCCGCGAGATCATTCGGGAACTGGCGCTCGAAGAGAACCGCAAGGTGGTGGTCTTCAGCGAATACGAGCGGATGACGCACCTGGCCGGCGAGGAACTCGGCAAACTGGGAATCGGCTGCGTATCGCTGCATGGCGGCGTGCCTTCCCGCAAACGCGGCGACCTCATCGAGAAGTTCCGGCGCGATCCCGAGTGCAAGGTGTTCCTCTCCACCGACGCGGGAGGCGTGGGGCTGAACCTGCAAGCGGCGTCCGCGGTGGTGAACTTCGAGCCGCCTTGGAACCCTGCCCGCCTGGAGCAGCGGATTGGCCGTGTGCATCGCCTCGGACAATCGCGTTCGGTCCACGTGATTCACCTCCTGACCACCGGCAGCATTGAAGAAAGGGTCTGGGAGACTTTGCAACGGAAGAAGTCGCTATTCGCCGGAGTGTTCGACTCGCCCGCGGCGGAGGTCAGTTTTGCCGCGCTCGGGCGCAAGAGCGTCCTCGAAGCCGTGAAAGAGGTCTTCGCCGATCAACCCGAGAGGCCAAAACCTGCGATTGACCAGGCGCCGACCAAGCCGGTTCCCGTGAAAGCGGCAGCGGCAGCCGCGCCGCCCGACACCCTCGGAGAGGCTGCGGCCGGCCTGCTCGAAGCCGGGATCAAATTCCTGGAGTCGATCACCTCGGCCATTCCGGGTGCGCCCTCCAGGGCGGCCTCGGACCATCCGCTGCGGCGGGTTTTATCGGGTCTCATCTCGCGGGACCCCGGCACGAACCGGCCGATGCTGTCGATCCCGTTGCCCGAATCCGTCACCGAGGGGCGTCTGACGAATGCCCTTGCGGGGCTGCTCAGCAGGCTCAGGTAGGGACCGGCAGGCGATTCGCCGCCGCGATTACGACGCGCGGGCCAGCCGCCGGTGGTCTTTCAGGATGCAGCGGTCCATCACCACTTCGAGGCCCGCCTCTCTGGCCCGGCGCGCGGCCTCTTCGTGAACTACGCCTTCCTGCATCCAGATCACCTTCGCGCCCTTGCGGATGGCGGCTTCCACAATCTCCGGCACGAACTCCGGGCGCCGGAAGATGTCCACGATGTCGATTGGCTCCGGCACCGATTCGACATCCGGGTAGCATTTCTCGCCCAGGATCTCGGCCTCACAGGGGTTGACCGGGATGATGCGATACCCGGCCCGCTGCATGTATTCCGCCACGCCATAACTGGGACGGAAGCGCTTGGCGGAGAGACCCACTACGGCGATGGTCCGGCAAACCTGCAGGATTTCTGGAATCTGCTTCATACGGCTTCCTGTTGGATGGCGCGGGCGGCGGCGCGTTTCAATTTTTGCGCCTCTTCTTCGGTCAAGTACCGGAACTGGCCGGGTTTCAGGGAACCCAGTTCGATGGGGCCGATGCGCACCCGCCGCAACTTTTCCACCAGGAACCCAAAGTGCTTGAACATCAGCCGGATCTGGTTATTGCGGCCCTCGAAGAGCCGCACCTCGTACCACGGATTCTCAGCCTGGTGGACGAGCCGCAAACCGGCCGGCATGGTGCGGCGGCCGGAGAGCGGGATGCCCTCCCGAAACTGCTGTTCCTGCGGGCCGGTCAGCGAGCCGTTCACCTTCACCACGTAGGTCTTGGGCAAGTGCGTGGCGGCGGACATGATGGCGTTGGCCAGCTCGCCGTCGTTGGTCATGAGCAACAGGCCTTCGCTGTGATAGTCCAGCCGCCCCACCGGGTACACCCGTTCCTTCACCCCGCGCAGCAATTCCATGACGGTGGTGCGGTGCTGCGGGTCGCTGACCGTGGTCACCGTGTTGTTGGGTTTGTTGAGGACGATGTAGACCAGGCGCCGCGGCGCGTGAATCAGGCGGCCGTCCACTTTGATGTGGTCGCGATCGAGGTCGGCTTTGGATCCCAGTTCGGTCACCGCCGCGCCGTTTACCATGACGCGGCCAGCCAGCATCATCTGTTCCGCCTGGCGGCGGGAGGCCACGCCTGCCTGCGAAAGGATTTTCTGGAGCCGCTCTTCCGCCATCAGCTCTCCTGGCTGGGCAGGTCGGGGACCTGCACCGGCTCTTCCATGCCGGGCAGCAGTTGCGGCTGCTCCGCGTCGGCGAACGCCATGCGCTTGATCTCTTCGAATTCCTTGAGCGATGGCAGCTCGCTCAGGTCCTTGAGACCGAACTGGATCAGAAACTCCCTGGTGGTCTCGTAGAGGATGGGCTTGCCGATGACGTTCTTGCGCCCGGCTGCCGCGATCAGCTTGCGGTCGAGCAGCGTTTTCAGAACGCTGGCGCCCTGGACGCCCCGGATGGCCATGACCTCGGGCGCGGTGACCGGCTGCTTGTAGGCGATGACGGCCAGGGTTTCCAGCGCCGGCAGCGAAAGCTTGAGCGGCGGTTTGAGGCTCTTGACGAAGCCGCGGACGGCCTCGTGGTGCTCCGGCTTGGTGGTCATTTTGAAGCCGCCGGCCACTTCCCGGATGCTGACGCCGTGCTCCGGCTGGTCGAATTCCGCCACAAGCTGGCCCAGCAGAGCCTGAATGCGCTCGAGGGGCTGCTCAAGCGCGGCGGCCATTTGGGCCGCGGTCAGCGGCTCCTCCGCCACGTAAACAATAGCCTCCAGAACGGCCTTCAGTTGCGCGTCTCCCACGGGAACGGGCGTGGGCGCGTCCTCGGGAGCCAGCAATTCCTCCATGAAGAGCGCCGGCTGCGCCTCGGTCTCGCCCGGTTCCAGGCTGGCGCTTTGCGGGGGTGTTTCCAGTTCTTCCATGCCTTATCAGATGTAATCTTTCTCGATGGCCGCGATGGGTTCATCGGAAGCGAACACGGCGTCGAAGTTATCATGCCGCATGAGGGCGATTTCGCCGAACAGGCTCTTCTGAGTCGCCACCACGGCTTGCATCCGCACCATTTCCAGCACCGCCAGGAACAGCGCAATCATGGCGCGGCGGCTGTGCTGCTGCTCGAAGATCCGCAGAATAAAGACAGGCTGGCCTTCCCCCGCCTCGACGAAGCGATCCCTCAGATAGTGCATCATCTCCGCGACCGTCACGTCGGCGGCTTCCACTTCGTAGGTGGGGCGGTTGCGGGCGCGTTCGAGCATCTCGCCGAAGGCTTTGACCAGGTCGAAGAGCGTGATGGCGAGGCCGGGGTCGTCGTCCTCGGAAACAAAGGATTTCATCTGCGGATTCGACCAGACGTTCTCCTCGAGCATGCGCTTCTGCTGGAGCATTTCGGCGGCATTCTTGAAACGCTCGTGTTCCAGAAGCCGGTCCACCAGCTCCTGCCGGGGATCTTCGGCGGTTTCGCCGTCCGGTCCGAGGGCCGGATCGCGCGGCAACAGCATTTTGGACTTGATGTGGATCAGGGTGGCCGCCATGTAGACGAACTCCGCACCGAGATCGATATCCATCTCGCGCGCCTTTTCCATGTAGTCCAGGTACTGCGCCGTGATGGTGGCGATGGGGATGTCCTTGATGTCGATCTGCTGTTTGCGGATCAGGTCCAGCAGCAGGTCCAACGGCCCCTCATACTGCTCCAGATGGATATTCAGCGGCGACGACACCCTTGTTCAACGATAACATGGGCCACCCCTCAGCTACCTCGCCGCCCGCGCGTTGTGTTAAACCGGATAAAGAATCGAGGCAGGGTGATAGGGTTCCGCGCGCTTTGCATTGTAATGTTGGTGTGGTGTCAGGCCGCCGTGCTGGCCGGGCAGTCCCCGGCGGCCGCGGTCATCGACGTCACCATCCTCGATCAAACCAGCCAGGCCGTTCCCGGCGCTCAAGTCCAGCTCAAGATTGGCCAGCAGGTAGTGGCTTCGGCCGAGACGGATGAGAAGGGTCGCGCCACGTTCACCCAACTCACGCCCGCGCGTTACTTGATCGTTGCCACCAGAGAGGGTTTCGAGCCGGCGCAAAAGGCCGGCCTCGACCTGGCGCCGGATGGCTCCATCTCCATCGAGCTGACCTTGGTTCCCCTGACTCAACGGGAGAGCATAGACGTGCGGGATACGGCGGCTGCCGTGGACGTGGGCGCGTCAGCACCCAGCCGGTTGGCGGGGCAATCCGCCAAGGAACTTCCCAACCGTCCCGCTACGGTGGCGGACGCCCTGCCCATGCTCCCGGGCGTGGTCCGCCAGCCGGGCGGAGGGCTGACGATTTCCGCGAGCGGCGAGCCACGCAGCGCTTTGATCGTGAACTCAGCCGACGTCACGGACCCCGCCACGGGTCAGTTCGGGTTGACCATACCGATCGACAGCGTCGAGACCATGAACGTGTACCAGACGCCGTTTCTCTCCGAGTACGGAAGGTTTACGGCGGGCCTGGTGTCGGTGGAAACGCGCCGCGGGGGCGACCAATGGAAATGGGAGTTGAACGACCCTTTCCCCGACTTCCGCATTCGCAGTTACCAGATGCGAGGTGTCAAGGACGCCACGCCGCGGCTCAATTTCCAAGGGCCTATCATCCCGCACAGGCTGTACCTGTCGGAAGGATTCGAATACGAGATCCGCAAAATCGAGGTCTATACTCTGCCTTTTCCCGACAACCAGAAATTGGAGCACGGAATCAACTCCTTCACTCAGTTCGACTGGATCGTCTCGGACAAACACCTGTTGACCGCCACGATTCATGCGGCCCCGCAGCGCCTGGGCCACGTGAACATGGATTACTTCAACCCGCTACCGACCACGCCCGACGCCAGCACGCACAGTTACACCGGGACCGTGTCCGACCGGCTAACCATATTCGGAGGCCTGCTCGAGAGCACGTTCTCCGCCATGCGTTTCGATGCTGGGGTCTGGGGAGAAGGCGACCAGGATCTGACCATCACTCCCATGGGCAATCGCGGGAGTTACTTCGCGAATCAGACCCGGAACGCGTCACGGTACAGCGGGGGGGCGAGCTATTCCTTTGCTTCCCTCGCCAAATGGGGATCGCACAACCTGAAGATTGGGTCCTACTTCGCGGGAAGCTCGGAGAACGGCCAACTGGACGAGCGCTCGATAGACATCCTGGGATCGATGGAACAGTGGATCGAACGGATCGACTTCCCCAAGAGCCACTCGTTTCAGATTTCGGACATCGAATACTCTTTTTACGGACAGGACCATTGGATCGTTTCGCCGCGGCTGGCCCTGGATTTGGGCGAGCGCATAGAATCGCAGCGGGTCTCGGGAGCGATTCGCGTAGCGCCGCGGGCGGGCGTTGCATGGAGCCCGTTTGCCAGCACCGGCACCCTGGTCCAGGCGGGATTTGGATTGTTCTACGACCGCGTCCCCCTGAACGTCTATTGCTTTAATAAGTACCCGGACCAGGAGATCACCCTGTACGGCGATGACGGAGCGGTCTCAGCCGGGCCATTTCTTTATTTGAATACGCTGGGGCAAGTGGAGGTCAAGCATCCATTCGTTTTTCAGAAACCGCAGGACGGTAATTTTTCACCCGAGAGCGCCATTGGGAGCCTGCAAATAGAGCAACCCCTGACGCCATTCCTGAAGCTCCGGGTGGGGTATCTGCAAAACTATTCCGAAGGGCTGGTCATCCTGAATTCCGTGGCGCCGGACCCGGACACCAACACCGGTGCGTATCTGCTCTCAGGCGTAGGGCAATCCCGCTATCGCCAACTCGAGGTGACGGCGCGCATGCGGCTGAAGGGCGAGGGGCGCCAGTTGTTCTTCTCTTATGTGCGCAGCCGGGCCCGAGGCGACCTGAACGATTTCAGCAACTATTTGGGCACTTTCCCAATTCCGATTATCCGCGCCAACCAGTTTGGGAACCTGCCGGCCGATCTGCCCAATCGCCTTCTGGCTTGGGGAATGGTGCAACTTCCGTGGAAATTCCGAATCACTCCGGTGGTGGAGTACCGCACTGGATTCCCATACTTCGAGACGGACGCGGCCCAAAACTACGTCGGAGTTCCCAACCAGCAGCGGTTTCCGAACTTCCTCTCGGTGGATTCCCGGATTTCGAAGGACTTCAAGGTCAATCCGAAATACTCGGTTCGATTGTCGGTGAGCAGCTTCAACCTGACCGACCACTTCAATCCGGAAGCGGTGCATGCCAACGTCGCCGACCCGGCGTTCGGATACTTCTTCGGCCAGCGCGGGCGCCGTTTCACGGCCGATTTCGACGTGCTCTTCTAGACCGAACGAGCTCCGACAGAGGCGGTCGGATGTATAATCCGGGGAGGCCAGGAAGCGAAAATGGAAACCCTGGTCATTCCCAATCCCAAACCAGAGGCTCACATGCTTCTCATCGTGGGCCTGCGCGGCCCCCGTACCCATCGCCGGCCGTGCGCCTGTCCATGAAGAGGGCGGTGAGTACTGCCTGCCGGCTTATGCCTTCGTAGTGATGGCGACGCTGCTTGATTTGAGACCGGGCGAAGTCGCAGTTAGTTGAATCAGGCCCGCTTTGGCCGTCGATTGCACGATCGCCAGGCACAGCCCATCGAACGCCCTCCTGCGGCTGCCCTTGAAATCCTCATGACTTACCGGATTCCCGTTGTCCAGCCCTATGATCTTGCCTTCGCCTTGAATCTCAAAGGCGACCTCATTGTCCGCAGTCGGTACGACCCTGCCTTGCGCGTCGAGTACCTTAACCGTGAAATGGGCGACATCCCGCCTGTCCGCCGCTATGGCGTCCCGGTCCACGGAGAGCTCAATAGCTGCCGGTTCTCCCGTGGTTGCGACCTCGGCCTCGGCGACCACCTTCCCATCCTTGGTGCCCACGGCTTTCAGAGTCCCCGGTTGATAGGGTACCGTCCATGTCAGGTGCAAGTCCAACGTGGTCCGTGGGGCTTTGCTCCGAGCCCCAGGGGGGCCCTCGCGCCTCACCTTCGGAAACCAATAGCCTTGCACTCCCAGTGACTTACCATTCAGGAACAATTCTACGGTGTCGCAATTCGTGTAGCAGAGCACCGGGATGAACTCTCCTTCCTTCCCCTTCCAGTTCCAGTGAGGGAACACGTGGAGCATCGGCTTATCGGTCCACTGGCTCTGATAGAAGTAGTAACCGTCCTTCTCGAAGCCACAGGTATCCAGCACTCCACAGTCCGAGTTCTTCTGAGGCCACACAGACCCCCGAGACTGTGCGGTTCTGCGTAGAAACTGGGTGCCCATCAGATAGTCAATACCTGTCCACATGTAGTCGCCGGACACGTAGTCGTAGGTCCTCACGAACTTCCACAACTGCTCGATATCGGGCCTAAAGCGGTTCTCGCCGCCCCGCTGAGGGTCATCTCTTGCGGGAGCACCAATCGACATGGACGCGTCCTCTGTGCCGATGAACCTTCTCTGTGGGAACGCGGCCCGGTCCACACTGTAGTATTTTTCATCCCGGTCGCGCCCGAACTCCCCATAGTTGTAACCGACCACATCCTGGAGTTCGAGGTACTCTTCCAGCGCAGGACCTGGACCCGGTAGAGCGATCTTCCAGGAAGCTGCCGTAACGAGCCGGGAAGGATCCTCCCTGTGAAAAATCTGAATCAGTCTCCTGAGAGTCCCGGCGCCTGCCGGGACGTTGTCTTCGGGGATCTCATTGCCCGCACTCCACAGCACGACAGAAGGGTGGTTCCGGTCGCGATGGATGAAGCTAGTTACATCCCGCTCCGACCATTCGTCGAAGTAGATCGGATATCCGTACTCTACCTTGGTAACCTTCCACTCGTCGAAAATTTCATTCATCACCGTGAAGCCCATTTTGTCGCACAGGTCCATGAAGTCCGGCGAGTAAGGATTGTGAGAGGTCCGAATGGAGTTGCAGCCCATGGCTTTCAAGATTTCCAGCCGCCGTTCCCAAACCCGCTCGGGCACCGCCGCTCCTACCGGACCGCAGTCGTGATGCAGGCACACACCGTTCAGTTTCACCTGCTTGCCGTTCAGCAGGAATCCCCTGTCCACATCGAACTCGATCTTTCGAATCCCCAGAACTGTGTCGTACTCGTCCACAACGCGGTCCTGCTCCTTCACCGTGCTGCGCACCTTGTAAAGATAGGGATTGTCAATCGACCACAAGTTCGGCTTGGGCACCCGGATCTGCTGCACGAACTCGTATACTCCGCCGTTCGCTTCGATGCTCTGACTCGCCTCCGCCGTCTGGACCACTTTCCCATCCCGGTCCAGTATGCTGGTGGCCAGCGTGCACTGGGCGTCGCTCCTGCCTTCATTCTGAACCTTGGTGTTGATTCGGACGATCGAAGACGCCGTGTCCACCTGGGGCGTGGTCACGGACGTGCCCCAGTAGGCGACGTGCAATTTGTTCGTAATCAGCAGCCAGGTGTGCCGGTAAATCCCGGAGCCCGAGTACCAGCGGCAGTTGGGCTGATGGGAGTTGTCTACCTTGACCGCGATCACGTTATCGCCGGCAAACTTCAGGTGGGGAGTGAGATCGTAGCAAAAACTGATGTATCCGTACGGCCGTTTGCCGAGGTACTGACCGTTGATCCACACCTCGCTGAGCTGATACACGCCGTCAAACTCAATGACTACCTTTCTGTCTCTGTAAGATTCGGGAATGCTGAAGCGTTTCCGGTACCAGCCGATACCCGTGGGCAAAGACGCGGCAATTCTCGCCGGCTCCGGCTCCTCCCTGAAGGGCCCCTCGATGCTCCAGTCATGAGGCAGGTCCACGCTTCTCCAGCTCGCGTCCGTGAAAGTCGGCTGTTGCGCGCCTGGCGCATCCCCATTGAAGAACGTCCAACCGAAGTCGAAGCTGTCCCTTACTCGGGCTGCGCCGCTGTCGCCCGCCGGCTGCGTTTGCGCGTCTGCCTGGCCCGTGGACCCCAAAGCCGCTATGATGCCGGCCGCGCTAACCGCCTGCCCCAGCAGACTGCGCCGGCTCAGGGCATCCGTCAATCCAGTCTCGGTTTTCATCATCGTCTCCTTAACCTGCATCTCCTCTTGGGCCTTTCGGTCTGCATCACTATACCACCGACGGCCCGCCGGCGTTCCATCGCTGCAAGACCTCTCGACAACGCCGACGCAGTTATGGATGATTGAAATGTGGGTTAGAGAATGAGGAGGTTCACCATGCTGCGCAGATTCGCCGGGCTGTCGCTTGTCTTGGCCGCCGCCGCTTCCCTTGCGCTCGCGCAAGGCAAGCCGATTCCGCAAATAGTCAAGCAAGGCGCCAAATATACTTTCCTTGTCGATGGGAAGCCTTTTCTTATGCTGGGGGGACAAGTCGATAATTTCAGTGCCTGGTTGCCGGGGCCGTCGTACCATACCGTTTTGCCTATCCCGGATGAGATCGCCAAGGTGCTGCCGGGCTTCAAGTCGTACAACGCCAACACAATCGAGTTTCCGGTCCACTGGGGGTACATCGAACCCAAAGAGGGTGAGTTTGACTTCGCCGCATTCGACCAGATCGTCCGCGACATTCGCGCACACTCCCTCAGGGCTATTGTGCTTTGGTTCGGCACGTGGAAGGGCGGCGACGACACGTTTCTGCCTGACTGGGTAAGGTCCAACCCCGTGCGTTTCCCGAACGCGCTGGATGAGGACGGAAAAGCGTTGAGGTCGCTCTCGCCGCACGGGACAACCACCTTGGAGGCCGACCGCAAGGCCTTCACAGCCTTGATGAAGCATATCCGGGCGTTCGACGAGAATGATCGGACCGTGATCCTGGTGCAGGTGGAGAACGAGGCCGGAATCCTGGGGTCCGCGCGCGACCACTCTGCGGAGGCTAACAAGCTGTTCAACGGGCTTGTTCCGGCGGAGTTCGCGACCGCTCTCAAGAAGCAGCCCGGCTCCTGGCAACAGGTCTTCGGCCGCCAGTTCGCGGAGGAGGCTTTCACGACCTACTACATGGCCAGGTACATCAACTCAGTGGCTCAGGCCGGGAAGGATGCCTACCCGCTGCCGATGTGCCTGAACGTCTGGATGGGCGGGCCGGGGAGCAACGCTTTTGGCCGCCCGGGCGACAGCTACCCCAGCGGTGGCGGTCAGGCGCACACGCTGGACCTGTGGAAGGCCACGGCTCCGGCCATCGATGTCATCGCTCCCGATATCTACGACCGCTCGGCGGTCAACTATCGGACCGACCTTTCGGATTACGGCCGCCCCGACAACCCGCTGCTGATGGTGGAGACAGGGGAGGGAAAAGAGTACGCGCGATACTGCTTCATGGCCATTGGCGAATACGCGGCGATCGGGTTTGCGCAGTTCGGAGTGGGGATTAGGGAATACGGAGCGACCGCCGACGGCGAATTCGGCCCGCAGTTCGCGGACGTGGCAGCGGATTTCCGCCTGCTGCGGAAGGCGGCTCCGGTGATTGCGGAACTGCAAGGGACGAAGAAGCTGCAATCGGCCATCGAGGAGGAGAACATCGGGCGTCGTTTGCTGTCTTTCGACCGCTACGATGTGCTGGTGAGGTTCCCTCCGGCGATGGGCCGGCAACCCGGTT
>Ga0181538_10000167_pt1 | contig 75618 bp, 55 predicted proteins | sample PEATcosm2014_Bin_40_FD_119773 | JGI IMG/M metagenome (GOLD analysis project Ga0181538, IMG submission 119773) | Peatland microbial communities from MTU Mesocosm Facility, Houghton, MI, USA - PEATcosm2014_Bin23_30_metaG | ecosystem: Environmental > Terrestrial > Soil > Wetlands > Peat | place... | reverse complement strand
TCCGCAATCGCTCCATCCGACGAAACGCCGCCGATGGAGACGGCGCTGCAAACTGAACCAAAAGTCGAATCCCCCGAACCGCCGGCCGAACCCGCCAGCCCCGTCCTCGATCTTTCCGCCGCGCCGGCGGCGATCGATTTGGAACCGATCATTACCGCAATCGCTCCATCCGACGAAACGCCGCCGATGGAGACGGCGCTGCAAACTGAACCAAAAGTCGAATCCCCCGAACCACCGGCCGAACCCGTCAACCTAACCCTCGATCTTTCCGCCGCCCCGGCGGCGATCGATTTGGAGCCGGCCATTCCCGGCATCGATTCTTCCGACGAAGCTCCGCCGCTGGAAATGCCGCTAGAAACTGAATCGAAGGTCGAATCCCCAGAACCAGCGGTCGAAACCACCAGTCCGATCGTCGATTTTTCCGACGTGCCGGTAGCATTGGATTTGGAGTCGGCCACTCCTGTCATTGATCCTCACGACGAAACCCCCGAACCGCCGGTCGAACCGGCCAGTGCGATCCTCGATTTTTCCGACATGCCGGCGGCATTGGATTTGGAACCGGCAATTTCCGCCATCGATCCTCCCGACGAAACCGTCGAACCGGCCAGTGCGATCCTCGATTTTTCCGCCGCGCCGGCGGCAACGGATTCCGTGCCGGAGCCGGAATCAGCCGTTCCGGTTCTCGATCTGTCCGATGCGCCGGTGATCGCCGAGTTGGATGTTCCCGCCGCGGACGTGGACCTGGAGCCGAAATCGCCGGCCGTCGAATCAACTGCCGACGCGGAAGGCGAAGCCTCCGCTCCCATCCCGTCGGTCGATATGGCCGATATCCCCGCGATTGCCGAATTCCAATTCGAGCCGGCCACGGCGCCGGTCGATCTATCCGACGTGCCGGCGGTGTCGAATTTGGAGAGCGCGGCCGAGCCTCTGATTTCCGAATTGGATTTTTCCGGCGTACCGTCGGTTTCCGAGCCGGATGCCCAGCCGCTGGAGATCGTCGCCCACGAGTCGGCGGTCGATCCGGGCGGCACCGTGATCGATATTGCCGTCGCCCCCAATCCAGCCGAGGAGAAGATTGATCCGGCGTCAACGCCCGGCGCCGTGGAACCGCCGCCGGAAGCGCGATCGGCCGATGCCGATGCGGACTCCAACGATGACGAGGTTTCCGTCTCCGATCAATCGCAACAGCGGATTCGGCGTCCTCGTCAGCGGCCCGCGCCCGCGGAACCCAAACCGCGAAAGTCTGTCCGAGCCAGGGTGAAGCGGATTCCGCCCAAATCCACAGAGCAAGAGGTCCCCGAACAGCCTATTGCCCCCGCCGCGTCGGCCTCGGAATTGCGCGGCGGCGAGCCCGCGCCGGAAATTCAACCCCCGGCTGCGCCGGTGGAAATTCAACCGGCCCCAATCCCCGCCGAAATCCCCGATGCGGCCGTTTCCGCGGCGCCGCCGCCCGACGTCGCGCCGGCCGGCGCCGACGATATTCCGGCCGAAGTGGTGGCGGTTTCGTCCTCCGCGCCGGGTGACATTCCTGTTCCGGATGAGATTCCCATCCCGGCCGAGATTTCGGCTTCGGATGAGATTCCCGCGCCGCCGAGTCCGGATGTTCCGGCTCCGGAGCCGGTCGCCTCTTCGACGCCGCCGGTTCCTCCCGCGCGGGCGCCGCTGGGCATGGTGGGCACATGGGGTTTCATCGGGGGAGGAACGGTCAACATCGACCACTTCCTCGGTGGGATGCCGATCCGGTTGCCGGAGCTTCCACCCATCCCGCGGGGGTTCGGCAGAATCAGAATCGACACCTCGAGCAAACCACCGCCAGCGCCGGATTGGTCGCCTCCTGCTCCATTGGTAGCGCCTCCGATGGCAACCCCGTGGGCAGCGACACCAGCGGCGCCGGAGGTTTCGTCAGCCCCGGAAGATTTATCAGCGCCGGACGTTTCGTCGGTGCCGGAAGTCTCCTCAGCACCGGATGCATCGCCAGCGCCGGATGTTTCGCCAGCGCCGGAAGCGATCTCCGATCCGCCGCCGCCGGCAAAGCCGAAGACTCCGCCGCCGATCGCGGCCATCCCCAGGCCATCGCGCAAGCTGCCGTTTTCCACGGATCTGCACGAATTGGATTTTGACAAGTTTCCGCCGAGCGCGCACGGCCCGGCATTGCCCGCCGGACCATCGACGGCGTTCGATGGAATGGCGATATCGCCGGCGGCGGGCGTGGACGTATTTTCTAATTTCGAGGCCGCTCAGATACCGATAAACGACGCGGTTTTCGGCGGCGCCCCGACGAGCCGGCCTGACCAGGTATACCTTCCCGAAAGCCCCGAATTGGCCGAGCGGCGTGCCGAAGACGTGGAGCCCGATTTCGCCAACGACGACTTTTGGAACCGCACGGACGAGGAGGATGGCGTGGCGCCCTCGAGCGTCCCACCCCCCACGATCATCCCACCCCCCGTGATCGTCCCGCCCCCCATAAGCGTCCCGCCCCAAGCCGCTGAATCCACCACCGAAAGCCCCTCACCTCAGCCGTCTCCCGAGGTACGACTGGACGAAGCTCCGCCAAGTCCGGGAGAGGGGGAAATGCCAACCGCGATCAACCAGGCCGAGCCGCCCTCTCAACCAATAACTGGTGATGACGACCTATCGCTGGCCGATACTGCCGATGGAACGGCCGCGCTGGATGACCCCTCCGGCGTTGCTCCGCCTTCATCCTCGCCGGAAGAAGAGATCGCGATGCCGCAAGAACTTGAATTGGATGACGCCATTGGAAATGACGCCGAAACTCCGGCATCCCCCGATACTCATGCATCCCCAGCCGAACTGTCGGCCGCTTCGCCTGTCGAGCCGCCTACCCCGGGCAAACGCCGCAGATTCCGCATCCCGTTCCTCATGCCCCTGATTCTTGCCGGAATCGGGGCCGCGCTGTTTGCCATCTGGCGGCTATTGCCCGTCCAGTCACAGGTCGTTGGAAAAATCAACTTCGTAAACTTCGGCTATACCCCCGGCACGCGGGAATCAGTCGAATTTGAAGCCGGGCAGCGCCGGTTCTTCAACGGCGACCTGCTCCGCCAGCACGCGGCGGACAAGCTGCACGGCGTTGCTCCCGGTCTTCCCGAGGGGTTTTTGGGATCGTCGGAAATGTTCGCCCGAGTCGCTTCTTCGATATCGCTGAGCGCTTCCGACCAGAGCGCGCCGCCGCAGACCCTGCTGGAACTCTCCTACGCCGGCGCCGACAAGGACGGCGACCGCGCGCGGATGCTGGCGCTATTGCAATCCCTGGCTGATTTCAACGCGCCGCAGGTCGATGTCAACCGCCGGCTCCGCGATTCCGAGTTCAAAGCTCGGCAAGCCGTCGAGGACGATGCGCGCAAGCTCGATCAGGTCAAAATCCAATTGGGCAATTTGCAGGCGGCGATCGACGCCGAACCGCCGATCGACGAGTTGACCCGATTCGCCGCGCGCAAGGCCGAGTTGGAACGCGTCCGTCTGGACGCGGACGATGCCGTGAACCGCGATCGCGCCGACGTGGCGCGCCTGGAGGCTCCCGCCGCCGGCTCCGCCGTCGCCGCCGCTACCCAGCCCGACGTCGCCGACGCGCAGCTCGATGAAATGCGGCAGCAGTTGAAGGACCTGACCGCCGAGGTGGACAGCGCCCGCTCGGACCAGGTCGCCGGCGCGGCGATGGCCCGCCGGCAGCTTGAAGCCGCCGCCCAACAATTCAACGACCGGATCGCCTCGGCCAATCAAGTGTTCGCCAGTGCGCCGCAACTTCGGCAGTTCGTGGATTCGGCCATGGATTCCCAAGCCAAGGCGCGCGATCTGATCAACATGCTCATGGTCGACGGAGAGGATTTGGAAAGGCAACTGGAGGACACGCGCCGCGACGTTGAAGATTTGATCGCGGCCCGGCAGGCCGAAAAATGGGCCGACGACCCGCAACTTCAGCAGCTTCGCCAGAAGCTCGAGAGCGCCCAGCACCGCTACAACGCCAACGTCGGACAGGAGATCACCGACACCCGCATCCTGGACCCCCTTCAAAGGGAAATCGACGCCTGCACCCTGCAAATCAAGGATCGCCAGGACCAACTCGGCATCGATCCCGGCGAAATCAAGGTGCAGGAGGAATTGAATCACGTCATCCAATCCCTTCGCAACAAGCTCCAGAGGGAGAAACAACAGACCGATGAGGTGCTGGACCCGCTGGAAAAGGAACTGGGGGATTTGGACCCCGTCGTCGCCGCGCTCCCGGCGGCGCAGCAGGACCTGGCAAAACAAATCCACCAACGCCTCGACGCCCTCAACGAAGCTCGCCGCAAATACGCCCAAGCCGTCGGCGACGATCAGCTCGCCCCATCCGCCAAGATCACCGACCTGCAAAACCGCATCTCGGATTTGAAGATCCGCATCGCCGCCAGGCAGACGGACCTGATTCGCAACGCCGTGACCGACCGGGACGCCCAGTGGTCGGCCGATCTGACCGCGGCCCGGGCCAAGCTCGCCGCCGATCAAAAGACGCTCGACGCGGCCACGAAATCCTCGGCCGTCGCCCTCACCGCCTACGAGGACGATCTGGCCCGCCATCGCGCCGCCGTCGCCGCCCAACGGCAGAAGCTCGGTCTTCTGGATGATCGTCACGCCCTCTCGGCCGGGCTTGAGGCCGCGCAGCGCGACTGGGACGACAAAAAATCCGCCGCCGATCACGCCTTCGACATCCGACCCGTCACCGATGCGGACGTCACCGCCCCCGCCCTGCCCGATCCCCGCATGATGTATTCCCTGATCGTCGCGCTCGGCGGGCTCCTCGCCCTGGCCGCCCTGACGTTCTTCTCCCATTCCGCGGTCCGCGCCCCGCGCACGACGCCGCCGACGGATGCCGAGCTGGATTCGCTGGCGATCCCCCTGGCCACATCCCACGGCGCGGAAATCCCAAATCCGGATTTCGATTGACGAATTGGTCATTGGTCATTTGACATTCGGATTTCGCACTTTCGGATTTTCCACTTTATGATCCGCTTCCAGTGATTCGCAAGGACGACATCCAGCGTCAGCTCCAAGTCGCGGCGGAGCACCATCGCGCGGGACGCCTGCGCGAGGCCGAGACGATCTATCGCCGCGTGCTTTCGTCCCGGCCGCGAAACGCCGACGCGCTTTATCTGCTGGGGCTGGTCACGCAACTGACGCGGCGGTTCGCCGAGTCCGCCGAGCTGTTCGAGCGGGCCGTCAGGGAGAACCCGAAATCGGTCAAGTATCAGGTGAACCTGGGCCTGTCGTTGGGCGGGATGGGGCTGGGCCGAACCGCCGAGGCCATCGAAGCCCTGCGCAAGGCCGTCGCCCTCGATCCCAACGTCCCCGAGGCCTGGAGCAACCTGGGCAACGAATTTCGTAACGATCTTAAATTCGATCAAGCGATCGAGTGCTATCGGAAGGCGCTGCGGCTCAAGCCGGACTTTGCCGATGCCCAGTGCAACCTGGGCGTGGCCCTTCAGGAAACCGAGCCGACGCTGGCCGGCGCCATCGCGGCCTATGAAAAGGCGATCGCCATGCAAGGCGATTTCGCCATGGCACATTGGAACCTGGGTTTTGCATTGCTCCTGCTGGGCGACTATGCCCGCGGACTGGCCGAATACGAATGGCGATTCAGAACCCAGACCATCGTCGCCCCGCGGAATTTCTCCCGGCCCCAATGGGATGGAACCGATCTGGCCGGCCAACGGATTCTGCTCCACGCCGAGCAGGGCCTGGGCGACACGATCCATATCGCCCGATACGTTCCGATGGTCGCCCAGCGCGGCGGAAAAGTGATTCTCGAATGCCAACCCGCGCTCCTCCGCCTGCTGGGCCAACTTCCCGGTCTGACCCAAATCGTCGCGGCCGGCGAACGATTGCCGCCGTTCGACGTCCATTGCCCGCTGATGACCCTGCCCCTGGTTTTCAAAACCACGCTGGCGACGATCCCCGCGAATGTGCCCTATTTGCAGGCTGATCCGCAATTGGCCGGGCCATGGGCCCTTCGCCTGCCGCCCGATCCCAACAGCCCGCGCATCGGCCTGGCCTGGGCCGGCCGGCCGGAGAACAAGAACGACCGCAACCGCTCGATGCGGCTCGATCAATTCGCTCCATTATCCGCCATCAAACACGCGCGATTCGTCACGCTCCAACTCGGCCCCGCCGCCGCCCAGGCCCGCCGACCGCCGGCCGGCTTGGAATTGATCGACCACACCAACGAATTGCACGACTTCGCCGACACGGCCGCGTTGCTGGCCAATCTCGATTTGATCATTACCGTGGACACCGCCGTCGCCCACCTGGCCGGCGCGCTCGCCCGGCCAGCCTGGGTGCTGTTGCCGTACATGCCCGACTGGCGCTGGATGCTGGATCGCGCGGATTCGCCCTGGTATCCGACGCTGCGGCTATTTCGGCAAAAGACCCGCGGCGATTGGGCTCAAGTCATGGAACGAATTCAAATAAGCCTCCTGTGACGCCTTTCGCTTCTTCGCTGATATCCTGCAAATTCTTTTCTCCACGCGAAGATTTTCCAAGATCACGCCGCTTTGCCGCTCCATGGCCCATCTTCAAATGCGCTACCGCGAAGGCGCGAAGGACGCGAAGTTGCGCGAAGTTGCGCGAAGAAAAAAGCAAGATTTGTTTTTGACCTTCGCGCAACTTCGCGTCCTTCGCGCCTTCGCGGTAAAATTCTTTGGGTTGCGGGCGGAGTTCGCGCCGCGCTGCTTCGCGGTTGATCTCTTCGGAGAATCGCGTTTCTTAGAATCGTCCCTTCCGGGCGGTCAGCGTCTTTTCCAGCGTTGCTTCCAGCGTGTCGCAAACGCGATTGATCTGCCGCTGGGTCATGCGCGTGAAGAACGGCAACGCCAGCGTCCGGGCGGCGACGTATTCGCAAAACGGCATGTCGCCCGGCTTCGTGCCCAGCATTTGCTGCATGTACGGCTGAACGTGGATCGGCGGGAAATAGTTGCTGCACCCGATGCCTTCGTAACGCAAGTCGCGGATGATCTGGTCGCGGTCGCCCGGCTCGAATAGATCGCTGAGCCGAACCACGAACACAAACCAGCTCATGTGCGTGTCGTGCACCAGCGTGGGCAGGATCAGGTAGCGGTTGGTCATCAACCGTTCCATGTACGCCTGGGCGACCCGGCGGCGATTTTCCAGGATGTCGTCGAGCCGAGAGATTTGGGCAACGCCCAACGCCGCGTTGATCTCGCTCAGCCGGTAGTTGTAGCCCAGCCGGGCGTGCGCCAGCCAGTTCATTCCCTCGCGGCCCTGGTTTCGCAGCGATCGGCAAATCGTGGCGAAGTTGTCGTCGTCGGTGACGATCATGCCGCCCTCGCCCGTGGTGATCTGCTTGTTGGGATAAAACCCGAACACCGCCGCCCGGCCGAATGACCCGATGGGCCGATCGGCGAATTTCCCCCCAAAACCCTCGCAAGCGTCCTCGATCAGGATCAACTCGTTCTTCTGCGCCAGCTGTTCCAACTCGATCATTCCCCCGGGGTTCCCGAAGGCTTCCACCGCGATGATCGCCTTGGTTTTTGGCGTGATGGCCGCCGCCGCCTTGTCCGGATCGAGATTCAGCGTCTTTGGATCGATGTCGGCAAAGACCGGCTTGGCGCCGACGTAAAGAATGCAGTTGGCCGATGCGACGAACGAAAACGGCGTGGTGATGACCTCATCGCCCGGCTTGATCCCGGCCGCCACCATGACCGCGTGCAGCCCGGCCGTGCCGGAGGAAACCCCAACCCCATATCGCCGCCCGGCGATCTTCGCGCAGCCGCGCTCGAATTCCTCGATCTTCGGCCCGATGGAAAGCGTCGGCGTCTGCAAGACGTCGATGACCGCTTCAATGTCCGCGGCGGCAATGTCAGGCTGGGAAAGCGGAATAGGCGCCATGGCGTGGGGGAATGATAAACGTGGCATTGGCATCTTGCCAATGTTCTCCGCTCCCCTGGTTGAATCCGCAACCAGAAAATATTACCGCGAAGGCGCGAAGGACGCGAAGTTACGCGAAGAAGAAACCAAGAGTTGATTTTAACTTCGCGCAACTTCGCGTCCTTCGCGTCTTCGCGGTAACGCATTTGACGATGACGCATCGCCATTCCATTTCGGCTATCATTCTCCCCATGGAAGCCGGCACGTTGAATTGCCCCGAATGCGGCGCGGCCGTGGCCACGGATTCCACCCAGTGCCAGTATTGCCACGCCCTGCTCCAGACCGTGGCCAGCCCCAAATGCCTGGGGATGATGTTCGCCGGAACGAAATTCTGTCCGCATTGCGGCGCCAGGGCCCAGGCCATCGCCGAGGGCCCGAACACCACGCGGGTCTGTCCGCGTTGCCAGGTGAAGTTGCTGGACGTTCAGGTCGGCGATACGCCGCTGGAGGAATGCACGCGCTGCGGCGGGCTTTGGGTGGACGTTTCCAATTTCGAGCACATCTGTTCCAACGCCGAGTCCCAGCAGGCCGCGACCGGCCTGCGCCTTCCCCCGCCGGTGGAGACGGACCCGCGCGTCCACTATCTCAAATGCCCCACCTGCGCCAACCTCATGAACCGCATGAATTACGCCAGCCGGTCCGGCATCGTCATCAACGCCTGCTCCGCTCACGGAATCTGGCTCGACCGCGACGAGATTCGCCAGATCATCGAATTCATCCGCGCCGGCGGCCTGGACCGTGCCCGCAAGATTGAAACCGAAGAACTCGCCGACGCCCGCCGGGCCGAGGAATTCCAGCCCGTCGAGCCGATGGTTCCGATGCTCGGCGAATCGCTTCGCGACACGATCAAATCCGAAGACCGCGTCCCCCTCCTCCGCGGCATCGCGTCATTGGCCAATCATTTCCTGGGCGACCACGATCCGATATGAAGGCGACTTGATCGCGAGACATGCCGTTTAGCGGCCGCGCTTGACTTCAGCGAGCTTAGTCGAGTTGTGCGGCACGTTGGGCCAACAAGAAAAGACGACGGTATCCGAGATTTCCAGCGGCGTTTCAGAAATGAAATCGGCTTATTGCCGCTGATGGCCTTCTCTTGTCATTCGGTGAGCGAAGTAACCCTTATATACCGTTTTGCGTTCCTACGTAGCTGCCTTCACGCGAAATTTCTTTTGGCGGGCGGCCATCTGCACCCTCAACCTATCCAGGATGGAACTGTGCATATTGCTTACCCTCGACTCCGACAAATCCAGTGTCAAAGCGATTTCCTTCATAGTCATCTCCTGGAAATAATAGAGGATGAGGATGAGGCGTTCGGCGCTGGAAAGGCCCTTGGTCATCAAGTCCTTGAGGTCCCCCCACTCGATTTCAGGCACGATGCCGGCACCGCGCTTCTCTTCCAAAACGTCGACCTCGCGCACGTCCTTGTTGCTGTCGGTCTCGAACCACTTGCGCGAAAGCGACACCACGCCGACGGCGCTGGCGTCCTTGGCCATTTTCTCAAATTCGGGGATGGAGACCTTGAGGCGATGGGCGATTTCGCTGTTGGTGGGAGACCGGCCGAGTTCGGCCTCCAGGGACCTAGCTGCGGTCTCGATCTTATGCGCGCGCGAGCGTACAAGGCGCGGCACCCAGTCCATCGAGCGAAGCTCGTCCAGAATCGCCCCGCGAATCCTCGGAGCGCAATACGTTTCGAACTTCATGCCCCGCCCCGGGTCGAACGCGTTGATCGCATCCATGAGGCCGAAGATTCCGGCCGACATCAGGTCGTCCAACTCCACCTCATCGGGAAGTTTGACGTGAATCTGCTCAGCGTTGTAGCGGACGAGATGGAGGTAGTTCTCCATTAGGGCGTTCCGCAGTTTTTCGGACCTGGACTTCTTGAATTCGTTCCAGACGCGTCGCAAATCTCGTAATCGCTTAGGTCGAGTTGCCAACCGGCTGGCATTGGGGTTGGATTCGGCCCGAACTGGCCCAGGGACGAGACCCAACGTTCGGGCGAATTCCCTGCCTTCCGGCCTTAAGCGCCACCCGAATTCAGTTTTGCGGACGAGACCTCGCTGTTCCATCATGGCGAGAGTCTCTTCGGGTACATTCGTAGCGGGCTGGTTCTTACCATCACATATTGCAACGAACCACTTCCCCAACGCAGAGTCCATCAGTATCTGCGTTTCAAATTGGTATCGCTCAAGCGCGGAAAGGGCTGATGGTTTTTCTTTAGCGTCCATTAATCACCTTCCGGCGTAAATCTCGAACATACAGAGCCGTGCGAATTTGTTGTGTTATTTTGCAAACTTTATCGACCAAATTTTGCAGGCGCTCAGATTTTCGATAAACGATGATGCGCGCAACCTGACCCATCTCTTCCCAACTCTTGCCGGCGAGCGACCGCTTCCTTATCGTCTCGTATAATTGCTTTTCCACGAGTATTATCGCTTTCTGCGCGAGCTCCCGATCCGTTAAGATGAAGTCTCTTTCCGTCTGTGTGCCGCGCGACCCGTAAATCATCACGATTATTTGTGCCGCTTCTGCCTGAAGGTGCTCATCGTTCATCGGGTCGGCAAGCGCATCCGGCTCAACGCACAATTCCTCGCTAAACTTAGCATCGTGCCCAAGCTCTGTTAGCTTGTCGCGAAGCTTGCAACGGGCACGATACTCGCGGCCCCCATCAGCGCCCGGACCCCATACCAAAACATTTAAGGGGTATGCTGAAGCGTGTCGCCGGTGTTCTTGAAGGATTGCCCAGCCAGAAACAGTCCCGGCACCGTTCGGACGGCTTGGATGATGCTGAGAATTAGGAGCGGCGCGAGGCATTAATTCTATTCACGCTCATTTCAGATCGACAGTCCGGCAAAAGCTCGACACGTTTCCTTTCGCTCCATTCCGACGGGACCGACACTACATCCGCCGGACCTTGTGCATTCTACCGCGCAGGTTGCTATACAGAAGTTCCGACTCGTTTTGGTGTTGGTAGACCGTTTCCATCAACCGCCAATCGAAGTTCCCTTGCACTCGATGGTCGAATATCATCAAATACGCATCGTCTTGGGGTTTTTCAGAGCGCGACCCCGCCACACCCAACTTCAAATTTTTTTCTTGCGAACCACGATGATGTTAGGTATTAGTTATATCCAGGTGGGCAAAGCCCCGGCGCTGCGCATGCGCGCACCGGCGTTGCCAAGTCCGATTCATTGGAGGATTTGTCAGCCGTTCCGATGCTGAGTCCAAAACTGACGATTCGCGTTCTGCGACCCCTAGATAGGGACGGCGCTGGGGTTGTTTCCTGCTCTCCAGTTCCCCTACTCCACCCTCATGCCCCACCCCGGGGGGGTAATGGGACATTTGGGGACGACTGGGTCAGGGACAGTGAATAATGGACAATTGACAATGGACAATGGGGAATCGGCAATTCCTTGAAAACCCCCCCAATGCGGGATACCGTTCCGTCCACTTATCTGCGGAGTTGACCGATGTTTCCATTGGCGGAGCGAATGAAGCTGGTTTCGGAGTCGATCACCCTGGCGGTCAGCGCCAAGGCGAACGCCATGAAGAAGGCGGGCATCGACGTGGTGGGATTCGGAGCGGGCGAGCCGGATTTCGATACGCCGGCGTTCATCAAGGAAGCGGCCAAGACCGCTCTGGACAAGGGGCAGACCAAGTATACGCCGACGCCGTGTTTGCCGGAGTTGCGGGAGGCGATCGCCAGGAAATTCAATGTCGAGAATAGCTTGCCGTACAAGCCCGACCAGATCACCACGGGAGCGGGAGGCAAGCATTGTCTTTACATGGCATTCATGGCCGTGCTGAACCCCGGCGACGAGGTCATCATTCCCGCTCCGTATTGGGTGAGTTATCCCGAGCAGGTGAAGCTGGCCGGCGGGACTTGCAAATTCGTGCGCGGGCAGGAGTCGGCCGGGTTCAAGATCGCGCCGAGCGATCTGGCGGCCGCCATCACGCCGAAGACCAAGGTGTTGGTCATCAACAGCCCCAACAATCCCGGCGGACATGCGTATTCGCCGGCCGAGCTGAAAGCCCTGGCCGAGGTGGCGGCGAAGCATCCGCATTTGATCGTTTTTTCCGATGAGATTTACGAAAAGCTGGTATTCGACGGGTTGAAATCGGTCAGTTTCGCCACGCTCCATCCCGATCTGATCGAGCGCACGCTGACGTTCAACTGCCACTCCAAGACGTTTGCCATGACCGGGTGGCGCATCGGTTACATCGGCGGGCCCAAGCCGGTGATCGACGCCATCAACAAGCTTCAGAGCCAGATGACCAGCCACATCACCAGCTTCACGCAGGTTCCGGCGGCGCTGGCGCTGAGCGATCCGCGCGGCGCGGAAAGCACCGAGCAGATGCGCCGCGAATTCGAAAAGCGCGCCCGGCATATCTGGCAGCGGCTGACGAGCCTGCCGAAAATCACCTGCGTCCGCCCGCAGGGGGCGTTCTACGCTTTTCCCAATGTCAGCGCGTATTTCGGCAAGACCGCGGGCCAGACCCGGATCGCCGACGCGGTAAGTTTTTCCGCGGCCCTGCTGGAGCACAACCACGTCGCGGTGGTTCCCGGCAACGACAGCGGATTCGACACTCACGTCCGCCTCAGCTTCGCCACCAGCATGGAGCAGATCGACAAGGGGATCGACCGGATCGGGGAGTTTTTGAAGAAGCTGGGATGAATGCCGCTGCGCGGAAATCCGAAATCCGAAATCCGAATGACGAATCAAATTCGAAATCCGAATGACGAAACAAGCCCTGTTTTGAATTTTGAATTTTGAATTTGATTCGTCATTCGAATTTCGAATTTCGTATTTCCGCGCAGCGGCTTGGTTCGTCATTCGAATTTCGGGTTTCGAGTTTCCGCGCAGCGGCCGCGGTTCAATTCGTCGTCGGATCGTCGGGAATTTTCGATGGGTCCATCCATTGGCCGAGCGTTTTCTGCCGCATCAGGGTGTGCCAGAGATTGGGCTTGTCTGCAAAGACGTGCGAGGGGATGGGATCGGCGACGATCCAGGAATCGATCTCCAGCTCCGCTTCCAATTGTCCGGGCGACCAGCCGGCGAATCCGACGAAATACCGTGCCGCGGCGTCCTGCTGTTTCAGGATCGATTCGATCTTGGATTTTTCGGTGGTGAAGAAAACGCCGGGCAGCACGTCGGCGTCCTTGGCCAGCTCGCAGCCGTGAAGCACCATCAGCGGCCCTTCGCACGGCCCGCCCTGATGGAGCATTCCCTCGACGTTGCACGGCTGGCCGAGGCTCTGCTCGCACGCCTGCCGCACGGAGACTTGCAATGGCCGGTTGAGTATCAGCCCCAATGCACCCTGGTCATTGTGCTGAATCATGAGCACGACGGAGCGGGCGAAATTGGGATCGGCCAATCGCGGCGAGGCCAGAAGAAGTTTGCCCTGGGTGGTGCTCATGGATGATGAAACGATATCGCATTGTAGGGGAGGATGTAATAGGCAAACTCGAAACTCGAATGACGAACCAAGCCGCTGCGCGGAAATTCGAAATTCGAAATTCGAATGACGAATCAAATTCAAAATTCGAAACAGGGGCCGTTTCGTCATTCGGATTTCGAATTTGATTCGTCATTCGAATTTCGAATTTCGAGTTTTCCCGCCGCTTTCCGCACCGGCGGCCTACGGCCCTGTCTTACCTCTTCTTCCAACTGCGATTTCCGCCGCAGAATATGGTGGTAATGCTGGGCGAAACGGTGGGCCTCGTCGCGGACGTATTGCAGGAGCCGCAGGCCGGCGTTGCTGCGCGACAGCCGCGCCGGCTCGGATCGGGCCTGGACGTAAACCAGCTCTTCCTTCTTGGCCAGGGAGATCACCATCGGCGGCTTGACGTCCATGGTTTTGAAGACGTCCATCGCGGCGTGAAGCTGGCCCAGTCCGCCGTCGATCAGGATGACATCTGGGAATAATTCGTTGCTGGCGCCGGCTTCGCGGTATCGCCGGCCGACCACTTCCTGAATGCTCAGATAATCGTTGTTGCCCTGTCCGTGCTTGATCTTGTAGCGGCGATAGCCGTCCTTGAAGGGAACGCCGTCGATGAAACAGACCTTGCTGCCGACGGTTTCGCCGCCTTGAAGATGCGCGATGTCGATGCCCTCGACGATTCGCGGCGGCTCGGCGAGCGAGAGCGCTTCCTGCAATTTCTCGATCCCTTCCTTGGGATCGGTGACGAAAGCCTCCGGCTGCCAATATTCCTGCTCGCCCTTGGCCGCCCGCTGACCGAGCGCGGTCAGGGCCTTGATCTCATCGCGCAGCCGGGCCGCCAGTTCGTAATCCCGGTCCTGGCTGGCCTGGAGCATTTCTTTTTCCATCGAGCGCAGGACGCCGTCTTTCCCGCCATCGAGAAACCGCAACAGCCGGGTGATGTCGGAGCGGTAAGTCTCTTTGGAAATCTTCGCCGCGCACGGGGCGGTGCATTGCTTGATCGGATAGAGCAGGCATGGCCGGAAGAAGCCCCGGTTGTCGTCGGACTCGGAAATATCCAGGTGACAGGTGCGGAACTTGAACGCTTTCTGGAGCAGGGTGACGGCTTCCTTGAGCGCATGGACGTTGGTGAACGGCCCGTAGAGTTTGACGCCATCCGTCCTGGGCTGGCGGGTGACAAATACGCCGGGAAATTCCTCGCCCGTCGTCACCATGAGATATGGAAACGTCTTGTCGTCGAGCAGCCGGGCGTTGTATCGCGGCTGAACGTCCTTGATGAGCCGGTTCTCGGCCAGGAGCGCCTCGACTTCGCTGTCGGTTTGAATGACCTCGAAATCGACGATGTGGTCGACGAGCCCGGATTTTTTGTGTTCGAGCCGGGTCGCCGCCTGGAAATAGCTGGAGACCCGCTCGCGCAGGCTGGCCGACTTGCCGATGTAAATCACCCGCCCCTTGTCGTCCTTCATGAGATACACGCCGGGCGATTTCGGCAATTCCCTGGCTTTAGCGGCGAGTTTTTCAAGGCGGTCGTCCATGGAACGGTTTACACGATTGTACGCGCGCCAATAAGAATTAGAATTCCACCTTCTTCTTCGCGCTCTTGGCGTCTTCGCGGTAATCATTCCGGAAGTTCACCGCGAAGGCGCCAAGAGCGCGAAGAAGACATAAGCCAGGAATATATGTCTTTGACCGTCGTTCCCAGTATCGATCTTCGCGGCGGGCGAGTGGTTCGCCTGAAACAGGGGGATTATGCGCTTCAACTGAATTACGACGTCGATCCGCTCGAAACCGCCCGGTCGTTCGCGGCCGAGGGGGCGAAATGGATGCACGTCGTCGATCTCGACGGGGCCAAGGAAGGAAGGCCGGTGCAGACGGAATTGATCGCCCGGCTGGCGAAAACGCCTGGGTTGTCCGTGCAGGCCGGCGGCGGGATTCGGCAAACCGAGGACATCGACCGGCTCCTGGGCGCCGGCGTCCAGCGCGTCGTCGTCGGAACCCGAGCCATGGAGGATTGGAAATGGTTTGAATCATTGGCGCATGAGCCGGCATACGCCCAGAAAATTATCCTGGCCGTGGATGCCAAGGATGGCATGATCGCCATGCGCGGCTGGACGAAGACGTCCTCCCGCAGCGCCGTGGACGTGGCGCGCCAGGTCAGCGATTGGCCGCTGGCGGCGATTCTTTACACGGACGTGGCCAAGGATGGAATGCTACAGGGTCCGAACATCGAGCAGACGCGCGCGATCGCCGAAGCCGGCAAGGTTCCCGTGATCGCCAGCGGCGGCGTGGGCAGCATCGAGCACGTTCGCCAACTCCGGCAATTGCCGATCTGGGGATTCATTGTTGGCCGGAGCTTGTACGAGGGGAAAGTCGATCTGGCGGAAGCGATTCGGGAAGGGGGTTAGAACAGGAATCGACCCGTTCAGACCCCGCGTGCGCAATGATCGGTGCATTGTTCAGGAACAATTCAGTGCGGGCGGCATAACGGGGAGGTCGACCGAACTGGAGCGACAAAAGATTCCGGAAAGTCAGGCGCGATTCTTGATCCAAAGGGATAACGCCTCGGCCACTCGCGTGATGACGCTGTCCCAATCCCCTCTGCAAGACTGGCGGAATAATCGCATCGTCGGATACCACGGGCTGTCCAGCCGGTCGCGCAGCCATTGGAACGAAGGATTGGAGTCAATCAGCGTCCAGACCGGGCGTCCCAATCCACCGGCCAGATGTACGACGCTTGTGTCGACCGAAATCACCAGGTCCAGGTTCGACACCAGCGCGGCGGTATCGGCGAAGTCGCCAAGCTCTTCGCCCATTTGAATCAGCCGCAGTCCCGGTGGAACGGGCTGATTCGCTTCCGGACCTTTTTGCAGGCCATAGAACGTGACTTCCGGAACCGCCGCCAGCGGCGCGAACGTCGCCAGCCAGCACGACCGCGCATCCCGCCCGGGGCTTCTCCCCCACGCCAGGCCCACCTTGAACGATGAATTGCCCGCCAGCCGATTGGCCCATTGCGCGATGCGCTGCGGCGGCGCCGCCAAGTAGGGCACGTCGGCGGGAATCGTCTCCATCGTCGTGCCGAAAACCAGAGGCAGGCTTTGCAGCGGCGTCTGCCAATCGAACGCCGCCAGCCGCTCTCCACGCGCAAACACCGCCGAGATCCCACGCATCCGGCTCAGCAACGGCGCCAATTCGGCCTGGCATTCCAAGAGCACCGTTGCCCCTCGCCCGGCAAGCAGGGGCGCGTAGCGGATAAAACACATCGCATCGCCGAATCCGCCTTCGGCAAACAGAAGGATGGTTTTGCCGCGCGCCTCCTGCCCAGTCCAGCGCGGCTGGGGAAAGTCCCGCGCCAGCCCCATCCGTGGCATCCGCAGCCGCCATTCGAATTCCTTCCAACCCTGCTCGAATTCGCCCCGTTTCAGCAGCAGCAAGGCATAGTTCCAATGCGCGTGCGCAAAGTCGGCCTTCAGTTCGATCGCCCGGCGGCAGGCGGTGGTCGCCTCATCCAGTTGCCCGATGTCCATCAGTGCGACGCCCAGATTGTTATATGCCTCGGCATAATCGGGCTTGAGGTGGATGGCCCGACGACAGGCGGCGATGGCCTCATCGAACCGGCCTTTTTCTCTCAGAGTATTGCCGAGATTGCTGTGGGCTTCGGGATTGTTGTGGTTAAGGGCGATGGCCTGACGATAGGCCGCGATGGCCTCATCGAGTTGGCCTTTCTCGCTCAGGGCTAGCCCGAGATTGTAGTGGGCTTCGGGGTGGTTGGGGTTGAGGGCGATGGCCCGACGGATCAACTCCACCGCCACGTCATTCCGTCCGACCTGATGGGCAATCACTCCCAAAAAGTGCATCGCACCGGCATGCTCCGACTGCTGGGCCAGGACCTGCCGGTAAAGCTGCTCGGCCTGGCGCAACCGCCCGGCCTGGTGGTGCTGCAAGGCCAGATCGAAGGCTTGTTGGATCGTGAGCTGGGCCATGCGGTCAACGGGAACTATCCGGTGCGGATTGCTCTTTCGCAACAGATAGCGATGAGTTGCGTAGCGGAAACATATCGCCGCGACGTGAGTCGGATGTGGCGGAACGGAGGCCCGCTATCTATCCGCCAGGGTGGTTCCCTGAAGCTGTGGCGACGATTTGAATAAATCGCGCAGGGCTGAGACGGCGGTGTATTTACTGTAGCCGCCGACGGGCATCGGATCGGTAACGCCGATCAGGGAGACCAATACGCTGAAGGCGAGCAGAATGGCGGCCAGGGACCAGATGGGGGTGGAATGGGGGCGACGGAGCCAGGCGCCGGCCCAGAAGAGAAGGAATGGGAGAAATACGATGAGCCAGCGGTTGGCGAAGCCGGCGCTGGCCGAGCCGTAGCGCGTGGCGCAGAAGATGATCACGCCGATGATGGCGGCGATGGCGCTGTCGGCAGCGAGGATCTTGGTGGTGCTGGGCCAATGTCGGTGCATGACCGCGAACATTCCGGCGAAGCCCAGGATCACCACGGGGAAGTGAACCAACAGTCCATGCTCGCCGAGCAGGGTGCCGGCGAAGCTGGCGAATCCGCGCTCGATTTTCTGCCAGACCGAGGGCGGCGCGGGATTGGGGTCCATATCGTCATCGGCATCGATTGACGAATTGGCGACGGCCAAATCGGCGGTGGCGTCGATGGCGGGTTCTTCGACGACGAGCCGGCGATGCATCGCCAACTCCGGGTGCATCGACCCGGGCAGGAGATTGCCGGTGAGCGGGATGGTCAAAGTCGCATGGAGGAGAATGGGCGGAGCGGCGCCGAAGAGATAGAGGATGATTCCGCCGATGCGAAGGGCGGTTGGCAATCGCATGGCGGGCACGGCGACAAGCAGGAGAATGAGAAAGACGATGGCGGAGAAGTCGATGGTGGCCGCCAGGGCGGCGTAGAATCCGGCGAGGATGAGCCAAGCGCCGCCGCGCGACGGGTTGGGGCTTGCCGCCAGGTGAATGAGGCATGCGGCGGAAGCCAGGACGAGTACGGCGGCGGGGACGTGGGGATTGAGGACGACGGCATAGCTGATGAGTCCGGTTCCGAAGACGACGGCGGCGGCCAGTGCGGTCCGCCATTGCCGGCGCAGCTCGAAGATTCGGCCCATGCGGTAGATCAGCCCCGCCGCCGCCGCGACCGGAAGCGTCACGCCGAGCAGGGTCAGCAGATAGGCCGCCAGCACGGAATTCTCCCGAAGGGGATATCCCATCCAATCAAGGATCAGGGCCGGGCCGCTGAGCAGGAACGCCAGCATCGGGGGCTGATCGCTGTAAATGCGATGATCGACGGAAATGACGTGCGATGGCAGGATGAACAGCCGGGTGTTGATGGCAAGCCGCTCGGCCAAGGGGCCAGGATCGGTGGAATGCTGAACGAGGGCGGCGATCGTCGCCAGGCGAAGCTGCTCATCATCCGACGCCCGCCCCGGTTGCCGCAGCGGCCGCAGCATGGGCAGACAGACGAGAAGGACGACGATAGGCGTCGCCAATGCCCATGGCCGCACGAAGGGCTTTCTGGTGGATTGTTCAGAATGGGTTAGAGCCGATGTCATGCACAATCTCGGGGCGACCCGCTTAGGCGCGGATCGACGATCTGGAGTCGATCAATACACCTTGAGAAACTGCACGAAATTCCGAAGCAGCCGCTCGCCCTGCCGGGCGTAGCGGGGGTAATACATGGCCGATTCCTGGCGGATCGTTTTCTCGCCGTCGGGGCCGAGAACCTTGGCGATGTCGTGCCGCCCGGCGGAAATCACCATTTCAAGGTCGTTCTCAGTGAACTCAAAATGATATTGGAACCCAAAAAGCCGGTTTTTGAAACGGAAGACCTGGTTTTTGCACAATCGGCTGGAGGAAAGCAGGGCGTTGCCCGCCGGTGGCGGCGGCGCCGGAGGCTTCGGGGCGTCCGGCGGCGGGGGCAATCGGGGAAGATCGAACGTGTCGTAATGCCAATGAAACATCATCGAGCCATCGGTCATTCCCATGACGATCGGTTCCGTTCCGCCGGGGAATGGGAAAGTTACCGGACCCCAACCAAGCTCCGGTACGGGAACCGGCGGGTCTTCGGGTTTGGGGCCGGGTTTGGTATTCGGATAGACCCTAGCCCCCGCGGCGTGTGCCAGGAGCTGGGCGCCCAGGCAAATGCCCAGAACCGGGCGGTCGGCGGCGATCATGCGTTTCAGAACCTCAACTTCCTGCTCGAGATAGGGAAATTTCGGATTTCCCACGTCGCTCACGCCCATCGTGCCGCCCAGCACCACCAGGACGCGGACCTCATCGAGGTCGGTTGGCACCTCGTCTCCCTGATATAGCCGGCGAAGCTGAACCGGGATCCCATAATCACGGAAGATCGGGACGATTCGCCCCGGCGCCTCGTGGGCGACATGTTGCAGGATGACCGCGCTGCTCATAGGTGGAACAATGATCCGCTTTGTCGGACGGCCTTGTCAAGGTCGGCCCGGATTTGGCGAGCCAGGTGCTTTCGGGCATCCCGGGGGGTTGGGGGCTGCTGGGCCTCTGGCTGGAAAACCACGCGATACCAGCGCCGGCCATCGGCTTTGGGGTTCGGATAGATTCGCCGGAGCGTGGTCAGAAGCTCGCTGAGGGAAGCAAATCCGTCGGCCTGGGCATCGTCGCAAGTGAGGTCTTTGAGGTTGATCTCCTCGCAGGAGAGGATTTTCAGCCACCCCACGCCCGGGGCGAACGCTCTTGATCCCGCGCTCAAATGGCAGGACTTCCATCGCCGCAACGTCGTGGTTTTGTCGCCGCGCCGGATCGCGTCTATGAACTGGCGTTTGAATAGGATTTGCGGCATTCCGCCCCGCAGCCCACGGTCCCGTTCACACTCCGATGATCTTCAGTTGGCGAAGGATAACGATCACCGCCAGAACGGCAAGAACGGCAAACAGCCAGTACACCCGTTGCTTGGCCAACTTGTCATGCGCGTCGGTCTTGACGGGGCTGAACCGGCGGCGCTCCCTGGCGAGGTCTTTTCGTTCGGCCCGGCAGGCGCCGCAGATACGGCGCCCTTCAAATTCGCTCAACGCGGCTTCGGCGACGATTCGGCCGCAATCGTCGCATCGCTCGCCTTTGGGCTTGTTCGCTTCCTTATCCAGCTTGTGGCAGGCGTAACACCAGTATCCCCGGCTGTCGCGCAAGCGCTTTTTGCCGGTCAAATCCGTCCCGCATTGGCAGCAAACCTTGGGCCGCGGGCTATCGGGCCGTTCGACGACCGTGTCCCCGCTGGAATCCTGCCCGCCTGGCAGTTCGCCGTCGGCGGATTTATTGGCCCAACATACGCACGCCCGCCCGCCATCGGTCGAAACGCCGCCAATTACGCCCCCGCAATCTGGACAAATTATTTCCGTTGACATGGTCGCTCGCCCAATCAGGGATTATCGTCTAACCTCATTCTAGTCTTTGTCCCGGATTGATTGAATAAGGCGAAAAACCGGACGCGGGATGCCGGATATTTGTAACACATTGCACGAATTAAGGTTATGGGAGATTTTTACGATAATTTAATGGATGCCTCATTCTTGCTGAACTGCGAAAACGCGTGGTGTTTGAGGCGGATAGGAGAGAGGGTCGATGTAGAAGGCAAGGCATTGAAGTATTGAGTCGTTCAACGCTGGAAAGGCAAAAGGAAGGCGTTAAGCTAGTTGAGGGCGCCGATTAATTGAAGGCCTACAATTGAGAGCCCATCGGAATCGGGGGCGCTGGGACTTGTGTCTATGGAAGCGTTCGACAATATCAACCGGGACAATGCGGATTACATCGACCGGCTGTATCAGCAGTATCAGATCGATCCGAGCTCGGTGGACGCGTATTGGCAGGCGTTTTTCGCGGGCTTCGACGCCGCCGGTGGACGTGCCGCCGCCCTCAGCGGCGCATTCGACGCCGACGGCCATCTCACCCCGAGCCAGGCCCGCGCCGGCGTCGAGACGAAAAACCTGGTCCATTCATACCGCGAGTTGGGGCATTTCATCGCCAACCTCGATCCGCTCGGACACAACCGGCCCAGCCATGCGCTGCTTGATTTCTCGCAGTTCGGGCTGACGCCGGCGGACATGGACAAGCGCGTCACTCAAACCGATTTCCAAGGCCCCTTCGACGGGACGCTGCGCGATCTGATCGACAAGTTGCGGACCACTTATTGCAGCACGCTGGGCGTCGAGTTCGTCAACATCACCGACAAGGCGCAGCGCGAATGGCTCATCCAGCGCATGGAGCCGATTCTCAACCGTCCGGTCCTGACGGCCGCGGACCGGGAGGCCCTGCTGTACGAACTCATCGTCGCCCAGGGATTGGAAGATTTTCTCGCCCTCAAGCAGCCGGGACAAAAACGCTTCGGTCTGGAGGGCGGCGAGGCGCTGATCCCGCTGCTCAATACCCTGGTCGAAGACGGCGCTTCGCTGGGGATTCTGGAAGTCGTGATGGGGATGTCGCATCGCGGCCGACTCAACGTCCTGGCGCACGTCGTCAACAAGCCCTACGAGGTCATCTTCCGCGAATTCGAGGGCAGAATCCTGGACAACCAGGACGGCGACGGCGACGTCAAGTATCACCTGGGCTATGCCCAGGACCGCCAGACAAAGAACAACCACACCATCCACATTGCCCTGAGCTACAACCCCAGCCATCTCGAACTGGTCGATCCGGTGGTCGTCGGGATCGTTCGCGCCAAGCAGAACTATCGCGGCGATCACGCGACGCGCACCCGGGTGGTCCCGATCCTCATCCACGGCGACGCGGCGTTCTGCGGACAGGGAATCGTCCACGAAACCCTGGGCCTGTCGGAATTGCCGTACTATCGCACCGGCGGCACGATCCACCTGATCGTGAACAACCAGATTGGCTTCACCACGTTGCCGCGCCAGGGCCGGTTCACGCCGTATCCCACCGACGTGGCCAAGATGATTCAAGCCCCGATTTTCCACGTCAACGGCGACGATCCCGAGGCGTGCATTCATGCGGCGCGGCTGGCGATCGCATTCCGGCAGGAATTCCACTGCGACGTCATGATCGACTTCTGGTGTTACCGCAAGAACGGCCACAACGAACAGGACGAGGCGAGTTTCACGCAGCCCGTGATGGCCCGCGAAATCGCCGCCAAAACCTCCGTCCGCGATATCTATGCCAAGCTACTGCTCGATCAGGGCGTCCTCACCGCGGAAAAGTTGGAGGAAATGAAAACCGAATGCCGTCGCCGGCTCGACGAGGCGCTCAACAACGCCCGCCAAAGCATGCCGACGGCGGTGAGCCTCCCGCCGTCCTTCGGCGGCATTTGGAAAGGCTACTGTCGCGCCGGGGCGGATTGGTCGGCGGTCACCAAGGTGTCGGCCGAGATTCTGCGGAAGGTCGGCGAGGGCGCGGCCCGAGTCCCCAACGGATTCACCGTTCATCCCAAGCTCAAGGGATTGCTGAGCCGCCGGCTTGAAATGTCGCTGGGGAAAGCTCCGATCGACTGGGGCGGGGCGGAAATGCTGGCGCTGGGAAGCATGCTGCTGGAAGGGATCCCCGTCCGATTCGTCGGTCAGGACACCCAGCGCGGCACCTTCACCCACCGCCACGCCGCCCTGCGCGATTACAACAACGGGGACAAATACGTTCCCCTGGCGAACATCGCCGAACACCAGGCGCCCATCATCGTCGTCAACACGATGCTGTCGGAACTGGCGGTACTGGGGTTCGAGTACGGATTCAGCACCGCCGACCCGCGCAACCTCGTGGTTTGGGAGGCGCAGTTCGGGGATTTCGTGAACATGGCCCAGCCGATCATCGACCAGTTCATCGTCGCCGCCGAATCCAAATGGGGGAAGATGTCCGGACTGGTGATGCTGCTGCCGCACGGCTACGAAGGCTCCGGGCCGGAACATTCCTACGCCTATCTCGACCGCTTCCTGGCCCTGGCCGCCGAGGACAACGTCCAGGTCGTTTATCCCAGCACGCCGGCACAGTATTTCCACGTGCTTAGGCGCCAGATGAAGCGCAACTTCCGCAAGCCGCTGATCCTCATGATGCCCAAGGCCAATCTCCGCGATGCCATCTCGGTGCTGACCGATCTGACGGATGGATCGTTCCATCTGGTGATCGACGATCGCACGTTTCCATCGCGGGATCGGGTGAGGCGGCTGCTGCTGTGCAGCGGGAAGATTTATTTCACGCTGGAAGCCGCCCGCGAAAAAGCCGGAAGCCAGGACGTCGCCATCGTGCGCGTCGAGCAGCTTTATCCGTATCCCAAGGCGGAGCTTCAGGCGATCCTTGCCAAGTACCGCAACGCCCACGACGTGGGCTGGGTGCAGGAGGAGCCGAAGAACCGCGGGGCCTGGACGTTCATGTCCGACCGTCTGGAGCCGATGCTGCCGGAGACCGCCGTGCTGAACTATTTCGGCCGCGAGGACTCCGCCAGCCCCGCCGTGGGTTCCAAGCGGATCAACGATCAGGAAGAAGCGGACATAATTTCCCGGGCCTTGGACCTGCCCGCGCTGCCGGCGATCGAATCCAAACCCGCCGAAACGGAACCCCAATTGGAAAAAGTCGCCCACGGCTCCGGCGTCGGCGGGGACTAAAACATCGGTTCAGAGAAGGACCAATCCATGGCGATCCAGGTAAAAGTTCCCGGTCTCGGCGAGTCGGTCAAACAGGCCAAGCTCCTCAAATGGCACAAGCAGGACGGACAATCCGTCGGCGTCGATGAGCCGATCTGCGAATTGGAAAGCGACAAGGCCAACGCCGACGTCACCGCGGAATCGGCCGGCATCATCCATCCGAAAAAACGCGAAGGAGAAATGGTGGAAGTGGGCGACGTGATCGCCGAAATCGATCCGACGGACGCCACCAGCGCCAAACCGGCTGAGCCGAAGAAGCCGGCTCCAGCTCCCGCGCCGCCGCCGCTGGCCAATGATCCGCTGGCAGATTTCAGCCCCGCGGTTCGACGGCTGGTTGCCGAGAATCAACTCAATCCCAAGTCGGTCCCCGCGACCGGCCCCAAGGGCCGGCTTACCAAGGAAGACGTCGAAGCCTTTGCCTCCGCGCCCTCAGCCTCGGCCGAGCGAAAAAAGGACGTCGCCCCCGCGCCGGCGGCGCAGGCGATCAGCTACGATTCCACCGGCATCCACCGCGCGCCCATGAGCAAAATCCGCAAGCGCATCGCCGAAACCCTGCTCCTCGCCCAGCACACCGCCGCCATCCTTACCACCTTCAACGAGGTGGACCTCACCTCCATCATCGAGCTGCGCAACAAATTCAAGGACCGGTTCCAGGAAGTCCACGGCGTCGGACTGGGACTCATGAGCTTCTTCGCCCGCGCCTGCGTCCTGGCCCTGAAGGAATTCCCCAAGGTCAACGCCTTCATCGAAGAGGATAACGTCGTTTATCACCAATTCGTGAACCTGGGCATCGCCGTCAGCACGGAGCGCGGCCTGGCGGTGCCCGTGCTTCGCAATGCCGAAAAAATGTCCTTCGCTAAAATCGAATCCGAGATCAAACGCCTCGCCGGCGCTACCCGCGACGGAAAACTATCCCTGGAGGAACTCTCCGGCGGAACGTTCACGATCACCAACGGCGGCATCTTCGGCAGCCTGCTCAGCACCCCGATCCTCAACCCCCCGCAAAGCGGCATCCTCGGCATGCACGCCATCCAGAAACGCCCCGTCGTCGTCAATGACAAGGTCGAAATCCGCTCGATGATGTACTTGGCGTTAAGTTACGACCACCGCCTGGTCGACGGCCGCGAATCCGTCAGCTTCCTGGTGCGGCTCAAGCAATACCTGGAAGAACCGACGCGGCAGATGCTGGAGATATAATCGAGCTAGAGATACCGTGAGGTGATTCATGTCTGATGAGATTATTCAAGGCGATTGGGACGATCTGGTGAGCCGCCAAGACCTCCGCGGCCGCAAGGTCCGCGTCATCGTCATTGACGAAGAAAAGCCCGACAACCCCTGGCTCAAGAGCCTCCGCGCCTGGGCTGACAGCCATAAGCCCCTGGGGCATTTAATCGACGACAGCCGCGAGAGCATCTACTCCGGAACGGTTGATGATCCTCGTTGACACCAATATCCCCCTGGGTTTAATGACCGCGTCAGCGCGGCGGTAGGAATCTTGAATGTCCCCTTACTTGTCTCCGCCGTTTAATATGCCCCGCGCGACAAATGGCGGTTAATGCGATAGACTAGAATACCGACTAAGTAAAACCGCAGAATCATTGCGGCAATTCGAGAAATCCAAAATGCAAACATTCGAAATTCGCAGATGCAGGGGAGGCGGGCGACGCCGCATAAGGCCCCAAGCGGTTTCGCCCGCCCCTCCCGCATTGCATTTGTATTCGCATTTGGCGTTGGGCCGTAACCGATCAATTTCCCAGCGGCTCGATTGGCCAACGACGGCGTCGGAATTATTACACGAAAGATTCTGCGATTGCACTTAGCGACGGAATCGATACCCATAGGGCGTCATCACGCCGGCGATATATCGCTTGAATCGCGATAGGTCTCCCGACCATACCGAATCCGATATATTCCCCTGGGCAACAGGAAGAACGCTCCACCGTAGCCCAAGGCGCGGCGGGGTCGGCTCTGACGTCGAAATGCCCGCCAGGTGAGCCAGTTCAGTAGAACGAATGCCCCCGCTTCTCCCACCCAAATCCGTTGCTCGCGAAGGCCAAAACTACTGATTAAACCAGCGAGCAGAAGCCCAACAACCACGAAGATAACCACAGACTGTGCTACCAGCGACCCCAGAATCATCGCCAGTCCGACAATGAAATCCCAGGCTCGCATAACTTCTTCTTTTCTTTGGTCGGCTGATCCATCGACAGCGGGGCGAGGCTGATTGGATTGCCCTTGCAGTTGTGGGGCTTGGGGTCTTTGGACTTCGTTTCCACGTGGCCATGGTATTCCATAAGGCCAAACTGTAAAGCAGCGGCCCGCTCTTCATGGACTCAGCGGATTGGGTGGCCGCACTCGCCCACCGTCGCCTTTGCGGTTAACCAAAGCGGTAGGGGAATACGCCCGCCCCAGGATTTTTTTTGATTTAATTTTAGAAAAATTCCGCGCCGCACTCGTACGTCCCGTTGCCGGTTGAGTTGGGGCGGCAGGTGGCGATGCGGACTCGGGCTGACGCGCGGAGGCCGCCGGAATCCAGAACCATCCAGTGGACCGCCTGGGGATCGAGCCGCTCGTCGGAGCTGAAGCCGATGCCGTGCAGGGACAGGTCGCCCACCACGATGTGATGATTGTGCCCGCGCGTGCCGGCCTCGGGGGAGAGCCAGGCGTTGCCCACGAAGGATTGACGGCGGCTGCGACGGCGGTCGGAGGCGTTTCCCGTTGCGGTCGCGGGGTTCTCCAGGACGGCGGTTTGCGAGGCTCCAAAGTCGGATGTTTCCATGTCGAATTCTTCGGCCAAAGACGACGACGACTTTGGTTTGGCAAGGTTTGCCGTTTATACTGGCCAATTGGGTGCGGCGCTTATAACTACCTGTTTGGACGAAGGCCCCCACCCCAGCCTTCCCCCGGAGTACCAGGGGAGGGGGAAAGAATCGGATTATCGGAGCATTGAAGGGAGCCGAGCATCGTGGAACAGCGGATTTGCAAGTCGCACCGGGTTTTGGTGGGGTTGGAGGTTCACGTCCAGCTCTCGACGCAATCGAAGATGTTCACCGGGGCGGCCAACGGGTTTGGGGGCGAACCTAATACGCAGGTGGACGAGCAGGTGTTGGGCTTGCCGGGCGTGTTGCCGGTGATGAACAAGCGGGCGGTGGAGTATGCCATCAAGGTCGGACTGGCGTTGGGATGCACGATCGCCAAGCACACCAAATGGGACCGCAAGAGCTATTACTATCCGGATTTGCCGAAAAACTATCAGATCAGCCAGTACGACCTGCCGCTGTGTTACCAGGGCGAATTCGAATTGGTCCGGCGGGATGGGAGCACGCTGAAGATTCGCATTCGCCGGGCGCATCTGGAGGAAGACGCGGGCAAGCTGCTGCACGAGGCGCCTGGGGGATATGCGATCGACTTCAGCATCGTGGACCTCAACCGCGCCGGCACGCCGCTTTTGGAGATCGTGACCGAACCCGATCTGTCGAGTCCGCAGGACGTGGCGCTCTTCGGCCAGGAATTGCAGAAGATCGTGCAATTCCTCGGCGTCAGCCATGGGCTGATGCAGATGGGCCACATGCGTTTCGAGCCGAACATCAACGTGCACATCACCGACCAGAACGGGCAGGTGCTCAAGACGGCGATCACCGAGATCAAGAACCTGAACAGCTTCAGCGTTCTGGAGCGGGCGACGGCGTACGAGATTCAGCGGCAAATCCGCCAATGGGAAGAGACCGGATCGCTGGGCCGTAAGAGCACCTACGGCTGGGACGAGGCGACGGGCACGACGTTTCCGCAACGCGAAAAGGAGGAGGCCAACGATTACCGCTATTTCCCCGACCCCGACCTGGTTCCAGTGGAAGTGGACGAGGCATGGCTGGCGGAATTGAAAGCCCAGGTGGGCGAATTGCCGGCCGCGAGGCGGAAGCGATATGTCGAGGCGTTGGGTTTATCGGCGACGGACGCGGCGATCCTGGCGAGCGACCGAGCCACCGGCGAGTTTTACGAGGCCGCCATCGCCGCCGGCGGCGATGCCAAACGAGTGAGCAATCTGATCCTGTCGCACGGCCGGCGATTGGCCAACGAGAAAAGCGTCGCCCTGTCGGAGATCGGCGTGTCCCCCGCGCGGTTCGCAGAGGTGGCGAAGCTGATCGACCAGAACAAAATTTCCGCCAGCAGCGCCGGGGCGATTTTCGACAAGCTCCGCGAAAACGACCGCCCCGCCGAGGAACTGGCCGCCGATTTGGGCTTGACGCAGGTGAGCGACACCGGCGCGATCGACGCCGCCATCGACGCCGTCATCGCGGAGAATCCCAAACCGTTACAGGATTACCGGGCCGGCAAGCAATCGGCGATGGGGGCCTTGGTCGGCATGGTGATGAAAAACGGCAAGGGATTGAATCCGAAGATGGTGCAGGAGGCGCTGAAGAGGAAGCTACAATAGAGTTGAATGACTTCTTTGCCGGCAATTCCCGCCAAACTCGATCTCAAGCGCGATGAAAAGCTGGAAATCCTCTGGAAGGATGGCCAGCGGAGCGTTTTCAAGCTCGATTATCTCCGCTCGATGTGCCCGTGCGCTACTTGCAAGGAACAGCGCCTGGGGCAGGAGCAGAGCAAATCGCTGTTGAAGATTCTGCCGGGGAATTATGACAAGCCGCTGACGGTGGTGAAGGCGGAGTTGGTGGGCAATTACGCCTTGAAGATCGACTGGTCGGACGATCACAACACGGGGATTTATTCGTTTGAATATCTGCGGTCAATTTCGCCACAGTGATTTTTATAAATCCGCCAGCGCCTGCGACAGCCGGCGGACTTCGTGCAGGGCCATGCCCTTGAGCTTCGGGACGTGATCGCCGATGTGCGGCACGATGGCGTGGGCGACGCCGAGGCGCGAGGCTTCGCGAAGCCGGATTTCGATTTGCGGCACGGGCCGGATCTCGCCGCCCAATCCCAATTCCCCGACCGCTAGGGTTCCGATCGGCAATGGGCGATTCAGGTGTGCCGATGCGATGGCCAGGGCGATGGCCAGATCGACCGCCGGTTCGGGTGTTTTGACGCCGCCGGCGACGTTGACGAACACGTCATCCGCGGCCAGGCGCATCTCGGCGCGTTTTTCCAGGACGGCGATGATCATGGCGACGCGGTCGGCGGATACGCCGCTGGTTTTTCGCTTGGCCGCTCCGATGACGCTGGAGGCCGTCAGGGCCTGAACCTCGACCAGGAGGACTCGCGAGCCTTGCATGGCGGCGGTGATGACCGACCCGCTCGGCTGGCCGCCGGGGCCGTATTGCTCGATGAACAGTTTGCCCGGATCGAGCACTTCCTTGAGGCCCTGGCCGGTCATTTCGAACAGTCCCACCTCGTGCGTTGAGCCGAAACGGTTTTTTATGCATCTCACGATGCGATGAGCGTGGAAGCGGTCGCCCTCGAAATACGCCACGGTATCGACGATGTGCTCGATGAGTTTCGGGCCGGCCAGCGTGCCTTCCTTGGTGACATGGCCGACCAGGACGATCGCGGTGCCGCTGGTCTTGGCCAGATAGACCAAGTCCATGCAGCAATCGCGAAGCTGGGTGATGGAACCCGGCGCGGCGGGAAGCTGGGGCTTGTAGATCATCTGAATGGAATCGACGACGGCCACGGCCGGCTGATGTTTGGCGATTTGATGCACGATTCGCTCGGCGTTGGTTTCCGCCAGGACCAGAAGCTGCCCCGATTTGACGCCCAATCTCCCGGCTCGCAGGGCGGTTTGGCGGGCGGATTCCTCGCTGGTGGCGTACAACACCTTGCTGGCCGAGCGGGATGAGGCCATCGCATGGGCCACCTGGAGCAGGAGGGTTGATTTGCCGATTCCCGGTTCACCGCCGACGAGCACGACCGATCCGGGGACGATTCCGCCGCCGAGAACGCGGTCGAATTCCGCAATGCCGGTGTTCAGCCGGGGCGTCTGCGATTCGTCGATATCTCCGATGGGCAGCGCCTCGGCCGCGGCCAAATCTCCGCCAACGCGCTGGGCGCGGGCATCCGGCGCGGGCGGCGTGTACGCCTCCAGGCTGTTCCACGTTCCGCAATCCGGGCATTTGCCGAGCCATTTCGGATGGATGCTCCCGCAATGATTGCAGAGAAACTGGGTGCGGGTCTTGGCCACGGCCAGCAAATGCTCGATGTTTCGGGAGGCAAATGCAACCGTTCGGCGGATCACGGCTGGGTGACACATTCTGCGAGGCCTGTTCTTCCCCTCGCCTGGTACTCCGGGGGGAGGGTTGGGGTTGGGGTTTCGTGGGCCAAATCGACGTTCGACCCCCACCCCAACCCTCCCCCTGAGTACATGGGGAGGGGGAAATTCTTTGCAGCAAGTGTCACGGACCTGCGGATCACGACAAATGCGCGGGCGGCAAGGTTTGCAGGATCGGCGCCTCGTCGGGAGCGATCTCCCGTTTCAGAATGCGCAGCGTGTACCACGGCAGCCAGAGGGCGCAGCGGGCGGTGACGGCCACGATCGTCCCCAGAACGATGCCGCGCAGCCCCAAATGGCCGTAGCGCACGAACGAGTAGCTCAACACCACGTTGGCGACGCCGGCGATCAGCACGGAGGCCGTAAACGGCCGGACTTTGCCGATGGCCAGGAGAATCGATCGGCCGACGGCGCTGCTGCCGCCGATGACGGTATGGATGAGGACCATCGGCAGGATGGCGCAGGTCAGTGGCATCGGGTCTCCCAGCCAAAGCCGGAAGAAGAACGGGGCCAGGAGCCAAAGGATCGGCGCCGCCGCCAGGAGGAGGAAAAACGTCGCCAAGGTGCCGCGGACGTAAAAATGGCGGACGAGATGCGGATCGCCGGCGGCGTACGCCATCGCCGTCCGCGGCAAGAGCACCGACGCCAGGGCGCCCACCAACAGCAGCGCGCCGCCGTCGATCTGCACGCCCGCCGTATAGACCGCGACCGTGGATTGGTCGATCAGATACAGAATCAGCAGGTAGTTGGCTGGGGCATAGAGATAATCGGCCATTTGCGCCGCCACGACAGTTCCGCCGAAGATCAGCAGGCGGCGCACCATTTTCGGGTCGAAACGCCGCCACCATCTGGCGAACAGCCCGCTACCGTGGCGATGGGACATGATTCCCCGCGCCACCAGCAGCACTACCGCCCCGGCCACCAGCGCCAGCCCCGTTGCCCGCTGCCAGCGCAGATGAAACACGAGCAAATTCACCGCCGTCCCCACGCCCCAGATCGCCTCGTGCGTGGTGAGCAGCATGTTGTCCAGGAAGATTTTCCCCGAGGTTTGCAATGCCGCGCCGGCGGCGTCGCTCATGAGGCGCACCAGCGTGGCGACGCCGACCATCAACACCAGTTCCGCCATCGCTCCGCCGCTGTTGACGTTGGTCTGCGACCGGCGGAACACCCAGGTAAAACAAGCAAGAAAGATGGCTCCGGCCAGCGCGGTCAGCAGCGCCATCACGAAGCCGTTGGCATAGACGGACTGAACCTCGGGCGTGCGGTTGGGCGGCGGGCTGTCATAGGAAATCGCCGGCAAAGCGGGGGCAAGACCATTGCGCGATTGGCGCATGGCCTCGGCGGTCATGCGGATGATCGCCGGGCTTAATCCAATCGCGGCGTATTCCAGGATCCCCGCGGTCGATTGCACGATTGCCAGCGAGGCGAACGCAGGCTTGCCGGCGGCGCGGAAGACGGTGGCCGTCACGACGATCCAGGCCAGCACGCGAAGCGCGGTCAACAGGTAGGCCGAAACGATGTCGCGACGAAGGCTTGAGGCGGTATGCACGCGGGGGATATTCTCTACGCCGCCAGCGCAGTTGGAAGGGATCGCGGCAATTCGGCCGCGGACGATTTGGCGGGCGTTCGCAGGCCGCGGCGGATCAGCATCCCCGCCGCCGCCGCCAGCAGTGGAACCACCGGATTCATCCGGGTCTTCCAAAATATCAGAGCCAGGAAGACGACCGACCACACCCGAACCAGCCAGCGGTCTTCCCAATTCTGGGCCTCCTTCGCGGCGGCGCCGCGCTGCCGATCCGCGGCATACACCACGATCCCCACGCTCATCAGCAGCAGGTCGTAATCGAAATAGAACGGCATTAACAGCGGCATGGCGGCAATCGTCGCGGAGATCAACCGATCTCGCTCCGAGGGCGAATTTTCGCTTCTCATGGTCTTGACGACCATCGCCCCCAGCGCGGCCAGCATGGCTATCTCGCTAAAGCCCCAGAGCACGCGGGTGGCCGTCGTGGTTGGACCGACGTTGTCGCCCTGGAAGACCAATCGCCAAAACGCCTTGAAAGTCACGTGCCGCTCCCAACGATAGGGGTTTTCGTCCTGAATCCAGCGCAGGTTCAGGGGCACGTGATAGACAAACTCGTGCAGGGTCCCCGGCATGGTGAGGACGTTCACCAGAACCAGCGCCGTCCCCGTGAGGCATACGCCCAGGATCGCGCGGCGGCCCTGGCCCAGGCAAAGCACCGCGGCGATCACGGCGCCCAATTGCGGTTTATAGAAAAGCAGACCGCAGACCATCCCGGCCAGAAGCGACCGATTGCCGCGCCACAGCCAGACGGTTGTCGTCAGCAGCATCAGGGAGAAGAAGGTGTTCTGTCCATGGCAAAACGCCTGGAAGCAGGGCATGGCCATCAGGACCAGAAAGGGAACCAGCAATTGCGTTTCCCATCCTCCCCGCAACATGCGGCACATCAGGAATATCGACGCCGCCAGACAAACCGCCGAGAACGTCCACCAAACGTGCAGGGCCGAGAGGTATGGCAGCGCCGAGAGCGGGGCGAACATCCAGGCGGCGAAGGGCGGGTTCCACCATGGGCCAAAGCTGGTTCCCAGGGAAAGCCCGGCGGCGTGACCGGTGTTGAACTCGAACGCTTTGGCCGCCGGCAGGTCGAAGAGCTGTTCGTAATGCCCCGTCCGGGCACACGTCCCGCCGTAATAGAACGGCAGGAAATCGTGGCCGAGCATGTCCCAGGTGATGGCCCGGTCTTTGGAGATGAACGTGTTGCCGATGAGGATCGTGACCAGAAAGACCGCGACCAGCCCCCCGACCCGCCAAAGGCGCGTGCGCAGGTCGTGCCTGGTCGTGAGCCGGTCTTTGAGCACGTCGATGATTCTCATGCGTTCTCGCGTAGCCCCGGATGTACATCCGGGGCTTACAACTCATGCGATATCGGCGTGAATCCGGCCGCATCTTTTCAAAGGGATGGATTGCGGTTACCGGACGCTATGCCACCCAGAGATTCAATGAAAACCGCATCATGAGGATGACCGACAGCGGCGTGGACATGGAGGTGTAGAGAAGATGAACGATCCGCCAACGGCGGCCGACGATCGCCAGCATCATGAACGCCGGGAACAACACCAGGATAAATCGCGTGATCGACCAGTACCGTTGGGCCATCAGCATGACGGTGAACATGGCGATGGTGAAGACGGTGTAACAGGGCCGCAGCCGGCGGATGGCCAGGATCGTCATCACCGCCAGCAAGGCCGGGCTGCCCAGTTGAAGCCCCGCGTGCGAGGAGTGCAGGACGGTCAGAAGCGGGCAGTAATTCCATTGCTTCTGGACGGCGACGAAGGTGAGGGGATCTCCGAACTGTTGCCACTGAAACGCCATCCATGCCAGCAGGCCCGCCGGACCCCAGATCAAATTCAGTATTTCACGGCGTAAAGAGAATCCTCGCTGGTGGAGAAATTCAACAGCCAAGCCGGCGGTCAGCAATACGCCGTCGGGCCGCGATAACGCCGCCAGCCCGGCCAGCAGTCCGGCGATCCGCCAATGTTCCTTTCGCGCGTGATAAAACGCGGCCGTGGAAATCGCCATGAACAGCGACATTGGATAGACGGCGGAGAGAAAAAACGAAGTTGGAAAGATCAGCACGTACAAAGCCGCGCGGGTTGCGACGGTCTGGTCGTATCCCTCCAGCAGCAACAGGGCCATCACGTAAACCAGGGTCACGATGAGCGCGAGATTGGAAATGACGATCCCCGCGATCAGGAACGCTTGATCGCTTCCGCCGGCCAGCAGCCCGCCGAGGCGCATCAGCATGGGAAACAGCGGCGCGAAGGCGACGTTGGACTGCTGACCGGGAATAAGCTGATAGCCGTCCCTGGCGATGGTGAGATACCAACGTCCGTCGAAATGCGACCACATATCGATCGCGGCCGAGCCGGTGGGCAAATCCCAGCCGACGGCCCGCGCGGCCGGCAGCCGGTAAATCGCAAAGCAGGCGGCGCAGATCAGCATCAGGCGCGTGTAGGCGAACGGAACGATCACGGCGCGCAGCAGGAACCGCGGACTTAACCGCGATTGATCCGCTTCGCCGAGGAACGGCGAAAGATTGCCGCCCAAGCTGACGGTTGCCTCCGCTTTCATCTACGAACCTCGCCGGTAAACGGTTTCCCAGTCAACCTGGGCTTCAGGGCGATAATTTTTCTGGACGTAATCTCTCAGCTCCATCCACGCCCGGATGAAATTCGCCTTGCGGGTCGGCCGAAGTCCCAGTTCCTTGACGTGGTCGCTGAGCGCGTGGACGTAATGGTCAAATTTCGTCGGCAGGACGACGTATTTGGGGCGGCGTTGATCGAAATCTCCCAGCATCGCGTGGCAATATCGGAGCGGGGCTTCATCGTCGTTCACCCAGAGAAACGTCATCGGGTAGCGCGAGCCGGCGGCCAAGTCGGTGTTGACCAGAAGGCGCATCATGCCGTCGAGCCAGACGGCATCGCCGCTCCTGGCGTGGGCGGCCAGATATTCTTCGGAAGCGGACCGCTTGAGTGAATGCGGCGCATCGGCCAGGACCTGGCATCCGCCAAAGAGGGAGAAAAGCGCCGGCAGCATCAATGCCGCGGCCAGGGGCCACGGGCGCGCACGGCGCGGAATCAGGCCGAAGAGCAGGCTCGCGGGCGCGGCCAGAACCAGGAAATGGTAGGCGTACATTCGCCGCTGCGCCGCGACGCCGGCGGCTTCCAGGGCCAACCAGACAATTGCGAAAACCACCATCGGCGTTTCGGGCCGGGCCGCCAGCCGATGTTGCGGCCTGCGAAACACCACGCCGCGAATGAGCAGGGGAAATCCGAGGATGAGAATCACGATGACCGGCTTGCTGAGGTCCCAGGGTTCCCAGGGCGAGTTGGCGGCGTATCCCGCGATCTGGCGCCAGATCGCCGGCATGGCGCTGAGCAGGTCGGCGGCGCCAAGGTATGCCAAGGTTGCGGCGGTGGGGATCGCCAGGCCCGCCGCGGCGGCGGCGGCATGGGCCGTCAATCGCCGTCGCCGGCAGATGAGGGCAACGGCGAATGCCCCGAGCACGGCCAGCCCAGACGGCTTGAGCATCGCCGCCGCGCCGGCCGACAGGCCGGCCAGAAACGAATCTCTCGCGTCGCCGCCGCCCAGCGCTTCCAACGCGGCCGTCGCGGCCAGGATGCTGAAAAATGCCTGGAGCGTTTCCAGTTGAAATCCACCGTACACCGCGAAATTGAAATTGAGATAGACCAGGGCGAACAATCCGGTGGGCCAGGCGGCATGAACGCCGATGTTCCGCCGGGCCGACCGCGCCAGCAGAAACGCGCCGGCAAATCCCATCGCCGTTTGCAGCAGCACGTACGCCGGCCAGCAAGCGCCGAACGTCCGCCAACACGCGCTGGTCATCAGTCCGACCGTGGGAAATTTGTTGTCGATCAGCTCGGCGCCGATCCGGCCGCCCTGGCTGACGAGCTTGCCCATGTAAATGAACATCGCCCCGTCGGCATCGAGGGGACGAACCAGAAAGCTGAGCCGGCCGACCAGGGCTGAAACCACGCATGTGCCGATCAACCATCCCATGGCCCCGCGCGCGCGGTCCCTCCCCCGCTCAGGCGCCGCAACTCTCTCTGGCAATGCGCAGACCGTCACACAAATGTTATCGGCCGGCGCGGCCCGGTCGTTGATTTCAAAATCTGTTCAGAAAATCAGAAAAGGAGCGGCTTGCCGAGCTTCCGCCGGATCACCTGCATCTGGCCCACGTGCATGGCAAAGTGCGACGGCAGCAACTGCACGAGATGCCCCATCGTCGGAATCATGCGCTGCATGTTCTGCGGCGCTGGTTTGTCCAGGTCGGCCGGCGTAAGCGTCTTGACCCAAGCGATTGTTGCCGCGCGCACTTTGCCTAATTGATCCAGCAACTCAGCCTTCGAGCCGAAGAACTTGGGATCGTCCTTCCCGGAAGTTTCCTTGGTGAATTTCTTGTCAAATCCATCGGGTAGTTTGTATGCGCCGACCATCCGCGCTTCCGAGGCGGCCAGATGGCCCAGTTGCCAGGCCGTGTGATTGGCTCCGGGACAAGGCCGAGCGTAAATGTCCGCATCCGAAAAATCGCCGATCGTTGCCTTCAGCATCTCCAAGTTGCGGCTCAGCACGTCGGCGGTGAGTTCGAGTGAAGTCATGTCATCTCTCCTATGGCAAAAGTGGGTGCGGGGTTCTGGTATCGCCTAGCGCAAAATTATATTGAACCGTCGCGGGAATTGCACCATTGCCGCCACATCTGGCGGTAGGCCTTCTCGACGTTCCTGGCGAATCGCCGGGCGCTCATCAGTGGCGAGGCGAGCATCCGCTGGCGCAGGGTCCCGCGGAGCTCCGCCAGACGGCCGGGCGATTCGGCGAGCGTGACGGCGGTCTGGAGGTACTGTCGCGGCCGGCGGGCGGCCAGTTCCGGCAGGCCGACGTTCGAGAGAATGCTTTTCCCGCCGCGCCCGACGGCGGTCTGGCCGACGAGGCTCACCACCGGCACGCCCATCCACAGGGCATCGCACGTGGTGATTCCACCGCCGTAGGGGAACGGGTCCAGGGCGACGTCGATCCGGCCGTAGGTCTGCACGTACTGGCTCCACGGCTGCTTGGCGAGGAATTCCAACCGGTCCGGCGAGACGCCGCCGGCGGCAAACCGCTGGCGCACGGCGTCGAGATGCGACCCCGGATAGGAATGAATGATCATGCGCGACCGCGGCACGGCGGCCAGAACCTCCGCCCACAAATCCAACGCCCCCGGGGAAACTTTCGCGAAATTGTTCAGGCATCCGAAGGTGACGAAGCCATTCACCCCGCACGGCGGCGGCGCCGGCTCGGGCGTCGGGCCGGCGCAGCCGTAACACCAATACGTTTCCGGCAATCGGATCGTTTGTTCGGAATAGAGTGACAAATCCGAATCCGGTGGATCGAGATAGGGGTCGGACAGGCGATAGTCCATCGCCTCCAGGCCAGTGCCGGCGCAATATCCCAGGTAGCTGACCTGCACCGGCGCCGGCTTGCGTGCGAAGACCAGCAGCCGATTGTGCGACACGTGAAGCGACAGATCGACCAGAACGTCGACGCAATCGGCGCGGACGATCTCGGCCAGTTCGTCGTCGGTGTGCATGGCGACGTTTCGCCAAACGTCCGCGTGGGATCGCAAAATCTCCGTGAACGGATCGGGCCGGATGACGCTGGAATAGCAGTGGATTTTGAATTCGTTGCGATCGTGCTCGCTCAGCAGCGGCAGCAGGTTTTGCCCGACGACGTGCTGGCGAAAATCGGGTGAGACGTAACCGATCTTCAATGGGCGATCCGTCGAACGGTCGTTGCCGTGGGGCCGGATGAGATGCCGCAGCGGCCGGGCGTGCTTTTCGTTCCAGCGCCGCTGTTGCCGCGCCAACTCCGGCGGATCGTATCCCGCGTGAAACGACAGGAGATAAACCAGATTGCTGTGGACGGCGGCACTATCGGGCTGAATCTCCATCGCTCTTTCGCAGTGATCCAGCGCTTCATCCATCAAACCCTGCTCCTTAAACGCGACGCCGAGGTTATTGGCCGCCTCGATGGAATTGGGGTCAAGCTCCAGGACCCGGCGATAGGCGGCGATCGCGCCGTCCAGGTCCGGCATGGCCAGAAGCGCCCGGCCGAGGCAGGCGACCGCACGAAGGTCTTGCGGCAACAGTTCGACGGCCCGGCGGTACGCATCGGCCGCCTCGTCCCACCGGCCAAGTTGGTAATACGCATCGCCGATCGACATTTGCGTCTCGGCACGATCGGGCCGGGCCTTGGCGACTTGCAGGTGGACCGCCAGGGCTTGTTCTCGCTGGCCGTTGCGATCGAGGGCATTGGCCAGATTGATTTGCGCATCCGTCAGGCCGGGATTGATTGCGACGGCCTTGCGATACGCGGCGATGGCCAAATCCAATTCGCCCCTGGAAACCAGCGCGTTGCCGACATTGTTGTAGGCCTCGGGGAATTGGGGCCGCAGCTCCAGGGCGGTGGCGAGGGCGGCCAGGGCGGGTTCGATTTGCCCGCCGGCGTAGAGCGCCGCGCCGAGGGCATTGTGAATTTCGGCGACTTCGGGCCGGCGATCGGCGGCGGCGCGATAGGCTTCAATCGCCTCGTCCCATCGCCCCAGCCTGCCCAGGGCGTTTCCAAGGTTGACGTGCGCATCGGTCAAATGGGGACTGATTTCCAGGGCCAGGCGATAGGCGGCGACGGCCTCCTCGGTCCGGCCGAGCCGTTCCAGCACGACGCCCTGATTGGTGCGGTATTCCGCCGCCAGCGGATCGGCCTCGACGGCCCGCTCGAACCAATTCAGGGCCTGCTCCTGCTCGCCGCGCCCAGAGCAAATCAGGCCGAGCAGATGCAGGGCCTGGGCATTTTCCGGCTGAAGCGCCAGCGCCTGGCGGCAAAGCGCTTCGGCGCCGGCGGGGTCTTGGGCGCGATGACAATTCATCGCCGCCTCGATGGCCTGTTGCACCGGAAGGTCTGTCATGTGATATGCCCCGTCATGTGATATGCCGGGCCGGGGAAAACAGGATGGTGTGCTGCACGAGTTTGCGAATCGTCGTGCCTTGGACGAGGATCGAGAAGCAAACGACGCCGTAGGTGATGGCCACGATCAGGTCTCGGCCCGGTCCTTCCGGCAGGGAAAGCGCCATGGCCACGGCCAGCCCGCCGCGAAGCCCGCCCCAGATGAGGATCGACACCGTTCCCCAGCCGATCCGCGGTATGAAGGGCAACACCGTCGCCGTCCGCGCCAGCAGAACGATGGGGATGGCGATGATCGCCGCCAGAAAATGCCGCGGCGTGTACGGCATGACCAGCACCTCCGCGCCCATCAGAACGAACAACACCGCGTTGAGCACCTCGTCGATCAGTTCCCAGAATCGTTCCAGATCGACGTTGACCTGCTCGGACATGCGGAACAATTTGCCGCGGTTGCCGATCAACAGTCCGGCAACGACGACGGCGATGGGCGCCGACATATTCAGCGCCGACGCCAGGGAATAGGTCCCCATCACCAGCGCCAGGGTGAGAAGGACTTCAACCTGGAAATTGCGGGCCTGTTTGAGGAGATGATAAATGAACAAACCGGTGCAGAACCCCAGGACGGCCCCGCCGAGCGCCTCCTGGGCCAGCATGCGGCCGACGCCGAGGAGGGTGATTCCGCCTGGGGCGGCGGCGGCGTGCAGAATGGTCAGGAATAGCACCACCCCGACGCCGTCGTTCAGCAGCGATTCCGAGGAAACCACGGTGTCGATCGCCTTGCCGGCGCCGGCCTGGCGCGTCACCGCCACCACCGCCACCGGGTCCGTCGGGGAAATCAGCGCGCCGAATAACAGGCAGCCGAGCCATGGCAGCGGCATTCCGATCAAGGCAAGCCCCCAGTGGGCAAGTCCCGCGACGATGAACATCGACGCCGCCGTTCCCACCGTGGCCAGGACCGTGGTAATCTTCCATTGGCGCCTTAGTTCGTTGAGGTCAACGGTCAACGCGCCGGCGAAGAGCAGAAAGCCCAACATCCAGGTCAGCAGGGCATCGCCAAATTGGATGCGCTGGAGGAATTGGCGGGCGGCCGTGCGAATGCCAAGACCCAACTCGCCGAGTACGATCAGCGCCAGCGAAAGCAGCAGCGCGATCAGCATGACGCCCACGCTGGCGTGCAGGCGCACGTAGCGGTGGTTGAAATAGCTCAGCAACGCCGTCAAAGTCAGCAGAATCGCTATGACGTCAAAGAGCTTCATTGATGCCAGAAGATATAGAGGCGGGCCAAATGAAAAAAGACCATTGCGTCCAAGGCGGGTTCATTCTTACGATCCTGCTCATGTTTGCACAAGCGAAATCGGCATCGGCGGGCAATCCTCCGGCCCCGGGGTCGGGGCAGAACCAGTTCTGGGTTTACGTCGGCACCAAGACCCGCCCTCCGGACAATAGCAAGGGAATTTATCTCTATCGGCTCGACGCCGCTTCGGGGGCGCTGGCGGAACAGGGTGTGGCCGCGCAAATCGACGACCCCGGCTGGCAGGTCATCACCCGGGACGGGAAATTCCTCTATACCTGCGCCACGTCCGATAATCATCGCACGTCCATCGCCGCCGCGTATCGCATCGACCGGCAAACGGGCGCGCTGAGCTTGCTCAATCAGCAGGCCACCAAGGGTCAGGATACCACGCACATCGACGTTGACCCGGCCGGGTCCTGCGCGGTCACGGCGAATTACAATTCCGGCGACGTGTCGGTGATGCCGATCAATCCGGATGGTTCGCTGGCGGCGCCGTCGGCGGTTATTAAGCACACCGGCTCAAGCGTCAACCCGGATCGTCAGCGGCATGCGTATCCCCATTCCTGCAACTTCGATCCCAGCGGCAAATTCGTGCTCGTGCCCGACCTGGGCGTGGATAAGGTGTACGTCTATCACTTCGACCCCTCATCGCGTTCGTTATCCCCGGCCGATCCCCCAACCGTTTCCGTTCCCCCCGGCTCCGGGCCGCGGCATCTCTCCTTCCATCCCAACGGAAAAATCGCCTACCTCATCAACGAAATGGGCGGCACGGTGATCGTCTATTCCTGGGATTCCGCCCGCGGCCGGCTTGCGTTTCTGCAAAACATCTCGACGCTTCCGCCGGATTACCGGGGCGCCAACACCTCCGCCGAGGTCCGCATTCACCCCAACGGCAGATTCCTGTACGCCTCCAATCGCGGCCCGAACGACATCGCGATTTTCGCGGTCGATCCCGCCGACGGGACGTTGAAACTTCTGGGATTCGAATCGACCCGCGGCAAGGGACCGCGCGATTTTGCCCTCGACCCCACCGGCGGTTTCCTCTTCGCCGCCAACCAGGACACCGATACGGTCACGGTCTTCCGCGTCAATCCGGACACGGGCTTGCTGTCCTATACCGGCCAGATGCTGAGCGTTGGGACGCCGATTTGCGTGAAGTTTCTGGCCGCGACCGGGTAACGCCCTTATTTGAACCGTGCGGAAAACAGATAAGACTTGGTCCTCTTCGATGCCTTTTCTCTGCCTCCTCCGCGGTGAAAACTCCCGGCCAACATGACCGGAGATCTGTTTGACACCTGTAACGTATCACGTTACAATCGTGAAATGATCCAGTCGTTCAGGCACAAGGGACTGGAGAAGTTTTTCGTCTCCGGAGCGACGTCTGGAATCCGAGGCGATCACGCCAAGAGACTACGGTTGATTCTTGCCAGACTCTCCGCAGCGCAAAAGCCGGGGGACATGGCATTACCTGGCCTGAGGCTGCATCCGTTGAAGGGTGGCTTGACGGGATATTTTGCCGTCGACGTGAGCGGAAATTGGAGAGTCGTCTTCCGATTTGACGGACAACACGCCGCCGGCGTCGATTACGTGGACTACCATTGAAGGAGCAGAATATGAGCCTGCAAATGCATAATCCCCCACATCCTGGCGAAGTGATTCGCGAGCTTTGTCTTCAGCCTCTGGGGCTTTCCGTAACCGGCGCGGCCAAGGCCCTGGGGGTCACGCGCAAGAGCCTGTCGCAACTGCTCAACGGCAAATCCGGCATCAGCCCCGAAATGGCCCTTCGGCTCTCCATGGCCTTCAACACCACCGCCGAATCCTGGCTCGCCCAGCAGATGCAGTACGATCTCTGGAAAGCTCGCCGAAAGGCAAAGCGGCTGAAGGTTTCCAGAATCGCGGCTTGAGCGAAGAAACCGGAACGTGAGCGCTTGGGCCCGGAACGCTCACGTCCCGGTTTAACTCGCTCGTCATCATATAGGCAGATCAGATGTTTCTCGAATAACTCGCACAGCGGCCCATTGCCGACCATAGTCCGCGGACAAATGTGCAAGATTGGGGGAAAGAGGATGTGCGGCCAGACCAATTCGTGACCGGATTCATTATTATATCTACAAATCCAGCTTGCGATGGTTTCAGGACCTATTGAACATTCATCAAGTTTTAACGCCGTTCAGCGACATTCTTCTACCACATTTCAAGTTACGTATGTAGACTCGCTGGCGAAATGAGAATTCGAATAGGTTAAGCGGGCAACCAATTGAGGGAGGGACCGGGTGGGCTGATGAAAGTGGCTCCGACCTTTTCATCCGGTTGTTGTTGCGCCATGTCCGTGGATGTGGATTACCGCGAAGGTGCCCAGCGGGGGCTGTGTCCGCAATCGGAAGGAGGTAGCATGACGTTGAATCGCGATTCCGCGCGCAGGGGTCACTCCGTTGGATTGTTACTTTCCAGTCTGCTTCTGGCCGCATTGCCGACAACGCGCGCCTGGGCGACATTCAATTTCCAGACGGTGGAAGACCCGGCCGGCGGCGCGACCACTCTTACCGGAATTTCCGGCAGCACGATCGTCGGCAATAACAACAACGAAGGATTCATTTATGACGGATCGACATTCACGCCGTTGAATTTCCCGGGGAACATTGCCAAGGCCAACGGTGTTTCCGGCAACACGGTGGTCGGAACATATTACCAGAACCCTGGAGGAGCGACGGGTTTCGCCCCTCCAAACTATGGCTTCATTTATAACGGCTCGGGGTTCACCACGCTGAGTGACCCATCGATGACCCTCAGCTCGATCGGTGAGGGGGGCACGTACGCCCTCGGTGTTTCAGGCGGCACGGTTGTTGGTTACTACACGGTAGACGAAGCGCTGCATGGGTTTGTTTACAACGGCTCTACGTACACCACTCTGGACGACCCGCTCGCGACCGGGAATGATTTCCAAGGCACGGTGGCATGCGGCATCTCCGGCAGCGACATCGTTGGCTATTACACTAGCAATGGAACCCACGGCTTCATTTATAATGGCTCCAGCTACACCACCTTGGACGACCCGCTTGGGGTAGATGGGACGTGGGCACTTGGGATATCCGGCAATGATATTGTCGGGTATTACCAAGACAGCCAGTACGGCACCCACGGATTCATTTACGACGGATCGTCTTTTACGACCGTTGATGACCCACTGGAAACAAGCGCATTGGTGGGAACCATGGTTTGTGGCATCGACGGCAATACCATCGTCGGGGCGTTCGATTACTATATACCGTCGGCTTCATAGCCACCGACGTGCCGGAGCCTGCCTCCGCCGCGCTGTTGTGCCTGGCCGGGGCAGCGATCCTCCGCAGGCCGCGGATGCGCGATTGAATTGCCGCGAACCACGACGACGCCCTGATTTGTCGAGCCGCGAGGGGGGGGACTTTGTCTAGTTGGCACTTGCTCCTCGCTTGCGGCGGACTGAGCCTCATTCGCAACCGGCGGAGCGATCAATCCTCTTGATGACTGCGGTTCCGACCGCCAAAACGCAATATCCTTAAAAATTTGACGCTTTTTGGCGCGCCAAATACAGCTCTCGAATCTTGCGTTCCACAAGTATGTCTCAGCGAACAGGTTGTATGCGAAATGATTGTGAGTAATTACTATATCATTCGAAAAAAGTGTAAAATGTGTCAAATGCCTCCAGCCGTTTTTTCGGCGGAAAATGGGGTTGGAGCTTCCATGCCGATCACCTGCCGGTAGTTGTCGATCATTTCTTTCGCCACCTTGGGCCAGGTGAATCGGGTGACGACTAAATTGCGGCCATTTTGGCCCATTTGGCGGGCGGCGGCGGGATCGCGCAGGACCGAGGCGATTGCGGCGGCGATGGCCCCGGCGTTCAATTCGGCGATGATGCCCGCCCCGGATTCCTTCACCTCGGGGAAATGACATTCGGTGGAGATCACCGCCGGCGCCTCGCAGGCCATCGCTTCGGTCACGGCAACGCTGAATCCCTCCTGACGGCTTGGCAGGCAAAAACAATCGCAATCGCGCAGCGCCGCCAGCTTTTGTGCCGTGTAGATCGGCCCGACCAGGTGAACGCGATCGGCGATTCCCAGCCGCGCGATTTGCGATTCGAACGAGGCCTTGGCACCGTCGTCCGGGCCAGCCACGACCAGATGCGCATCGACGAATTCGCGGCTGACGATCGCAAAGGCATCGGCCAGAAAATCCAGACCCTTTTTGTAATGCAATCGGCCGAGGAAAAGAACCAGCCGTGCGCCGGCGATTTCAGGGTGCGCCGCGCGAAAGGCCCCCTTGTCGGGAAGCGGATCGAGTTCCTCCAGGAAGATTCCGTTGGGGCCAATTTTGGCGGGCGGCGTCAGGTGCAGGCTTTCGGTCAGCCGGCGCTCGTCGAGGTTGCCGTAGTGAAGGAATGCGGCATTGTTGAGCATTCGTTTGTATCCGAACACCAGCGCGATCGTTTTTTTCAAACGTTTCTGGCTGAGCGACCAGGGATCGAGCATACCGTGGAGCGTGACGACATAGGGCTTACCGAGTTTTTTGGACAATCCGGCGATAACAAAAATCAGTGGATCCCATACTCCGTGCAAATGAATGAGGTCGAACCGCTGGAGAAGCGGATGCAACCGGCGGCGGGCGCCGCAGGCGAAAATACGCTCGGTTTTGGTCGGAGGGGGAAGATATTCCAGCTTTACATTTTCGAAATTGGGGATCGTCTTCAAAGCGGCGGAGATTCTGGCGCCGGCGTTTGGGAATTTGTAGGAGACGATCTCCATGTCACAGCCGAGCGCGGACTGGGCGGCGGCAAGTCGCGCCGCGATCATGGGGGGACCACCGAAAGCGGGGTCCAGGGATGAAATGACGTGCAGTATTTTCATACAATGCCGGTCAAGTCGAAATGTCTTTCACGCCGGGGTGCGCCCCGGCGGCCAGGGCATGGTCATTCTAACAAACGACTCGATCTTTTCATGCAAGCGGGGTCCGCGCGATCCATCGCGCGATCCATCGCGCGATCTTTCGGCTTAGCCGCGAACAATCTGCCGATAGTCATCCACCATCTGTCTCGCGATTTTTGGCCAGGTAAATCGCTCCACCACCAACTCTCGGCCATTCTTACCCATTTTCGCCGCGGCTTGGGCGTTGCGAAGGATCGTGCCAATTGCGGCGGCGATGGCGGGGGCATCAAGCTCGGCGATGATCCCGGCGCGGGAGCTGCTTACGTCGGGAAAATGGCAGCCGGGCGTGATCACCACGGGCGCTTCGCAGGCCATTGCTTCAATGATGGCAACGCTGAATCCCTCCTGATGGCTCGGCAGACAAAAGCAATCGCAATCGCGCAGCGCCGCCAGCTTTTGCGCGGCGTAGATCGGCCCAACCAGGTGAACCCGATCGGCGATTCCCAGCCGCGCGATTTGCGATTCGAACGAGGCCTTCACGCCGTCGTCCGGGCCAGCCACGACCAGATGCGCATCGGCGAATTCGCGGCTCACGATCGCAAAGGCATCGGCCAGAAAATCCAGGCCCTTTTTGTAATGCAATCGACCGAGGAAAAGAACCAGCCGGGCGCCGGCGATTTCAGGTATCGCCGCGCGAAAGGCCCCCTTGTCGGGAAGCGGATCGAACTCTTCCAGGAAGATTCCGTTGGGAAGCACCCGCGTCGGCGAGGTGAAATGCAATCTTTCGGCAAGAGCGCGCTCGTCGGCGTTGAGAAAATGCAGGAACGCCGCGTCGTTCAGCATCCGGCGATATCCCAGCGCCAGCGCCGGCCGCTTTTTCCATCGCTTTTGCGCCAGCGCCCAGGGGTCCAGCATTCCATGCGGCGTGAGAACGAAGGGCTTGCCCCGTTTCGCCGCCAGGGCGCCGACGGCATAGATCAACGGGTCCCATACGCCGTGGAGATGGATGACATCGAATTGGTCGACGATCGGCTCCAGCCGCCGGCGAGCCCCCCGGGCTAGGAATCGTTCCGCCCAGGTCAGCGGCGGGAAGTATTCCAATTTTACGCCGGCGATATTGGGAATCGTGCTCAAGGACGCGTTTATCCGGGCCTCGGCATCGGGAAAACGGTAGGAGACGATCTGCAACTGACATCCCAGCGCCGCCTGCGCGGCCGCCAGTCTTGCCGCCACCATCGGTGGGCCTCCCGTTGCAGGATCCAGGGATGGAATGGCGTGTAGAACTTTCATTCAATGCCAAAAGAGCCGATGGTCATATCGGGGCCGTCATTGCCGGGCCGCCTATAATGATTGTATCAATCTTCCCAAATTCCCGGCATGCAAAGCAACCCATATGATTCCGTTCAAAAGCCCTTGACGACATCGGTCGTTGGCGTTGGAGTTTCCAGCACGTGAAGCATTTCCTCAAGTCAACCGCGCGGGCCGTCAAATACGGCTCCTTGAAATGGATGGCGGATCGGCGCATGGCCCGGCTCAATGTCGACGATTCGGCGGCGCCCCCGGTGCAGTCGGCGTATCTGATCGGCTGCGGGCGTTCGGGCACGACGGTTTGCGGGGAGGTCCTGAGGCATCATCCGCGGATCCGCTATTTTTTTGAGCCCTACCATCTCTGGGCAGCCATCGATCCCACGATCGACGTGCTGAACTTGTATCATATCGGCGCATCCAGTTTTCTGTTGGATGGCGGCCGATGCACGCCGGAATCGCAACGACGTTTCAATCGTCTGCTGTTGGATTCGGCGCGCCGATCCGGAGCGGCGGTGATGTTGGAAAAAACGCCGTTCAACGCCTGCCGGATCGGCTATCTGGACGCGATCAGCCCCGATTGCAGATTCATTCACCTGGTGCGCGACGGGGTGGACGTGGCGCGGTCGATCGATCGCCTGTCGCGCGACCGGGGTTACGGGATCGTCGGCAAGCCGGACCTCAACCGATGGTGGGGCCGCGCCGGTTGCAAATGGACCGCCCTTTACACGGACGGATGCATCAACAATTACTTTGCCGATGAATTGCCGCAACTGTTGAGCTACGAATCCAAGGGCGCTTACGAATGGCTTGTCAGCCTCGGGGAAGTCGACCGCTGGAGAAGCCGGCTGGGCGACCGCCTCCTGGAGATCACTTACGACGAGTTGACCGCCAGACCCAAGCAGGCCCTGAGGCGGATCTGCGATTTTCTGTCGCTGCCGGCGAACGAAAACTGGATGCGCCGCAACGTCAAGCGCATCGATCAGGCCCGGCGAAATTACGGCGTTCCGCTGGTTCTTCCGCCGAAGATGGCCGAGGCGTTCAATCTCATGCAGGAGCGGTTCAACTTTCCCAACCGCGCCGTCGCCGGGCTGCCGCAATCCAACGCCCCGGTGCGAGTCGCGATCGTTTCCAACGAGCCAACGCCTTATCGCCTCCACGTATTGCAGCGACTGGCCGACGAACTGAAGGGGGTAGAGATCCACAACGTCTTCACCCACACGATCTCCAATCCGAGCATGCCGTGGCAAATGCGCATCGGGGCGCATCTGAATCCGATCTTCCACCCCAAGAACCACATCAGGACGGGAATGCCGATTTCCTGGCGGCACGTCCGGCTCTTCCGGGACATACGGGAACATATCCTCCGCAGTGAAATCCGACTCGTGATCCTTCTGGGATACAACGACCTGACGCGGGTGTTGCTCATACGCTGGGCGCGGCGGATGGGGCTTCCGGTTCTTCTTACGGCGGACTCCAACGTCTTCGGCGACGCCAGGACCCCCGGGTGGCTGCGCTTCTTCAAGCGGCGTTACGTTCGATGGGTGCTGAGGCGCATTTCCGGCCTCATGCCCATGGGGACCTGCGGCCGGGCCTACTTTCGAAACTATCTCGACCACAATCTGCCGGAATTCCTCTTCCCCTACGAACCGGATTACCGATCCCTCAGCGACATCGATCCGAAACGGGTCGAAGCTTTCCGCCAGAAGTACGACCTGGCCGGCGGCCGAAAACGCCTGCTTTATTGCGGCCGGCTCGCGAAGGTCAAGCGGGTTGACGTCCTTTTGGAAGCTTTTGCGCGGGTTGCGCTGGCGCGGCCGGATTGGGATGTCGTCATCGCCGGCGACGGCCCACTCCTGAAAACGCTTCAAAGTTCGCTGAGCGAAGCCGTGCGGCCGCGCGTCAAATGGCTGGGGTTCCTCCAGTTCGACGAGGTTGTCCTGGCCTACCACGCCTGCGACGTGCTGATCCATCCCAGCGATTACGAGCCGTGGGCGCTGGTGATCAATGAGGCCGTCGCCTGCGAGCTTCCCATCATTGCCACATCCGTCGTGGGGGCGGCGGTGGAGTTGGTTCGGCATCGCGAGAACGGCCTGATCGTTTCGCCCCGGAGCGTCGAAGCGATGACCAATGCCATCTGGGAGATCACGCGAACCGACCGTTACCTTGAAATGAAGGCCAATTCGTTGCCGATGCTCGAATCCTGGAAGCGCGCCGCCGACCCGGTGGAAGGCATCAGAGAGGCCCTACGACACTTCGGGCTGATCTGGCGTCAGCCGGCTGGTGCGGCGGCGCAACGCGAGCCGGCTTCGCCTCCCGTTGTAAATGCGGAGAATCGCCCGGTGAATTTTCCGCCCGCCGAGATCCTCGCGCAATCGCAAAACGTTCCGCGGCATCCGGGGCCACCGCGTTAAACTTGACGCCTCGATCGTAACCTTCGTGCTAAGATTGCCGTTGCCGTCATAATTCGGCCCGATCACGCGATGCGGGCGCGAATCACGCGTTTCAATCTCTCGGGAATCCAGCGGCGCCAGGTTGGACTGAATTGGGGCGGATAATTCCACTGTTCCAGAGGAAGCGGCGTAGCAATCGCGGGCGGTCGCTCCTGCAATGTGCGCAGCATTTGAGCCCACCGTGGCCCCATGGCAACAGCGTCGAACCGGCGGCGGCAATCATCCATGCCGGCGCTGCGCAGCCTTTGCAACAATTGCGGGTCCTGCGCCAGCCGACGGATTCCCTGAGCGGCGGCGGCGGCATCGTCCACGGGGAACAGGATGCCGGTCTGGCCGTCGCGGACGACGTAATCCGTTACGCCGCGAATCCGCGAACAAACCGGCACGCAACCCGCCGCCAGCGCTTCCAGCAGGACATAGCCCAGTCCCTCGAGGCGAGTGGGGAAAATAAAAACGTCCTGTTGAGACAAAAGCACCGGAATGTCGCGCGGCTGCACGACCGGCATAAAACTGACGCGATCACCCAGCGGCTGGCAACGAACTTTAAGTTTGTCCAAATCCGGACCGTCACCGACGATGGAAAGATGGGCCCGCACGTCGGCCAGCCGCTTAAAAATGCGCGGCAGCGTAAAGACCCCTTTTTGTGCGTCGTACATTCGTCCGAAATAGATGACCCGCAATTGCTCGGATGCCGGCCTCGGCGGCAGGTCGCGGTAGGGCGCCAGATCAATCTCCCCGCCGACCGAAGTCCGGTTCGCATCGAACCCCCAATCGTTCACCAGGTCGTCTCGAATGCGCGGAGACAGTCCGACGGTCGCATGCACGTAATCGCGGATGCCGCGGCACGTACGGTAGGTTCCGGCCCCCATCTGCAGCACAAACATGATGCGTACGATCGAACTCGGCAGGTAGCGCGCGACATTCATCGCCAGCTCCCACTGGGGTGGATTGATGAAAACAGCATCGTAACGCTGCTCCCCCAGGTGGCGGACCAGCGCCTTTCCAATGTCATCATTGTTCGTCAGGTCCGGACCGACGACCTCGCCGTGTTCGCGTTCGCTTTCCCAAGCCGGGGTTTTGCAGATATCGGCTGTCCATTGGCCATGGCCGATCCATCGAAGCTCGATGCCTTGCCCTTCAAGCCCGGCGCGAAGATTGCGATAGACGGAAAACAGCCCGTAAGGCGTGAGACCAGCCAGGTAACCGACCTTCATAGTCCTGTCTCCACGGGCGAATATCCGGCAAAAGCCGGCGCTCCGGTAAATGGCCGCTCCAGCGAAACCACCGGAGAAACGGCAAGCGCGCCGCTCAGGGGGAAATACAATTCGTGCGTCTCAATCATAAGCGTGTTCAAACGCGATTCGTTCTTTGCAAGGATTGTCACGCTGCTCCACAACTGCGTGACCCGCGAGAAAGCGAATTTTGCCGATTATAACCAGGCTCGCCAGCCTGGCAATTCAGCGCCCGGCACAGGAGCGAATGGGTTTCTTGTGATCTGGCCGATTTATACGATAATGGCCCTCGTTTACCGAACCGGGAATCCCAACTGTGGCCGAACTGATTTTACTGACCGCGACGGTGACTCCGCCCCCGGGAGTGCCCTACCTGCATCGCACGGATCCGTCGGCGCGGCTGGCTGACTACGAGAAAGCGTTCAAGTTTTACGTTGGGCTGCCGAATGAGTTGGTGGATCGAATTGTCTTCATGGAGAATTCGGGACATCCGTTGGATTCGCTTCACAAACTTGCCGCGGAGGCTGAGGGGAAATCGGTAGAGATCATCAACTTCGCCGGGCTGGACCACCCGCCGCAATACGGCCGCGGGTATGGGGAATTCAAGATGATCGACCATGGATTCAAGACGTCGAAACTGCTTTGGGCGATGGAGCCCGCCGGTCGCTGGTGGAAGATCACGGGACGGCTTCGCGTTCTGAATCTGGGCCGAATGGTCGCAACGGCGCCGTCGGCATTCGACGTGTACTGCGACATCAAGACGGTGAATAACCGCTGGATGGACTTGCGGTTGCTGGCGTGCACGCGGCGGGGTTACGAATCATTGTTCATGGGCCAGTTTCAGTACATGCGGGAAGATCTGGAACAACGTGCCCCCGAACAGTTGATGATGGATCGGCTTCTGGCGGCGCGGGACGCGTTTCGCATCGTTCCGAGATTTCGGTCGCAGCCCAAGATCGACGGACTTCGCGGCACGGACAGTTCCGGCTATTTTTCACCGAGGGAACGAATCAAGTTTCACGTCAAATCGGTTCTTAGGCAGGTCGCGCCCTGGTATTGGATTTGATCAACGCGCACGGCAGCGCCTATGGGAAAGCCAGTTCTATGCGTCCCGCGCATAATCCGGGTCAGTCCGTCGTTGTCAAATCCCCGCGATTGCCCTACACTTTTGGTCGAAACGAGCCGTCGTCGGCTTTGGCAGTTTTTGGGCTGAGTGCCCCTATCCATATCGCTGGGACCTGCGATGCCGCTGATTACGGTTAGCGAACACACATTTTTCTCCCAGTTGCTTTCTCCAAGTTCCACCGTGCTCGATCTCGGGGCCAACGTTGGGGAATTTGCGACGGAAATCGTGCGAGGATTTGGCTGCACGGTTCATTGTGCCGAGCCATCGCCTGAAACACTCGAGCAAATCCCGAAAAGCGCCAACCTTCGGCTCCACCAGGTGGCAATTGGGGCGGAAAATGGCCGGTTTGCGTTGCACATCAATCCGATTTCCATGGGCTCCGGACTGATCAAGGCGGAAAAAGAAACCTACGTCGGCCAAACGATGGTGAGGGTCGAGACGCTGGAAACTTTCGCGTCCCGCCTGGGGATCGGCGTGATCGACCTTCTGAAAATCGACATCGAAGGCGTGGAGGTCGAGGCGCTTCAGAAATGCAGCGACGCGTTTCTACAAAACATCGTACAGATGACCGTGGAATTTCACGACTTCAACGGACTGGTAAAACTCGAACCGCTGGCGGCTCTGATTCGCCGGCTGGAAGACCTCGGCTTCTATTTCATCAATTTCAGCCGGACCGTGCACTATAATACCCTGTTTGTCAATCGAAGCCGCGCGAACGTTTCGCCGGCCCAACTCATTTGGGCGAAATATGGCGTAAAGAATATCCGCGGCATAAGGCGCATGTCGGCAAAGCGCATTCCGTGGCTGCCCCGGCGATGGGTGGAGCGAGGTTAAGCCGCGCTGACCTGCGTGGAATGCCAAGCGCATCTCAGTCGAGTGATGCAGCCGAACCGCGTCGACTAGCGCGTCCGCAACCGTCCAGCCATTTCGCGCAAGCCGCTCACAAACGCATCACGGCCGAAGCGCCCGATCAGGCGTATTCTCCGGAGAAGACAGGCGTCTCGGCTGTCTGGCCTCCGGAAAATACTTGGATGAACTTGATCGCAAGAATAATGAACAGCATGCCGATAAGCAGCGGATATAAGTCCTGCGGCGTCAGATCGCGGAAGCAGCGAAACAGCCACCCCGCCACGCCAAGGGCGAACATAACGGTCAGTGGCCGGCGCAGGTTTACCCACAACATTTCCTCGGTCAGTTTGCAAAGCCAGCCGAACAGCAGTCCCATTTCAATCACGCCGGCAAATCCGTAGGCGTTACAGGCCTCCCCCGCGATTCCTGGGCACATCGTTCCTCCGGTGACCTGCCCGGAAGTATCGGTGTTTGCGGCCGTCCCGCCGCTCATCATTTTGTTGAGCCACTGCGCGCTCGCGTCGATCCCGGGCTTATTGTGCCACAAAACGCGGGGAATCCATCCGATCGCGAATCGAAAAGCGACGTCGGGCATCGGGCGAATAAACGTCGCTCCGGGAAAATTATTTTTCGCCAACGGGAAAATTTCGCCAAAATACTTGTACCCGAGCAAGCCTTCGGAAAACATATCGTTTCCCTGGCTTTTGAAGATTTGCATTTTGAACAGGTCGACGCCTTGGAGTCCGCTGTTGCGAAAATTTCCTTGAATCTGAACGACAAACAACGTGCAAAACATAAACACGCCTGAATAGAGTATGGCGCGCGGGCTGAATTTCCGCAGCCGGTCGGCCGCGATCAACATGTACTTCAGAAATAGAAGCACGGCGACGGGGAATACCGCGAAAAGAAACTCACCGCGGCTGCCGCCGCCAAATCCGAGCGCGGCCGAGAAGACCCAGATCAGCGTGGCGAGCCATTTTGACGGCCCTTTGCCGGGCACCATCAGGACGTAAAATGCCGCCAGCACGCCGCCCGTTGATCCAATCTGTTGCAGCTGCGCCAGATACCCTCCCCAGGAATAGTTGAGGTTTCCCGTTCGCCCCGTCGTGTATTCCGGGCCGTGGCCGGTTCGCATCGCCGTCATGGCCTTCCAGAGAGTAATTGGAAGCGACTCCTTGGTGAAAAAGGCGAGCGGAATCAACCCCACCAATGCGGTCGCGATGATGGCGAACATGTAAACCCCGTTATTCGCAGGCTCGGGGATCTTCAGAGACATGTTGGTGAATCTGCGCCATGGCGGCAGGAGCAAGCCCATCGCCGCGAAGAAAACGAAGAGCGTCGTCGAAAACGCCGCCTTGGCCACGACCTCGGGCGAGAAACCCGTGAAGTTGAACTGGAAGTTGATCTGAAACCAGTTCGAAAAGTAGTCGTGGACGTACCAGACCAGCGTGCCGCCGAAGAGAACAAGGCCACCTACGCCAAATCGTCGCGAAAAGGCAACGACTTCCGTGGCAATCAATATCAGGCACATCACGAGCAGCGTGGAAAAAGCCAAGTCCGTCAGGAAGGGAATTCCCCCCCCCATCCAGGAGATTCCCGCCCACATGCACGGAATGAGCAGGAAAAAATAGAGAACTTTTGATCGCTTCAGCGGGCGAACGTCATGGATTTGGCCGGCAACGCCGGGAACAAAGAGAAACGAGTCCGCCGAGTGCGGCTGATAATCTTCGTAATCACTCATGAGCAGTATCCTTTAGCCCGCTTCGATCGTCCGGATAACATCTCTGGCGGAATTCTCACTTCTATTATAATCGGCGATTCCAGTATCGCCAATTGGCGAATGCTGGAACTGCCCGGAGTGCGTCGCCCACAACCCTTTCACCAGGCCCATCCATTCAAAATCAACACGCCACGGGAATCCCTGAAGATAGTTGATCTCCCTTGGGCGCGATCACTCGGAGAAAAGACAATCCAGCGATCAACAATAAGGCCCACAAAGTGAGGGAAGCGAAGGGCTCGGGGATGTGGATTGTGACGTGGATTGTGTGGAGGGCCACGTGGATTGGGAACCACGTCAATACCGCGACGGCAGCGGCGGCGATTGCCGCGGATCGGCGTTGGCGAGCTTCCCAGGCAATCCAGCCGGAGAGCGGAAAGAAAAGGGAGGTATAGTGCGTCCAGGTAAGCGGGCTGAATATGAAGATGATCGCGAGAATCAGTGCGGCGCCGGCGATCATTCTTTGCGGCTCTGCCCGCACGGCACGGCGGCGGCGCCAGAGAACGATAAATGAGACTGACAGCGCGGCCCAGCGCGAGGTTTCGAGGATCCGCAGCGTCGAACTTGAAAGTACGTCGCGATGGCTTACGGCCAGAAGGAATGCGGCCAAAGATTGATTTCCAATGTCGGCGGTCGGCCTCGATAGAGTGGGAACGATGGATGCCGCGAATTCGTGAAACGGCGCTACACCAATGACTGCGATCGCCAGGATCAGAAGAAGGGCGTTCGATGCCACAAACCACGCCAACGCGCGCCAGCGTCCGGCGACGATGGCGACGAGCATCAAAGAGCCTGGAAAAATCTTAAGGACGGACCCAAGGCAACTGCCCAGGCCCGCGCGCACGTCGCGACGGAGCAGGATTCCGTTGACGGCAGCGCCGAACAGAGGAGCCGTGAGAAGCGTGGTATTCCCGGTTCGGACGGACAGAAACATCAGCGGCGACGTGGATATCAGGAAGACGAGCCATCCGCTGCCAACCGATGGCCTGCCGATGAGACGTTCGTAGCATTCTCCTCCCTGAATAGCCGCCCACCAACCGCACAAGGTCAAGAGTCCGAGGAACAGGTAGTGCGCCATTTGAATTGGAAGCAGGCTCAAAGGCACATAAAACATGGCGGCTTGCGGCGGTTGTATAAACCGGTAGGCGTCCACGGGCACGCCGTATTGTCTTGCGATCTGGCTGTACTTTGGCTTGAGTGACGAGCCTTCGGGATAGCCGGCATTCCATGGCGAATGAGGATTCGGCAACGGATACAGCGCGCCTGCGTGGCCAAGTCTGACCATCAGACCAGCCGCGTAATATTGCGGGAAATCAAAATACTCGAGGGGAGATCGAGCGGTTCTGACGGCTACGACCGTGGACAGGATCAGGAGCGAAATCGCCGCCATCGCTCGATTAAAACGCGATGGGTCGATCGATCGAATCTTGCCCGGCGCTGCTTCGAGGCTTGGGGTCATGGCGGCAATCCCTGGAAGAACCGCGACAGCTCGCTTTGATAGGCGTTGAGGTCGTATGCCAAAACGCGGGCGCGCGCCGACTCGCCCATCCGAAGCAACAGATCTCGATCATCGTCAAGGTTGCGAAGGGCCTGCTCGAAGCCGTCGATGTCATCGCAGGACCGAATGAAGCCGTCAATGCCATCGCGAACGCGCGAGCCGCTGTTGTGCGTCGTGAGCACGGCCAGTCCAGCGCCCATCGCCTCCATCACCGCGCCGGCCGACCCCTCGCAGGTTGAGGGGAAGAAAAACACGTCGAATTTCCCGAGCCAGTCGGCAACGGTGCTTCGCGGCACGGGGCCGACGAATTGCACGCGCTGGGCGTATGGCTCCAATTTGCCTTGGTCCAACAGGACATTCCCCACCATGACGAACTTCATCTTTGCCGGATCAAATCGCCGGGCCGTTTCCAGAAAATAGCCAGCGCCCTTGCGAAGCCCCACCGCTCCGACAAACCCCACCACCAACGGCCCGGATTTTCTTTGTCGCTCGACCCGATCCCCGCTTGGGTGCGGCCACGGATATGGGATCACCGATATTCTCTCCGGCGCGATTCCGCGGGAAATCAGCCCCTCCCGCACGTAATCGGATGCACAGGTGATCCCATCCAGCGTCTCCCAGGTTTCTCTTTCGAATTCCAGATATTCCTGGTGCAGGTCGGCGGTTTCCCGCCCGATCCAACCGGGCCAGCGCTGAATTTGCCGCTGCATTTCTGCGACTTCGACTTCCAGCGGAGCGATCATCTGGTCTCCAACCGCCAGGAGCCCCCGGGCCTTGGCGGCGCGATAGGCTTCGGGCGCGGCATTGCGGATGAAGCCATAGAGAACGTTCGCGTCGCCGAAGCCCTTGCGGATGACCCATTTGGCGGTTTGACGCGATGCCCAGATGAATGAATCCTCCGAGCGGGCGAATCTGGGCATCCTGAGCCGCATCCCCAGCGCCATGAAGGGATTGCGGATCACGCGTGCCGGATCGAGTTCCGGACATCTTCGCTCCGCCATTTTTCGGCCCATTTGCCGCAGGAATTTCCCGCCAAGGCCGGCGATCTTCTCCTCGATCGATCCTTCCCGCACGAACCAGTCGATGAACACGCGGTCGAGAATGCCGGCGTTTTGCAGGGCGAGCGGGACGAGATAGTGAAGCCGCGCCCCGTCCTGGATCATCGCAACCCATGGGTGCTCAATTTGACTACGACCCATCACGCGCTCCACCCGACTTATTCCATTTTGCCGCGTTGGAAAACGCGAAGCGGGCGCATTATAACCTCTCCGGTCGCCATCGGCGTCGGAACTCCGAATTCTATGGAAAACCTACCCAAAATCAGCATCGTCACGTGTAGTTATCAACAGGCCCCGTTCCTGGAGCGCACGATTCGCAGCCTCCTCGATCAGGATTATCCGAATCTTGAATACATCGTTATTGATGGCGGCTCGACGGATGGATCAGTCGAAATCATTCGCAAATATGAAAGCCGGCTTGCATATTGGGTAAGCGAGAAGGACAGCGGACAGTCTTCGGCCATCAACAAGGGCCTGAAACGGGCGCGGGGGGAGATCGTCGGGTGGCTGAACAGCGACGACAGTTATGCGGCCAAGTCGCTACGGCGCATCGGTCATTTCTATGCGCGGCACGTCGATGTTGAAATGGTCTATGGTCATACGTGCATAATCGACGAGAACGACAGAATCATTAGACGGATGGTGTCGGTGCCCACCAATGCGTTTGAACTGGCGCATTACAATCGCAACGTCTTTTCACAACCGGGAACCACGTGGCGGCGCAGTATCCATGAGAAGTTAGGTTACTTGGATGAATCACTTCATTTCGTCATGGACGCGGACTGGTGGATGCGTGTTGCTAGTTCCCATCGAATTGCCCTGCTGCCTTACCATCTGGCAAATCTGCGGACCTATCCCACCACCAAATCGCGCTCGCAAAAGTGGGACGCCGAATATGCCGAATTTATAAAACGCTATGGGGCGGAGTTTAGCGGGCTGCGGCGAAAGGTCTTTCGGCTGCGAAAACTGAGACGTTTTCTGATGGAACCGAGGAGTTGGCTGTACGTGATGGGAATCGGGGAATGACAGGCTCTGTCTCGACCCTATTCCCCGCTCAAGCCGCTCGACTTTTTCGCCGCGTGAGGCGGCAATTCCAGCTTCGCCCGCAATTCGCAAGCTTTGCGGGGCGCGAAACCAGTCCGCGAGCCGGCCCTCAGATTCGCCTAAATACGAGGAGATTTCTGAAGTAGTGTTCCGCCACATTGCCGCGCCACGCATTTTGCAGAAACTCGGTCGCTGTTTTGTCAAACTGCATCCCAAGTGATTTCATCAATTCAACCCAGTATTGCCGCGGCTGTTCATTCATGTGGAAGTGTCCGCCCTGGCCGGGAGGAGCCACGGTCATTACGACGATTGGGGCGATGCGTGAGAGCAGCGAACAGTAATTGGATGCGAAGCGCTTGGGGATATGTTCCCCGACCTCAAAAGACGTACACAAATCACCCTGCAGCGGCGCTTCGGCGGCCACGGTAACGTCCAACTGCTGGGCGCCGCTGAGCCCTTCGGAAATGGCCATCGCGACGGAGTCGGCCGACTGATCAAAACCAAACACTTCCGCGCATCCTGCCTGCATCAAGGCCCTGCCAAATCTGCCGGAACCGCAGCCAACATCAACCGCGCGTTTTGGATGAAAGACCTCAACCAGCGTCTTGGCCATGATTGGAAATGAATATCCGTAATCCGAGTTGGTCCGCTCGTAATATTGACGATCATACCCCAGGTTCGGCTGCCGTTTGACGTATCTTGCCGCCAGATAATTCAGGTAGGCGTTGAAGTTGTTTTTCCGCTTGGCAAGGAATGCATATCGCTGATCTCCAAGTCCGCTTCGAAGTTGGTTTTTCACCCATCGGATCATTTAATCCACCGCCACAAACTCGGCTCAACGAATTTTCGACCGTCTCGGCGGGCGACCAACGTCGTCGGCAATTTCGCGTAGGATACCAAGGTTTGGAGATGAGGCAACCGTTTTTCCCGGCTCGATTAATCGCCGCAGCAACTCCGCCAGTCCCAGCCGATCCACCGCCTGCGTCCCCAGCCAAGCGCCTCCAAAGGCCCGCCCGTTCTCCACCCGCATCCGTTCGGCGTCGATTTTCACCCATCGCCGCGCCGGTTCGCACAAAAAATGATTCGTGGTCTTCAGCCGGCGTAGTCGGGCTAGTCCCGGCTTCGCAATTGCTGCCCAGCAAAATGGGACGGGGTTTCGCTTGGATGATGGCGCAGACGGTTGCGCTGCCGATCCGGCGGTTTTCGCCGCTCACTCGGGAAGATTTGCAGAAGCTGCGTTAGAGGCGCCGAGCCGCATAGAACATGTGATCTGGCGCCGTGATCCAGTTGGGGCCGGGGGCGTCCACCGTCAGTTTGCGAAGTTTTGGGATGCCCAGGCCGCCAGCGGCGACCCCAAGCTCATAAAAGACGTTCTGTAACAGCATCTTCACGTGCCGGAGAAGTCGAGAACGAATGTGGCGGCGGCGACAGCGTTCAAGCCTCTGAAAGTTGAGCCGGTTTTCTAAATATTTCATGGTCGGGCCAGAAAAGAAGCTGACGTGTCCTGGAAGACTGCAATACCAATAGCGGTTCTTCATCAACTTCCAAGTAAGGGATTGCGTATCCCCGGTGACGATCAGTACGACGCCGCCTGGCTTTAGCAAATCTCGACTTCTCTCAAAAAATGCGAAGGGTTCTGAGATGTGCTCGATCACATCGATTGCGGTAATGACATCGAATGGCGGCGTACGGGGAGGAATATCCTCAAGCGTCGCCCCAAGGACCGTCGCGCCCGTCCGCCGGGTGATTTGTGCGGCGGCGACGGACGGCTCAACGCCGTTACGATCCCACTCGGGACCGAGGTATTTTAATAGCGAGCCGGTAAAACATCCAACATCGAGGATTCGGCGACCGATGGCATATCTTGCCAACATCGCGCCAATGATATCGTACTGGCGCTCATAGCTATCCACTTCGATTCCCCAGTGATGCGCCTCAATCTGGGAATAGAGGACAAGCAGTCTCTCCGGCGGAATGCGCGGATGCGTAAATTGGAATTCACAATCAGGACATTTTAAAAGCCGGATCGTGAGTTCGGAAAGATCAATTGGAGCCGAGCCGAAGTAAGTCGGCTTATTGAAATAAATGGGACCGACGACGCCGCAGAGTTGACCGCCGCACATTGGACACGACGGGCACGTCCTGTCGGGCACGGTAGCTGACACGGGGGGAGAAATATAGGGACGAGAAATGATTGTCAAACATCGCTTCAACCTTTTCGTAAGCCCTCACGCAAGATAACGAGTGACGCACCGGGTCCAAGCTGGGTGACCGCCCGTGACCACAGGTTCTACGTGATGCGCTGCTCCTGACGTTCTTGCGAAATATCGCCGCCGTGACGTCGTCCAGCGAATCGTCGCACTTCGCTCCAAAGCGATATGAGCGGAAACGCCAGCAGGTAGCGCCATCGCCGCAGCCGCAGATGCCACTTCAAAGTTTGGCCGTAGATACCCCAAGCGTCTCGTTGCCGACCCGTTTGCAAGCAAGCCAGGCTTACCCCCCGCACGTGGGACGTTAATATATCCAATCGCTCATAACGGCGGCGCTCTTGACCGGGATACAGCCCGCGCCGTTCCTGCTCCAGCACATATTTCGTGCCGAGAAGATTCCGATTCGAAAATGACGAGATATTCGCCGCATGAACCCGGCGGCCAAAGCAGGGCGGATCGTCGATGATCACGAATCCATCGCGCTCTCCGAGCCGAAGCCACAGATCGTTTTCCTCCTGCCCGTAATTGAATTCGAAGAATCCCCCCGCCTGCCGGGCATCTTCCGCTCGAAAGAGCGCGCCGCTGGGCGTCACCCAATACGATGGGCCATGCGACGCATAGAAGTCCTTGAAATACCGCGCGCGCAATTGGCCGGGACGGATTCCCTGCAGCGCTGCGACATCCGAAAACTCGATTCCGCGTGATGAAATGAGCCAGGGGCCTTTGTGTTGTTCAATCACGGCGGCATAGGTGCGAAGTGTCCAGGGAAACCATAAGTCGTCGTCGTCCAGCAGAGCGGCGTACTTTCCGGCCGCATTGGCCAGGCCCAGATTTCGCGATGCGCCGAGGCCCTTGTTTTCCCGTCGGAGGATTTTGACGCGATCTCCAAAACGCGTGAGAACTTCGGGCGTCGCATCCGTTGAACCATCATCCACCACCACGACCTCAAAGTCATCGAAATCCTGACGTAACGCCGATTCGACAGTTCCCACTATCAGATGCGCGCGATTAAACGTGGGAATGATGACGGAGATGAGCGGCATGCTGAACTTTCAGTCTTATCGTCCTCGAATCGTCGCCATGACCCGTCTGATCACCCGGACAATCGTATTCGGCATCCAGGGCGTTTCCAAGCGGCCCATTCGCCAGAGGGAATGGTTGCGAAACATCCGACAATCACCGCGCGGCTGTTGTGCCGCGGTCTTTAACGTCTCCCGTGCCTCGCCCCGTGTTCATTTCTAATCAATTACGCCCCCTTCAGCCTGTCCCGATGGTGGGCCGCTTGTGGGACCGACGCGGACACCGGGTTGAAGCGAATTGGCGGCGAAGAAGGAATTCGTGGAATCGGCTGGTTCGGGCATGGATGCGGCGAGCATTTGCAGTTTCTCGGAATCGGAGGGAACGGGTTCATCCGGAGCCCGATCGCCGCGCGCTATGCGAATCGCGTAGGCCAGAGCCTCGCGTTCGATCAGCAGCACCAGTGCGCCATACACAAGAGTTCCCACGGCACAGGAGATGATCAGATTGAAGAAGGAGTGCAAGTGCGGCGGGAGCATCCGCACGACGGCAAACATGACGGCACAAGAAACCGCGGCGCAAAAAGCCAGCCGCGCCAATTCCCGCCAGACGGACGCCAGCCCGACCGCGATTCTCTTGGTGCCGGACCTGAGGATTGCGCCGGCGAGGAAGTATCGGGTGACGCTCCAGCAGGCCGCCAACCCCACCAATTCCCATCGCCGTGCGACCAGAAGGATTGGGATGAAGATCACGAGGTTCAGCGCCGCGGACTTGAAAACCGAAGCGCCAATCCCCAGGGCGAGGCAGAGCATATAGCCGATGGTCAGCAACGCGCCGGCGGGAATGGCCCAGGCGGTGATGCGGAGCAAGGAAGCGGCGGCGCCCCAATCCGGCCCCAGCATTGCCACGATCGCCCGGCTATTCGCCCCAACTACCGCCGTCATCCAAAGCGAAACCAGCATCAACGTCACCGTCAATCGTCCGAAATGGCGCTTGAGATTCAGTGGATTTGAAATGCTCCGGCAGAGCAGCGGATAAGCGACGCGCTGAAACGCCACCATGACGTTCTGCGCGAAAAGCTGCTGGACCTGGTACGCTTTTGACCAGAGTCCGACGGCCCATTCGCCGCCGAAGGAAGAGATGATCGCGCCGACGATGCTTCCCTCGACGGACCAAACGTAACTAGCGGCCGATAGCGGAATGCCCAGCTTCATAAATCGCTTGGCGACCGTCCAGGACCCGTGTGAGGGCCATTTCAGCGGGACCTTGAATTGCAGGACGACGTTGGCGGCGAGCTGTCCGATGAGAAGCTGAAGCGCGATGGCGTAGACGCCCCAGCCCGCCACCGCAAAACCAATCCCCGCAAGCGCCGTGGAGACCGACAGGACCACGTTCTGCCGGCTCTCGGCGCCGAATTTCAGGTTGCGATTGAGGCTGGCAAGCTGGACGGTATAGGTTGCGGTGAGCATGTTGGTAACCGCAATGATGATCGCCACCTTCCACAAGCGTGGATCGGCATAGTGATGCGTAATAAAAAGTCCCGCGACGACGGTGACCACGCCGTAGAGCGCGAAGATTGCACCTTCAAGCAGGATGGCCGTATCAAGCAGGACCCGATCCGAAAACCCCTGAATCTGCACGAGCGATTGCGGAACCGCGAAATCCCCCAGCGACATAATGAAGCCCGTGTAGATAAAGATCAGATAATAAGCCCCGTTTTCCTTGGGTCCGATGAACCTTGCCATCACGATCGTGGCAAGGACGCGCATCACCTGAGCCAGCATGGAACTGGACACCAGAAGCAACTTGTCGGAGAAAATCCGCACGGTGGGAACTTAGACCTTCCGCAGGCTTTCCAGGTATCTTCCATGCAGCGACCGCCCACGCCGCTGCAGGAACTCCACCAGAAGCTTCACCCGCGGATTCAAGCCGTTGAGCGTGTCGAATTCCGCCATCGCCCGCGCCAGGGGCCTGCGGCCGTAAAACAAGCGACGGCAAGCCTCCTCCAACAACCCGATTTCCTGCAGCGAAAAACCCGCGCGCTCCAGCCCCACCCGATTCAAGCCCCGAACCTGGTCCGCGCCATCCACCTTCACGTAGGGCGGAACGTCGTGATGAATCCTCGCCGCGCCCCCGATGTACGCATATTCCCCGATCGTTACGAAGTGATTGACTCCCGCCCCACCCATCATGTTCACGTGGCTGGCACACTGGACGTGCCCGGCGATCATGACGTTGTTCGCCAGCACGCATTCATTGCCAAATTGGGCGTCGTGCCCGATATGGCTGTTGGCCATGAGCAGGTTGTTGTCGCCCACGCGCGTACACCCGTCCGGCCCGGTGCCGATGTGGACTGTGACCCCTTCGCGGAAAACGTTCCCGGCGCCGATCTCCAGGTGCGTGGGTTCATCGTGGTATTTCAGATCCTGCGGCGTGTCCCCAATCACCGAATTGGGATGAAAAACGTTGTTTCGCCCGATCCGGGTTCGCCCCACGATCACCACGTGGCTCAGCAGGCGGCACCCCTCCGCCAGCACCACCTCCGCCCCCACCCGGCAAAACGGCCCGATTTCCACGTCCGACGCGATGCACGCCTTGGGATCGATGCAGCTATGGGGGGAAATGGTTGGCATGGGATTGACCAATGACCAATGACAAATGACCAATGACAATTTCCTAGATTGGCTCCGCGTCCACGAGCATGAACTTAATGTCCGCCTCCGCGGCCAGTTTCTCGCCCACGAACGCCTTGCACCGCACGTGCCCGGTGCGGCTCTTGACGCGAACCGTCACGGCCTCCAGCAGCAATTGATCGCCGGGAACCACCGGCTGACGCATCTTCACCTTGTCCATGCTCAGAAGCACCGCCAGCTTGCCGGTGTGTTCCAGCTTCTGGCTCAGGAGCAGGCCGCCGAGCTGTCCCATCGCCTCGACGATCAGCACGCCGGGCATGATCGGCGTGCCGGGATAATGCCCCTGGAAGAAAATGTCGTTGAACGTCACGTTCTTGATCCCGATGGCCTTCTGGTCGCCCACGATCTCCAGCACGCGATCCACCAGCAGCATCGGATACCGATGCGGCAAAATCCGCTGAATTTTCCGGATATCCAGCGCCGCGTCGCGATGAACCATTGACGCCCGGTCCAACGTTTCCACCTGTGCCAACAACCGCCGCACCAGCATGTGGTTCAATTCGTGCCCGCTCTTGTGAGCAACCAGCCGCCCATACACCGGGCGGCCCAGCAAATACAAATCCCCGATCAAATCCAAAACCTTGTGCCGGGCACACTCATCGGCAAAGCGATATTCGTTGTCGATCGGTCCATCGGGCGAGATGACCAGCAAATCGCGCGGCGTCAAATGAACGCCCATTCCCCGCGCCTGCAATTCCTGGGCTTCGTGTTCGAAGACCCACGTCCGCGCCGGCGCGATCTGGGTCGCGAAGTCGGTCGAATCGCTCCCCTTCAACGTGCACCGGTAAATCTGCCGGCCCAGCGGGACGCCGGCTTCGAATTCATACAGAATCTCCAGATGATCGCTGGGACCGGGCAACGCCGCCAGGGCCGCATCACCGTTGGAAACCTGCTCCGGCCTGCGGATCACCAGGGGATTCAACGCCGCGCTCTGCTCGACGATCCCCGCCTCTTCGAGCAATTCGACGAACGGCCGGCTGGAACCGTCGCCCGCCGGCAACTCTCCGGCGCGCCCACCCATCACCCGCACGATGGCGTTGTCCACTCCCATCCCGCTCAGCGCGGCCAGGCAGTGCTCCACCGTCTCCACCAGCAGCGTGCCGTTCCTCAGGCACGTCCGCCGCGGACGCTTCAACACGTTCTGAATCATCGCCCGGATCTCTGCCGTCTTCCCATCCTGCTCGCGGATGAAGGTGATCCCCGACCCCGGCTCGGCCGGCGAAAGCGTCACCGTCGCCGGCTCACCGGAGAACAGCCCCCGGCCGGAAAGACTCACCTCCCGACCAATCGTCTTTTGACGTTCCTGCTCCATTGAAATATCCGCGCCAACGGCGCAATTCTCTAGTATACCCTTTTCCGCACAAACATGAACCTGCCGAGGGCGCCCGGTAGTGGGTCAATTTCAATGGTAAAGCGATTTGGCATGCCCAGGGAGCAAGCTCCCAGGGCTTTGGATCGCGATAGTAACCCACTACCCCCCCGGGATTGCAAACAGAATCCAAATAATGGACTGTTATCAGTCAAGTATGAAACGGGCATTCATTTGCACCCTGGTCGTTCTCACGCTCTGCTTTCGCGTCGCGGCTCAAACCACCCGGCCAATTCCCCAAATCCACAAAGTCGTCATCATCAGCGTTGACGGCCTTCGGCCAGACCTGGCGCTCCGCGCCAATACCCCCAACATCCATGCTCTGTTCAACGCCGGCAGCTACTCGTTCTGGGCCAGGACCACCGCGGAATCGGTGACGCTTCCCTCGCACACCAGCATGCTCACGGGCGTGCCGCCGGTGAAGCATGGCATCCAGTGGAATGCCGACCTGCCGCTGATTCATCCGGTCTATCCGGTGTTTCCCACGTTGTTCGAGTTGGCCAAGCAAGCCGGCTACACCACCGCCATGGTCGTGGGAAAGTCGAAATTCATCAACCTCGCCAAGCCCGGTACGCTCGATTGGCAATTCATACCCAATTCCACACACGTCGAAGACCCCGAGGTCACCGCACAAGCGGTGCGGATGATTCTCGATCATCAGCCCGACGTGTTGTTCGTGCACTTCCCCAGCGTTGACAATGCCGGTCACGCCTACGGCTGGTCCAGCCCGCGGCAGATGGCCGCCATCGAAGTCGCCGACTTCTCCATTGGCCAGGTTCTGGAGGCGCTGGACCAGCGGCGTCTTCGCGATTCGACGTTCATCCTGGTCACGTCGGACCACGGCGGCGCCGGCCTCGGTCACGGCCCCGACGACCCCCGCAGCCGCCAAATCCCCTGGATCGCGGTCGGCCCCGGCATCCGCCGCGGACTCGATCTCACCATCTACGGCGATTTGGTCATTAACACCGAAGACACGTTTTCGACCGCCGCGTATCTCCTGGGCATTCCCATCCTCCGCAAGGTGGATGGGCGTCCGGTGTTGCAGATCATCGACCAGTCAAACCAGGAACTGCTGCGCTGACGGGGTGATACGAATTGGATGGTAAATCCGAAATCCGAAATCCGAATGACGAATCAAATCCGAATGACCAAATGACGAAACAATCATTCGGACATTCGTCATTCTGGTTTGATTCGTCATTCGGATTTCGGATTTCGGATTTCCCGCGTATCATCCCCTCATGCCCATCCTAGGCCATGGCATTGATCTGGTTGAAACGGCCCGGATTCGACGGCTGCACGAGCTGCACGGACGACACTTCCTCGACCGCGTCTTCACGCCGGCCGAGCAGGCGTATTGCAACGCCAATCCCAAGCGATATTTCGAGCATCTCGCCGGCCGATTCGCCGCCAAGGAGGCGGTTCTGAAAGTCCTGGGGACCGGCTGGCGCGGGGGCATCGCCTGGACGGACATTGAGATCGTCAAGAACCCCAGCGGTCTGCCCGGAATCCAACTCTCCGGAGAATGCGCCCGCATCGCAGCCGAACTGGGAATCACCCGCTGGCACGTGAGCCTCAGCCACATCGAAACCCACGCCACCGCCAGCGCCCTGGGCATTGGATAACCGGAGATTTCACAATGAATCGATCCGTTGTCTTCGCCGTCTCCATCACCATGCTTCTGATTTGGGCCTCGACGTCGCCGGCGGGAAATTACAAGAATTTCTCGGTCGCCGTTTACGTCCCGGTCGGCATCACGCGCAACATGGAGGACCCGCAGTGGTTGGCGGATCACTGGAAGGGCATCGCCAGCCGGCTCAAGGTGGACAAGGTTTACCTGGAAACCTATCGCAGCCGGCAAACCGTCGATGAAGACTCCATCGAAACGATCAAGAAATTCTTCACCGACCGGGGCGTCCGCGTGGCGGGAGGGCTAGCGCTTCAGGACGAGAGTCAGGGCAACCAATTCCGCTCGTTTTCCTATGCCGATCCCGACGACCGGAAGTACGTGCAGAGCGTGGTCGAGATGACGGCCCGCCATTTCGACGAAATCATTCTGGATGATTTCTTCTTTTACAGCACCAAGACCGACGCCGACATCGCGGCCAAGGGCGACAAGACCTGGACCCAATACCGCCTCGACACGATGGACGAGGTTTCGCGGAATCTCCTCATCAAGCCCGCCAGGGCCGTGAATCCGAACGTGAAAATCATCATCAAGTTCCCGAACTGGTACGAGCATTTTCAGGGCCTGGGATACGACCTGGACGCCGAGCCGGGGATTTTCGACGGGATTTACACCGGCACGGAAACGCGCGATCCGGTCTTCACGGAGCAACATCTTCAGGCTTATGAAAGCTATCAAATCGTGCGATATTTCGAGAACATCGCCCCGGGCCGAAACGGCGGCGGATGGGTGGACACCTTTGATTTGAAGTACATCGACCGCTACGCCGAGCAATTGTGGGACACCGCTTTCGCCAAGGCGCGTGAGATCATGCTCTTCAACTGGGCCGCCCTGGAGCGCCCGGCGGTTGCGGGAGACCGAACGCTTTGGGAGGGTTTGCCGACGAGTTTCAACTATTTCCAGTTTGCCGGCGGAGGGCGGCAGTTTACCGCTGCTTCAGACCCGCTCATGGCCAATGCCGCCGCGTATTCGCTTCAGCAGGTTGACGGCTTCCTCGGCCAGTTGGGCAAACCGATCGGGATCAAGAGCTATCGCCCGCCGCACGCCACCGGCGAGGATTTTCTCCACAATTTTCTCGGCATGATCGGCATTCCGATCGATCTGTATCCCACGTTTCCCGCCGACGCCAACATGCTGCTGCTGACCGAATCCGCCAAGTTCGATCCGGACATCGTCAGCAAGATCAAATCACAGTTGACAGCCGGGAAGTCCGTGGTAATCACTTCCGGGCTCCTGCGCGCCATCCAGGGCAAGGGCCTCCAGGACATCTGCGAGGTTCAGTACACGGACCGCAAGGCGGCCGTCACGGAGTTCCAAGGCCCGCGCGGCCGGCCAATCGGCGCATCAAAATTGTCCGCCCCAATCCTGATCCCCCAGATCGACTTCCTCACCAACGACGCCTGGATGCTTCTCACCGGCATCACCAACGGCAACGGATATCCCATCCTGCTGATGGATCGTTATTCCAAGGGGATTTTGTACGTTTTGACGATCCCGGAGAATTTCAACGATCTGTTCGACTATCCGCCGGAAGTCCTCGGCGCCATTCGACGCGTGATTTTGGGCGATTTTCCGGTGATCGCCGACGGTCCCGGCAGGGTGAGCCTCTTCGCCTATGACAACAACAGTTTCATCGTGGAGTCCTATCTTTCGACGCCGAGTTACGTCACGCTGGCGGTTGCGGGCGGGTTCCGCCATCTTCGCGACCTGCAAAGCGGGTGGATCATCACCGGCCAGCGGGCCCGGTCCGGCGGCGGCGCCTCGACGAGGCGATCCGGCGCGTTCCCAGGCCAGCCCAGGGTCCTGTTCTCGATTCAATTGCAGCCGCATTCCTATGAGCCTTTCGTCGCGGAAAAGTAGGGGCCAGCCACCCCGCTGGGCCGTGTTTCCGCAGGCGTTTTTTTCTTGATTTGCCGACCAGGGTTGGTATAGGATACCGCCCCTAAGTAAGGTGGCGGGTAAGTCGATCGGCATCAGGAAAGCTTCTCGTGCAACGTCTCTCCTCCGTGTCCGTTTTATCCCTCCCGCAATGGTTGTTTATGCAACCTCTTTCGATTTGGCCCGGAAAGAACCAATGACCCTCGGGCCCCGGTCTACCCATGTAAGGAGATTCCGATGGGTAAGAAGTTGTATGTCGGGAACCTGAGCTACACCGTGGATAGCTCGGAACTCGAAACGTTGTTCGCCCAGCACGGGCAGGTGGTTTCCGCTCAAATCATCAACGATCGGGACACCGGTCGAAGCAAAGGCTTCGGATTCGTCGAAATGGCCACCGACCAGGAGGCCACGGCAGCCGTGGCCGCACTCAACGGCCAGCAGCACAACGGACGCGCACTCACCGTCAACGAAGCCCGGCCGCGTGAAGAACGCGCCGGCGGCGGCGGTGGTCGCGGCTTCGGCGGAGGCGGCGGAGGCGGACGCGGGGGTTATGGCGGCGGTGGCGGCGGAGGAGGAGGACGCGGGGGTTATGGCGGCGGTGGCGGCGGCCGCGGAGACCGCGGCGATCGCGGAAATCGCGACCGCTACTAATCCCCCATCTTCCCCGATTCACGCGTTGGGAAACCAAGAAGCCCCGGATGTACATCCGGGGCTTTGCTTTTTTTATCCCTCCGAGCGAGGCCTCGATTCAGTACGCGTGCTTCGCATTCAGCGCGCGGACAATGTCCACGGTCGCGCGGCTTTTGTTCAGAGTGTAAAAGTGCAGCCCGTCGACCCCGTGGGCCAGCAAATCCCCGCACTGCTGGACCGAGTACGCGATTCCGGTTGCGTAAACCGCCTCGGCATCCTGCTCCACCGCCTCCAGCTTCTGAAGCAGCGGATGTGGAATCTTCGCCCCGCACATGCTCACAAATCGCTTGATCTGCGAGACGTTCACGATAGGCATGATGCCCGCGATGATCGGCGCTTTGATCCCCATCGCCCGGGCCTCGTCGCGGAACCGGTAAAAGTCGGCGTTGTCGAAGAAGAGCTGCGTCACCACGAAGCACCCGCCGTTGTCGATCTTCAGCTTCAGCATCTCCAGGTCGCGCGTGCGGTTCAGACATTGCGGATGCCCCTCCGGATAGCCAGCGACGCCGATGCAGAATTCACGCCGGGCGCGGATAAATTTCGCCAGGTCGCTGGCATGGTCGAAGCCACCGGCGGTGGCGACAAACTGCCCCTGCGGCCCGCCGGCCGGATCGCCCCGAAGCGCCAGCACGTTCCGCACCCCGGCCGACCACAATTCCTCCAAAATCGCCCCGATTTCCTCGGCCGTGTGCCCCACGCACGTCAGATGCGCCATCGCCAGGATCGACGATTCGCGCTGGATGCGCTCGACGAGCTGCACCGTCTTTTGCCGCGTGCTGCCCCCGGCCCCGTACGTCACCGAAACGTAGCTGGGATTCAGCGAATGCAGGTCGTTCACGGTCGTGAACAATTGCGCAAAGCCAGCCTCGGTCTTGGGCGGGAAAAATTCAAAGGAGATCGTCGGCAGCCCGCGGCCCAGAAGCCCGTCGATCCGCATCGTCGCCCGTCCTGATGTCACGCTGCCGTCTTTCACGCCGGTCAATTGTAGCAGATGCGCGATGTCCAAATAAAAGCCGCGGGATGGGTATCCCGCGGCATTGTGTTCCAAGGGCGTTGCGGCCATGCCTAGAACTTAATGTAGGCATCGAGCGCCATGGTTAGCTCCGTGAAGTGCGTGTTGTCAAAGACCCCATGGTCGGCCGTGTCCAAGCGGATTTCGGGGCGGAACGTCAACGAATCCAGGACCTTCACGTCCGCCAGCGGGGTGATCGCCACGCCGAGGGTGCCCTCGATGTAGTTGATGTCGGTCCCGCCGATGCCGGTCGTGAACCCGCGTCCGTCATGATAGAACTCGGCGCGGAAGTTCACTGTCGCGTATTTGCAGGTCACGTATGACACGTAGCCCGCCACGCCGTACCACTGCGCGATCGCGTTTGCGTCGCCATAGGTTACGTCAGCCGTTGCCGTCAACTGGTCCGAAACCTTCCAACTGACGATGGGCTCGAGGACGGTCCAGTAATCGTGATTGTCGCCGGTGGATTGAGGACCTTCCGAGAAGTTCAGAATTGCATTCCACTTGCTGTCGGATGAAGTCCACGACACCTGGCCCAGGAAATCGATCGCCCCGTTGTTGTCCGAGGTGGACTGATTCCAGCCGCGGGTGAACCCGGCAATCAATTTGATGTTCTCCGGGAAGGTATAGGTCGCGGTGATTCCGGTCTGCGTCAGCGGAACGGCGTAGCTGAACAGATACGAGTGTGTATACAGCAGATTGCCGGTCGGGTTGATCACTTCTTCGCCGAGCAGGGTATCGAACTTACCGGCGGTGATCGTGATTCCGCTGCCCAGCGGGATTGCGAACGTCAAATAAGCCTGTTCCAGGTCCAGATCGTCGTCCGGGCTGGTTTTGCCGTGCTTGTTGCCGTTGTCGAGAATTCCGTTGGAGTGGGTATATACGGCGTCGCGGCCGTAGATTCCTTCAATCATGAAGCCCACGTCGAACTTGCTGGTATCGACAGTGCGTTGAATGGCCAGATCGACCTGATTCAACATGATGTCATTCTTGTATGCGCCCGGGAAGAAGATTCCGTCGCGCGGAGAGCTCCGGTCGGTTTGGGTGTCCTTGGGCGACGTCAGGTCATAGAAGTACCCAAGCTCGGCATAGCCCGTGATGCTCAATTCCAGGTCCTGCATAACCTTGCCCGCGCCGACTTGGGACAGGCCCCACATGATGGCAGTATCGGGCACCGCGGGTGCGGCTGGCGCGGCTTCGGCCGCGGGCGCAGCCGGCGCCGAAGTCGCCTGATCGTCTGCATAGACCGCGGGATCAATGGCCACCCGCGCAAGATCCACCGGTATATTGCTGTTGATACCAGGGCTGCTGCCCATCGGCGTTGCCCCAGACGATGAAACGGCGTTATCCGCCATGGCAGCCGAACCCAGTGCCAGTACGGCCAGCGCCGCACCGACTAAACCTTTCCGAAGCATATCAAGCTCCTTCCATATAAGACTTGAGGGGGGGTTCAAAATGATGGAAAGCCTACGTCTACCTTTCCCACTAGGCGATTGCGAACCTTCTTTGGCTCGACCTTAACATCGACCATCGTCATTTGAATGGATTAATAATGATTCCTGTTTCCCCCGATTATCAGACAACTCGAAACAGGAAAAAAAAGCCATTTGCACTAGAATCAGTTGCCCAAGCAATCAGGGCGACGAGGATAAACCATGGGCTTAACCTGGCAACAGCCTTTGCCTATAATCTATAAAGATATATCTGACAATGATTTGCGCCTGAGAATTCAGTCGGCCAAACAGGCCCTGGGACCGCGGCTGGTGATTCTGGGCCATCACTATCAGCAGGACTCGGTCACCGATTTCGCCGATTTCACCGGCGACAGCTTCGAGCTTTCCCGCAACGCCGCCCAGCAGAAAACAGCCGAGTTCGTCGTATTCTGCGGCGTCCATTTCATGGCTGAGTCCGCCGACGTTCTCACCGCTGATAACGTCAAAGTTATCCTCCCCGACCTGGGCGCCGGCTGCTCCATGGCCGACATGGCTAACCTCGACCAGACCCTCGAATGCTGGGACCAGCTTCGCGACGTTTCCCCGGACCAGACCATCGTCCCGGTGACGTACGTGAACAGTTCGGCGGCCATCAAGGCCTTCGTCGGCCAACATGGCGGGGCGGTCTGCACCAGCAGCAATTGCCGCAATGTCCTGCAATGGGCATTGCAAGGCGGCGCTGCCGGGCCGGCGGACAAAAAAATAAAGGTGCTCTTCTTCCCGGACCAACACCTTGGCCGAAACACCGCCTTCGCCATGGGTTACCCGTTCGATTCCATGGTCGTTTGGGACCCGACGCAGGATTTCGGCGGCAACGATCCCGGTAAAATCGAGCAGGCCACTTTCGTTTTGTGGAAAGGCCAGTGCTCCGTCCACCAGCTTTTCCGGCCGGAGCACGTGGACCAGGTGCGGGCCAAATACCCGCAAATGAAAGTGATCGTCCACCCCGAATGCCGCTGGGAGGTGGTTCAGAAATCCGACCTGGCCGGCAGCACGGCCTACATCGTCCAGCAAATCAACGCCGCCCCCCGGGGGAGCCAATGGGCCGTCGGCACCGAGGTTCATCTGGTCAATCGCCTGGCCCATCAGCATCCCGAGCAGAAGATCATCGTCCTGAGCGATTGCCAATGTCTGTGCACGACGATGTACCGCATCGACCTGCCGCACCTCTGCTGGGTGCTGGAGAACCTGGTGGAGGGCAAGGTTGTGAATCAGATCAAGGTGGATGCCGAGACGCGCAAATGGGCGTCAATCGCCCTGGACCGGATGCTGGCGATCAAAGGCACGGGGAACCCGATTGGAAAAACGCAACCCGCCGGCACGACGATTGATTGACTCCCGTCACCCTCCCCAGCGCGTTCTTTCACGGGTCGCGCGGCATCAAAACGCTACTCATGTGATTTTGGGGATGTTGGAGTGGGGCTTGCGTCACCGTCAGTTTCGGGCGCGGCGGCGATAGAGAACGCAGAATCCGCCAAGGATTGGAATGCCGATCGAAGTCGGCTCGGGCAGAGGGGACAGCGCCTGACTATTGAGAACCAGGCCGGAGCCCACATCTAACTCCTCCGTCTGCGAGGACCCTTCAGTCACATAAACTTGAGCCATGTTGTTGCTTGAGTTCACCCAACTGGGGCCTGCACCGCTGTAGGTCCCAGTCCCGATCAGCAATGGTGCGGAATACGCCGTATCCGTCGAAGAGGATACCAGCGTGGCAGCATCGATTCCCGGAAAGACGATTTGAGTCACATCACCAGCTTCTTGCCCAAAATATGGAAGGCGTTCATCTGCGTTATCAACGCCGTAGAAAGTCGGATTGCCGTCGGCGCCTTGATAGGTGAATCCCACATAGAACCAGGAAGTCGGGTAACCGGGAGTCATCGCGGTGACCAAATAGATCGCGAACGGGCTTGTATTCTCAATCGTGTTATAGCCCGTAAACACCGCGTCGAAGGATGCGATTCCTGCGTTGCCATCGGCCGTGCTGTCGCTGGCATAGACGGCGAATTCGTCGGGCGAATAGATTCCGAACCCATTGTCGTTGAGAGACAGGCTGTAGGTAACGGTCGCGGAGGCAGCCAAAGCGGATTGGGCAATAAAGCTGCAGACTGCGGCAGCGGCGGCCAACGCCTTGAAATTCAATCTGACATACAAGCCCTACCTCCTCGCCGTCGGAATGCACAACCCAGGGAAAGGACGCCCTCTACGATACCGCGCCGCGAGGCCCGGTCAACGATGTTAATGACCATTAACAATTTGCGCCGCGGGACCGACCGCGGTCGGCCAGCCTGTTCTTCCGCCGACAAAAAAGGGGTCATAAGCCTTTTTTACAAACGTGCGTAAAAGCAGGCAAGCCAAGGCAAAGCCTCGGAAATGGCTTATGACCCCTTTTACACCCGAAACACCGCGCCCATTTTTCTTCCCAGCAATTGATTCGCGGCCAGCAGGGTGACCGTCAAAAGCAGCATCGTCCAGACGCCCAGGGCGCTGGCGATGTATAGGCCGTCGCCGAGACGTTGGGAGAGTTCCAGGATGGCGCGGGTGATCGGGAAATACGCGGCCTTCTGGGCCAGGATGATCGAGTCGCTTACTTCCAGGAGGGCGAACGCGAAGGCCAGGAGGGCGCCGGCGATCAGGTTGGCCAGGATCAGGGGAAGGGTGATCCGGCGCAGAACGGTTGCGCGGGAGGCACCGAGGTTGGCCGCGGCCAGCTCCAGATCGACGGGGGTTTGCTGCAATCCCGCGACGGTCGAGCGCACGATGTACGGCAATCTCCTGGCGGCGTAGGCGATCACCAAAAAGACCACCGGCATTTCCTGGACGTTGAGCCAGATGGGAAGTTTCTCGCCGAATTTCTGTTTCAGGGTGACGCTGATGGCCAGGTATCCGAACGCCAGGACCAGCCCCGGCACGGCCAGGGGAAGCATGGCCAGGGCGTCGATGACGCCGCGATCCGGCAATCGGCTGCGCACGGCGATGATTCCCACGCCAAGGCCGACGACCAGAGCGACCGCGGTGGCCAGGGAGGCGTAGATCGCCGAATTGGCGACGGACGGCATCGCCAGATCGTCCGTCAACGCCGCCAGATAATGCGACGACGTGAACTGTTGCGGGAGGATCGAGCGATACCACTGGCCGGTCGCGCTGAGGCTGGTGAGGACCACGGAAAGATGCGGCAGCAGCGCCAGCGCCAGCACCAAGACAAACGGCAAGCACGCGAGGATGGCCCATAATCCCCGCAACCGTTTTGGCATCATGGCCACCGAAGCCTTGGTCGCCGCCGTGTCGTAGGATCGCCCCAGCAGGACTTTTCCAACCAGGTACAACCCCACCGCGACGCCCAGCGTGACGACCACCAGCGCGAACGGAAGCGGGTTGTCGGCGACATCGGTCACCTGCTCGAATATCTGCACCGGGGTGATGGTGTTGAATCCGAACATCAGCGGCGTGCCAAGCTCGGTGAAGCTCCAGATCAGCGTGAGCGTGCAACCGGCGAATATGCCCGGCCGAATCAGCGGCATCGTGATCCGGCGAAAGACGGTGAATCGGCCGGCGCCCAGATTGGCCGCGGCCTGCTGCATCGTCGGATCGACGCTGGCCAGCGACGCCTGGAGATTCAGCAGCAGCACGGGATACAGATGCAACACCTCGATGACGACAATCCCCAGAGCGCGGTATCGCCCCAGCCAGTCGAACCCCGCGCCCTGGCCATATCCCGCCAATACGCTGAGCGGCCCGAGCCGGCCGAGCAGAAGCCGAACCCCGATCGCTCCCACGAACGGCGGCAACACCAGCGGCGCCAGCATCAATCCGCCCAGCAATCCGCGCAAGGGAAATTCGTAGCCAACGCTCAGGATCGCCAGCGGCATCGAGATCAGCAGGCTCAAAAGCGTCACCACGGCCGCGATCGCGATCGCGTTGACGAGTCCGCGAACGAGTTCCGGATCGCTGAAAACCAGCCCCACGTATTGCAAGGTGAAATGCCCGCTGCGCGTGACGAACCCGCGGACGAGAATGCGATAGATCGGCCAGAGAAAAAAGAGCAAGAAGAACGCATAAAGGCCGAGGGAAATCAGCCGGTGCCGGGCGCGCGTGGTCAATTGTGTCATGACGTCGCCCTCCATGGCCGTCTTGTCATGTCGCGCTTCTCCGAAAAGATGAACCGCGAAGCGGCTGTGTCTAATTTCAAGTGGTTTGGAGTTGACATTTTGGACTCCATGTAAGGCCGTCGCGGGCCATGGCGTTGAGAATGGTCAACAATTTTCGCATGCAGGCGG
>Ga0181538_10000166_pt1 | contig 75794 bp, 66 predicted proteins | sample PEATcosm2014_Bin_40_FD_119773 | JGI IMG/M metagenome (GOLD analysis project Ga0181538, IMG submission 119773) | Peatland microbial communities from MTU Mesocosm Facility, Houghton, MI, USA - PEATcosm2014_Bin23_30_metaG | ecosystem: Environmental > Terrestrial > Soil > Wetlands > Peat | place... | reverse complement strand
TTCCGCAGGGGTGTGACCATCCAGACATTCAGAAGCAGGGGTCCGAATCGATAATCGGCCGCCGAGTTCCAGAAAAGGGATGCACGTGCGTCGGGAGGCTCGTCTGGTCGACGATCACCGTTGTGGAGTCGAGCTCTCGCTCGCTCCGGCCCCACTTCAGTCAAGCCAGAAGAACCGACCCGACGCACCCTACGAAGGGCTTCCGCCAAATCGGTGGATGCCCGGAACCAACGCTAAATGCCCCACTCCCGGGGGCGGGATGCGGGACCTGTCATGCGACTGTCACCTGCTAACAACGGACTATGAAGTTCGCCCGCCCATCGGACTCGGCGGCCATGGAGCGGATGGTGCAAACCCTTGAGAGTGCTGAGCCGACGTATAGCGACATCGGAGCCACGCTGGCGGGGAAGCAACCGCAGGGATTTCACCATGATTGCTATGAGACGGTCCTTGGCGACGGACCGAAGACGTTTCAGCGAGCAGTAACGGGTCTGAAGACTTGGGAAGCGCACCGTCTGCCAGGGGTACGAGTGTTTCCTCACAACCAAGAGATCCGCACTGGCGCGACCGTCGTCGTGACCCTGGGTATGCCCATCGTGGCCCTCGCGGCGCCTTGTCGGATCGTGAGCGTCATTGACGAACAGACCCGATGGGGCTTCGCCTATGGGACACTGCCCGGCCATCCCGAGCAAGGCGAGGAGGCGTTCATCATTTCGATCTCGCCGGATCAGACCGTTCGGTTCGAGATCAAGGCGTTTTCACGCCCCGGCGATCCAGTCGTCCGGTTGTCGGGTCCCGTAGGTAGAGGTATTCAAAGAGGCGGCACTGGCGGCTACCTACGTGCGCTCAAGCGATTTGTCGATAAGGACGTGACTAGCCCCTAACAACGCCGGGACGGTGGGGTGGTTCGCACCTCGTTGGTAGGCGGTCCTCGAGTCAAACGGTTGCTGATTGTCGACCAGAGCCGGGTTCGTCAGGCACATTACGAAGCCTCCGTGTGTTCAACCGCCTGATCCGTAATCGTCATCAAGAATAACCCTCGATGACCGAACTCATTGCCAATGATTCCGTTCGTCCAAGCGGAGAAGGCTAGGTACGTATAACCATCGACCGAGAAGAACGTTGGGCTCCCTGCCCCGGTAGCAACGCCAGATGCGATCGTCAGGCGTTGGGAGGCGCTGCTTGCGCACGGCCCCAATGGGGATGAACAGATGGTCGTGCCGATGGCGTAGTCAGCACCCGACCAGTCACCTGCGCTGAAGTACAGATGTAGGACCCCGGATGCGTCCAGGAGCGCGGGCCGCTCGACCACCCCGTCTTCCCAGCTCAAGTTGGCACTGAGCAGGGTGGTTGGCGGGCCCACCAACTCAGAATCGCCTGCAGTCAGGCGTGCTGAGAGTATCGCCTGTGGTTGCCCGCCCTCCCCATCGGCCTTCCAGACCAGGTAGTCAGTTCCGTCGGAGCGGTACACGAAAGGATCGATCGAGCCTCCAGCGCTCACCTGGCACAAGAAGGGCGCTTGGCTCACGTTCACGAAGGGTCCGAACGGTGATCTTGATGTCGAGCGACCGAGACACATGACACCTTCTGCCTCGTCGTACGCACTGAAGAACAGCTGGTAGCCGCCCCCTGGCGCCCGGCTCACCGATGGGGACCAGATATAGCCTCGGCTTGCCCAGAACGGTAGGACGGACATGACATCGCCGATGGCATGCCAATGCACCAGGTCGTGCGACTCTATTTCGGGGACGTCCTCGCCGTCGGAGTTGGTGGAGAACGCGAAGTACGTATGCCCCACCACAAGAATGCTCGGGTCGGGGAAGTCTTTGTCGTAGACCAATGTGGCCGTGGTCGGAATGCTGGCTGGCCCGATATGTTGGGCGCCGGCGGCCGGACTGGAGCACGTGGCGAAGACGCAGCCCGCCACGGCGGCAAAGAGCACCCTTCGCTTCCCCCTGCCTGGGAAGCAGAGCCCCATTCAGCAACTTAATCTCAGCTCCATATGGACAAGCTGTGAATCCACCATGCATCGACTGTGGAGTCACGCGCTTTCATGGACACCTCGCCAGGTTGAGTTCGAATCCCGGTATCCGGGTGGGCTGCTCGTCGCCGTCAATCTGCAACTGGCTCATCGATTCGCAATACCGAGGGTGCCCCACTTCGCCGGGCTGGGGCACATGATCGGATCGTCATCGGTGGCGCAAGCTGGTTGGTCTCGTCGCTATGGTCCTGAGGCATGGCGAACGTCCCTCCAGAAGAACGTTTCGAGTCCGGGATCGATGCATGGCTCTCGGGCCTCGGCATGGTGCGCGATGCCGTGCGACAAGAACTCGTGAGTCGTCAAATCTCGGCCCACTTATCGGCATTAGGTGGGCCGCTCCGGGTGCTCGATGCAGGCTGTGGGCAGGGCACGCAGGCCATTGCGCTGGCACGACTCGGTCACGAGGTTGTCGGCATTGACCTCTCCGACGCACTCCTCGAGACTGCTCGGAGCACTGCTGCTGCAGAGCCAGATGAAGTCCGGCAGCGACTTACCTTTGAGGTCGGCGACGTCCTCGCCTTAGCGGATGGGCATATCGAGAACTACGACCTGGTGTGCTGCCACGGTGTCGCCATGTACCTCCCATCTCTGGAGGAGACGGTCGGGGTACTCGCTGAAGCGACGCGGAGCGGAGGCCTCATTTCGTTACTCACGAGGAACCGCGCCGGAATCGCCATGCGGGCCGGCATGACGGGACGGTGGACGGAGTGCATCGGAGCGTTCGAGGCCCGCACCTATGACAATCGCCTGGGCATCGAATCGGTTCGCGCCGACGAGCCCGGCGAGGTCCAGTTGGCCCTCGAGCGGGCCGGCGTGACAACCATCGCTTGGTATGGGGTTCGACTTTTCACAGATCACTGGGGGCATGAACCTCCCGGCAATGACTTCCCAGACCTTCTCGCTGCTGAAGAGGAAGCCGGACATAGGGATCCCTTCCGCTCGGTGGCCGCTCTCACCCACACCATCGCCCGGGTAGAAGCGACCAACCGCTGAATCCTTGCGCCGATCTCGCGTGAATATCCCATAACGCGCCAGAAATCGCGTACCGCGGTTGCCCCCAGGGTGCCGGGTCGGGGCGCCCCGTTCACTTGGGCCGCGGGACTGATCCCGCGCCGGGCTACCGTCGAGTCCCGTGGATCCGATGCCCGAGCCCGGCGACCTCATCGCCGCCTTCAGCCCGCAGCACCCCAAGGTGCACTTGTGCGATGGACGCCGGCTCCCATGGTGTCGGTCATCATGCTGTCGACAATGGAGGTCCCGAGCCGTGATTCTGAGGGTCGATCGAACTCGATGCCGACGCGGACCGCCGTGCCTCGAGTTGACTTCACGTTTGTGACCTTGCCCTTGAGCTGGATACTGATCGAGTCACCGACCGTTGGAACCTCGACGGAGATGCACCTGCCCAGCAGCTCGGACGGCGATAAGTGATTGAACGTGATCCCGACACCTAGCATCGAGATGTCGACGACTCGACACCGAGCAGCGAACTCGCCCTCAATCTGGCAGATCCCATCCCAGCTGGCGGGTTGGCGCGGTACTCGACGACGGAACTGCATAGTCCTCCGCATTCCCACGCCACCAATGTCGACCAGACTCCAAGCGCCCTTGAGGGCGGTTGCTCGGGCGCCGTTGTTGAAACCTTGTGCAAACGGAGTCCGGTCGGCTCTATTTGGGCGTGGCCCGCATCGTCAGGATCGTGATTGCGGGGGCGGTGATCGGTGGCGGTCACCGCCCCTTCGGCTCGATCGTCTCGTACCGGCGCTGTAGTTGGTACGTCGAAGCCTGTCGAGAGCACGCGCCGAAGGCGACCAGCCGGTCGGCGGAGGCCTTGACCGGTTAGGTGCCCCAGTGGTGCAGGAGTGTCCCACTGTGCCGGCCGATCTGGGGCATCAGCCGTCAAGGAGCTAGGCGAAGGTGCTCGATGTCGAGAAGGTGATGGGTCGAGTCATGGATCGCGTGGCGAACAATCCAGTGCGGATCAACACTGGACCCATCGAGCGTCACAGTCGAGTGCCATTCTTCGGGAGATAGTTCCGAGAAAGTCTCGAGCAACGAAGTCGCTTCTCGTTCAATACCGATCAACGCCGCGTCGATGTCGATCTGGCGAGGCTCGGGCTCGAATGGTGAAGATGGCGACTCACCGAGGTCTGTTCCTGGCTGTGTGAGCGCCATGTCCAGCAGAAACCTCATTCCAAAGAGGACCTCTCGTACATGGTCTGCATATTCAGCGATCGACCATTGGCCATCCAATGGTCGCCGGAGTAGATCGTCAGAACTGAGACCTGCGACAGCGTTGGCGAACCGGGTGGGTAGGCCTGCTATGGCCGAGAGCGCTGTAGCATCGCTCCACTCCTCGCCGTTGAACCCGCACTCGTCACACCGTTCAAAATCCACAACACCGTCGATTCTGCCGCCATCTCCGAGCGGGGATGGAAAGCGTCACTCGACCTGTCCCGATGCGCCGAAGCCCCACTAGGGATCGATTGCCCGGTCGCCCACTTGACCCTAGTGAGGATGGGCAACACCTGGGTTCCACTGGTTGCCGGTGCGGAGCTCGCTCCGAGTTCGCAGGTTCGCTAACGACATCCGGGCGGATGTCGTTGATCCTGCCGGATGGCATCAGTCTGCTCCAAATCCGGCGAGACGTTCATTTGCAGCCGCGAATCGCCCAGTCCTTTCTCCTCTATATCCCATTGACTCAACTTGAAACGTCCGTTAAACCAAAAGCGAGATTAGGAAGTTTTCGGGTCCGTCTACGGGGGAGTCCAATGGACAAGGTGCATCAAGACAGCCCGCTGCAACCCAGTTCGCCCGGTAACCGAGTTTTGTCTCGACGCCAGTTCCTGGCCGCATCAGCGGGTGTGGCCGCATTGAGCGCCTTCGAATGGACGCCCATTTTCCACGTCCCAGCAGCGAGCGCCCAAAGCACCCTCACTCCGCCACCGAATTTTCCTTCGTCCATCGCGCTCTATCAACAGGCCTTCCAGAATTGGTCAGGCGAGATCGTGCTCGAAAATGCTTGGACCTGCGCACCGACCTCTGCGGCCGACGTCATCACTCTGGCCAACTGGGCATTCCCTCTGGGATACGAAGTCAGGGCGCGGGGGATGATGCACAACTGGTCGCCGTTGGTCATCCCGGTGGATTCGAGCGGCGCCGGTCTCGTCCTGGCCGACACCACCCAGTTCCTCACGGCCGTCACCATTGACTCCTCCGGTTCGCCTGCCACTGTTACAGCTCAAAGCGGGGTAACGATGGACGTACTCCTGCAGGATTTGGAGAGTGCCGGTCTGGGGTTGACCGCACATCCAGCACCAGGCGACATAACGATAGGGGGCGCCCTCGCCATCGATGGTCACGGCACGGCGGTTCCGGCCGAAGGTGAAACGATCATCCCGGGCCATACCTATGGCTCGCTCAGCAATCTCATCCTTTCACTCACGGCGGTTGTGTGGAGCGCGTCTCAGCGCCAGTACGTGCTTCAAACTTTCGAGCGTTCGGACCCGGCAATCCAGCCTCTGTTAACCCATCTCGGGAGAACCTTTGTGACAGAGGTGACTCTTCAGGTTGGCGCCAACACCCGGCTACGGTGCCAGAGCTTCGTCAATGTTCCGGCCAGCGCGCTCTTCGGAGCACCTGGTTCGAGCTCGCAGACGTTCGATTCGTACGTGCAGAAGTCCGGTCGGGTGGAAACGATCTGGTTCCCGTTCACGTCCGCGCCTTGGCTTAAGGTATGGACGATCGCACCTCAGCAGCCACTGTTCTCACGCGAGGTCGACGCACCGTACAACTACATCTTCGCCGATGTCATCCCAGAGACGCTCTCCGGACTCATCAAAGAAATCCTGGAGGGTGACGTCAGCGTCACACCAACATTCGGTCAAGCCGAGCTGGCCATCGTTGCCGCAGGTCTCCTCAGCACCCTCACTGCCGACATCTGGGGCTGGGCCAAGGATCTGCTCCTCTACGTCAAGCCGAGCACGCTCCGAGTAACGGCCAATGGATATGCCGTACTGACCAGTCGTGCCAATATCCAGCAGGTGATCTACGACTTCATTACCTTCTATGAGAACCAGGTGGCCGCCTATCAGGCGGAGGGAAACTATCCCATGAACGGCCCGGTTGAGATCCGGGTCACCGGTCTCGACGTGCCCAGCGATGTCATGATCGCCTCGGCAACGACGCCCCAGCTGTCGGCGTTGCGACCCCAACCAGACCAGCCGGACTGGGACGTAGCCGTCTGGTTTGACATTCTCACCATGCCCGGGACGCCGACCTCAGACCAGTTCTACCAGGATATAGAACAGTGGATGTTCACCAACTACACCGGCTCGTACGCCGCGGTCCGGCCCGAGTGGTCCAAGGGGTGGGCATACACCGATACCTCAGCATGGTCCAACGCCACAATGTTGAGCACCACCATCCCCGCCGCCATCAACGCCGGGCAGAGCGTTGGTGACAACTGGACCTCAGCGCTTGCCACCCTCGATTCCTATGATCCATACAAGGTGTTCAGCAACGCGTTCCTCAACTCCTTTATGACCTGAGATTCGCGAGAACCGCCGCGGCAACCACCGGGTCCACGAAGAGAGCGGCTCTGTGCCGGCGCCGGGTGTACTGGGACGCTCATCGGCGATGTGTAAGTGCTCGATCGAACGTACTCTCAAGGAACAGGACCTCATCTAGTTCTACATTCCTTGGGTGGTGCTCGCCGCTTACTCCCAGCAGTCATCCGTCTCACGTGAACAGGTTCAGATCCGCACGGGGCGGGTGGACTTCTCACGGCCTTGGAGAGACCACTTGAAGTGAGGGCCGAGGCCAACATGGCCGAGGCAAATCGGAAAGCGCCCGACGAATAGACATCGCATTTTTCGAAACCGGCAATGAGAGTGGTCTCGCCATTAGGGCAGAAGTGCACACCATCAGGAGCGCGGACGATGTTTGTCCCGTCTGGCCCGGTGCACGGCTCACCTGAGAGGCACGGGAGGGTCCAGGTGAACCGTCCGCTCGCCGTAACGGCTTGGCCGGCGTCGTCATATGTAACACCGGGGTTGTTCTTGGTGAGCGATTGGTAGATCTGATTGAGGCCTGACGAGTTCTGACTAAGGCTGGCAGAGGCATCAGCGGGCAGGCCGACCAAGATGACCTTGGCGCCCACAGACCGGAAGATCGAGATGGCCGTCTGGGTATCGTCCTTGTACTTGATGTAGTACTGCGACGTTCCAATCTGGACACCCCCCATGCACGGGGTGAAGGCGTCGCCTGAAAATGCCAGCATCGCCACGGATGGCTGCCAGTCCTGAGCGTCGGCAGCCATCGATGCGAAAAAGTCACATGGTGCCGTGCCAGGGAATGTGTGGACTTGGACCGACGCACCCGAGAGTTCAGTGAGGAACGCAAAGTCCTGGCCTGCCTCGGAAACCAGAGAATCACCGTAGAGAACGATCCGTGGCGCTCGGGGAGCTGGAAGCGCAGGCACCGATCCATGGGTGGTCGCCATCTCGACGATCGGAAGGTTCGCTTGAAGCACCATGGCCTGCAGCGCCGGAGCAGTCGCCAGCACGAGTGTTGCCGTAAGACAGGCCGTGACGAGACTCAGGGCGATTCGCAGGCCCACGTGGAAAGTATCGCCGATTTCTCAAGCCGTTGTTGAGCGCGTTACCGGCAGTCTAAACGCTCCCAACCAACATCAGTGGTGACCCGGGCGGTGAGTATTAGGCCTTTCGTTCGCTGAACCATGATGGTGACAAAGCTGGCCCAGCGGTTACAGGGCAATCGGCGATCTCAGTGGTCGTGGCATCGCACCACCTAGCGAGAGAGACGCTCCGAACGACTACACGTGGCTGGCTTCATTCGAGATCGTTCCTGGTCGACAGCGCTCTTCGGCACATAGCCGGCGAAGTGGGCAATGTGGCATTCTCCGACCATGGATCTCGTGGCTGCTGCCGTTCCGAGAGTGAACCGGGCGGAACCGATTGCGGCGGTCGACCGAGAGGGTATTGAGTGGAGGCACTACAGCCTGGAGGGTGGTTTGCCTTTTGAGCGGTATGTCCTTGAACTCACAGAGGGCGGATGGTCGGTGCCTACTCCGAGCGAGGGATTCGGACAGGTGAGGTCCACTTCGATACCGAGCAAGAGGCATGCGAACCACCTGTTCCTGGCCTTGGTCGGTGATCCGAACACCCGTCGCCCTTGAGATTGATTCTTGGCGGAAGTGCAGCAGGGTGGTACGCAGTACCGGCGTCACTGTTCGGGGACACCCTGACCCGGTTCTGGACTGGGCTCTACACGAGATGGTGACTGCTTGGCGGTTTGGAGCTTTGGTGAACTAAAGGTGGTTGCCGTCGAAGTCGGATAGCGGCAGGTGATCGCGGACGCTCAAGGACGGGCGGCCGACGGGACCTGGCTGACGACCTTGTAGGCCCGCTCGCGCACCCGATCGATGGCACCCGCACTGGAGGGCGCCGGATCGTCACCGGCGCGAGGGGGCAGGACGAAGTCGGTGTACATGACGCGGCGTTCCCGCACGACTGGCGCATGGCTCATGTGCAGAGTGCACGAGCAGTGAACGGTGACGTCGCCGGTGCGGGTCGGGAGCGGGACCGCCGGCAGCCCCCAGGAGTCGCGGAAGAAGGCGGGCTGGACGAGGGCCCGGTGGGAACCGGCCACGACCCCGAGCTGGCCCGAGCGTTCGTCGGCGCCGGTGACCGAGATCCCAACCGTCAGGCTGCAGCAGCGCGAGGAGTGCCGCCCGAGGCTGCAGTCCTTGTGCCACGGCAGGTCGGAAATGCCCCTGACGACGCCGATGGGCTTGACCAGCGCCTCGATCTTGTTGCCGCCTTGGTCCCGCGGCACGTGCCCGTCGCCCGAGAGTGAGGCGAGGCGCAGGAGCCGGTCGTCCTGGAGCAAGGTCGCGGTCGCGAGGCTCTCCTCCTGGAACCGCTGCAGGCGTACCGCCCGCGCCTCGCCGTCGGCGGTGGTGGCCCACCAGGACCGGCCGTCACCGTCGTGGTAGCGCGGGAGGGCGGCATCCATGTCGGCCGAGACCTGCGCCATTTCGTCGGTCGTGAAGACCTCGGTCAGGTGGAGGTAGCCCGCCTCGCCAAGGTAGTACGCCAGCTCGGCCGGATCGTCGTCGACCCTGAACGAGCGCTGGAGGTCGAGCGGGCCGCCGTCACGGTCGGTGAATGTGACGTCACCCGCGGTGTGAACGGCACGGACATCGAGCAAGGAGCGGAGGACGACCCACCAGTCGAGGAAGTCGTTGATGTCACCGCTGGGCATGTCGAGCGTTGCGGCCGCGAGGAGCGTCATCGGCGTCCGACGGTCGTGGACGATGTCGGTAATCTCGTCCGCGTCGAGGCGCACCGCGGCGTGCCCAGCGCCACCGGAGTGAACCCGGACGGCATCGTCGTTGACCGACAACGTCCAGGTGCCGGCCGTCGTCTCGATCGTGAACGGCCGGACGCCCAGCTCGCGAGCGCCCGGGACGGCCAGCGCAGAGCGTTCCGCCGCCAGGCGGGGCAGCTGGGTCCCGAAGAAGTCCGCGACGTCGATCGTCTCGACGTCGACGTCGTCGCGGGTGCGCAAGTCGATCGTCATGACCGGCCAGGCTAGCGACGCGGTGGCGTCGGCGCAGGACAGCCGGGGCGCCTGACGACGTGGCGTCCGACGGCACCCCTGTGAACGTCGGTACGCACAGCTGGAGCGTCTCGGTCATCACCTGATCTACGGAGGAGGGCCAGAGGGTTCTGCGGTTGGGTCACACAGCCGGCGGTTGGGGCAGGTCGATGGCTCAAGCAGGGTTCGCGCGGCATCGTTGTCCAGCGGGGCGGTGCGTACGTCGGTCGGCTGCTCAGTGGAAGGAGATTGGTAGGACCTGAGCAGCCAACGGACGCACGCCCGGTGGCCATTGCCTTGAGTTGACCTTGTTGGGGAAAACCGCAAGGTGTCTTAGCGGGAGCGACGGACGCCTGCTTCCGTATCATCGCTCATCGTGCTCTCGAGAATGGTGGTGCCAAGTCCGGCTTCGAAGGGTTGATCGAACTCGATGCCAACCCGGACAGCTCTGCCGCGAGTCGTCTTTGCGTTCGCTATTTTGCCATTGAGTCGGATCCTGAACGAGTCACCGGTGACCGTTGGAACATCGACGGAAATGCGGCGTCCGGCGAGCTCGGCCGGCGAGGGGTGCTCTAGCGTGATTCCCAGACCTAGCATCGAGATGTCGATGACCCGGCACTTGGCAGCGAACTCGCCCTCGATCTGGCAAACCCCGTCCCAGCCGGCAGGTTGGCGTGGTACTCGACGGCGGAACTGCATGTTGGACCCTCCTTCCCACGGAAGCGTCTCAGGAAGCACCTGCGCGCAACTTGGTGCCACACGGAACCAACGCGTCAACTCAATGCGATCCGCCAGACATGGTCTGTTGCCTCAACCACCACCCGTCAATCGCCCCCGAGCGTCCGACGTTGCATTTGATTCAGCGAGCAAGGTGCAACGCCGTTGCTAGGCCAATATCGACCACAAATCGGGACGCCTTGAGGCCCTTGACGTCAGACTCGCTTCTAGCGTCGTTGTTCGAGGGTTGTGCATTCGAAGTACATGGAGAACTCGTGACCCTGATGGAGCCCCCCAACCGGCGGTCGGGGACATTTGCCCTGCCGACCCCGAGCGCCGAAAGAGATGCGGGACGGACACCCTTGATGAATCCCAGATCACCCGCACGGACGGCAGCTATCAGCGCTTCCCGGTTGAGTAAGGGCCCGCCTTGACTCTCGGGCGGCCGAGGGTTGGATACTGCTGGTGTGGACTCAGGCGAGTTGGTCGGTGTCGGCGCGTTCGCCCAGCTGTCGGGGCTGACGGTTGAGACGTTGCGGCACTACCACCAGGTCGGCCTGCTCGTGCCGGTTCAGGTCGATGATCGCACCGGCTACCGCCGCTACCGGCTGCGCCAGCTGCCGCGAGCGCGCACCCTTGCCGCTTTGCGGGACGTCGGCATGCCGTTGGAGGATGTCGCCGCCATCGTTGACGCCACTGATCGAGGCGCGCGACGAGCTCGGCTGGTCGAGCACCGTCGACGCCTGACGGAGACGGCCCGGCAGGCGGCTGGCCGGGTCGACGCAATGGACCGGATGATCGAGAGGGAGGACGTCATGGAGTCACCACTGCGGATCGAAGAAGGGACGCCAATGCTTTCAGACGAGAGGCTTGCGAGGGAACTGCTGGGCACGCTCGACCGAACGGACTTCGGTCACCTTGGTATCCGCCACGAGGGCAAAGTGCGTGACAGCTACGTCGACGGCGACGTTCGCACCATCGTGACCACCGACAGGTTGTCGGCGTTCGACCGACTCCTCGGGACTATACCGTTCAAGGGACAGGTCCTCAACGAGATAGCGAACTACTGGTTCGGCGCCACCTCCGACATCGTCTCGAATCACCTCCTGGAGGTCCCTGACCCCAACGTCGTGCGCGTCCGCGAGTGCGCTCCGGTGCCGCTTGAATTCGTCGTTCGCGCCTACATCACGGGCGTAACGAAGACATCGTTGTGGTTCAACTACGAGGCGGGAGCGCGGAACATTGCCGGCAACCTGATGCCCGACGGGCTTCGCAAGAACGAGCGGTTGGAGGCTCCGATCGTGACCCCGACGACCAAGTTCGAAGTGCATGATCGAAACCTCGGTCGCGGCGACGCAATCGCCGAGGGTCTCGTGACCGCGGACCTATTCGACCGGTGCGCCGACGTCTGCTTCCGGCTGTTCGCTCGGGGCACCGAGCTCGCGGCCCAACGCGGCCTGATCCTGGTCGATACCAAATACGAGTTGGGTCTGCTCGGTGACGAGATCGTGCTCATTGACGAAGTGCACACGCCTGACAGCTCGCGCTACTGGTACGCAGACACCTACGACGAGCTCTTCCGAAAGAACAAGGATCAGCGAGCACTCGACAAGGAGCCGCTGCGAGAGTGGATGGTAGAGCGAGGGTTCCGCGGCGACGGAGAGGCCCCCGTCATGACCGACGAGGTCCGTATCGCGACCGCAACCCGCTACATCCTTCTCGCTGAGGAACTGACTCAGCGATCGTTCAAGGCCCCGGAGCTCACCGCAGCCGAACGAGTCGCCAACGTCCTCCGCGACTGACTGCCCGCGTCTAGACCGCTCAGGACGCCAGCGAGGCCCGATCTGGACTGTCCGCATCCACATCGGCGGCGACCGCGTGCCCCTCGACGTGGCCCGAACTCAAGATGTCGTCGATACGTTCCTTAGGGACTGCCTGGGCAAAGAGGAAGCCTTGCGCCCGGTGGCACTCGGCCTCCTGCATCGCCTGCAGCTGATCGGGGTGCTCGATGCCCTCGGCGATGACGTCGAGACCGAGCGCCCCGCCGAGCCGGATCAGCGTGTGCACGAGCGCAGCGCTCTGCACTGAGGTCGTCACCGTCGACATAAACGAGCGATCAATCTTCAGCACGTCCACCGGGAACTGGCGGAGGTAGCTGAGGGAGGAGAAGCCGGTACCGAAGTCGTCGATGGCCAGCCGCACGCCGATTGCCTTGAGCTCCTGCAAGCGCCGAACCGTCGCGTTGGCATCCACCATGAGCACCGACTCGGTAATCTCGAGCACCAGGCCATCAGGATCGAGTTCGCTGGCGCGAAGCGCGTCGCGCACCTCGTCGACAAATCGATCGGTAGCCAGCTGGACCGCGGAGACGTTGACCGACACTGTGACGGAGGGGTTGCTGCGACGCCAGGTCGCCGCGTCGTCGCACGCCCGGTTTAGCACCCATCGACCGATCTCGTCGATCACGCCGGTCTCCTCGGCCAGGGGGATGAAGCGGTCGGGAGAGACCCACCCGAGGTGAGGGTGGCGCCATCGGAGAAGCGCCTCGACCCCCTGGAGCTGGAGATCACCGAGGTCGACCACGGGCTGGTAGTGCAGCTCGAACTGATCGTTGCCCAGCGCGGCGTGGAGATCGATGGCCATCTCGAGCCGCTCTGTGACCGCCGACTGCATCTCGGGGAGGAAAACGGCGGCACAGTTCTTACCCCGCGCCTTGGCCTGGTACAGCGCCACGTCAGCGTTGCGGAGCAGGTCGGCGGCCTCCTCGGTCTCGCCGAGGGCTATCCCGATCGAGGCGGTGACGGTCACGTTGCGCCCACCGAGGTGGAACGGTGTCGTCCGAATGACCTCGAGGAGGTTCTCGGCAACGATCTCGGCGCCATGTGCCAAGGACGGGCCACCGACGAGGACGACGAACTCGTCACCGCCGATCCTGCCCACCGAATCCGCTTCGCGCAGCGCTGTGTAGAGCCGGGTCGCGACCGCCTGGAGCAGCTCGTCGCCGACCATGTGACCCAGGGAGTCGTTGACCTCTTTGAAGTTGTCGATGTCCAAAAAGAGCGCCGCCATTGGGGTACTGGCTCGGCGAGCCTGGGCCAATAGGAGCGCGGCGCGGTCTAGCAGGAAGGCGCGGTTGGGCAGCCCCGTGAGGGCGTCGTGCAGCGCCTGATGCCGCAGCTGGTCCTCCAAGCGGCGCCGCTCTGAGACGTCCTGGGCCATCACGAGGACGCAGTCGCGCCCGTTGAAGTTCAGGCGGTGTGACGCAATGTCGACGTCGATCAGTGATCCGGACTTCGTGCGGTGACGCCAGGTGCCCGAATGCTCCACATCCTCGCGTCCCTCCGCGAGATGGGCAGCCAGGATGGTGGCGTCCTCGTGGAGCCGGATCTGCTCGATGGTCATAGACAGGAACTCGTCGCGCTTGTAACCGTAGTGAGCCAGGGCAGCCTCGTTGACCTCGACGAAGTGCAACGTATCGCCGTCGTAGACCCACATGGGGTGGGGATGATGTGCGAAGAGCATGCGGAAGTCCTCCTGGGACTTGCGCAACGCCAGCTCGGCTCGCTTGCGATGGGTGATGTCGTGGGCGAATGCGTGGAATCGGACTCCCTCGGGATCCCGGGTCCGCCAAATGGCGAGGTCGATGGGGAACCGATGTCCATCGCGGTGCTGCGCTTCGATCTCAAAGTGCCGGCCAAGCAACGGCGCTTCGTCGGTCGTAGCGAGCTCGGCCAGGCCACGGCGGTTGGCGTCGCTGTCGCGCACGTCTTCGGGGATGATCAGGTCCTCGCCGGTCTGTCCGATCGCCTCGGCGCGCTTCCAGCCGAATATCTCCTCGGCCTGGGAGTTCCAGTCAATGACCATCCCGCTGTCGTCGAATTCCAGATAGGCGTCATTGGCTGTCTCGAGGGTCGTGCGCAGCCTCTCCTCGGAGCGTCGGACGAATCCCTGCGCCTCGGCTAGGTGCTCGGCGCTGACACCCAACAGTCCGATCACGAATAGACAGGCGAGGGCCGACAGCGCCGCTAAGCCGTACTCGTCGGGCCCCTGTACGAAGCTGGGCGCCAACCCCAGGGTGACGGTGAGCTCGCCGACAGCTAGCCCTGCGGCCACCCACGCCGCGATCACCCGCCAAGAGAATCCCGAAGCCACCGTCAGGTTGTCCCGAGCGATGAACACGTACCCCAAAGCCAACGCTGGCCCCCATCCGGTGAGGTACATGAGCACGGTGGCCACCGCGACCTGCACGGCGATGCGGATCTGCAGACGACCCCGCGACGGTGCGGCCGAGTAGACCAGGTGGGTAGTCCACGAGAGGACGTAGCCCAGGCCCAGAGCAACGACCAGCAACCACAGCGGCTGTTTAGCAACGACGTGGAACCGCTCCAGCCACCACATGGCCAGCGCGGTGGCGAACACGATGGCGAGGACGAAACGCGTCATGGGCAACGCCCACTCGGCTCGGACGCGGGCGCGAATGCTCGAGTCGTTCGGCGACGAGACCTCGCTCACCAGATGGATATCGGCAGTCCGAGCGACAGCCAAAACTCCCGGAGCATGGGTGCACAGAAACATTGTTGACCAATTGTGCATCCCCGAGCCCCCGAGCCCCCGAGCCGGCGAAGGTCAATACCCAACGGGGCATGACCTCGAAGTGCCTGATTCGTACGGGGGCGGTGGCAAACAGATCAAGCGGCGTCAAAGTGTGCCATGGACTTGATCGACCCCGCCGCTGGGCCAGAGAAGGTCCGCCACCAGGAGGAGGGGATCGCCCAGATCAGGATGACGGCCTACGACTCGAAGAACGGCTTCCGTGACCTCATCATCCTCTGCCGTGACCTCATCGTCTTCGTCGCTGCTCACTGCAACTCCGCAAAGAGCTCGTCGTTACCAGCGATCCGCATTCATCTTCCGGCGCGGGCCGACGAGATAGACCACCGCGATGGCTGCGCCGACGATCCCAAAGAGCAGCCAACCCAACAACGATGTGATCACCCATGCCGCCTTCTTCCCCCGTGGCAGCTCGTCCTGCGGTCTCCTCGTCGCGTCGACGACGCACCACAGCACGACGACCAGTGACGCGCCGTAGAGCACGAGTGTCGCCAGGCTGGTCCCCACCGTCGCCGTGATCATCGCCTCTCCGGATCTCGCGCACGAACAACGGTCGGCACCATGGCCGCCCTATCGGCCATAGGCACCTGCGGGATGCTCGCGCTCAGACCTGAACCTCGGAGGCCAGTAGATCCCGTTGCTCTTGGCCGCGGGAGCCACGAGCAGAGGCAGAGTCGAGATTCTGAGGATCCGCTCCCTGACACCGCGACCGGAAAGCCGGGAGAACCCGTGCAGGCGACGGGAGCCGAGCACGACCACCTGGCACTCCCACAGCCGCGCTTCCTCCACGATCCGCTGTGCGACCTGATCTTGCAGCACGGAACGTGACCGTCCCTCGACTGCGATACCGCGTCCCTGGAGGGACAGAACGGCGTCGCGCACCAATTCCTCGGCCTCGGCCGGAGACTCGAGCGGGAGCACGCGCGCCATTTTCGGCACCTCGCGAAGGTGCAGCACTCTGACGCTGGCACCGCTCGCCGATGCCACGCCGGCAGCGAGGTCAAGGGCGGTCTGGCCGGATTCGAACTGATCAATTGCACACAGCAGTCGGTCCCACACGTGCGCACCTCCAATGCTGGCGCAATTCTGCGCTGTGAGGCCGAAATAGAGTGTGAACAATTCCCGGCTTTGAATTAAGAGAACGTAAACGACAGGCCCGACGCGAGCGGGAGCCTGGTCACGAAACTGCTGTCAGGTGCCGACCTGGGCCGATGCGCGATCGAGCGCGAGCTGCCCGCTGTTCGCGTCGTAGTCGAAGAGCTCGCCGTAACGGCCCCAGTCGATCGCGATCCTGAGTTGCTGGCGGGCTTCGTCCTCCGAGAAACCCCGGCGCAGCAGGTCGAGGAAGAATCCTTCGCCCAGGTTCCCGTCCTCGGTGGTGTTGAGCGCGCTGTAGATCGCCCGTACCAACGGTGCCCGCTCACGGGCGCGCCGGGCGAAGATCTGCTTGGACTCGAGGATGTCGGCAGCCACGAACGTCCGACCGTCGTCGGTGACATGGAGGTCCGCATCATCCACCTCCGCCAGTCCCAGGACTTGTGCGGCATCGACCAGCGGGAGCAGGTCGTCCACCTCGAACGTCAATTCGTGGGCCAGCTTGGGTAGGTCCTCTCGTCCTCCGTGGGCAACCAGGATTTCAAGGAGTCCCGCCATGCCGCCGACGCTGGCCTGGGGCAAGGGGGTGTCGACGGGAGACCCCTCCCCCGGCACGGCCTCCGTCCAGATGTGTGCCGGCGGCCTTGTGTCCCGACCGGTCATCAGCCCGTAGATCCGGTCGACCAGCGCCCCGAAGCTCTCGTCGTGGCGGTTGCGGGGCTGTGGGAATCCACAGCTGATCTCGGTCCGGATACGGCCGGGATTGGCGCCCAGCACGAAGATCCGGTCAGCAAGGATCACCGCCTCTTCGATGTTGTGCGTGACGATCAACATCGCCTTCGTCGGGAAGTCCTTCTCCTGCCACAGCCTGAGCAGCTCGGCCCGGAGGTTCTGCGCCGTCAGGACGTCGAGTGCCGAGAACGGTTCGTCCATCAGCAGCGCGTCCGGCTCGACGACCAGCGCCCGGGCAAACCCCACTCGCTGTCGCATCCCGCCGGACAGCTCTTTGGGGTACGCGGACTCGAAACCGTCCAGACCGATCGTGTCAATGGCTCGCTCGGCCCGCTCGCGCCGCTCCCGCGCTTCGATACCGAGGGCTTCAAGCCCGATCTCCACGTTCTGGCGCACCGTCAGCCAGGGCAAAAGGGCGAAGCTCTGGAACACCATGGCCACGCCGGGGTTGGCACCGTTGAGGGCCTGACCGCGGTAGCTGACCTCTCCGGCCGTCGGTGCAATCAGTCCGGCGATACAGCGCAGGAGCGTGCTCTTCCCCGATCCGGAACGTCCGAGCAGGGCGACGATCTCGCCCTCGCGCAAGTCGAGCGAGATGTCATCGAGGACCGGGAGCGGGCTCCCGTCGGGTGAGACGAACGTCTTGGTGACGTGCGACACCTCGATGATGGTCGCCGGATCGGCGCCAGGACGGCCGGTGCTCAGGTGCGATGTCGTCGCCATGAGGACCCACCCTGGCCCACCAATACGGACTGCGTCAACGCCGAGGTGATCACAAGGTGAAGCGGCTCTCGGCCAGCGCGTAGAGGCGGCGCCAGAACAGCCGGTTGGCCAGGACGACGAAGGCACTCATGACGATGCCACCGGCAATGAGAAGAGCGAACTTGCCCTGGATGGAAGCCGTAGCGATGTAGTTGCCGAGGCCATACGCGTTGAGGGTGCGGTGGTGCCAGCTGACGAGCTCGGCCACGATGGACGCGTTCCAGGCTCCCCCGGCGGCGGTGATCCCCCCTGTCACGTAGGCGGGGAAGATGGCGGGCAGGATGACCTGGCGCCAGCGCTGGCCCCGGGTGAGGCGCATCGTCACCATCATTTCGCGGAGGTCGTTGGGGATTGAGCTTGCCCCGGCGATGACATTGAAGAGGATGTACCACTGCGCCCCCAGCATCATGAGCACGATGGCCCCGTAGTCGAGTGGTATCCCAAGGTCGATGAAGATGAGGGTGGCAAAAGGGAAGAGGAGGATGGCCGGGAAGCTGGCCAGGACCTGGACTACCGGTTGTGCAAAGCGAGACAACTTCGGGCTCATGCCGATCTTCACGCCCACGGGCACCCAGATCAGCGTCGAGATGCAGAGGAGGACGACCACCCGGGCAAAAGTCGCTACGCCGAATCCGATCAGGCCGGGAAAACGGGCGAAGCCCAGATGGGCGTTGAGATAGATGAGCCCGATGACGGCGACAGCGGCCGACGCGGCGAAGACCACGGCCCAGAAGATGACGTCGCCGACCTGACGCTTACGGGGGTCGGTGCGGAGCGGGTACTCGGCCAGGCCGAACGGGCGGGTGATGCGGTCCAGCGCACGTCCCACAGGACGGGTGAGGCGGCCGAGCAGCCTCGGCACCGACGACCGCTGCAACATGTTGAGCACCATGCTCTTGGGCTTGTCCGTCGCCTCGGAGCTCTCGAGGCGGAATTTGTCCGACCAGGCGACCAGGGGACGGAAGACGAAGAAGTTGGTGCCGACGACGAGTATCACCATCACCACGATGGCGATGGTGACCTGGGTGTAGGAGCCGTGCGCAATTGCGGCGGCCATGTAGCTGCCCATCCCCGGCAGGGCCTCCGTGATGCCTTGGCCCTTGATGAACACGGTGACCGCCTCGGAGGCCGTGAGGAAGAACCATCCGCCTCCCATCGACATCATCATGTTCCAGACGAGCCCGATCATGGAGCTGGGCACGTCGAGCTTCCAGAACCGCTGCCACTTGGTGAGGCGATACATCCGCGCCGCCTCGTCGAGCTCCGTGGGTTGGCTGATGAGCGAGTGGTAGAAGCTGAAGGTCATGTTCCACGCCTGCGAGGTGAAGATCACGAAGATGGAGGCAGCCTCCAGCCCGAGCAGATTGTTCGGGAAGACCTTGATGAAGAAGGTCAGAGCGATGGGTAGGAAGACCAGGATCGGTATCGACTGCAAGATGTCGAGGATCGGAACGAGCACTTTCTCGGCGCGTCGCAACCTGGCGGCGGCGGTGCCGTAGACCAGGGTGAACACGGTCGAAAGGCCGAGCGCGATGAACATCCGCAGCAGCGAGCGCGCTGCGTAATACGGGACGTTCGAGATGTCGGTGGAGATGACGACGGGCGTGCGACCGGGGGTGAAGTTGACCGCCAATGACTGACCCAGGTGGACGACCTCGTAGAGGATGGCGATGATCGCCGCTCCGACGACGACATCGACCCAGCTGATGCGACGTCCACGGAGCACCTCACGTACGGGGAGGGTCTGGCGCACTGACATGGCACGCCTTTCTAGGTCACGGTGGGAACGCCTGGAAAGTGGTCACCGATTACGTCACACGCCGGCCGGCGAAATACGCTGCGACAGACCAATTCGGGGAGGAAGGCATGACCAGAGCCACCGATGGTGGTGTGATCGCGGTCCTGATCGGGGCCGCCCTGCTGGCGGGTTGCTCGAGCAGCCCGAACGGCCAATCGGCCAACACGACGACGACCTCGACCGCTCCGGCAACCAGCACCACGACGACTGCGGCGACCACGACGACTGTGGCCACCGGCGCGTCATGCACCCAGAGCGCGATCCTGGCCGCCGCCAAGAGCTCCGCCAGCACGGGCCCGGTGAACTCGGTGTACAACTTCGGCTGCTCCGGAACATGGGCCTATGCGAACGTGAACGTCGGTAGCGGCTCGGCGTCCTACGACGCGGTCATCGTCCTCCAGGCCCAAGGATCCGGGTGGGCGGTAGGCGACCGAGGCAACGCGTGCTCGAGCCACCTCGTGCCGAGCGCCATCTACACCCAGGCGTGCTCGTCGAGCTGATGAGCGGCTCGAGGTCAGGCCACGACATGGGCCGGGACAGCGGATCGGGCGTGGACCCCGTCACGGGCGTCACGCACCTGCCCGGTCCGAATCGGGAGCCCGTTTTCGTGGTGCCCGGCCGCGACGAGGCGGCCGCGGCCAAGATGGACGAGTTCCTCTCGCGCACCGGGCGGCGCCCGAACGTCGTCGTGATCTTGATGGACGACGTCGGCTGGGGGGACTTCGGGTGCTACGGCGGCGGGGTCGCGGTAGGTGCGCCGACGCCGAACGTCGACCGGATCGCCCGGGAGGGCCTGCTCCTGACGTCGTGTTACAGCGAGCCGTCGTGCACACCCACCCGGGCATCCATCATGACGGGCCGGCTACCGATGCGACACGGTCTCCTGGTTCCTCCCATGTACGGCATGCCGGGCGGGCTCAGCGGGGAGGTCACGCTCCCGCAGCTCCTCTCCGACGCCGGCTACGTGACGCAGGCAGTCGGGAAGTGGCACATGGGAGAGAACCAGGAGAGCCAGCCACAGAACGTCGGGTTCGACGACTTCTACGGTTTCTTGTCGGTGTCGGACATGTACACGGAGTGGCGGGACCCGTACTTCTTCCCCGAGGTCGTCTACAGCGAGGACCGCACCGAGTGGGTCAAGAACATGCCGTTCAACAAGTGCTTCGTCCACGCGACCCGCAACGGGCCGATCGAAGAGGTCGAGGAGGTCACCGTCCCGGTCCTCTCCCTTCTCGACGACAAGTGGTGTTCGTATTCGGAGCAATTCATCGAGCGCATGGCTGGTTCTGCTGATCCCTGGTTCCTCTACCACTGCACCCGCGGAGCGCACTTCGACAACTACCCGCATCCCGACTTCCTGGGTCGCTCCCCGGCACGGCATCCCTACAAGGACGCCATCGTCGAACTGGACGCCATCTGCGGCCGTCTGGTCGCCGCGCTCGAGAGGACCGGGCAGCTCGAGTCGACGATGGTCGTGATCTCGTCCGACAACGGTCCCGAAATGGAGACCTGGCCGGACTCGGCCTTCACCCCCTTTCGTTGTGCGAAGGGATCGACGTGGGAGGGCGGCGTGCGCGTGCCGGCCATCGTGTCGTGGCCCGGCATGATTCAGCCCGGTCGCGCCAGCGACGGACTCGTCCACCTGCTCGATCTCTTCGCCACGTGCCTCTCCATGGCCGGCACGCCCGAGCGGATACCCGCCGACCGCTACATCGACGCGGTCGACCAGCTCTCGTTCCTCCTGGCCCCCGATGACCGCGTCGCCGTATCCAACCGGAAGTTCCAGCACTATTGGCTCACGTCGCAGTTCTCGGCACTCCGGGTGGGTGAGTACAAGTACATGCTGTCCTCCATCTCCGACGGTGACACGGATGTCCTCAACCCCGGTGGTTTCACGGGCGTGCTGCAGCGCTACGGCTACGGCCGCCTGTACAACCTGTACCTCGACCCAAAGGAGACGCGCTCGTACATGATCCGCAAGCTCGTCTACATCGATGCGATCATCGGTGAGATCGGGCGGCACCAGGCCACTTTCCGCGAGTGGCCGAACAAGCCACCCCCGGTGTCCGCCGGCTGACCTGGGGGACGCCGCCGTGAGGCGTCAAACCCGCCCCAGCTCGTCGGCGAGCTTGCGCAGGTCGTCGCGGAAGTCGGGGTGGGCGATCTCCACCAACAGGTGGGCACGCTCGCTCACGGTCAGACCGGTCAGCTCCGCCGCGCCGTACTCGGTGACGACGACGCCCGTGTGGTGGCGTGGTGTGGAGACGACCGAGCCTTCGGGCAGGAGCCCGACGATCCGGGACGCCACCTCACCTCCGAGTACCGCCGTCGAGTGGAGGCAGATGAGCGAATGGGCATCGAGGTGCAGCTCTGCCGCGGCCACGAAGTCCTCGTGCCCGCCGACGCCCGAGACCTGCCGGCCACCGATGTTGTCGGCCACCACCTGCCCGTAGAGGTCGACCGACAGTGCACCGTTGATGGAGACCAGGTTGGCGTTCCTGGCGATGACGGTGGGGTCATTGACCGTCTCCACCGGGAGGAATGCGACGTCCTGGTTCCCGTCGAGCCAGCCGTAGAGCTCCGCGGTGCCGAGGGCGAACGTCGTGACCGAGACCCCGTCGAACACCCCCTTGGCGTCGTTGGTGACCTTGCCCGCCTGGTGCAGCCGCATGAGGCCGTTGGTGAACATCTCGGAGTGGATGCCGAACCCGCCGAGGGGGCCCTTGGCCAGCTCCGTCGCCACGATGTTGGGGATGGCGCCGATGCCGGTCTGCAGGGTGGACCCGTTCTTCATGTAGGCGAGCGCGTTGCGGGCGATCGCCCCGTCGACCTCGTCGGTCGGAGGCTCGGTCAGGGCGAAGGGTGTGGCATTCGTCTCGACGAGCACGTCGACGAGGTCGAGCGAAATCGTGTTGTCGTACTCGGGAGGGAGGCTCTTGGTCCGGGGCAGGTTGGGGTTGACCTCGACGATGAGGAGCCGGTCGGGGTCCTGGCCGGCACGGATCAGCTCGGGCCGGGTTGCGCCCATGTGAAGGGAGAGGTTCACGTTGCCGTACTCGTCTGGCGGGGCAGCCTGCACGACCATCACGCGGGGTGCGAACTTGGCCAGGATCGGGGCCATCTGGCGGAACCCGCCCGGCACCAGCTCGACCCTGTGGCCCATGGAGTGCAGCAGACGCTCCGCCGGGCCGAAGAAGCCACAGCGGTACGTGACGCCCGCCTTGGTGAAGACCTCGTAGAAGTTGAGGCAGAGGGCACCGCCGATCTGCAGGTCCTGCCAGTCGTCCCGCTCGCCCAGGGCGGTGAGGAAGGTGTCCGGGTTGGCCGGACCCAACCCGAACCCGATCATGTCGACCGGGCGGATCATGGCGACGGCTTCCTGGGCGGTGCAGACGGTGGGCATGGCCCTACTCTCGCACCGGGCCATCCGCCTGACCACGGCCATTGGTCCCGGTGCCGTGGGCCGACCGGCTGCAATCCGTTACTTTTGGCTCTAGCCCGGTCACAGTCCCGGTTGCAGAATGAGCAGGACACCTCCTCTTCCCAGACAACGGTGCTTGGAGAATGGCGGCCACCCCCCTCGGTCGCCATTTTCCAATTCCGGGCTTCTGGCCCCGTTCCGGGCTTCTGGCCCCGTTCGCCCCACCACAGGCTGCGCTCGGACGGGTTGCCGGTACTGTCGAGCCGGACGATGTCCCTGCTGCCGGCCGGCAGTCCCAGCACCGAGGGTGTGACCATGAGCAACCGTTCCTTCGAAGGCCTCGACGCGACGCTCGGCGCCATGCATCTGCGACCTCCCACCCTGGTGTCTGCGGACGACACCCTGGCGCGCGTGGCATCCGCCATGGTGCGCGACGGCGTCTCCTGCGCCATCCTCGAGGAGCCGCCACTGCGGGTCGTCACCGAGTTCGACCTTGCCCGCGGCTTGGCTCAGGGCCAGGGTCCGGAGGATCCGATCGCGACGATCGCCTCGGCGCACCCGAGCTGGGCGCCACCGTCGGCCAGCGTCGCCGAGGCGGCCGCGCTCATGGTCAGCCTCGGCATTCGGCATCTCGTCGTGCTCGACATCTCCGACCGGCCCAGCGGCCTCGTCTCCATGGCCGAGCTCTTCGGCGTCATCGTCCGGTCGCAGGAACCAATGGCCCTCTATGCAAAGTTCGCCGACATCATGCTGCACAGCGACAGCGAGGCCTCGCACCAGGTCCACGAGGCTCCTCCGCCCCAGGCCTGATCGGTCTCGTCGGGTCGTCGGTCGGAGCTCACCCGCACCGGCCTCCGCTCCATCGCCGGAGACTACGCGTCCGTCGACCATGTGGACGATGCGATCGGTGGCACTCGCCACCGCCTCGTCGTGGGTCACCAGCACGATCGTCGTCTCACGCTCCTGCCTCAGCCGCCGGAAGAGAGCGAGCACCACGTCGACGGAGGCGCTGTCGAGGCTGCCCGTCGGCTCGTCGGCCAACAACACGGACGGATCGTTGGCCAGCGCCCGCGCAATGGCGACTCGCTGACGTTCGCCACCGGACAGCTGGGTCGGGAGGCGGTCGCTGAGACCCCCGAGGCCCACCTCCTCGAGGAGCTCGTCGGCGTAGGGAGCGCGCTGGCGGTGGGGGCGACGCGACCCCGACATGGCGATCTCCACGTTTTCGCGGACCGAGAGCCGGGGCAGCAGGTTGTGGAGCTGAAACACCAGCCCCACCTCTTCGCGCCGGAACCGGCTGGCGTGATGCAGGTGCACCACGTCGTACCCGTTGACGCTGATCGAACCCTCGGTGGGCGTGTCGAGCGCGGCGATCAGATGCAGCAGGGTCGACTTCCCGCACCCCGAGTGCCCCGTGATCGCAGCGAACTCGCGGGCGGCCACCGTGAGGTCTACGCCGTCGAGCGCGTGGATCAACCCGTCGTCGTAGGTCTTCTTCAGGCCGTGGACCTCGATCGCCGGCACCTAGCCCACGTCGGCCTCACTCACGACTCAACGCCTTGAGCGGCGCCAGGTTGGCGGCACGGAGCGCGGGATAGAGCGCGCCGATGATGGCCATCCCGAGCCCGGTGTAGAGACCCCGCCAGAAGGCCTGGTTCGTGTAGTTCGCGTGCAGCACGCCGCGGAGCTGCGGGAGAGCTTCGAGCGCTGCGGTCGCCGCAAAGGACAGGGCAACCCCTGCGATGGCGCCCACGAGGGCCAGGACGACGCCTTCGCCCACCACCAGGGAGACCACCCGGCTGCGGGTCCAGCCGATGGCGCGCAGCAGGCCGAATTCCCTCGTTCGCTCGAAGAGGGACAGGAGCATGGTGTTCCCCACGATGACCGCGCCGATCAGGATGGCCAGGATCGTGCTGCCCGTTGCGGCCGCCTGCAGGAACACCAGGTTGCGGTCGGCCCGGCCGAACTGCGCTGCGGTCTGGATCGTCGTCATCTCCGGGTGAGCCGACGTGATGGCCTTCTCGACCTTGGCTGCCGACGTCCCCGGGTAGACGTTCACGAAGATCAGGGTGACCGAGCCGGGGACCCTGTTGTACGCCTGGATCGCCGGGAGCGGGAACATGCCGCCCAGGTCTCCGTACGAGATCCCCGTCGAGTAGATCCCCACCACGGTGTTCCAGGTGCCGTTGGCGTCGAAGCGGTCGCCGACGTGGACCCCGAAGTCCTGTGCGGCGCGCCAGCCCAGCATCATCTCGTGGGTGGCCGCTTCCTGATACGGCCGGCCTGCCACCACGGTGACGCCGAACTGGCTGAGCTCGTCGGGCGCGATGCCGATCTCAATGAACAGCGGGTTGTTCGCGTTGATGTGCTGCGTCTCGAGCAGGACCCCCACCGCGCTCTTCACACCAGGCGTCGACTGGACAGCGCGCAGCTGGCCCTCGTCCAGGCTGGAGTACAGCACCTCCGAGACACCGTTCTGTGCCACGGTGAAGTCGGCGTGCCCCAGGGTCAGCACCGCCGCTGCCGAAGCTTCGAGCCCGCTGCTCACCACCGTGAGCGTCACGACGGTCATGACCGCGATACTGATGGCGAAGGCGATGCCGATGGACCTCGCCTTCTTGGACCAGAGGTTCTTGAGGATCAGGGCTGCGAGCGGCATCCGACCTCCTCCATGGCGGCTGACCGCGCGGCGGGTCGGACTCTCGGCTCCGTGTCAGGAATCCCGGGCGGCGACGGCACGGTCGAGCACACCCGTCGTTCAGCCCGCTCACCGCGGACGCCCGGGTCAGCCGCGGGAGATGACGGCCTGCGCCGCCTCGATGGCGTCCTTGACGTCCTGGAGGAGCTTCTGGACACCGTCCCGGAGCGTGTCGGCGCTCACTGTCGCGTCACGTCCGGCCTCGCGGAGCTTCGAATAAGCGGCGAGGCATGCGTTCTGCGCGATGTCGAGCTGCTTCGTCGCCCGCTCACGGGCATCGAGCTTGGCGAGGTCCACCTGGACCTTGAGCTCGTCGATCCGGGCCTTCCACTGGTCGAGGGTTCCGGTCATCGAATCAACGACCTCCGACTTCTGCTGCTCCGGGGCGCTTGCCGCCCCGCCGGGTTCTGCCGTCATTGCGAGCCTCCTTCTTTCTTCGTGATCAGGGCCGTTGCGTCACAATCAGCGTGTCCCGGGTACGGGTGCGCAGATAGGGCCGAACGTCCCCACTCCCACCCATGGGCCCTCATCGGCTGGCTGTGACCTCGCCCTCGGACCGTGCCTGACGTATCTCCGACAGCGTCAGCGCGGTGTCATCGAGGACGTACGGGCTGAGAGACGGGCGCTGGGAGCGGTGCGTGGTGCGGGTGGTCCGGTGAGTCGTGGGGTGATGCATGGCCTTCTCCTTTAGCTCTTGGCGATCGGGTGCCGCTGCAACCATTGGACCGCACCGCCGGGGTGGCCCCTAGGGCCGAACGCCTCCAGTTCCATGGGACCTAAGCCCCTGGTCACCTTGAGGCGGCCAGCTCCCGGAGGGCCCGCCAGACGCTCTCGGCAGCCGTGCGGCTCGTGGTGTCGATCGTGGTGGCCGACGGCCAGGCATCCATCCTTCCGGCCATGGCGGCCCGGACCCGGGGGTTGGCCTCGGAGACGTCACGGCCGTCACGGCGCCGCGCGTCGATCCGCGCTGTCGCCACCGAGTCGTCACAGGTGCAAAGGAGCTCCAGCAGCTCGCTCCCGGTGTCGGCGGCGACCCGCGCCGCCTCGGCGCGGCGCCTGGCGTCGACCCACGACGCGTCGAGGATGACCGGGTCACCCACTTCGAGGCGGCGCCTGGCCCGGCGGAGGAGATCTTCGTAGACGGCACGGACGGCTTCGGGGGCGTAGCGCCCCGCATCGAGCGCTCCATCGGTCGGTCCGGATCCTTCGGTGCGCCCCCGTTCCCGGCGGACCTCGTCCGAGCGCAGCAGTGCCCAGCCGGTCTCGGCGGCCAGACCGGCCGCCAGCGTGCTCTTGCCGGTGCCCGGGAGGCCTCCCACGAGCACCAGCGCCTGCCGGGACCGGCGCGCGTGGCGCAGTGCCAGGTCGTGCAGCTCACGAGCGGCGTGATCGCAGCCTTCGACCCCCTGCTCGTACTGCAGGCAGGCCACCTTGGTCCGCACGTAGGCGCGTTGGGCGATGTAGTGGTGGAGGAGCGGTCTCGGCAGGTCCGCCCCCACCCGGGACTCGTAGTCGACAACGAAACGCTCGGCCGCGTCGGGCCGCCCCAGGCGCTCGAGGTCCATGGCGAGGAAGGCCACGTCCGCGCACACGTCGCCGTAGCGGAGCTGGTCGGAGAACTCGATGCAGTCGAGGATGCGCACGCCGTCGTCGAGGCAGAAGATGTCCTCGGCCTGGAGGTCACCGTGGCCGTCACAGACGCATCCCGATGCGATGCGTTCGGCCAGCAGCGCCGCGTGCGCCTCCAACCAGCGGGCGGTCGTGGCACGGATCTCCTCGTCCGACGAGGGATCCAGGACGGTGCCGACGAAGCGCCGCGTCTCCTCGAAGTTGGCGTCCCAGGCGGCTTCCAGGGCCTGCTCGGTGGCCGCTTCGGAAATTGCGGAGGATCGTGCCGCCCCCGCATGGAAGGTGGCGAGGGTGGTCGCGACCTGTTCCAGCCATCCCTCGACCTCGGCGCCCTCGCGCACGAGTGTGGCCAACCTCCGCTCGTCGGGCAGGGCTCGCATGACGACCATGTGGTCGATCGCGACGCCGTCCATCTCGATGTCGGCCACGCCCAGGTACACGTCGGGTGCCAGCCGGCGGTTCAGCTCGACCTCACGCCGGCAATCGGCCTCCCGCAGCGAGCGATCAGAGAAGTCGAGGAAGTCGAAATGGACCGGCTTGCGGAGCTTGTAGACCCTGTCCCCCACGAACACGAGCACGGAGATATGGGTCTCGACGACCCGCACCGGTGGCGTGTTCCGATCGTCAGTCATGCCGCTGTCGTGTCGACGGTGCGGCCATGCTCGCACTCGTCGCACGCAGGCACGGCGGCGATCCCATCACGTCTCTCACGCGGGAGCGTGGTGATCCCAGTACAGATGGCCGCCGGCTCCGTCGATCTGCCGACGGATCCGCTCCATCACTTGCCACCCCGTGGCTTCCATGCGCAATTCACCTGTGTCGAGATTGAAGTCCCGCTGCCCCTGGTCCAAGCAGTCCGCAATCACGTTGAAGAGGTTGGCCCCCGTCGACACGTCGAGCACCCCGGCCAGCCGGATGGCAACCGGCTCGGTTGTCACGTCGATCCACATCTCGAGCGCCACGTCGTTGTGCCAGGCGTCGTCGACCAGCTCACGGATGGAGCCGTCCGCCGTCGAGGCGCTGACTGCTTCCAACGGCGACTGGTCGAGAAGTATCACCTGGCTCCCTTCAGTGCGCGTACCGGCGACGCCGGCCCTATGACAGGGAATTGTCGGTACGGCTGGGCGTTGCGGGTAGGGCCGAAGGTCCCGCGGGGGATGCATGCCGAGCCATTGTGACCTCCGGCCCTGCACAGAGCCGGGTCGGTTGGCGCATGATTTCTCGCGTCCGGAACGGGCGATGTGACCGAACGAGAAAGGAGCAGGACCCGCCGGTTGGCTCGCTGATGGCGTGTGATCGGCAGGATCTGACTGGGTCGCCAATGTCGATGTACACCGAACTTCTCGAGACCGTCTCCGGCCAGCGCCCGACACCCGAACCGAGCGCGACTGAGCGCAGCGCCCTCGAGGAGGTACTCCGGTGCCGCCGTGAGCTGGAGCAAGGGGTTCAGCCGGGCACGGATGCGGACACGGTCCCCATCGTTTTGGCGCTGCAAGTCGGGTACGACGTCGCCCTGCTCGATCTGGCCCGGCTGGTCGGCATCGACACCGACCCGAGTCGCTTCGAACAGCCCCAACAGGAGCGCGAGCGCCTCGAGCGTGCGCTGCACGAGCTCGGGATCAGCCTGCAGACGGCCACCGGCGCCGAGGAGCCCGTGCCCGAGCCTTCCTGATGCGTCAGCCTCAGGTGCCGGTGGCGTCGGTTCGAGACTCCTGCTCCGAACGCTCGTTGAGCCGGGCGGCGAACGTGGCGGCCTGGGTCCTGCGCTCCATTCCGAGTTTGGCGAGCAGGTTCGACACGTAGTTCTTCACGGTCTTCTCGGCCAGGTACATGGTCTCTGCGATCTGGCGGTTGGTGTACCCCTCCGCGATCAGGTCGAGGATGCGGCGCTCTTGCGGTGTGAGACTGGCGATGCGGGGATCGACCTTGGGGCCTTCGCGGAGGCGTTCGAGGACCCGTTCGGTCAAGGCGGGGTCCAGCAGCGACTGACCAGCGCCGGCGCGCCGGATGGTGTCGAGCAGGTCGAGGCTGCCCACCTGCTTGAGCACGTAGCCGGCCGCCCCCGCCATGATGGAGGCGATGAGCGCCTCGTCGTCGGCGTACGAGGTGAGCATGACGCACGCGATCTCGGGGAAGCTCGACCTGATCTCCCGGCAGACCTCGACCCCGCTCCCGTCGGGCAGGCGCACGTCGAGAATGGCCACGTCGGGTTTGGTGGGCGGAATCCGGGCCAGGGCCTCCGCGACCGTCCCCGCCTCGCCGACCACCTTGATGTCGTCGCCGGCCTCGAGGAGGGCGCGGAGACCCGTCCTGACGACCTCATGGTCGTCGAGGAGGAACACACTCAGACTCACGGGCGACATCCTCCCATTTCGGACAGGGCCTCGGCTACTTACCACGAACGGCGCTGCTCGGAGCATAGGTAGACTCCGTCATGTGCCGTTCCGTGCGATCGAGGATCCGTCCAAGCTGCGCCGGGTGCTCGAGGCGACGCTGCTGATCGAGTCGAACCTGGAATTGCCCGAGGTCCTGCGCCACGTGGCCGAGGAGGCGCGGTCCATGACCGGCGCGCGCTACGCGGCGCTCGGCGTGCTCGACGAGGAGAAGCAGGCCCTCTCGGAATTCATCACGGTGGGGCTCTCCGAGGAGCAGGAGGCGACCATCGGTCCCCGCCCGACGGGCCGGGGTGTCCTCGGGTTGCTCATCGCCGACCCCAAGCCGCTGCGGATCTCGGAGATCGGGAACCACCCCGACAGCTTCGGCTTCCCCCCGAACCACCCTCCGATGACGTCCTTCCTGGGCGCACCCATCAAGGTGCGCGAAGAGGTCTACGGGAACCTGTACCTGGCCGACAAGGTGGGCTGGTCCGAGTTCACCCACGACGACGAGGCGCTGGTCGGGGCCCTGTCGCAGGCGGCCGGCATCGCGATCGAGAACGCGCGGCTCCACGACCGGGTGCGCCGGTCGGCCGTCTACGAAGACCGGGACCGCATGGCACGGGACCTCCACGACACCGTCATCCAACGGCTCTTCGCGCTCGGGCTCACCCTGCAGGGCATGGCGGCGCGCATGCCCGACGCCGCGGCAGACCAGCTCGGGGACGCCGTGGCCGAGATCGACCGTGTCATCGCACAGGTCCGCTCCACCATTTACGAGCTCGGGATGGGCGACGACAGCCGGGGCATCCGCGACGACATCACCACCCTGACGCGCGAGCTGCGGCCGGTCGTCGGCTGCGAGATCGACGTGATGTTCGAAGGGCCGCTCGACGCCAGCATCGACGCCCAGATCACGGAGCACCTGCTCGCGACGATCCGCGAGGCTCTCACCAACGTCGGCAAGCATGCCCAGGCCACACGTGTCTCGGTCAGCGTGGACGCAACCGACACGTCGTGTCGTCTGACGATCACCGACGACGGGGTCGGGATCTCCGGCGCGCCGTCAGTCGGCGGCGGCCTCGGTATCCCGAACCTCCGGCGGCGAGCGGAGAAGCTCCACGGGACTCTCATCGTCGACGACGTCCCCGGCGGTGGAACGCAGCTCACGTGGACGGTGCCGCTCGCCACCTAGCGGGAGCGATCGGACATGAAGGCAGAAGGAGAGACAGCAATGACACCCGCACAGGCGCCCGGCTCGGGCAGGATCGTCGTCGGCATCGACGGGTCCCCGTCCTCGCTCGACGCTCTGTCGTGGGCCGCCCGGCAGGCCGAGTTCACGGGGAGCACACTGGAGATCGTGATGACGTGGGAATGGCCCTCCAGTTACGGCTGGGCCGTGCCGATCCCGGCCGACTTCGACCCCGAAGAGGACGTCCGCAGTGCGCTGGACTCCGCCGTCGAGGGCCTGCGGCCGGCGCACCCGAGCATCGTCATCGACCCCCGCGTCGTCTGCGGGCACCCGGCACCGATCCTCGTCGAAGCGTCGAAGGGCGCGGACCTGCTCGTCATCGGGAGCAGGGGGCACGGCGAGTTCGTCGGGATGCTGCTCGGTTCGGTCAGTGAGCACTGCGTCACGAACGCGCACTGCCCGGTCCTGGTACATCGGGCGACCTGGTAGGGCATGCCCGGCACCGAGCGGCGGATCGTCGTCGGGGTGGACGGATCCGCAGCCTCGCAGCGCGCGCTCGACTGGGGCATCGCCGAGGCGCACCGCGTCGGGGCCTCCCTGCACCTGGTGACCGCCTGGATGTTCCCGATGGCGCTCGGCTATGCCTTCACCACCACGGTCCAGGAGGTGCGGCAGAGCGCCCAGGACGTGATCGACCGCGCCACGGCCCACGCCGCCGAGGTGGCCGGTGACGTCACCGTGACCGGCGAGACCACGGAGCAGTCACCCGGACCCGCGCTGGTCACGGCCGCCAAGGATGCCGACCTCCTGGTGGTGGGCTCACGGGGCCTCGGGGGGTTCGAAGGGCTCGTCATCGGGTCGGTGAGCCAGTACTGCACCCGCCACGCCACCTGTTCGGTCGTCGTGGTGCGCTGACTGATCGACCTTCAACCGCCGCGATACGACGAGGGCACGATCGTCACCGGGACCGGGGAGTGCTCGGCCAGCTCGAGGCTGGTGCTCCCGAGCAGCGTGCCGGCGTGGCCGCCCGCACCCCGAGAACCGACGACGAGGAGCGCCGCCTCCTCGGGCGGCTGGGCCATGCGGAGCAGGGCCGTGCACGGGTCTCCGTCGACGACGTGCCACTCCACCTCCCCCGGATCGAGGCCGGCGTCGGAGGAGATCTTCAGTGCGTCGTCCCCCTCGACGTGGGCGTGGCCGGCCAGACCGGCGTGCTCCAGCAGCCCGACGGCATGCACCACGCGCAGGCGGGTGCCAAGAGCGCGTGCGGTCCTGGCGGCCCAGGCCACGGCGAGCCGTGCCTCCTTGGACCCGTCGTAGCCCACCACGACACAGCGCTCTGCCGTCATGGCCCGACCTCCATGTGCACCCGGTCGACCGCGCGCAGGCGCTCCGTGCGGTCGGCCCGCAGCTGCGACAGCCCCGGCCCGCCGCACGTCGGGGCAGGCGGGTGGACCGGCAGACCCAGCAACGCACCGAGCGTCGCCTCGACCGAGGACTCGAGTGACGCCGGGTTGTAGCCACCCTCCAGGAAGAGGGCGAGGCGGCCCGGACGCGGCGCGAACTCCGAGACCACCCGGGCCAGCTCGGCGAAATCACCGCTCGAGAGCTCGAGTTCGCCGAGCGGATCCGCCTGGTGGGCGTCGAAGCCGCAGGAGACCAGCACCCAGTCGGGGGCGAACTCCTCAATCGTCTGACGCGCCACCTCGTCGATCGCGGCACGGACCACGTCCCCCGTCGCCCCGGCCGGGAGCGGCAGGTTGACGGTGAGACCCGGCGCGCCGGGTCCGCCGACCTCGTCGGCACGCCCGGTCCCGGGGAACAGCGGGTGCTGGTGGGTCGAGACGTAGAGCACGTCGGGATCGTCCCAGAAGATCGCCTGGGTGCCGTTGCCGTGATGCACGTCCCAGTCGACGATGAGCACCCGCTCGCCCAGGGCGGTGCGCGAGGACGCTGCGACGGCCACGTTGTTCACGAGGCAGAAGCCCATGGCGCGGTCGGCGGTGGCGTGGTGCCCCGGTGGTCGGACGGGCACGAAGGCGATGCCCTCGTTCCTCCGTTCGAGTTCGGCCAGTGCCGCCAGGCCGGCCCCGGCGGCGCGGCGGGCAGCGGACCACGAGTCGGGCCGGGCGTAGGTGTCCGGATCGATGTCGCCACCACCCCCGCGGCAGAACGCCTCGAGCTCGGCGAGGTAGGCCGGCGAATGGACGCGAGAGAGCTGGTCCACCGATGCCTCGGAGACCGCGGGGTACACGATGTCGTCCTCGAGGCCGAGGGCCCGCACGCCGTCCATGACCGCGAACAGGCGCGACTGCTGCTCGGGATGGTAACGACCGCCATCGTGTTCCGCGATGCCAGTGGGCCCGGCCACCACGAGGCTCGTCACGCCACTCCCCCGGGCGGGACCCACCGTGTCGTCTCGCGTGCCGCGAGCGCGGCCCGGTAGTCGTCCGTCAGTCCGATGGGGAAGCGCAACGTCACCGTCCCGTACTCGATGCTCGAGGTGACGGGGAATCCGGCGTGACGGAACACGTCGAGCATGGCGCTGTTCTCGGCCAGCGTGTCCGCCCTGAAGGTCTCCACACCTCTGTCCTTGGCTGCCCGGGCGAGCTCGTCGAGGAGCAGCGTCCCGATCCCATGGTGCTGGAACTCGTCGGCGACGACGAACGCGACCTCGGCCTCGGTCTCGCCGGGCGCCCGGTCGAAGCGGCCCACGGCCACCATCCGGTCGCCGACCATGGCCACCAGGGCCAGACGGTCGACGTAGTCGACGTTCGTGAACCGCGCCACCTCCGCGTCCGAGAGCGTCGGGTGGAACGTGAAGAACCGCATGTACACCGAATGCGGCGACAACTGCCGGTGGAACGCGACGAGGCGTGGCGCGTCGTCGGGCCGGATCGGCCTGAGGTGGTAGTGCAGCCCCCCGTCCCCGGCCACGTCGCGCTCGAGTTCGTGGGGGTACCCGGCCGGTAGGACGGGCGCGGCGACGTCCACGGTCGGCGGCTGGGCAGGCATGGTGCTCTCCTCGTTCATGTCCATGCTACGGGCCCAGCCTCGCGCTGCTCTCGGGCCGGACCTAGGGTCGAAGGTCCATTGGCAGCCGCCAGGCTGCGCCCTACGCTGAGGCGGATGCCGGACCTCATGAGGGCGTGGGTGGTCGATCGGCCTGGCCCCGTCGACGGCGGGCCCCTGGTGCAGGTGGAGAAGGCCATCCCCGAGCCCGGACCGGGCCAGGTCCGCCTGCGTGTGCGGGTGTGCGGCGTGTGCCGCACCGACCTCCACCTCGCCGAGGGCGACCTCGTGCCGCGCCGTCCGCGCGTCACGCCCGGGCACGAGGTCGTCGGCGTCGTCGACAAGATCGGGAGCGGCAGCAACCGATGGAAGCAGGGCGACCGAATCGGTGTGCCCTGGTTGGCCCACACGTGCGGCGTGTGCCGGTTCTGCGTGTCCGGCCGCGAGAACCTGTGCGTCGACCCCCGCTTCACGGGTTGGGACCTCGACGGCGGGTATGCCGAATACGCCGTGGTGGACGAGGCGTACGCCTACGCGTTGCCCGAGGGGTTCGGCGACGAGGAGGTCGCCCCGCTGCTGTGCGCCGGGATCATCGGCTACCGGGCCTTGCAGCGCGCCAACCTCCCGCCCGGGGGCCGGCTCGGGATCTACGGCTTCGGGGGCTCTGCGCACATCACGGCGCAGGTCGCGCTCGCCCACGGCACCCGTGTCCACGTGATGACCCGGTCGACCGAGGCCCAGGCACTTGCTCTGGAACTGGGGGCGACCAGCGCCGGTGACGCCGATGCCCCACCTCCCGAGCCACTCGATTCGGCCATCCTGTTCGCACCGGTGGGCACGCTCGTGCCGCCGGCACTGGCTGCGCTCGACCGGGGCGGGACCCTCGCCATCGCCGGCATCTACCTGAGCGATATTCCGGTCCTGAACTACCAGGAGCACCTCTTCGAGGAGCGGGCCCTGCAGAGCGTGACGGCGAACACCCGAACGGACGGGGAGGCGTTCCTCGCCGAGGCCGCCCGGATCGGGGTGCGGGTGTCGGTCACGCCCTACCCGATGGACCGGGCCGACGCCGCGCTGCGCGATCTCGCGGGGGACCGCGTCAACGGCGCCGCCGTCCTGATGGCGTGAACCGGGACGATCGGCCCTGTCCCGGAACCCGTGACGCAGGCAGAATGACCGGATGACGACACCAGCGGCCCCCGCCCCGCACGCCTCCGATCTGGCGCGACGGATCTCGATGCGACGCGAAGAACTCGGCATGAGCGTGCAGGAGCTGTCGACGCGGGCGGGGATCGACCCCGGCTATCTGGCCTATTTCGAGTCGAGTCCCGACGCCAACCTGAGCGGCGGCAGCCTCCTGCTGATCGCTCTCGCCCTCGACACCACGCCCTTCGAGCTCCTGGGCGGATCGGCCGACCGCCCCCTCGGGCACGCGCGCGCTATGCCCCATGCCTCGCTCGACGAGCTCACCCCCGAGCAGTGCCGGACGCACCTCTCGGTCGGAGGGGTCGGCCGCATTGTGTTCTCGACGGAACGCGGCCCGGTCGCGCTCCCGGTCAACTTCGAGTTCACCGAGGACCAGATCGTCTTCAGCACCGACGACGCCAAGGCATCCGCGCTCGGTGCCGGGTCCACGATCGGCTTCGAGATCGACCGGATCGACGAGGCCCTCAGCGAAGGATGGAGCGTGCTGGTCACCGGCTCCTGCCGGCGCATCGAGGACCCCGAGGAGGTCCAGCGGCTGTCCTCGCTCGACCTCGAGGCCTGGGCGGGAGGCGACCGGCACGCGCTGATGGCCATCGCACCGGTTGAGACGACGGGCCGGGTGATCGTGCACGAGAACCCGCCCGACGAGGATTGACCCAGAGAAGCAGAAACGCCGACGGCGCCCCAGCCGATTCACGTCAAAACGTTGTCACAGGGCCCTTGGCGATAGGTCCTGGAGCTCTCGGCTGGGGCAGGCACGTCGGCAGTGCGATCAGGCGGTAGATCGCTACAGCCCATTATTCCCGATCCGGAGACCACTAAACATCAAATCTTTCAGGAAGATCCGATGGGGTCAGATGAGGGGTTCTACCTGGTCAGCGGCCGAAAGTACCGCCACAAGCTCCCAGTCACGGGGGTAGGAGAGCACGCGGGCGGCGCTCTCGAGGTCCAGCCAGAGCAGCTCGTCCACTTCCTCGTTAGGGGCGAAGAAGCCCGACTCGGCCGCCATGACCCAGTAGGCCACCGCCTTGGGCCGGCCCTTGCGGTCGAGGTACTCGGTGTGGCCGATGAAGCGCAGGAGCCGACAGGTCATTCCGGTCTCCTCGTGCACCTCGCGGAGGGCAGCCAACTCGAAGGTCTCCCCGGTCTCGAGCTTGCCCTTGGGGAACGACCAGTCCTGCTGCACCGGCCGATGCACCACGACGATCTCGAGCGACCCCTTGTGGCGGCGGACGACGAGGCCGCCGGCTGCCTGGACGATCTCCGTCGCCGAGGGGAGCTCCGCGGTCAATGTTCGTCGCGCCACTACGTGCAGACTACCGCCGCCTCCCGCCCATGTGGCGGCAATCGCGGTGCCCCTGGCACCGGGAGCGGAAGCCCGCAGTAGCCTGCACCCCGTGTCCGATTCCAGGGCTGATCCTCAGGCGAACGAGCAGGACCCCGTCGAGATCGAGTGGCAGTTCGACGCCCTCGACCTGCGGCCCGTCGAGCGCTGGCTCGCGGCCCTGCCCACCATCGCGGTCAAGACGGGTGACGGTGGAACCGTCACGGCACTGGCCCGGACCCCGCGCCGGCTGGTCGACTCCTACCTCGACACGGACGACTGGAGGTTGGCCCGCGCCGGCTTCGTCGTGCGGACCCGGCGACGCGGCCGCCACGACGAGATCACCCTCAAGGACACCCGTCCCGCCGAAGGAAGCGGCCTGCGTCAGCGCCTCGAGGTGACCGAGGTGCTGCCCGCGTCCGGGGTGGCCGCACTCGGGGCCGAAGGCGCGGTCGGCCGCCGGCTGCGCGCCATTGTCGGGTCACGCCGCCTGCGCGAGGTCCTCCAGGTCCGCACGCGGCGCCGGCCGTTCGCTCTGCGCGTCGGCGGCGTCGACGCGGCGGAGGTCGCGCTCGACGACACCATGATCGTCGTCGGTGGCGGTCAGCGGCCCATGCAGCTGCGTCGGGTGGAGGTCGAGGTACGGCCCGAGTGGCTCGAGGCCCTGGACCCGATCGTTGATCAGCTGCGGGCATCGTGCGGTCTGCAGCCGGCCCGTCTGTCGAAGTTCGAGGCCGGCCTCCTCGCCGTGGGTCTGGAGATCCCCGGCTCGCCCGACCTCGGATCCACCGACATCTCGGAGTCGTCGACCATGGGTGAGCTCGCCTTTGCGGTCCTGCGCCGCCAGCTCGCCGTGCTGCGCGACAAGGAGCCGGGGACACGGCTCGGGGAAGATCCCGAGGAGCTCCACGACATGCGGGTCGCCACCCGCCGGCTGCGCGCGGCGCTGGCGCTCTTCGCCGACGTGCTCCCCGTGCGGGCCCAGGTGTTCCGCGAGGAGCTCGGCTGGCTGGGCCGGGTGCTCGGGGCCGTGCGCGACCTCGACGTCCAACAGGAGGGTTTGGCAGACATGGCCGCCGCGACCGCCGGCTGGAGCGCCGGCATGCGCCCGAATGATCACGACCCGTTGGCGGAGCTGACTGCGCTGCTCGAACGCGACCGCGAGACGGCACGGGCCGAGATGCTGAGCGCCCTCGACTCCGTCCGCTGGGAGCGCCTGGCCAAGGGATTGGCGTCCATGGTGCAACAGGGGCCGGCGCGCCGCTCGCTGGCGACACGGGTTCCCGCCGTGATCGGCATGCCCGACCTCGTCGTGGCGCGCCACAAGAAGGTCGCCAAGGCCGCCAAACGGGCCAAGAGGTCCGGCGTCGTCTCGGACTTCCACCACCTCCGCATCGCCTGCAAGCGGCTGCGCTACGCGCTCGAGTTCAGCTCCGGGGTGTACGGGGGTCGCACGTCACGCTTCGTTCGCCAGCTCACCGGGCTCCAGGACCAGCTCGGCCTGATGCAGGACGCAGAGGTCGCCTCCATCCGGCTGGCCGACCTGGCAACCGGCGAGGCCCACCTCCCCGCGGCCACGGTCTTCGTCATGGGAGGCCTGGCCGAGCTCCACCGGAGGGACGTGGACCGGCTGCTGCGGCGCCTGCCCAAGGAGGTGTCCCGGATCGGTGGGCGGGAGTGGCGGGACCTGCTCGACCTGATGGAGCGCCGGCGCGCCGAGGCGGAGGAGGCCCGACCACCCGTCCGCCACGCACTGCGTGCCGTTCCCGGACCAGTCTCGTCGGAGCCACCGACCGAAGCCCCGAGCGAAGAGGAGCGGGTGCACCCGGCCACGAGCCCGGGGCTCACGGCGCTGTCGCCGCCACCCCGATTAGGCCAGGGGGAATGAGGCCGCGTCGTCACCGATGACGACGCGGGGGTGCTCGGTGACGATGAAGTGCAGCTGATCGGTGTCGAGGAAGTGCTCGATGTCGGCCCAGATGTCCCGGAAATCGGGCTCTCCCATGTGGGCCCGGTACGCGTCCATGCTCTCGAACCACTGCACCGTCACGCCGTCGAACCCGGGATCGCTGTCGCCGTCGTACTCGTCGAGCGGACGCGGGTGCTGCTCGTAACGCAGGACATGGCGCCCGCTCAGGCTGGCGGCGATCAGTGGGCCGTGGACATCGCGCCAGTGGGCGTGGAACTCCGCCGGGGTCAGACCCTCCTTGCGACGCAAGAGGCACGTCAGCCTTACCATGGAACCTCCTCGGGTGTGCCGGTCGCCGACCTCGCAGGAGCGGCGACCCGCACGCTACGCGCTTTGCGTCCCTAGGGGAGGGTGAGGGTAAGGCCCGACGTCGACCCGCTCGTACTGATGCCGACCGAGATGCCGCCGCCGGAGATGGTCGGAGTGCTCACGGGCACCGGGAGCGCGGGCAATGGCACGTTGATGGTGGACGTCCCGCCACTCGACGGGGCAGTGGGCGTGGTGACCGTGGGAGGCTCGGGTGCCGAACCGGATGGCGTCGTCACCGGAAGACTGGGCACACTCGGGACCACGGTGCCCGTCGACGGGAGCGGGAGCGAGGGAAGGGTGGGCGTCGAGCCGGTCGAGCCACCTGTGGCGGCGACCACGCCACTCAGGAGCTCGGTGAGCGAGCTGGCGCCGGAACCTGACCCCGAGGTCCCCGAGCGCCCCGAGCTCCGGCCACCGGTGGTCGCCGGGACCGACGCGCCCAGAGATGGCAGCCCGATCGACGGGAGGCCGGTGGTCGGCAGGCCGGTCGCCGGCAGGCCGCCCGTCGGCAGCAACGAGCTCAGGTCCGACAGCGTCCCGGTCACGTCGGAGACGACGCCCGCCAGAGTGGGAACGAGCCCGTTGACCAGGCTCGAGGGGTTGCCCTGCGCACCCCCGAGGTTGCCCAGGAGGCCGGTCAGGTTGTCGAGGATGCAGCTGAGGCCGAGATCACTCTGGGTCGCGCAGCCCGCGCCGGAACCCGTGCCGGCACCCGTACCGGCACCGGCGGCGCCGCCCGCGCCGCCACCGGGCGCGCCGGTCGTGCCGCCGGTGCCGGGGAGACCGAAGGTGGCTAGGGACAACGTCGTCACCGGCAGGTTCATCGGCGGGTCGTAGGTGAGCGCTTGGAACGGGGCGATGCCCTGCGTCAGGGAGCCGGACAGCGACGAGAACGAGGCGGCCGCGATGGCGGCCGAGCCGCTCAACGACGGGGAGGACCGGTAGGCCTGGTTGACGGCAGCCGCCAGGGGCTGCTCCTGTGCGGTCGAGGAGGCGAGCGAGTGTGCGGCGGCCGGGTTCACCGTGAAGTACCCGCCGAGGCCGCCAAGGAAGGCGCCGACGGCGGCACAGGCCAGACCGCCGGCTCCCACCGCGGCGGCGGTGCGGAAGCGCGAGAGCCCCCTCGGCCCCTCGTGCTCCTCCGCGACCGCCTCGGGCGCCGCGTGCTTCCCACGCGACCGGAACTCGTCGTGCAGCATCTCGTCGTACATCTCGTCGAAACTCATGTGAACCGTTCCTCCTCCGGAACCCCTCCCCGGGTCCTCATTGGGAAAACGTGTGTGTCCCGCGACTCTTACGGTTGCCCGATGGACTCGCCCGACAACAGACGCTCAAGAAAAGGCCCAGCTCCCGATGGTGACCACAGAGCCGTGAACAGGGAGAACGACGGTCATGGCGTGCTCACCGGGTGCGGAGCCCCCTGCGAGGGTCACCGTGGTCCGCAGCACGACCTGCGTCGGGTACCCGTGGGCCGAGTCGATCTCGACGTCGAGGGGGGCGTCGTGCCCGGTGACGGTCGCACCACTCAGCTGCGGCGGCATGGCCACGCCCGGTGCCATGGCGTCCCACCAGGACGCCTGCCGCTGATCGCCGGCGTGCAGCCCGCCGAAGTAGGTCTCGAGCGCGGCCGCCTCGAGCGACAGCGGACCCGGCGACTGGGCGAAGGCCACCGACGCGTTCACCAGGTTCATGGTGCCCATCGGCGCCTCGTTCTGCTCGAGGGTCAGGCCCTGGGCCTGCAGCGCCGGCGGTGCCGAGGTCGTGTAGTCGGTGGACTTGACGGTCCGGATGAACTCCGCGCCCGGGTCCAGGTTCGCACCCCTGGTGACCGCGCCCACCTCGGTGGCCCGGATGAGGAGCCGGTCCGGAGTGAAGAAGAGCGCGTTGGGCGGCCAGCAGGTGTCGAGCACCACGCTCGGGGCGGTCGTGTCCGACACCGGTGAGCCGGCCGCTACGACCTGCTGCCCTGTGACCGCGAACTTCACCGTGTTGCAGGCCGTCTGGTACGTGATGACGTCCCCGGGCTTCAGCACGTTGAGGTGCACGAAGTAGCTGACGTCGTGGGCCAGGAACACCGCCGCGCCGTCGACGCCGGGCCAGACCGATTGCGGGTCGTGCCCGACCGCCACGTTGAGCTCCTGATCGTCCGTGCCCTCCTCGACCGGAGCCGTCAGGTTGATGGCGGGAATGCTCAGGATGCCCGACAGCTGCCCCGGCTGGACGCCGGCCACCTGACACGAGGCGCCATGGCTCTCCTCGGCGATCTTGGCCATGGCGGCCCGCTCGCTCTGGACGAGCACGGCCTGGGCATGGCGCTGATGCGCCTGGTGGGCGAAGGCGTAGCTCGCCGCGAAGATGGCGACGAAGAGGAGCACCACGCCGATGAGCGTGACGCCCGCCCGCCGCATCCTGCGGAGGGATCTCATCGGTCCGTCTCCGGTGTGCCCGGCTGCATCTGCCTCTCCCTCCAGATCCTCCGAGATCTATGTACCTGGTCCTCCGAGAGGCCGGTGGCGGAGCATCCGGCCTCGTTCCCCTGTCACCTTCTTTTCTTTCGGCTGGTCGCGCGCCTTCCTTGTGGCTGCCGCCGGGCCGGCCCCCGAGACCGGAGGGGGAACGGAGGAGGTCCCGAAGGCCGGGCCCGGTGGCAGCCCGCCGTCCGACCCGAAGGGGAGGGTCGGCCCTGGTGGCTCATTGGCCACCCCGACGGCGGGCGATTGGATTGAAGGTGCGGACGACCGAGGCGATGCGGCGGCGCCCGATGAGCATGATCCCTGCGAGGCCCATCCCGGCCATCAAGATGATGGGCAGGGTGCCGGCCCAGTACTCCCCGGTGTGCACGGTGGTGACGTCGGGCACCGCAGCGGGCGCGGGAGCGGTGACGGCCGCCGGCGTGGCCGCCGCCGGCGTGGCGGTGGCGGCAGCCGTGGTCACGGCCGGGGTCGAGACGGTCGAGGTGCCGGTCACGCTGACGTCGCCGACATCGAGGCCCACGCCGCCCATGAGGCCGCTCAGCACCCCGAGGTTGAGGACGCCGACCTTGGCGCTGGCCGTCGTACCCGGGTCCGAGGTGTTGCAGGTCAGCACGTTGCCGTCGGGGTTGTAGCTGATGATCCCGGTCAGCAGGCTCCCGAGCGCCGAGCTGAGGGCGCTGCCGCTGCTCCCCAGGGTGGAGAGGATCTGGTTCACCAGGGCGTTCAGCTGTGTGATGTTGACGAAGGTCGGCAGCGAGCCGTTGGTCGAGTACGAGACCAGGCCGGCGTTGCAGCTCGGTGTCACCGTGCCGGAGCTGCGGTCGAGGGCGACCGAAGCGGTGGTCGGCGCCACCTGCAGGTCGGCCAGGCCGAACAGATTGACGTCGACCGCGTGCTGGGTCACCGAGTCGGTGACGACGTTGCCACTCGTGCTGACCGACGAGGTCGATCCACCGAGATCGATCGACAGCGGCTGCACGCTGACGGCGTTGCCGCCCGTGAGCCCGAGCACCTGGTCGAGGATGCCGGTCACGAGGCCGGTCACCGGCGACGAGCCGCCCGCGGCCCCGATCTGGGTGAGCAGCCCGCTGAGGATGGAGCACTCACCAGCCAGGTCGCTCCCGCTCGCGACGCTCGTCGGGTTGAGATCGAGATTGGCGGGCAGGATGCCGTTCACAGTGCTGAGGACGCTCGACACCGTCGATGACAACGGGCTCGTGTTCGAACCGGCCGTCGTGCCGGCCGCCGGGGCGTCGTTGCACACCGAGGACGCGGACGGAAGCGAGCCACCCAGGAGACTCTGCAGCACGTCGGTCAGACTCAGGCCGATGGACACGTTGGCGAGGCTCCCGGTGCCGCTGGCCGTCGGATCGCCGCTGCTGTCCTCGGAGGCCGACGCCGTGCCACACGACACGTCGACATTGATCAGAGGGGTGTCGATCGGGAGCGTGCACGTGCTCGATCCGGTCGGCGTCGCCGTCACGCCGGCGCCCTTGGCGACGGCATCTTGCGTGCTGTCGAGCGCGAAGCCGCTGAGCGAGGACGTCGGGCTCGTGGGGCAGGGGTCGGTCGACGACGCCGTCGAGAGACAGGCGCCCGTGCCCGACGCATCGGCTTGCGGTGCGCTGCTGGCGTCCGCCTCGGAGCCGCCACCGGAGAGCTGGAGCGTGTTGAGGAGGTCCAGCGACACGAATCCGCCGTTCGACTGGACGTTCCACTGTGTGACCGTCTGCGCGCCCGCCGTCGATGACAGCGCGGCGGCGACCGTCATCGCCATCAACCCCACCGCGGCGATCCGGATTCGACCCCTCATGTGTGACCCCTTGCCATCCCCACCGAGAACGGTGGCCTCCTCTGTCGTTGCGATTGAAACGGGGGAGTTCTGAGAACCTTGCGCTCGCCGGCAATTAATTCGCAGGTCGACACCCGTGTTGAAGGCTCATGCCGTGCACGGCTTCGGGTCCCGCAGGGTGGGGATACGCTGCCCGTCCCGTACTGTTGCCCACCATGCCCGCGTCCCACGTCGCGCTGATCGTCCTGGCTGGGGTGGGTGCCGGCATCTTCAACGGCGTGGCCGGCGGTGGGAGCCTGATCTCCTTCCCCATCCTCCTCGCGCTCGGGTACCCGGCCCTCACGGCGAACATCACCAACACGGTCGGGATCTGGCCCGGCTATCTCGCTTCGGCGGCCGGGTACCGCAGCGAGATCGGGGACCAGGCGAATCGGCTGGTCCGGCTCACGCCGGTTGCCCTGGCCGGAGGAGTCGCCGGCGCACTGCTCCTCCTCACGACGTCGCCGGCGACCTTTGACGATGTGGTCCCCTGGCTCGTCCTGGGTGCGGCCGCCCTCTTCGCCGCCCAGCCTGTGCTGCGGCGCGTGCTCGACCGTGGCTCGGCCCACCCGCGCACCCGGCCGGCCCTCCTCGTGGCGGGTGTGTTCGCCGCGTCCGTCTACGGCGGCTACTTCGGCGCCGCCATGGGCGTCATGTTCCTCGCCGTGCTGGGCCTCGCGTTGCCGGTCTCCATCGCCCACACCAGCGGCCTGCGTGCCGTGCTCTCCATGATCGTCAACGGCATCGCCGCCGTCGTCTTCCTCATTCATGGGGGCCTCGCGTGGGAGGCGGTCGGCCTCCTCGCCGCGGGCAGTCTCGTCGGGGGCTACATCGGTGCCCGCGTCGCCCTGGCTCTTCCCGCTCCGGCGCTTCGCGTCGTCGTCGTCCTCATCGGAGTCGGCACGGCCGTCAAGCTGCTGGTCTGAAACCCGCTCAACCGGCCGACAGTGGGTAGTGACCGACGACCCCACCTTCGACGGCGCGTCGCCGGGCCTTCCAGGCCGCACGGGCCTCGTCGTGGTCGATCGGGACGAGGCGGACGCGGGTCCCCGGGGCGCACTGGCCGAGCAGGCCATGGTCGGCGGAGGCCACCACCGCCAGCACGGGGTAGCCCCCGAGCGTCGCGTGGTCGGGCATGAGGATGACCGGGTCGCCCGCGGGCGGGACCTGCACCGCGCCGGTCACGACGCCCTGCGAGTCGAGCTCGCCGTCCCGCACGTGCCCTCGCAGCCTGGTCGCGCCGCCTTCCTCCCGCAGCCTGACCCCGACCCGGTTGCTGTCCCCCTCGACGACGAACAGCATCCCACCCAGCTGCTCGAGCGCTGCGGGCTCGAACCACTCGGGGTGCGGTCCCGGCACGACGCGGAGCTCCACCGGAGTGCCACCGGCCGCGAGGCTGCTCGCCGCGCCGGCCGCGATGTGGTCTCCCAGCGGCGGTGCCCAGGTTCCCGCGTAGAGGGGCTGCCCCGGGGAGAGCGGCCCCGCGCCGAGGTGACACAGCTCGTCGCTGGCGCTGCTCCCGAACGCTGCGGGCCCGACGAAGCCGCCGGCGACCGCCACGTAGGTACGGCACCCCCGCTGCAGCGGCCCCACTTCGAGCACGTGGCCCTCGCCGATCGGCACTACCTGGCCTGCCGGGACCTCCACGCCGTCGACGCGTACCTCCGGTGCGGCACCGACGACGGCGACGTGGGACGGGCCCGCGCCGCGCAGGCGCGTGCCGCCGCCGGTGACCTCGATCGTCGCCGACTCGTCCGTGTTGCCGACAAGGCGGTTGGCCAGGATGAACGAGACGGGATCGGCCGGCCCGGCCGAGGGGACCCCCGCTGCGGCCACGCCCCGCCGGCCGCCGTCCTGGACCACGGCGCGCAGGCCCGGCGTGACGACGTCGAGGACGAGGCGGGCCGTGGGGGGCGGCGACCACGCCGGCGCGCGCACCGGCGGGGGGTCGACCTGATCACCGGTACCGGCCACGGCGAGACGTACCCGGTCCCCCGGCGCGAGCAGCGCGTACGGGGGCGTCTCCGGCGAGAAGAGCGTGACGCCGGTGCGGCCGACGAGTTGCCATCCGCCCGGCGACGCCGTCGGGTAGACGGCGGCGTGCCCGTTGGCGAGCGCGACAGAGCCGGCGGGCACCGAGGGCCGCGGGCGGTCGCGGCGCGGCACGGCGCGGAGCGGCTCGGGGAGCCCGTCGAGATAGGCGAAGCCCGGGGAGAATCCCACGACGGCGACGGTCAACGGCCGCGCCGTCAAGTACGCCACAACCTGGTCCGCCGCGCACCCGGTGCGCGCCGCCACCTCGGCCAGGTCCGGTCCGTCGAAGACGCACGGAACTGTCGCGAGCCGGCCCGGAGGCGTCGCGCTGTCGGCAACGGCGGCCTCGTGCCCCTCGAACTCCTCGGACAGGCGGCCCACGACCGCCTCCACCCGTTCGAGATCCGCGTCACGGTCGGTCGGCAGGACGGCGACCGTGGCGAACCCGCACACCACGTCGACATCCCCCGTGTGCGCCAGCGCCCGCCGCAGCGCCTCCGCCAGGACGCGGCCGGCGGCGGGGCCGGCGACGCCGATCAGGAAGGCGCGATCACCGAGGCGCCGCAGCTCCCCCGGGGGAACCGACTGCATCATGCATGCGCCGGCGCGACCACGTCGATGCCCGATTCGACCATTGCCTTGCGGACTGCCGTCGCGATGGACACCGCGCCGGGCGAGTCGCCGTGCACGCACAACGTGTCCACCCAGAGGGCCAACACGCTGCCGTCGCTGGCGGCGATGGCGCCGCGGGCCAGGCTGAGTGCCCGGGCGGCCGCCTCCTTGGGGTCGCTCACCATGGCGCCGGCGGTGCCGCGCTCGACCAGCCCACCGTCGGACCGGTACGCCCGGTCACAGAACCCCTCCTCACACGCCGAGATCCCGTCGCGCAATGTCATGGCCATGGCGCGGCAGCCAGACGGGAGCACCAGCGTGACGCGCTCGCCGCAGCTGTCACGCACCGCGTCGCGCAGCGTCTCGTAGATCGCTCCCCCTTTTGCGACCTCCACGTAGAGCGCGCCATGGGCCTTCACCGACTCGATCGCCGTGCCGGCGGCCCGACAGATCCGCTCGAGCGCCCGGATCTGCTCACACAGAGAGGACCGGAGTTGGTCCCGGTCGATCTCCAGGGGGCGGCGGCCGAACCCGTCGCCGTCGGGATAGGACGGGTGGGCACCGACCCGCACCGAACGCTCGAGCGCTGCCGCAACGGTCGCCGCCATGGACGCATCGTCGCCGGCATGGCCGCCGCATGCGACATGCGCCGTGGTGACGAGACCGAGCAGTGCTCGTTCGACTTCGACACCCGCGGCGTCCGCGGCCTCGCCCACGTCGGCGTTCAGGTCGATGGTCCGCTTGGAGAACACGCTCACCCCGCCTCGAGGCGCTCCACCACGACGCCGTCGCGGTAGACCACGCGCTGGTTGCGCCGCGTCGGGACACGGGCGCCGGCGATGATGGAACCGGTCATGTTGAGCGGGTCGGCGCCGGCCACGACCACCTGCTCGCCCCTGGCGGTGGCGCGGTGCACGACCTGCAGTTCCTCGAACGCCTCGGGGAGTGCGTACTGCTCCCCCGAGAGCCCGGCGATGAACCGGCCCCCCAGCGCGACTCCCCGCGCCTCGAGCCGGCGCAACGCCCACACCACCTCGCGCCAGGGCACCTTGAACGACTCTCGGCTCCAGACCTCCCAGGCGACGACGCCCCAGCGCGCCAGCATCTGGTGCGCCACCGACTCCGCCAACTCCTCGTTGCCCGGCAGGAGCACCCCGTCGTCGACCGCAGGCGTTCCGAGCACCTCGGCTCCCGGCAGGAGCGACCAGCGGCCCTCCCCGATGCCGGTCCCCACGGGAGCGCGCCGGCGGGCGAGGCGCCCCGACGGGCGGCGCACCGTCCGGGTCCGCCAGCGGTCGCGGGCGGAGAGCAGGGAGCGCACGGCCGAGAAGGCGTCGGCGGTGACGAGCCCGCGCGCCACCAGATCCCACAGCCCCTCGTCCACCTCGGCCGGGAGCCGGCCGGTGAGCGGAGACAGCTCGGGACGGAAGCAGGCGCCCCGCGTGCGCAGGGCTGCCAGGACGTCGGCCGCCGCGCCGACCTCCGGCTCGGGGGCCACGGCCCCGGCGCGGACGGCCCGCAAGATCGTCTGGAGGTCGTCGCGCATGACGAAGGCGAGGGGGGTGGCCGGCGAGGGCGTGCCGCTCCGACCGGGCCGCTCGGGGCGGGGGGTGAGGCGCCCCCACACCACCTCACCGGACAGGCACAGCTCGTCGAGCCAGCGCGGGTCGTAGTCGGTCACCCGGGCCGGGAGGATCTGTGACTCCCATTCCGCCGCCGGCGCCTCGATCCCGGCCAGCTGTTCGAGCACCTGGAGCAACCCGGCCCGTCCCTCGACCCGGCTGTCGGGCGTCGCATGCTGCCAGTGCGTGAGGAAGCGCACGTAGTCGGCGATCGGCACCGCCTCGACCATGCGACGGCGACGGCTGCGACTGGCCCCGTGCAGTCGGACCAGCAGGTTGCGCGCACACCAGCGACCGTCCGGCAGCTCGATGGCCGACCCCCTGGCCTCGAGGCGGGCCAGTGCGGTGCGCGCCCGGCCCTCCGACAGCGGCGCACCCATCGGCGCCCCCGACGGCAGCGGCGCGTCCGCGATCAGCTGCTCGACCGAGACCGGTCCGGCCAACTGGAAGTGACCGGCCACGCAGGCGGCCGCGACATCGTCGTCAGCACCGAGCGAGACGGCGGCATCACGGCGCTCCGTGGCCACCCAGCAGCCGTCGAGCAGGCTCGCCCTGCCCGCGGCGGCCAACGCGTCGTACCAGTTCGCCCAGTCCCGGCAGGGCCGCGCCACCACCAGCGACAGCAGTAGGTCGTGCAGCTCGTCCGGATTGCGCGGACGAGGGCACACCTGGTCGAGCACGATCGCGACCGCCTCGGGATCGAGAGCGGCCAGTTCCGTGGCGGGTACCGGCAGGCCGTCGGGGCCGAGCTCGCCGAGGCCGCGGCGCAGCGAGAGCGCCCGGGTGCGCCGCTCCTCGAGCGGCGCGTCGTCGAGGTAGGTGAAGGGGCGCCCGCTCAGAATGGCGTGCGAGAAGGGCGACGGTTCCGACGACTCGACCGTGTGCACGGCGATCGCGCCGGACTCGATCTTCGCCCACACCTCGACCAGGCCTTCCACCGAGAGCCCCTCGTGCAGGCAGTCGTGGACCGTCTGACGGGCCAGTACGTGGTCGGGCACCGCCACCGGCCCGGGTGGCGCGTTCTCCTGGCAGGCGGCCAGGCCGGGCCAGACCGCGGCCAGGAGGTCGTCCGCCTCCATGCGCTGCAGGTGGATCGGACGTCGCTTCCCTCCGTTCATGCGCGGGAGCACGAGGGCGCGGTTCAGGTTCCAGCGCCAGCGCGCACCGAGCATCGGGTGGGGCAACACGGCCTGGGTCAGGACCTCGGAGGCCTTGGCGCTCGAGAGCATCGACTGCACGCGGGTCAGCGGGAAGCTGTGCTGGGGTCCGAGCGACAGCACGACGGTGTCGTCGTCCGCCGCCGCCTGCAGCTCGAAGTCGAAGGAGACGCAGAACCGCTTGCGCAGGGCCAGGCCGAGCGCCCGGTTGATGCGCCCGCCGAAGGGGGCGTGGATGATGAGTTGCGATCCCTCGCTCTCATCGAAGCAGCGCTCCACCACGATCCGCTCGCGCGTCGGCAGGTGCCCGAGCGCGTCCAGGCCGGCGGCGCAGTAGGCCACCACCTGCTGGGCCACCTCGGCCGACACGCCGGCCCGATCACGCACCAGGGCGCGCGCGCCGTCGCCGTCCCCGTCCCGCAGCAGCGGCTCGAGCGCGGCGCGCAGCTCACTGACTGCCTCCGAGAGCTCGGCGGTGCGGGCCGGCGCCTCGCCCAGCCAGAACGGGATCGTCGGGGGCAGGTCCCCTGCGTCGTGGACCCGGACCGTGCCGACCTCGACCTTGGCGACGCGCCACGAGTGGGTGCCGAGGAGGAAGATGTCCCCCGCTGTCGCTTCGACCGCGAAGTCCTCGTGCACCGAGCCCACGGTCACGCCGTCGGGGTCGAGCACGACGCGGTAGTCGCCCGTCTCCGGGATGGCGCCCCCGCCCGTGAGCGCGGCCAGCCGGGCGCCCCGTCGGGCGCGCAGGCGCCCGTTCACGGCGTCGTGGTGCAGGTGGGCCCCCCGGCGGCCGCGTCCCGTCTCGATCCCCCAGCTCGCCAGCGCCACCACGTCGTCGAAGTCCTGGCGCGACAGCTCGGCGTAGGGAGCGGCCTGCCTGGTCATGGCCCACATCGCCTCGACGTCGCGCTCCTCGGTGGAGGCCACCTCGGCCACCAATTGCTGGGTCAGCACGTCGAGCGGGGCGACTGGAGGCTCGAGCAGGTCGAGGCGGCCCTCGCGGACGGCGACGAGCAGCGCGGTGCACTCGACCAGCTCGTCGCGCGTGGTCGGGTAGAGGCGCCCCGCCGGCGTCCCGTCCCGGTGGTGGTTGGCACGGCCGACGCGCTGAAGGAAGGTCCCGATGGCGCGGGGCGAGCCGATCTGGCAGACGAGCTCGACCGGTCCCACGTCGATCCCGAGCTCGAGCGACGCCGTGGCCACCAGCGCGCGCAGGTCGCCGGCGCGCAGTCGCGTCTCGACGATGCGCCGCCGCGCCGCGGACAGGCTGCCGTGGTGCGCCGCCACGAGGAGCGACGCGTCGACGTCGACGTCGCGTCCGGGCTCCTCGTCGGCGAGGCGCTCCGCCAGCTGGTGGGCCACCCGTTCCGCCATCTTGCGGGTGTTGACGAAGATCAGTGTGGTGCGGTGGTGGCGGGTGTGCTCAGCGACGCGGTCGAGGATGTCGGACATCTGACCGCCGCTCATGACCGCCTCGAGCTCGGTGGTTGGCAGCTCGATCGCCACCTCGAGGTCGCGGGCATGGCCGCAGTCGACGATGACCGTGGGCAGGCGGCCCTCGTGCACTCCCGAGAGCAGCCGGGCCACGAGGTCGAGCGGGCGCTGCGTCGCCGACAGCCCGATGCGCTGCAGGCTGCCCCCCCTCTCGGTGACGAGCGCGTCGAGCCGCTCGAGGCTGAGCGACAGGTGGCTGCCGCGCTTGTCGCGGGCCAGCGTGTGCACCTCGTCGACGATGACGGTGCGCACCCCGCGCAGCAGCGCGCGCGACGACGGCGCGGTGAGGAGGAGGTAGAGCGACTCGGGCGTGGTGACGAGCAGGTCGGGTGACTGCTTCTTCATGGCGGCCCGCTCGGCCGGCGGCGTGTCGCCCGTGCGCACCGCGATCCGCAGCCCGGGGTCGGGGTAGCCGAGACGGGCCGCCTCGTCCCGGATCTCCCCCAGCGGGACGTGGAGGTTCTCGTGCACGTCGACGGCGAGCGCCCGCAGCGGCGAGATATAGAGGACCTCGGGCGCACCCCCCGCCCGGGCACCCGCCTCGGCGGCCCGGTAGGCGGCATCGATGGCCACCAGGAACCCCGTCAGGGTCTTGCCCGAGCCGGTCGGCGAGGCGACCAGCACGTCGCGGCCCTCGGCGATGTGCGGCCAGGCCGCCGACTGCGGGGTTGTCGGCCCGGCAGGGAAGCGCCGGGCGAACCAGCTCGCGACGGCGGGATGGAAGAGCGACTCGGGTGAGGCGTCGGGCACGCCCCCTATTCCACCAGGATGTTGTGACCCTGGCGACGCGGACCCCGCCGGCAGCGGTCAGGCGGCAGGCCGGCGGCCCCAACAGGAGATCATCGGCGGCTGGGTCAGGTCGAGCTCCCCGGCGGCCACGGCGGCCAGGTGCTGGGCGATCTCGGCCTCCGTGGCGATCCCGTGGTCCAGGAGCCGGTCCCGGATGAGGTTGACCGTCGCCACCTCGAGGTGGTTGCACGCAGGATCGCTGACCGGGAAGGCGGCGTCGGCCGCGACATCGACCAGGCCTGCCCCCCGCAGGCGCCGGGGGAGGGTGCGCCCGTACGCCAGGTCGACGCCCCGTTCGGCCAGGAGCGACCGGAAGCCGCGGCGCAGGCGGTTGGCCAACGCCTGCGCGGGCCCCGTCTCCTCCAGGCAGCTGAGCGGCTGGAGCGCCGGGTCGGCGTCCTCCACGAGCAGCACCCCGCCGGGCCGGAGCGAGGCCACTATGTGGTCGAGGGCGAGGTCGCGCTCGGGCACGTGCACCAGGACGAGACGGGCGTGCACGAGGTCGAAGGGACCCCCGGGTGGCGGCGCAGCCGCGACGTCGTGCTCGAGGATCTCGACGTTGGGCCCCGCCGCACCCGTGGCCCACGACAGGTTGATGTCGGTCGCGAGCACGTGTCCGTCCGGGCCGACCCGCTCCGCCATGTGGTTGACCACCGTCGTGCCCCCGGCGCCCACCTCCCAGCAGCGCCAACCGTGGGTCAGCCCGAGCCCGTCGAGGTGGCGGAAGGTCGAGGGGTCGAACAGCGTCGCGAACGCGGTGAAGCGGTCCATCGCCTCGGGTGCGTCGTTGGAGAGGAGATAGCGGTGGGGGTTCACGGGGGGCCGTCGGTGTTCACGGGGAGGTGGTCGGCGCCGGGTGGGCGAGGTCGTGGGACGTCCCGATGTAACGGTCGAGCACGTCGGCCACCTCGGCGCGGCCCTCCTCTATCAGGGTTGCCGTGGCCGAGAAGTCGCGGTACTGGCCCGACGGCTCCCCGCCGCCGCTGAAGACGACCACCTCGACGCCCGGCGGCAGGGACGCCAGCTCGCGCACGAAGCGCGCGTGAATGGCCACGAAGAACGCCGTCAACGCCGCCTCGGCCGGTCGGCGAGGTGGGCGGGGGTGGTAGTGCAGCGGCCCGCAGAGCAGCACGTAGATTCGGTCGCACCCGGCGGCCAGCGCGCGGCTGATCGGCACGTTGTTGACCACGCCGCCGTCGACCAGCACGTCGTCGTCGATCGACACCGGTGGGAAGATGGACGGGATCGCCGACGAGGCCAGGATGGCCTCGACCGCGGGGCCGTGCCCGATCCAGCGCTCTCTGCCGTCGGTGAGCGACGTCGTCACCACCTCGATCGGGATGGAGGCGTCCTCGAGGTTCTCGTAGTCGATCCCCGCCTCGATGATGGCGCGCAGCCCCGAGTTCGCGTGCACGGCGGCGCGTTTTTGCAGGAAGGCCCAGGGCCCGTCGAAGGTGCTGCGGGGGAAGATGTCCGTCCCCTTCACGTCCCGCCAGATGGTGGCCATGCGCTCGATCCCCTCGAGGGTCGGATTGCCGGCGTACGACGCGCCGTTGATGGCCCCGACCGAGGCTCCGAACACCCGGTCGGCGCGGATGCCGCGCCGGAGCAGCTCTCCGAGCATGCCCACCTGGACCGCGCCCCGGCTACCGCCGCCCGCCAGCACGAAGGCCGTCCGTTGTGGCGCCGGCCCACGGGGCCCGCCGGTGGCGCGCCGCCGCTGCGCCCACCGCCCGCGGAGGCGCGCCGACCACGTGGCGGTCGCCGTTCCGTCGGAGAGGACCGGGGTGCTCACGGTGCGGCCCGGGGCGGCGGCGGGGACTGCTCGCTCCGGGACTGCTGGCGCTCGCGCCACGCCTTGCGGCCGGCGAGGTCGTGGCGCACCGCCCAGACGATGACGAGCACGGCCAGCACCACCATGGCCACGACGAAGATCCCGAAGATCGCGAAGAAAGCGACGTCGGTCGCCGGCGTCGGCGGGACGAGGGCGGATGCCATGCAGATGCCAGGGTATGTCACACCCCGTGGGCACACTGCACCGATGGTCCTCGTCGCACCACGCCCGCTGCTGCAGCCTGCGCACCTCGAGGTCGCGGCGGCGGAGCGCAGCAGCGGGAGAGAGGTGCTCGCGCTGCTCAGGGGCGACACGGCCGCACGGCCTCGCTTCGACCCCGAGCTGGCCGGCGGCCTGCGCGCCTGGCTGGAGGACGCCGCCTTCGACGTCGTCGCCACCCGGGGCGAGCACGCCCCGCCGGTCTTCCTCGGGCCGAGCCAGTTGCTCGGCTCGCCAGCAGGATGGCGGGACGACGAAGGGCTGTCCGACGAGCTGGTCCTCTCCCGCCTCGTGCACGTGCTGTTCCGCCAGCTCGTCACCGAGGGAAGGTTCGACCATCCGCTGCGCGACGCGCTCGACGGGCTGCGTGCGTCCGGTGCCGAGGAGCTGGTACGGCAGATCGAGTCGCTGCCCCCCGCCGCGCGGGCGTCCCTGTCCGAGACGGTGGCGTCGCATGCGGCCAATGTGAGGGAGATGGTCCCCCGGTTCGCCCCGGGCTGGATGCCGCGGACGAACGATCGCGTCGCGATCCCGCTCGCCGGGGGTCGGGTGGTGCTGCACGGCTCCTTCGACCTGCTGGTGGGCCTGCCACAGCCGGGCACGGCCTCGCTGTGTGCGCTCGGGCTCTCGACGAGCGGACCGTGGGCCCGGGAGCGCAGGTCCCTGCACTACCTCGCCCTCCTCGAGACCCTGCGCAGCGGCACCCCCCCGTTTCGCCTGGCGCTGCTCGAATCGGCGACCGGCCGCTACGGCGTCGAGGACGTGCGCGAGGAGCACCTCCGGGCGATCGCCTCGCACCTCTCCGCGTGGCTGGCCACGGGTCCGCATGGCTGAACGGCTGACCGACACCCTCGTCGCGCCCTTGGCGGGCGTCGACCCGTCCTCGTGGGGCGCAGCGCTCCAGGAGGCGAAAGGCATCCTGGCCGGGCTGGCCGTCCGGCGGGCCGGGGCGGGCCCTTTCCGCGTCACCGGTCACGAGATCAGGGCCGCGCTCAGCAGCGACGCAACCGATCTCGCCGGGCAACGGCCCTTCGCCTGGTCCGCCCGCACGGCGCGCCGGGCGCTCGGGCTCGCGGCGGTGCGCCAGCTGGTCGCCGGCGACGCCCGCTCCCCGGTCGAGGCGGTGCGGGCCCGGCTCGAGGAGTCCTGCCGCTGGGCCCATGACGGCAGCCCGTGCGCCTCGCAGCTCGACCGTTGGGTCGCCGGCCTCCCGCCCGCCGGCCGGGTGGCCGTGGGCGCCGAAGCGGTGACCTGGGCCACCCGCCTGTGGTGTGCCCTCGACTGGTCGGCCCTGGGATCGGCCCCCGTCATCGGACGGGACCGCTGGTGGGACAGCCCCCACTCCGCCCTCCTCGCGCTCCGGGGCCGTGCCGAGGTCCGCACGGACCGCGCCGACCTCGTCGTGCTGTCCGGGCCGCGCCGCGAAACGGTGCGCGCCGAGCTCGCCCTCGTGACGCTCGTCGAGGCGCTGCGGTCCCGCGGCAGCGGCGTCCCCGGGCGAGTGGTGGGGTGGTGGCCCGACTCCGGCCGCCTGGTCCGGGTGGAGCCGGAGCCGGCGGTGCTCACGCTGGGAGCGGAGGCCGTGGGCCTGGTCCTGGCCGGCTCGGGTGCCCCGGTGCGCTCCGCCGCCTGAGGAGGCTCCCCGGTCCTCTATCGTTGGCTCCCCCATGGGAACGCGCGAGGACATCAGGAACGTGGCCATCGTGGCCCATGTCGACCACGGCAAGACGACGCTGGTCGACGCCCTGCTGCGCCAGACCGGCGCCTTCGGCGCGCACGAGGAGCTCACCGACCGGGTCATGGACTCGGGCGACCTGGAGCGGGAGAAGGGCATCACCATCCTGGCCAAGAACACCGCCGTGCGCTGGGGCGGCGTGAAGCTCAACATCGTCGACACCCCCGGACACGCCGACTTCGGGGGCGAGGTGGAACGCGGGCTGACCATGGTCGACGGCGTGCTGCTGCTGGTCGACGCCTCGGAGGGGCCGCTCCCCCAGACCCGCTTCGTGCTGCGCAAGGCGCTCGAGGCCCGGCTCCCCGTCGTGGTCGTGATCAACAAGGTCGACCGGCCCGACGCCCGCATCGCGGAGGTGATCCACCAGGTCGAGGAGCTCTTCCTCGACCTCGACGCCGACGAGGACCAGATCGGCTTCCCGATCCTCTACTCCAACGCCAGGGCCGGCTGGGTCAGCGCGGAGCGGGGGGTCGAGGGCGTGAACGTCGAACCGCTCTTCCAGACGATCATTCAGCACGTCCCGGCACCGTCGTTCGACGAGGACATGCCGAGCCAGGCGCTGGTCTGCAACCTGTCGGCGTCCCCCTATGTGGGGCGGCTCGCCATCTGCCGTATCCACAACGGCACCCTCGTGAAGGGCAGCACCGTGGGCTGGTGCCGGCTCGACGGCACCGTCGAGAAGGCCAAGATCACCGAGCTCTACGTCACCGAGGCGCTCGACCAGGTGCCGGCGGAATCGGCCGGACCGGGGGAGATCGTCTCGGTCGCCGGTCTCGCCGACGTCACGATCGGCGAGACCCTGGCCGATCCCGACCGGCCGATCGCGCTCCCCGCCATCACGGTCGACGAGCCCAGCCTGGCCATGACCATCGGCATCAACACCTCGCCGCTGTCGGGAGCCGACGGGACGAAGCTGACGGCCCGGCTGCTGAAGTCCCGCCTGGACTCCGAGCTGGTCGGCAACGTGGCCATCCGGGTCAGCAACACCGACCGGCCCGACCTGTGGGAGGTGCTCGGGCGCGGTGAGCTGCAGCTGGCCGTGCTGGTCGAGACCATGCGACGTGAGGGCTTCGAGCTCACCGTGGGCAAGCCCCAGGTGGTCACCCGCGAGATCGACGGAAAGATCCACGAGCCGGTGGAGCGGGTGTCGGTGGACGTGCCCGACGAGTATCTCGGCGTCGTCACCCAGCTGCTCGCCCTCCGCAAGGGGACCATGCTCGAGATGGTCAACCACGGGACGGGCTGGGTGCGGCTCGACTACCGCGTGCCGGCCCGCGGCCTGATCGGCTTCCGCACCGAGTTCCTGACCGAGACGCGCGGGACCGGCATCCTCCACCACGTGTTCGACGGGTGGGAGCCGTGGCACGGCGAGCTCCGCACGCGGCGCAACGGCTCCATGGTGGCCGACCGCCGGGGGGTGACGACGACGTTCGCGCTGATGAACCTGCAAGAGCGCGGGACGCTGATCGTCGGGCCGACAGAAGAGGTCTACGAGGGAATGATCGTCGGGGAGAACGCCCGGGCGGAGGAGATGGACGTCAACCCGACGAAGGAGAAGAAGCTCACCAACATGCGGTCCTCCACGGCCGAGGAGTTCGCGCGTCTGACCCCGGCGATGCAATTCTCCCTGGAGCACGCGCTGGAGTTCATCGCGGAGGACGAGTGCGTCGAGGTCACGCCGAAAGTGGTGCGCCTCCGCAAGGTGATCCTGGACCAGGCGACGCGCGGGCGGCTGCACAGCCGCGCCCGAGACGCCCGGGACCAGGCCGCGAAGGGGTAGCGGGGTGTCGGGCCGCAACGAGGGCTTCGACCACATGACCGTGGTCGTGACCGATCTGGACAACGCCCGGAGCTTCTTCGGGCTCCTCGGCTTCGTCGAGCGCATCGCCGTGGTGGCCTCGGGTGAGGAGATCGCGCGCTACATGGGGATCCCGGGGTGGGAGGCCGACCACGTGACCCTCGTGCTGGAGGGCGCACCGGTGCACCAGGAGGTCCAGCTGCTCCGGTTCCATCACCCCGCCGCGGGCGTCGACGCGGACGCGGGATCGTTGGCGCGCACCGGCTTCAACCACGTCTGCTTCCGGGTGAGCGACCTCGACGGCATGCTGGCGCACCTGTCCCAGCACGGGATCTCACCACGCAACGACGTGATGAACTTCCACGACCGGCGCCTCGTGTTCCTCGACGGGCCGGGTGTCGTCGTCGAGTTGGCCGAGTGGACGAGCGGCTCGGCCGGCGGGGCCGTCACCTAGCATGATGCGCCTGGAGGGATGGCAGAGCGGACGAATGCACAGCTCTTGAAAAGCTGCGAGGTGCAAGCCTCCGTGGGTTCGAATCCCACTCCCTCCGCTTGTGGTCAGATTTACAACGTCATACCTGTTCAAGAGGCATGATCGTTGTCCGCCCAGTCGACGACCTGATGGCTCTTATTCAAACCCCAGAGGCCGCAAGTGATCGAACCTCCCATATCGCTACTGTCCGCAGTCGCTGTCAGACCGACGATGACTGCCTGACCCTCGAAGAAGCTGTGACTTCCGGAGTTCCGAGGTCCTTCACTAGCAGCCCAAATATGGCATCGCATGAAGTAGGTATTGATTTCCGGCGTCCATCTGGCGGGCTGTGCCATCGGGGTCCAGGCCCCACCACCATTCCCAGGCTTGTCCATCATCGGGGAGCATGATGAAGACAAACTTCAGGCTTCCGTCAGTATCCCAATACGGATCCAACTGGACCGGTCGAGCATTGTTCTCCGTCAGAAGGCCCTGGATGTCCTCGGGTTGGACTCCCCACCACCACCACCAGGCCTGTCCATTATCAGGGAGCATGATTATCGCCAATTTCAGGATGCCGTCGGTGTCCCAGTAGGGTGCTAACTGGACCGGCTGGGCGTTGTTTTGAGTAAGTATGCTCTCGACATCTTCCGGCTCTATTCCCCAGTACCACCACCAGCCTTGCCCGTTATCAGGGACCATGATTATGGCGAACCTCAAAGTGCCGTCGGTGTCCAGGTATGGGAGTAGTTGCTCCGGCTGAGCATTGTTCTCGGTCAAGAGACTCTGGATGTCCTCCGGCTGGATTCCCCAGTACCACCACCAGGCCTGGCCATCGTTTGGGGCCATGAGGACGACAAATTTCAGGACACTATCCGTGTCCCAGTAGGGTGCTAACTGCACAGGTCGAGCATTGTTCGCAGCAAGAAGTCCCTGAATATCCTCAGGCTGGATTCCCCAATACCACCACCAGGCCTGGCCGTTGTCCGGAGCCATGATGGAGGCAAACTTCAGAAAACTTGTCGCAACGTTCTCTGGGTCAAAAGGCACCCAAGGCGCCTGTGACGGCGCACTGAAGAGTGCTACGACGAATGGCGCTGGATTGGGTTCGAACGCTTGGTTGCTGGATCCTGTCTGTGCGTCGTATTGGGAAGGCAAGTTCGGGTCATAGCCGATGCACCAGTTTCGGAGGCCCTGATAGTCAACAAGGAACAGCTGTGGATTAGTTGGCCCGCCTGCTTGAAAGCCGCCTTCTGTCTGGTTCCAGGTCTCGCCGGGTCCAAGCGTGAAGACGAATGTCACGATATAACTCGTCGTGCCATCGGCTTGAGGGAAACCTATTACCGCAAGCGGAGGGGACCCCGTTTCCCACCACAAGAAATAAGAAAGTGCCGAGGGAGGCCCGTTCTCAAACGAGTAGCCATTGTTGACATAGATCTCGTAAAAGCAATCCCCAAAGTAGTACGGAGAAACACCTGGAGCACCCCGAAGGAGTATCGCTGACTCCTGATTCTCGCTGGTGTTCGAGAACGTCCAGGTGATCAAGCCCTGTTTCTCATCCTGCCAAGCCCACGAGACGTCCATTTGTCCGCGTCATTTCCTCTTGGATCGGACGTCGCCAGATCCGCTGCCACCGGAACCTGCCTTGGTCGTACCGCTGAGATCCTTGCTCGACCCGCCTCCAACTCCGGAGCCTGCGTTGGCGACAGAACCACTGAGCTTCTTGCTCGACCCGCCTCCAACTCTGGAGCCTGCGTTGGCGGCAGAACTACTGAGCTTCTTGCTCGATCCACCTCCAACTCCCGAGCCTGACTTGGCGGCAGTGCCGCCAAGCTTCTTGCTCGTTCCACCGCCGCTGTGGGACGTGCCGCTCGTCCTTCCCTGGGCAGCTGACCCCGACACACCCATGTGGGACCCGCCCCCACTGCCCGAACTCTTACGAGATGCGCCCCCACTGCTGCTTGAGGCCTTGGATCCGGAGCCACTGCTAGGGGCCACGGTGGACAAAGAGCTTGCGATCTCCCGCACCGCAGGCAGCTGCTGTGGCCATTTCGGGAACTCAGGTCGTTGAAGAACACCTCCAGCAATATCCTTCTGTGTCCGACCCTTACGAAGCCGCTCATCAGTCATCGCATAATTGATGATCAGATCTGGACGACAGTCAAGGTCGCGGAGTCGCTGTCCAGCTGGTTAGCACGAGGACTCTTCTCATGTAGGCGCTGACCTGGGAAAATAGCGCCACGCGAGTCGGGCTCACGCAGTCACGTCAACTCGGTCCAGCAACCTCTGGAGCGATAGAGGAGGGTTTGAAAGAAGTTTCAGGCTCTCCGCAGTCGTTGTCCTGCTTACGACGTTTCCCCAGTTGAGAGCAGGGTTTGAATAAGAGTCACTCGATCAGAAGCGAACGGCCCGGCGGCCAACGCCCAGGGGGACCGCCCTTCGTTCTCAACCGCCCGTTCCAGGGCCATGCCCCTGCAGAGACAGTCGCAATGCTCGGGATTTTGGTCGGGATCCCCTCAGGGCACTCGCACTCCTTGCTGGAGGTTCGAATGATGCTCCACTGGCGATCGTCCACAAGCGCCCAGCGTCCTCTTCTCGCGTGACCGTTGGCAGAAGGACCTGTTTGGACAACCCGCGACACCAAGTCCGATGTGGTCGCCTCAAGGTCGCCCGAACCTTGGTCGATATTGACCGTGACAACGCCATCCGTGTCTTAGCGAGTCAACGTCGGGAGGGGAACATGGAGCGCCGCGGCGAGTGTCACGCCAACCTGCCGGCTGGGCCGGGATGTGCCACATCGACGGCGAGTCGGTCGTCCGGTGGCATGACTGTCGGGTCGTCGACATCTCGATACTGGGCCTCGGGATCACGTTCCATCACCAGTTGCCTCCCGAACTGGTGGGCCGCGCCCTCCACGTCGAAGTACCCGCGGTAGGTGACTCGGTCAAGGTCCGGTTCGAAGGCAAGATCAGAAATGCAGTACCAACGAACCCCGAAGGGAGCGTCCGCGTCGGAATCGAGTTCGTCGGCCTGTCCGAGGCTGAGCAAGCAATCACCGCTTATCTGAGTGCGATGAGCCGTCGCGTCACCCGCCTCTCCACGACGTAGGCAGCGACTGCACGGGATCGCTCTTTCAGCAGCCCATCTGATGGCCGTCCTGCCGAGTGGGGATGGCCCGGCGTGACGTTCGTGGGACGGAGGGCAGCCACCGGGCGCGTCTACGTTGGACCGAGTTTGGCGATTCTTAGGCCTCGGGGCTGGAACGTCGCTCCCGTGAGGCTCAGGCCGTCCCAACAGGCCGGGAAACCCCTCGCTGCCATTACCCCCTTCAACTGGTGATATGCGGGAATTCTGGTCGGAGCCGCGGCTCGACCTTCCGTCACGTATTGTGACATGGGGATCCTGCCTGGATCCCAGCGCGAGCAGAGCCCTCGCTTGGGAGGCGGAGTAATGAGGGGTAGTTTCGTCGGACAGGTTCCCCGTCAGAGGTGCTGGTATCGCGTTGGTATCGGCCTGGCAGGCGTTTGCCTCGGGGCGTTGCCAATCCTCGCTCCCACAGGCCAGGGGAGTGGTGCCGCGCCGCTTCCGTTGGCCGAGACCTGTAACCCTCCCACCATCACGAGCGCTGGCTCTGTGACGGCAACGGCGGGAGCTTCGTTCAATTTCACCGTGACGACCTGTACCACTGCGATTCCGACTTTCAAATCCGCACATCTGCCCAGTGGGCTGACCCTAAACAGTAACGGCGACGGGACGGCCACGATTTCTGGAAGACCCGGTGGACGCGACGCCGGGATTTACAACGCAATCATCACTGCATTGGTACCGGGTCAGACCCCGGCGGTACAGACCCTTGCCGTCTCCGTGGACAACACGCCGGCCTTCACCACAAAAGCCATCTATCTCGCCGATGCCGGAACCGCATTCACGTATCACATTGCTACCCGGTACGGTTACCCGATCCCTTCGATCGCCACCGGCTCGACTCTCCCGTCCGGTGTCGTGCTCACCGACAATCACGACGGAACCGCCTCGCTTAGCGGAGACCCGGGCCCCACTACCGGTGGCACATACCCGTTGACGATCACGGCCAACACCGGTCTGTCGTCGAGCACCCAGAACTTTACGCTGACCGTCTATCAGGCACCGACGATTACGAGCTCGCTTACCGATTCCGCCATCACCGGCCAATCCATGACGCCCTTCGATGTCACGGACACGGGTTTTCCTGTGCCCACCCTTCGCGCTTCGGGCCTGCCGGAAGGTGTCGAATTGGTCGATGGGGAGCTGCAGGGAACTCCCAAGACCGCGGGCACGTATTCAGCGACGATCACCGCCCGGAGCAGAGCGGGGACCACCACTCAGCCTTTCACCCTCTATGTCGCCGGCGGATCAATCCAACTCGAAGAGCCGACCGCCATTACCGAGGACGACGGCTCCCTTTGGATAACAAACGTAGGAAATAACACAGTTACCGAGCTGACCCTGAGTGGCACCCTCGTTATGACCCTCTCGGGCGCGAGCTACGGCTTCGATGACCCGGTAGCGATTTCGGGCGATGGCTCGGACGTATTCGTCGTGAACAAGGCCGGTTCTGTCACCGAGGTCGATGCAGAGAACGGTCAACTTGTCCAGATTCTCCAGGGGTCCAATTACGACTTCGATGGTCCAAGCGCGCTCTTGCTAAATGGTACAGACGGCTGGGTCGTCAATAGTGCAGGCGACAGCGTTACCGAAATCAATCTGTCGACCGGGTCGATGGTTCATGTCTTGTCGAATCAGTCCGACAGTAGTTACAGCTTTGACGATCCGGAAGCGATCGGCGCAGTTGGATCCAACATCTGGATCATCAACAACACCGGCGCTTCCGCGACAGACACGCTTTCTGGCTCGGCGACAGTGATCAACGGCGCTACCGGCGCATTCGTCCAGCACGTGGAGGGGCCAACTTATGGTCTCGACAATCCTGCCGGGATTGCCTACAGCGGTGGAGACGTGTGGATCACCGACAGCGCCGACTACCAGATCACCGAGCTGACCACGAGCGGATCTCTCGTCCAAGTGATCACCAATTCGAGCAACGATGCCAACTACGGATTCGATCACCCGACCGCCATCGTGGCCTCCGGTAGCGACGTGTACGTGGACAGTCCGCCCGGATCCAGTCCGATGATCACAGAGGTAAACGCTTCGAACTCCGAAGGAGACTGGTACGAGTGCAACACGAACAGCCCCGACCCCGACTTTGACAATCCCACCGGACTGGTGGTGACCGGCAGCGATGCATGGGTCGTAAGTCCCGCCGACAACACACTCACAGAATTGAATCTCTCCGAGAGCGGCCAAGCCATCGACTGGATCACCTAGTCCCTGGTCCTCATTAGGTCGAATATGAATGCGGCCCTGGCCGCATCAATCTGCTTCCACGCGAGACTGGGCCCGGACCCACAAACTCGCCGGTCTTTACTTCTCGGGGTACTACTGCAATGAGTCATCACGAATGGAGCTCGAGAAGGCCATCCGTGATGAGTACGACCCGCCATGCGGAGAGCGAGAACAACTGTTTGACCAGGAGGGTTCAGTGAACTACCTGGTCAAACAGTTGCAAGACGGGTAACGGAGGGTTTGAAACAAGTCTCAGGCTCTCCGCCGGACCGGGCTAGAGCCGCTCGTCCGGCTCGTCGTCCTGGGCGACACGCAGCCGCTTGGCCAACGTCTGCAGCAGATTCCAGGCGATGGTCGCGTTCTGCTGCACAAGCGGTCGAAACTCCCAATAGGTGAGGCCGTAGCAGACGAGGTCAGAGTCGGCGGTGACGGTCGCCGACCGTGCCCCCTCGTCAATCAGCGCGATCTCCCCGAAGTAGTCGCCTTCCGACAGCGTCGCCCGGGGCCGGCCGCCGACTGAGACGGTGGCTCGGCCTGACTCGATCACGAAGAACGCCGCGCCGCCCGTTCCTTCCTTGGTGATCGTCTCGCCCGCGGCAAAACGGCGCTCCTTGAACAGCGCGGCGATGCCCTCCGTGTCGCGTGGGCTCATGTTGGCAAAGAGCGGCACTCGCTCGATCACGTCGACCTGCCGGTGGTCGCCCGACGGCGTCGACACCCGTGGGGCCGGTGACCCGGCCCGCGTCACTGCCCGGCATTGCAGCAGGTAGAGCTGCCCATCCGCGAGCGCCCACTCGATGTCGCGTGCTGGTCCAAAAATCTGTTCGCATTGGCCGGCAAGCAGGTTGAGCTGGGTGAGCTGATCGTCGTCGAGACAGAGACTCTCGACGAGGTGGGGCTGGACGCTCTCCTCAAAGGTGCCACCATTGGGGGCGGCGCGAATCGCGATCTTCTTGGCGCCGGGTGTGCGCTCGTTGACGGTGCCGCCACGATCCATGCGGAAGCTGTCGGGGATCACACGGCCGGCCACGACAACCTCGCCGAGTCCCCAGCTCGCCTCAATGAGCCGCTCGTCAGCCCCGTTGATCGGGTTCTGGGTGAAAAGCACACCTGCGACATCGGGATTGAGAAGCGATTGGACCACGACGCCGATGCTCGGCTGGGTGAAGAGTCCCACCCGCTGGCGGTACGTGATCGCCGAATCAGAGTTCGCGGACCACCAGATCTCCTGCACCGCCGCCTGTAGGTCGTCCACCGAAGGCACGTTGAGCAGGGTGAGGTGCTGACCGGCGAAACTTGCGTCGGCACCGTCCTCGTCGACCGCAGACGAGCGCACCGCCAGCGGTCCCACCAGAGGGCGGGCCCCCGCCATGAGTTGTGCGATCGCGGGCTCGTGGCCCGCGGCCACCGCGTCGACGATGGAGCCCGAGAGGGCGATACCGGGGGGGATGGGCAGCCCCGAGCGCGCGGCGGCTCCCAACCCAGTCGCCTTCGCCCCGAACCGCGATTCGTCATGCGCCTCCGCAAGCGGCACGACCTCCGTCACGTGTACACCGTCACCGTGCCGGCATCGCCGTCCACTCGGACACGGGTGCCATCGGGAATCCGGTCAGTAGCGTCGCGCGTGCCCACCACGCCGGGAATGCCGTACTCACGCGCCACGATCGCAGAGTGCGAGAGCAGACCACCGGAATCGGTGACGATCGCCCCGAGGAGCGGCAGCAGGATGTTGAACGCCTCGCTGGTCGATTCGGTCACGAGCACGTCGCCCTGCTGAATGCGATCGAATTCGGACGGGCCCGAGATGAGCCGGACGGGTCCCTCGTAGACACCGCCGCTGGCGGCCAGACCGCGCAGAACGTGCTCCTCGTGCGGCTCCGCAGAGCTCCCGAACAGTTCACCCAGTGCGACGCCCATGGCGCGCATGACCCTGGCAATGCCGGGCGGGAGGCCGGAAGGGTCCGGTGGTGGTGGTGCCGGCGGGCCGAGTGACGCCGGCGCCTCCTTGGCCGTGCGCGAGCTGCGGTCCACGAAGCGCTGTGCAAGTTCGTCGGCGGACGGCCCACCCTCGCCGGCCACCAGCGAGCACATCTCCTCGAAGCTGGCATCGATGAAGTGCTCCGGGTCGTGCACGAGGCCCTTGCCCTGCAGCCGCCGGCCGGCTCCAAGAACGGCGCGACGCATGATGCCCGAAGCCCAGATGTCACTGAACACGCCGCGTTCGTCCCGCAGGCGGTACATGAGTCGCGCTTCGCCCAGCAGCTCGTCGAACTGTGCCCGGTGCTCGTCAGGCACCTGCAGGCGGATGGCGGCGATGAGCGAATCGACGTCCCCCGCATCACCACCCGCACCCTCCACGGACGACCGGATCGCGCGCAGCAGGGCGTCGGGCAGCTCGAGCGCGTACCGCCCCGAGATGTCGAAGCCGTCGAGAAGTCGGTAGCCCACGAGGTCCAGATACTCGGACATGGCTGCCCCCACCTCGCCTCCGAACGCACGCAACTCCGCCAGTACCTGTGCGGGATCGCCGTCCGAGCCGAGGAGCGCACGAGCAGGCGTGTCCGAGTTGATGGCGGCGATGAGCCGCCCGAGCTCGCTCGAGGCGCCGGCGGAGACCGGCGCCGCCCCCCGCATCATGGCGAGCACTTCGGACGGAGGGACGCTGGTCCATGTCCCGACATGAGCGAGCAGATCACCGACCGGCAGCATCGCCGAGCCCGTAAAGCGCATGTGCTGGTACATCATCCGGGAATGGTGCTCCTTACAGCTGGTCAGGTATGCGACCAGTCCCTCGTCGGAGAGTTCGCCCACCTCAACCGACTGCAGCTCGCGGTGAACCCTGATCGCGGTGGGCTTCGCAGTGTCGTCCCACTCCCGCAGCTGCTCGCGCCAGACCTTGTCCTGCCACACCACCTCCGCCCGAGCGAAGCGCTCCGGGATGTCGCTCTCCGGTACCGGATGGATCGTGTGGTATGCGAACCCGTTGACGTATTGCGTCTCCATCGATTCGATGAGGGTCCCGCAGTACGCCATGAATTCACGCGTGCCACGGCGGAAGGGCTCCGGGTGCGATTCGGAGAAGTACCTCGTCGCCGGGCGCGGAAAGTGGACGGGGTCGAGGCTCCACGAACCCGGGCCCGGAGGCTCGAAGTCAAGCGCTGGCGTCACCGGTGCAGTCATGTGTCCCTCCCTGGATTGGCCTTCAGACACCCTCCGACGACATGGAGGAAATCACCCACCGCCTGTTGGCCGTGGCGGTGAGCGTGATCAAGATGTCAACGGAGGCTACCCCTGTGTGGACGCCTGGGCAGGAGTCGCTGGCGCCGGGTGGCGACGAAGGTCCTCCGCCCTGCGACGGGGGTGATCGTCAGGCGTCCGGTCGGGTCGCAGGCGGTAACCTCCCCCCGTCCCGGACGTGCCGTCGTCGCACACCGGCCGGTGCACGAGGTAAGGGGGGAGAGTTCGTGGCAGACATGAAGGCCCTGCAGGTGACCCGCCACGGGCAGCCGGGAGAGGTCCTGGCGGTGCGCACCATCGAGCGTCCCGAGCCCGGGGCCAAGGAGGTCCGGGTGAAGGTCAGCGCGGCCTCGTTGAACTTCAACGACATCGACCGCTGCCGGGGAAACCTCGTGTCGGTGCCGACGCCTCCGCCGTTCACCCTGGGGATGGACGTCTGCGGGGTGGTCGACGAGGTGGGCGAGGGCGCCGAGTCGTGGTTGGGCAAGCGAGTGGTGGCCATCACCAAGAACGCGCTCGGCGGCATCGCCGAGTACGCGATCGCCGACGCCATCTCGGTGTTCGACGCGCCTCCCGGCTTCGACGACGTCGAGGCCACTGCGTTCCTGCTCTCGTTCCAGACCTCTCACCTGGCCCTGTTCAAACGGGGGCGGCTCCAGGCCGGTGAGACCGTGGTGGTGCACTCCGCCGCGAGCGGGCTGGGCACCGCCGGGATCCAGTTGGGCAAGGCGGCGGGCGCCCGGGTGATCGCGGTGGCCGGCGGTCCCGAGAAGGGCGCATTGTGCTCCTCACTCGGAGCCGACGTGGTGATCGACCACACCGCCGAAGACTTCGTCGAGGCGGTGCTGGTCGCCACCGACGACGCCGGTGCGGACGTGGTCTACGACTTGACGGGGGGCGACTTCGTCGAGCGCTCGTGGCGCTGTACGGCACACGGCGGCCGCTACCTGGCGGTCGGGTTCGCGGACGACGACGCCAACGGCATGACGGGGAGGCCGCTGCGGATGGCCTGCATCGGGAACATCGACATCGTCGCCGTCATGGTGGCCTGGGCCGACTCGGTCGACCCCGGCATGCGGCGGTTCGGCTTCAACCCGTTCGGCCGGGACGTGGCCGACGAGATCCACGCCGATCTGCTGCGTCTGGCCGCGGAGGGTGCCATCCGTCCCTACGTGGGACGACGGGTCACGATGGAGGGGGCGGGCCGCGCGCTCGACGAGCACGAAGCGCGTCGATCGCTCGGACGGACGGTCGTCGAAGTCAGCCGCGGATGAGCGCAACCGAGTACACCTGGCGCGACTCGGAGCTGCACAGCCGACCGCTCCTCGCCCTCAACTGGGCGGGAGCGGGGCTCGCCCGCGTCGGGCGCCAGCTGCCGTCCCTGGCACCGTCGTCGGTCACAGCGGCCGCCGCCAAGGCGGCCGGGTCGGGCGACTTCGGGACCGACTCGTACCGCGAGCCGCTCGAGGTGTACCTCCGTGCCTGCGAGGAGGAGGCGCAACTGACCACGTTCGGACGCCTCTTGATCTCCAAGATGCTCGCGTCGGCACTGGCGAACCGGATTGCACTGCACCGCTGGTCGGTCGAGCACCCCGAAGTGCGCACCGAGCGGATAGAGGGCCCGTGGGTGATCGTCGGCCTCCCACGTACGGGGACCAGTGTGCTGTCCCTGCTGCTGGGTCTCGATCCCGTGGCCCGGCCGCTCCTCCAATGGGAGGCGGCCCACCCCGTTCCGCCCACCACCCTGGAGGAGGCGGCGGAAGACCCCCGTATCGCGAGGACCGCCAAGGACCTCGACGGGCTCATGAAGCTGAACCCGCCGCTCAAGGCCATGCACCCGTTCGGTGCCACCCTGGCCGAAGAATGCGTGGCGCTCTTCATGTACGACGTGCGGTCACTGGCCCTCGAGACCCAGGCCCACGTACCGACCTACGCCCGCTGGCTCGAGAAAGCCGACATGGCGCCCGCCTACGCGCAGCACAAGCTCGCCCTCCAGACCCTCCAGTCACGCCAGCCCACGGAGCGCTGGATCCTCAAGACACCGCATCACCTCTGGAATCTGGGTGCCCTCAGGGCCGCCTATCCCGACGCCAGGATCATCTGGACCCACCGGGACCCCGGGCCGGTGGTCACCTCGCTGGCGAGCCTGGCCAACGCCGGCCAGCGGCTCCTGACCAGCCGGGACGACCCGCGTCCCACGGCCGAGGAATGGAAGCGCAAGTGCGCCTTCGCCCTCAATTCGGCCATGGCCTTCGACGAGAGGTCCGAGGCCGGCTGGTGCCAGCACCTGCATTACGACGCCCTGATGTCCGACCCCCTGGAAGCGGTTCGCCGGCTGTACCGCACCTTCGGGGAGGAGGTAGGCCCCCTCCACGCACGACGCATGAAGGCGTTCCTGGAGCACCGGCCGCAGGACGCCTTCGGCCGCCACCGCTACGACCCCGGCGACTTCGGGTGGACGTACGCGGGGCTGGCCGCGGAATTCAAGGAGTACACCGAGCGTTACCACATCGGCACCGCGATCTCCCCCTAGAGCCTGTAGGGCTATTTGACCGGCGGATTGGTAGTGTGCCCGTCGAACGAGAACCTGTTCTAGGGTTCCATGGGTGTCCGGGGCAGAACCCGCGCAGGATTGGGCTTCCAGACAGGGGGTTTGGTGATGAAGAGGATCGCAGGGATGCGAGCGGTGGGGGTAGCGCTGTTGCTCGCGACGCTCACGTCGGCTGGGCTGCTGGTCGCGCCGGGGGGCGCGAGCGCATCGTCGTCCACCTCCTCGTCGACATTCGGCACGCTCCCCTCGCCGTGTGGCAAGGGGCACGCCACCGGGGCCACGGACCAGGGTGTCACCAACTCGACCATCAACATCGCCTACGGCGACGACCGCGGCTTCTCGGGTCTCCCCGGCCTCGACCAGGAGATGGGCGACGCGGTCAAGGACATGATCGCCTGGTGCAACGCGCAGGGGGGCATCAACGGCCGCAAGATCGTCGGTGACTACTACGACGCCGCCGTCACCAACGTCGGTAGCGTGATGACCCAGGCCTGCAAGCAGGACTTCATGCTGGTCGGCGAGGGCTTCGCGCTCGATGGTGTCGCGGAGCAGACCCGCCTCGGCTGCAACCTGGCTGCCGTCCCCGGTTTCACGGTCGCCCCCACGGTGGCCAACGCGTACGAGATGTACCAGGCGTCGCCGAACCCGGCCAACGCCAGCCCGGTGTCGAGCGCCTACCAGGCCGAGAAGCTCTTCGGCTCGAAGACCACGCATGCCGGCGTCTACGACTCGACTCTCTCCACCCAACAGTCCTCCACCGCCAAGGCCGTGCAGGCCTATACCGAGGCCGGTTGGAAGTTCATCCCCAACTGCACGGCGGTCATCGACTACAACGGCGAGGCCAACTACACGCCGTTCGTGCAGAAGCTGCAGAGCTGCGGGGCCCAGGTCATCTTCAATGATGCCACCCCGGGGCCGACCCTCTACGGCGCCTTCGAGTCGGAGAGCCAGATCGGCTACGACCCGATCTGGGTCATGGATTCCGGCGCCTACACGGCAGCCTTCGCGCAGTGGAACACCGACGGTCTGGCCAACAACGTCTACGTCCGCATCTCCTACGAGCCACTCGAGGCGGCCAAGGTGGTCCCGGCCGTCTCCCAGTACCTCTCGATCGTCAAGAAGTACGGCGGCCTCACCTCGCAGCTCGGAGAGCAGGCCACGTCCTCGTTCCTCCTGTGGGCAACGCAGGCCAAGGCGTGCGGATCGACCCTCACCCGCCAGTGCATGATCAACCACCTCGCCAAGGTGACCAACTGGACCGGCGGAGGCCTCAACGCGTCGGGGAACCCGTCCAAGAACATCCCGCCGAATTGCGGCCTGCTGATGAAGCTCGACGGCACCAAGTGGGTGCAGGCCTACCCGAAGAAGCTGGGCACGTTCGACTGCTCGTCGAAGTACGTCGTCCCGAACTCGGGGTCCGTGATCGGCACCACGCTCAACTCCCAGGGCTACGCGACCCAGTACGCGACGTCCTCGGTCATCAAACCCCAGGGGTGAGCGCCCAGCGCCTCGGCTCTTTGACCTGAGCGACAGGAGCTCCCACCATGCACCTGTTCCTCACGTACACCATCCTCGGATTGGTGACCGGCGCGGTCTACGGCATCGCGGCGTCGGGACTCGTCCTCACCTACACGACCTCCGGCATCTTCAACTTCGCCCAGGGCGCCATGGCCATGCTGGCCGCGTTCACCTACTGGCAGCTCCGCTACGGGTGGAACTGGCCCGCCCCGCTGGCGCTGTTCGCGGTGATCGTCGTGCTGGCGCCCCTGCTCGGCGCGGTGCTCTACGCGGGCATCATGCGGGGGCTGCGCGAGACGGCCGACGTCACCAAGATCGTGGTCACCATCGGAATCATGCTCGGGCTCATCGCGCTGGCCCAGTGGATCTGGAACCCCGGAGTACCCCGGACCGACGATCTCTTCTTCGGGAATGCGGCGAAGTTCAAGGTGCTCGGCGTCTACGTCACCGACCACGAGGCCATCGCGCTCGGCTGCGCGGTGATCATCGCGGTGGGCATCCGCCTGCTCTTCACGAGCACCCGCACCGGCGTCGCCATGCGGGCCGTGGTCGACAATCCGGCCCTGCTCCAGCTCAACGGAGGACGCCCGGCTCGCCTGGCCGCCTTCTCGTGGGCACTCGGCGGCGCGCTGGCCGCCGTGGCCGGCATCCTCATCACCCCGATCAGCGGCGGCACCCTCGACGTCCACGTGCTGACCCTGCTCGTGCTCGACTCCATCGCCGCCGCCATGTTCGGGCGCCTGCGGAGCATCTGGCGCACCTTCGGCGGTGCGCTCGTCCTGGGCCTGGCGGGAACCTACGTCCTGGGCTACTTCCCCTCGAGCTGGTCCTGGGCCTCGAATTTCCGCATCGCACTCCCCATGATCGTGCTCTTCGTCGTCCTGGTGGTGTTGCCTCAGGACCGCCTGCGCGGCGCCACCCTGCTGCGCACCAGGGAGCGCTTCGCGGTCCCCTCCATGCGGTCGGCCGTCACGTGGGGTGTGATCCTCCTGCTCGTCGTCCTGGCCCTGGAACAGATCATGGGGACCAACGACATGGGGGCCCTCACCGTCGGCATCACCTACGGCATCATCGCCCTGTCCCTCACGCTGCTCACCGGCTACGCCGGAGAGATCAACCTGGCCCCCGTCTCCTTCGGGGCCATCGCGACCATCATCGTGTTCCATCTGGGACTCTCCGGCACGGGCCTGGCGCAGCGGATCACACCGTGGGGATTGCTCATCGGATTGGCGGTGACGGCTCTCGTGGGCGGGCTCATCGCATTGCCCGCGCTCCGCCTACGCGGCCTCTACCTGGCGCTGGCGACCCTTGCCTTCGGCGTCTTCGTCTCCGACATGATCCTCGCCGATATCGCCCCGCACGTCCTGCCCATCTTCCACCTGCACTTCTCGATCTTCGACGACGGGACCCTCCAGATTCCGCCGTTGAAGCTCGGCCCGATCGACCTCAGCTCGACCAAGACGTTCCTCACCACCTCGGTCTGTGTCTTCATCCTGGTCGGGATCGGCCTCATCGCCCTCCGTCGCAGCAACTACGGGCGCCGCTTGACGGCCATGAAGGACAGTCCGGCCGCTGCCGCCACCCTGGGTCAGAACCTGGTCAAGCTCAAGCTGTCGGTCTTCATGCTGTCGGCGGCCATTGCCGGCCTCGGGGGCGTGCTGTTGTCGGCCGCCTCGGGCAGCGTCACTTCCAACACCTACATCATCTTCATCAGTCTCGCCCTCGTCATGTTGACCGTGGTGGGGGGCATCGGCAGCGTCGCCGGCGCACTGATGGGCGGGATCCTGGCCGGCACCGCCTTCACCGCGCTCACCAGTACGTTCACGAACCTGAGCACGGACCACGGGGGCGGGGGCTTCTGGAACGTCCTGGCCAACTTGTCCCTGGTGGCCCCGGCTCTCGTCGGCGTCAGCCTGGGCCGCAACCCCAGCGGAGCCGTGCCACAGATCGTGGCCAGCTACCGGCCGCTGTGGAACGTCAAGGGTGTCCTCGCCCTCGGGGTGGCGGCGGAGGTCGGTGCCTACCTCCTCGTCCTCACGAAGGTCATGGGCAACTGGTGGTTCGTGCTGGCCACGGCGATCATCGCGCTCGCCGTCCCGGCGCTGGGAAGAGTGGTGCGGCCCGATGCCTTCCGGACCGAGGCCATCAGCGCTCCGCCGGCACCCGCGCTGCCGGCGGCGGTACCGGTGGCCGTGGCGAGTGCGGCGGCGGGGGACGTGGCTGATGCCCGCTCTTGAAGTCTCCGACGTGTCCATGGCCTTCGGCGGGGCCCAAGTGCTGAGCGACGTCTCGCTCTCGGTGGCCGCCGGAGGGGTGACCGGTCTCATCGGACCCAACGGAGCCGGCAAGACCACGCTGTTCAACATCGTCAGCGGGCTACTCGAGCCGAAGTCCGGACGGGTGAGGATCGAGGGGCACGACGTGACCAAGGCCGGGCCGGCGTCCCGGGCCCGCCGCGGGCTGGCCCGCACTTACCAGCGGCTCGAGCTCTTCACCTCTCTCAGCGTGCGCGACAACATCCGCGTGGCGGGCGAGATCCGGAATTCCTGGAGCCGGCGGGGAAGGATCGACGTCAACGCGGAGACCGAGCGGACGATTGCGCTCGTCGGCCTGGGCGACGTGGCCGAGCGCGAGGTGAGCGAGCTGCCGACGGGACGGGCACGGGTGGTGGAGGTCGCCCGCGCCCTCATGACCCAGCCCAAGGTCCTCCTGCTCGACGAACCTGCCTCGGGGCAGACCGAGCAGGAGACGGAGGCCTTCGGCCAGCTCCTGGGACAGCTCGTCGACGAGCGCGACCTGGCCATCTGCCTGGTCGAGCACGATGTCGGGCTCGTCATGGGCACTTGCGCGCTGATTCACGTCCTCGACTACGGGGAGATCATCGCCAGCGGGACGCCCGACGAGGTCCGGAACGATCCGGCCGTCGTCAACGCCTACCTGGGGACCCCGTGAGCGAGCCGGCAACCGGTTCGGCAACGCCTCCGCCGATCCTCGAGCTGCGCGACGTCCGGGCCGGCTACGGCACGATCGAGGTCGTGCACGGGGTGAGTCTCGAGGTGCCGGCCGGATCGGTGGTCGCCCTGCTCGGGCCCAACGGCGGAGGCAAGACCACGCTGCTCAACGTCTGCGCGGGCACGCTGGCGCCGAGCGGCGGAGAGCTGCGCTTCGAAGGGACACCGGTGACCACCCTCTCCGCGGACGCCCGAGCCCGGCGCGGAATCTGCACCGTTCCCGAGGGCCGGGGCGTGTTCCCCAACCTGAGCGTGCGGGAGAACCTCCTCATGGCCACGCAGGTCGGGGTTCCGATGGACCGGATAGAGGAGGTGGCCTTCGCCCAATTCCCTCAGCTGGGCGTCCGGCGCAAGCAGCTGGCCGGCACACTGTCGGGCGGCGAGCAACAGATGCTCGCCCTGGCGCGGGCCTTCGCCACCGACCCGAAGCTCCTCTTGCTCGACGAGCTCTCCATGGGCCTGGCTCCGATCGTGGTCACCCAGCTCTACGAGAAGGTCCGTGAGCTGGCGGCCGGAGGCCTGTCGATCCTGCTGGTGGAGCAGTTCGCCCGCACCGCGCTGCCCATTGCCGACTACGCAGCCGTCGTGCTGCAGGGCGTCATCGCCCACCGGGGATCGCCGGCGGAGATGGAGGAGGCGGTGTCGGCCAGCTATCTCGGCGCATGAGGAGTGGGACGGGCTGCGCGTCGCGAGGTTGAGGCGGAGCGGGTCAGCGGGGCGGGCGGGGTGACGAGCATGCTCGAGCCTGAACGCCGCCCCGTCATGGGTCAGAAGCCCCGCCCCCGCCCGTCGCGCCGGGGGCGATGGGTCGTCGGCATTCTGGCGGGCGCCCTCTTCGCTGCCGCGCTGGGTTCTCTCATAGACGACCAGGTGCAGGCGCACGACCGGTTCGACCAGGCTCGGACGTCGCTCGGCGTGACGCGGCACGAGACGGGCGCCGTGTCCGCCCAGCTGACGGAGCTGCGGCGCAACTTCGAACTCGTCACGACGCAGGCGGGGAGCGACTCGACGGCCTTGAGCCAGGATGTCTCGCAGCTGAAGGGGGCGCAGGCGGCACTGGCGGCGGACGAGGCACACGTCTCGGCGCAGTCGACCCAGATCACCTCCCTGCACGCCTGTCTCGGCGGCGTCGAGCGTGCTCTCAACGCCCTCTCCGTCGGCAAGCAATCCCGCGCCATCACGGCGTTGAACTCCGTCTCCTCGAGCTGCTCCGCCGCAGCGTCGTCCAGTGGCTGATTTCCGCCGACGCCCGCGCCGGAAGTGGGCCGTCGCCGTGACCATCGTGCTCGGTGCCGCCCTGCTGGTGGCGGCCGTATGGACCGACGTCCAGGAACGGACACGAGCACGGCACGAGGAGGCGGCGCTCGCTGCGGCCGGCGCGCACCTGGCCTCGTTGCGCCATGACGTCGCCGTCACCCGCTTCGCGACGGCGGTCACCACCGGCAAGCGCAATGCCCTGCAGGCATCGATTGCCGTCACGCTGAGCCAGCTGGCCTCCACCAACGAGGTGCTCGCCGCCACCAATGTGCACGCCTTCCTGCAAGGCGCCAGCATCGACACGTTGCAGACGTGTCTCGGAGGCGTCCAGAACGCCCTGGGACAGATCTCGGCCCACGACACCACCCAGGCCGCCAAGGACATCTCCTCTGTCTCGGGGCCCTGCAGCGCGCTCGACGGCGGCACGAGCGCGGGGCTGGTCTATCCGTTCGACTTCCCCGACCCCGATGTCATCCTCGTGGGTCAGACCTACTTCGCCTACGCCACCAACTCTGTGGCGGGGAACATCCAGATCATCGAATCCACCGACCTCACGCACTGGACAGCCGTCGGCAACGCCCTCCCGAGCCTGCCCACCTGGGCCCAGGCTCAGTACACGTGGGCTCCCGCGGTGGCCTTCATCGGCGGGACCTTCGTGCTCTACTACGCGGCGAACGTGGCCGGCAGTGGCAGGGAGTGCATCTCGGTGGCGACCGCGAGCCAGCCCCAGGGCCCGTTCGTGGACCGGTCGACGGCACCGCTCGAATGCCAGCCGGCGCTCGGAGGCTCCATCGACCCGGCCTCGTTCATCGACGCCAACGGCAACCTGTACCTGCTGTGGAAGTCGGGGGGGCCGGGCACATCCAAGATCTGGTCCGAGCAGCTCAGTCCGGGCGGGACGGCGTTCGCCGCCGGCGCCACCCCCACCACCCTGCTCGTGCCCACGCAGGAATGGGAGGCCGGCACGGTCGAGGCTCCCGACATGGTGACGGTCGCCGGGCGCTACTTCCTCTTCTTCTCGGGCAACGATTGGGAGACCGCCGATTACGGCGTGGGCGTCGCCACGTGCAGCGGGCCGCTCGGACCGTGCAACGACTCGTCGCCGACCCCCATCCTCTCGAGTGGCCGGGGGGTGGCAGGACCCGGGGGGGAGTCGGTGTTCGCGGACACGACAGGGGCGTACTGGATCGCCTTCCACGCGTGGGTCCCGGGGGCCGTCGGCTTCCCGAACAGCCGCGATCTCTATCTGCGCCGGCTGACCGTGTCCGGACCGACGCCGGTCGTGGCGGCGACCGGTTAGCCGACGGCAGGCCTGCGCCCGGGCGTCAGAGCCGGGCGAACGTGGCGGCCTCGTCGTCGAATGCCGCGGCCGCTGCCTTGTTGACGGACGGCTTGGTGCGGGACACGGCATGGAGGCAATCGGCCGAGGTGACGGTCGCGTCGCCTCCATCGAGAGCCCGCTCGAAGGCAAGTTGTGCGGCGCGCTGTTCCGCCAGTGCGAAGTCGGCCGGAGTGAAGCCCTCGGTGCGTTCCGCCAGATCGTCGGGGTCGCACGATCCCAGGAACTCTCCCGCCAGCTCCCTTCGCCCCTCGCGGTCGGGTGCACCCACCGGGATGATGAGATCGAACCGTCCGGGGCGGAGCAGAGCAGGGTCGATGGCCGCGATGGAATTCGTCGCCATGACCATCAGGCGGCCTGGTCGCGACTTGAAGATCGGGATGGCCTTGAGCAGTTCGTTGACGATGGGTTGGCTCTCCGGCCGCGTGTCCCGAGCCGACGCGATTTCGTCCGCCTCGTCAATGAAGCAGAGCAACCGGTCGACGTGACCAAGGTCGGCCAGCGCGCCGCGCAGTGACGCGGCGGCCTCGGTCCCGTGGCCCAGGAGGGAGGGATGCAGTTCCACGAAGGCCCAGGAGAGCCTCGAGGCGATCGCACGGGCGAAGGACGTCTTCCCCGTCCCCGGAGGACCGAACAGCATGACGGCGGCCGGGGCGCGCAACCCGATGCGTTCCGCCAACTCCGAGTGGGACAGCGGCGAGACGATACGTCGGTTCAAGAGCACCTTCGTCGACGAGAAGCCTTTCATGTCCTCCCACAACCCCGACGCCGGGAAGTGACCGCCATAACGCTCCACGATGGCCAGTTCCTCGGGGACCATGGAGGCGGCGCGGACGAAGAGGTGCAGGCCGTCGACGCGATCGAACCCCTGGTGCGAAAAGGCGACCTCGCCCACCTGTCCCGGCTCGACG